>Ga0105046_10004127_pt1 | contig 23115 bp, 19 predicted proteins | sample MAT03_FD_78385 | JGI IMG/M metagenome (GOLD analysis project Ga0105046, IMG submission 78385) | Freshwater microbial communities from Lake Fryxell liftoff mats and glacier meltwater in Antarctica - MAT-03 (megahit assembly) | ecosystem: Environmental > Aquatic > Freshwater > Ice > Liftoff...
CCGGTATTCAGCGAAAGCCCCGTTTGCCCTTTCCTTCCAAAAAATGTCGGCGCAACAGATAAGCCCCAATGCGATCCAATGCGATACTCCAGGCCCGCCCCAAACTGCCACGACACCGAAGCCTTGCCGCGCTCCACGGCCGTCAGGGTCGGAATACGCCCGCCGGAAAAGCACAGGTCTATGCATTCCTCGGTGAAGTGGTCCACCTGAACCTGAGTACGTACAGGCAGGCTCAACTGTCCGCCCCCCTGCACAAATCCTTGCCAGCGATTTCGTCCAAAAGTGTGCTCTATGGTAAGCGGCAGAACCCAATCAGTACTGTGGCGTGTGGTGCGCATGAACAGCAGGAACGGTTCGTCAGCAGGCATGGCGCTTATGCTGTCCACCTGCGCGATACGCACCGTCACGTTAGACTCGCTGCCGCCGGAGTGCAGTGCATAGTGGAATTCGTATTCTTTCGGACCGGAATCATAAGGATTGAGGCACACTCCATCTATAAGCCGCAGGGTAGCGGCGTGCGAGGAAACCTGGGTGGTTTGTCGTTGGGATAGCCCGGTAGCCATGCGCCAGCGCGGGGCTACCTGATAGCCGACTGATACGCCGGCCTGCCAGCCAATGGCCGGGCCCTGTTGGTGTTCGGCAAAGCCCGCTTGTCCGCCGTGATGTGGGTCGCCAGGCATCGTTGTTTGCCATATCCACACCGGGGCAGCCTCAAAACCGGCGGCAAAACGCCAGGTACCGGCGGGTTTACCCGCCGAAGCTTCAGCGTAGGCGGGAGGCCGAGACAGCGGCAGGGGCATAGACAGGAGGCGGGAATCGTAGGCGGGTGGCAGCAGGCTGTGGGCAGTAGCAGTGGGCAATGGCAGTAGATAATGGGCAGGTAAAGACGCGGAGGCCGTCAATGGCTGCATGGAAGCGGCCAGATTCAGTGGAAAAGATAACGCAAGGGCTTGATTGTCAATTGAAATATTTTTTCCCCCAGGAAAAATGGAGGAATTTTTCTGCCCCTTATGAAGCATCAGCTCAGGCCGGTTTCTAACTGGAGACTTTGAAAGTTCAGGGTATGGGCGGATACCGGGTTGTTGACGATGCGCTGCATGCGTGCCCCCGACAACATCTTTGTTTTCCTCCGCTACCTTCATATCATTTTGAGGCGTGAAGGACACGGTTTTTTTCTGCTGATTATGGTAAAACAAACTGCTCAATACAGCCAAACCGACGAATCCCATGACCCATCCCAGCACAGGGCGGCGCGCGCGTGCCGGCAGCGCTGTTTCAATACGCGACCATAGTCGCTCGGGGGCTTCCGGCGCGAAGTCGCGTAACTTCTCCTGGAGCAGCCGTTCCAAATCCTCGGGATATTCTGGTTTGGTATCCATATAACTCAAATCAGCAACAGTGTTTTATCCAGCAATTTTCGAAAAAAGGCTTTGGCGCGGTGCAGTTGGGATTTGGAAGCGCCAACCGAAATCCCCAACTCCCGCGCAATTTCTTCATGGCTGCGCTCCTCGATGACATACAGGTTCAGCACGGCACGGAAGCCAGGTGGCAATTGTTGCAACAAGGCGACCAGGCGTCCGGACTCAGGCGTTTGTGGGTCCGTAGTTTCTGGGTTAAAAAGTATGTTTTCCAGCGCATCCAGATCAATTTTATTTGGTATATTTTGTTGTATTTGAAGCATTTGTAAACAGGTTCGCACTATGATGCGCCGTACCCAGCCTTCTAAACTCCCCTCGCCCCGGTACTGGCAGATATTCTGATACACCTTGACGAAACCTTCCTGTAACATATCCTCCGCAGCCTCTGAAGTAGCTGCAAAACGCAGGCAAACCCCGTACATCCGGTTTTTATACCGTTGCCAAAGCAGATGCTGCGCCCGGCGCTCGCCTGCACAACAGGCGGAGGCCAAATCAGATTCTTCTTCTTTATTGAGTTGCTGCATAGAAGTTTAGTTCCGGCGGGAAAAAGGTTGCATGAACCTGAAATATATTTTCAGGCGATGCGGTACAGGGGAATCCAAAAGTAATACTCGCGCTGGAATTCCAGCACCAAAAAAAGGACTGACCAAACGCAACGGGGCCTCGCCAAATGGTTTTGGAAAAAATATTTATCGTAAACTTACGATAAATATCCCCAACCCCTTGCAAGTCTGAAAATATTTATCGTAAATTTGCGATGAATTAAATGCACCACCACATGGCATCCGATAAAAAATCTGCTTTCGGTATTGAAATAACCGAATTGGCCGAACTCGCCAAAGCCCTGGGCCACCCGGCACGCATTGCTATTCTAAGGGAACTCGCCCGCCGGCAGACCTGCGTTTGCGGCGAGATTGTCGATGTGCTGCCCTTAGCCCAAAGCACGGTGTCCCAACATTTGAAGGAACTGAAAGAAGCCGGACTCATTCTCGGTACCGTGGAAGGTGTAAAATCCTGTTACTGTATCAATTGGGATATGGTGCGAAAATTCCACTCGCTGATCGGCGCCTTCGTAGAAAGTGGCCAAACCGGCAAAACCTGTTGCTAACCAATTACTAAAATCAATAGATCATGCACATCATTGAAGAAATTAAATCAAACGTACGCGACCAATACGGCAAAATTGCCAATCAGTCCAAAGAGGACAATCAAGCCTCCTGCTGCGGTATGGGAGCGCCTTGTACCGATACCATTATGGCAGATTCATATACCCACCTGAAAGGTTATAACCCGGATGCCGACCTCGGCCTGGGCTGTGGCCTGCCGACCGAATTTGCCCGCATCCAGGAAGGCGATACGGTGCTGGACCTCGGCAGCGGCGCAGGGAACGACTGCTTCGTAGCCCGCGCCGAAACCGGCGTTACAGGCAAGGTGATCGGTGTGGATTTTACCCCAGCCATGATCGAACGGGCCCGGAAAAATGCCGAAAAACTCGGCCACAACAACGTAGAGTTTCGCTTGGGTGACATCGAGGCGCTGCCGGTCGGCGATAACAGCGTCGACGTGGTGGTCAGCAATTGTGTGCTGAACCTGGTGCCGAACAAACGGCAGGTGTTTGCCGAAATCCTGCGCGCACTGCGGCCGGCCGGCCATTTCAGTATCTCCGACGTGGTGTTGGTGGGCGCGCTGCCGGATAAAATCATTCAAAGCGCCGAACTCCATGCCGGCTGCGTAGCGGGCGCCGTGCAATTAGATGAATACCTCGACCTGATCCGCGAAGCGGGATTCGAAAACGTGACGGTGCAAAAACGCAAACCGATACTGCTGCCCGACGAAATGCTGTTGCAATACCTCACGGCCGACGACATTCGCGCATTTGTCGCGGCAGGAACCGGTATCTTTAGCGTGACGGTATACGCCGAAAAGGCGGGCGAAGATGCGGCGCAACGGGCGGAAGTAAGAGCCAAAGTAAAACAGACGACTTTGACGGAATCCTGCGGCTGCGCGCCCGGAAGCTGTTCCTAAGACTTAGTTCATTCCTAAAAATGTAGCCCGCGTTCCTATTGTTATCAAGACGGGGTTACGAAAAACAAAGAAATGAAAAACATGTATTTTTCTACTGCCATCCTTCTCGCGGCCCTGATCATCTCGGGCTGCAGGGGCAAAACGTCCAACATGGCGGCTTCCGGCAATCATTCAGCCTGTTCGGATGAATGCCGGGCTACCAACAAAACCGCCGATTTTGTTTGCAGCCTGACCACGCCCGAAATGCAGCAGCGCAAGGCGACCGTGCTCGCCAGTCTAAAAAAGCAGGTTGTGGAGAAAAAGGAATTGCCTGACGGATTCGCCTACAAATTTTCCGGCGAAGACCGGGTGCTGGACGAATTGATGGAATTCATCAAAACGGAACGCCAATGCTGTAAATTTTTCGTCTTCAACCTGTCTATCAGCGGCGACAAAAGCGAAATTTGGCTGGAACTGACCGGCGTGGATGGCGTAAAAGACGTTATTGCCAATGAACTCGAACTTTAAACGCGATGGACAACATCACCCTTCGCCCTGCGCAGCCCGAAAACCGCGCGGCCCTCGAAACCTTGCTGACTTCCTTTAAACTTCCGATTGAAGATTTGCCAGAGGATTTAAGCGGTTTCATGCTGGCTTTCGACGGCACGGCCTTGGTCGGGTCCGCAGGGATCGAGCCGCTCGGTCCCTACGGCTTGCTGCGTTCGGTTGCGGTCGATGACACATACCGAAGTTTCGGTATAGGTCAACAACTTTATTCCGGCGCGATGGAGTTTGCCCGGGCGCGCCGGCTGCGGGAAGTCTGGTTAATAACGACTACAGCCGACCGCTACTTCGAGCGCTTAGGCTTCGAGCGCATCAAGGGCGGCCGGGTACCGGCCGAAATTGCAGCCACGGCTCAGTTTACGGGGCTGTGCGCGGCGACAGCCATTTTGATGCGTAAGCCACTTGCCTCATGACCATTGCCCTTTTCTCCGACATCCACGCCAATCTTCCCGCTTTGGAAGCCTGCTTTGCCGATTTAGAACGGCGAAAACCCGACGTAATTTACTGCCTCGGCGACCTGGTCGGGTACAACATCTGGCCCAATGAAGTGGTGCGGGAAATCCGCCGCCGGGGTATTCCAACCATTGCCGGCAACTACGACTACGGCATCGGGCGCAGCAGCGACGACTGCGGCTGTGCCTATAAAACGGACGATGAAAAGGCCAACGGCGCAGTTTCGATTGCGTTTACAAACCAGATTGTTCAACCAGCCGAACGCCAATACCTGCGCGAGTTGCCCAAACACATCCGGGTCGAGCTCGAGATGCAGGAAGGCGAGCCCATTTCGCTGCTGCTCGTGCATGGCAGTCCGCGCAAAATCAATGAATACCTGTTCGAAGACCGGGAGGAAAAAAGCCTGCTGCGCATCCTCGAAGGCGCCGGCGCCGACATCCTTTGTTTCGGCCACACCCATAAACCCTATCACCGTATGTTGAACAGCGGCACGGAAACGGACCCGCATATCCGCCATGCCATCAACATCGGTTCGGTTGGGAAACCCAAAGACAGCGACCCGCGTGGCGGCTACGTCCTCCTCCACATCAACGAGCACAGCAGTTTGAAAAAGGAAAACAGAATCCGGGCGGAATTTGTGCGCTTCGACTACGACGTGGAAAAAGCGGCCCGCGCAGTGGAAGAAAGCCCTTTGCCAAATGCTTATGCCACAGCCTTGCGCGTGGGGAAATAATTTGGATCAAATACGCGGAAACCAAGCGATTCCCATAATTTTGCCCGTCCGATTTAAAAGAACTATAATCCGCAACATTCAACACCATGCACAAAAACCGATTTTTTCAAATTACCCTTTTACTATCCATACTGAGCGGCTTGTCCATGCAGTTCTCCTGCCCACTGCATAGCGTGTTCGACGACTGCGGCCAACTGATCCTGGTGATCAGCCCAAGCGATACCAGCGTAATGGCGAGCCTGATGCGGTTTGAAAAGGAAGATAAATCCTGGGTAAAAATCGGCCCGACGCATCCCGTCAATCTCGGCAAAAATGGCCTGGCCTGGGGCAAAGGGCTGCACAGCCGGAAGCCGGGCGCCCAAAAAAAAGAAGGCGACCATAAATCGCCGGCTGGCTTGTTCCGCTTCGGCACGGCGTTCGGTTACGCCCCCAGCGAGGAGGTTTCCCTGAAATTACCGTACCTGCCCATTACAGAAACCCAAATCTGCGTAGAGGACAGCAAGTCGCAGTACTACAACCAGATCGTGGATGAAACCCAGGTCGTAAAAGACTGGGACAGCCGGGAATCCATGTTGCGCAAAGACGCACAATACAAATGGGGCATTTTTGTAAAACACAATACGCCGGCGGAACTGGAAGGCGGTTCCTGTATTTTTTTCCACATCTGGCGGGCGCCCGGCTCCGGTACCCTGGGCTGTACGGCCATGACGGAGGAAAACCTGCTGGCCCTGATGCAATGGCTCGATCCACAACAAAAACCTTTGCTGATGCAGATGACGGCGAAAGATTATCAGCGCTACCGCAAGAAATTTTCATTGCCCGACTTATAATTGCTTGCGCTGCGTCCGCTAAATAACACATACTTTCATTTTAAATACATAGGAACAATAGGACACATAGCCGTAGCGTACACAAAAAACACACGATTTTTGTGTACGCTACGGCTATGTGTCCTATTGTTCCTATATGTTTAAAAAAAAACGCTATGCGTTGGACGCCCCAACGCTACCGCACCACCGTCACCGACCCGGCTTCCACGGCCTCATACATCGTTCCATCTTTCCGGTACGCGCCAATTCGCGCCAGCCAGGTAAATACGCCGGGACTTACCGGTTTACCCCGGAAATTACCGTCCCAGCGCGCATCCAGCGACGAAGACTCGAACACGTGGTTGCCCCAGCGGTCGTACACGGAGAGTTGCAGAGAGATCATGTCGCTACCAAACACGGAGAAATGGTCGTTCTCGCCGTCGTCGTTCGGGCTGAACACGTTGGGAATGTAATATTTGGTGGGGCATATCGCCTGTACCCGGATCGTGTCGGCCCCGAAGCAGCCGTGCTCGTCTTTTACCAGCACCCAATATTGTCCGCTGTCTTTTACTTCGAACAGAGATCCGTTGGATTGATCGGACCATTGATATTGGGTAAACAGACCCGGGCTGAGCACCAGCAATGGGAAGTTGTCATCCGCACAAACAACGGTGTCGCGGCCCAATTCGGGCTCTGGCAGCGGGAAAACCACCACTTCGGCCTGGGCCGGGAAGCTGGCGCAACCGGCAATTGTACCGGTCACCTCGTAAACGCCCGCATATTCCGTTTGCGCATTGGGCAGTACCGGAAATTGTTCGAAAGAGAAAAATCCGTTGGGGCCAGTCCATTTATATTTTGCGCCCGGCAAATCCACCGCGCCGAGCAGAATCGTTTTACCCACGCATACAGACACGTCTCCGGTCACCTGGGCCGGTTGTCGCAGGGTGATCAGCAGGTCTCTGCTTAGTGTATCCTTGATATCCAGGCAGTTATCTGTCAGGTACAGGGTTACTTTATACGTCCCCAAGGCTGCGTACGTATGGTTAAAAGCCGCTTCGGTGCTCGTGCCGCCGTCGCCCAAATCCCAGAGAAACGAATGCCGGGGCGCTTTTAAACCGGTATCGAAAAACAGGGTATCATTCAGGCAACCGCCTTCCGGGATCAGGCTTTTGGCGTCGATGGGTTTGAAACTGGCCCCGCCGCCGTAGGCATACGATTCCACGTTTCCATAACCATAGGCCATGGCGATCAGGCCGCAACCCGGCGAGATCATCGTATGCGCGCCGGTACCGACCTGAAACCGCGCGTACGAATATTCGCTGTTCGGCCCTACTTGTCCGGTCGTTGGGTTCAGGTTGGCTAAGGCTTGCCCATCGAATATGATATCCGGCAAATCATCCGATTTGGCGATGATCGCAATGTAATTTTCATCGATGTTTTCGAACGCGGAATTGTACAGCGTAACCGTATCGCGAATTTGTTCGATGCTGTTAAGCACCAGCATGGAGGGGTCGCCCAGAAAATAGCCGCTGCAATTGCTGCCGATCAGGTACTGCGCGACAGTGATAGGTTTATTCGCTGTAATGAAGGTGGCATCCGATCGCTGGTATTCTGTGAACTGGCCGGCGTTTAGGGTGTATTGAGTAGCGGTGGCGCCTTGTACGTTTACCACCGTGTTGTCTTCGGCGGCTAAAATCCGGAATATATCGTACGCCATGTGGGCAAAAGGCGCTGTGACGAATTGTTTGCCCCAGGTGTTCACCGGGTACATTTGTTCGAGCAGGTTATCGCGGTAAAAGCAACCGGTTGGTACCTGCGTCCAGCGGCAACCGCCGAAGAGGTTGAATTTTTTGTTCCCGGTAATGTGCGTACCGGTCAGATCGCTGTTTCCCAGTTTGGCCTGTACTTGGTACGTCTCGCCCCTATTCAACTGGATCGAAAACGTAGAGCCGGCCGATTTGCCCGCCTTGGTATCGTCGCTAAGCGTAATAGTAATGTCTGTTTCATCCTCGATGCCGACCAATACGAATTCAGAAGGGAATACCTCGGTGTCTGTGAAGCCTTTGTAACTCATCACATAATATTCCTGCCCGAGTGAATTCACCGGCAGCACCACAGTGGCTTCCGAGCGCATGGAGTGGTATTGGTGAATATATACCGACACCGGCAGCGCCGACACCACCTGCACGCCGTTGTCGTTGGAAATTTCCGAGGTCAAATTCTCGACATACGCCGGTAAATAGATGATTTTCACCTCATTGGCCGCTACCGAAAAAGCTTGTTGGAAGTTTTGCAGCGGAACTCGAACCGTACCCGAGGTAGCGTATTTGGACGTAATCATCACAACCATCGTGTTTTGCCCCGGGTCGTGGTGCTCCATAAAGCTAAACCAGAAGTCGGTGCCTTCATTCGTCTGCGCGTGCGACAAGGGCCGAAGCGCCAGAAATACCAGTGCGGTCAGAATTGTTCGGGATGTTTTCATGACTTATTGCGTCGTTTTGCGGCAACAAAAATCTTATTTTTCAGGTCAATGCGCGGTAAATAAAAAGAAATTGCTAATCGGGACGATTTGAGCGTTCGATTTCATCCAAAGGATACGAATTGGCTGCATGGCATGAATTTTTTGCACGTTCAGCGATTTGATTTTCATTTGTTTAAACCGCTCCGGTATGCGCTCGATGTTTTTTTTACCCGCACTTTTTATATTCGGCCTTTCCCTTTCAAGTACTGCGACCACCATTATTCCTTATAAATATTTGTCACAGCTTTACCTGGCAAGCGACGACGTCGTGGTCGTGAAGGCAGGAAATCCATATGAAACCGTTACGGATAATTGCACCCATTACGACTGCGATTTCACGGTGATCTCCTCCATGAAAGGGATGTTCAGCATTGATGATGTTTTGTCTTTGCGCAGATATTCTTATTACGATATGGTCGGACAATTGGATATTACCGGAGATTTCACGCCGCAGGCGGATTATTTCTATCTTATTTTCCTGGATCAATATGCGGAAGGTTACTGGCGACCGATGATGATGTCGTATTATATTTTCGAAGCGCCTCCTGCCGGTTTCGCGCCGGGAAACGAGGAGGCGTATTGGGTTCCGGTCGAGGAAAGCCTGAGCATCGGCACGTTTCCCTTGCCGGACGGGGACATTGCAGAGCCGCTCCGGCCGTATAAAATGAATGCCTTGATGCAATTGTTGCAACAATACAATACCCATCCCGAAACGAAATGGGATCCCACCCCCGCACTTATAGACAATAATGATATTAATACTTCCTCTGACCAGTCTGCCGGCGACCGCGCAATACCCACGGGTTGCGATTTTGACTTGGGTGGAGGCTTGTCGCGTTGGAAAAGTCAGAGCATCGAGTATTTTTACGACGTAACCGGCGCTCCGGCCGATGCGCTGACGCGTTTCACCATCGTAATCGCTACCTTGAAAACCGAGTACCCCGGCCTGGACCTCAGCTTCGGCGGAACCGCCGATTTTACGCCCGACTGTAGCGACGGATCGGTGTCCGGCAACGATTTTATCGCTTTTTTAAACAGCAACCTCAATGGCAATCAAAGCATGCTGTTGATGTTCGAAGACCCATGCAATCAAATGGCCAACCTGAACAATTGCGCCGGAGTCTTGGGCATCGGCGGTAGCTATATGCTGAGCACCTCGCACGTTTTTAAAGGCGATACCTGGAAAGACGCAGCCTGGGGATACGTATCTATCAACAACGGCGTGCGCCCCTGTCTGACCGAAATCAACTACGAGCGTTTGCTGACCCATGAAATAACGCATACTTTGAAAATGGACCACCTGAATGCGACCACTTATCCCGGCAACAACATGAACCCAACCTGTTGTAACCCGATCAATACCAAGGACCGGGAATGTATGAATTACGTATATAGCTTGGCGTTACCGGTTGAACTGACCGCCTTTTATGCACAAGTGAAAGACAAACACGTGGTTTTAAAATGGTCTACCGCCCAGGAAATCAACAATGATCATTTTACAGTGGAGAAATCGGGCAAGGGCATTCAATTCGAAACCATGGCGACCGTACGGGCAAGCGGCTCATATCAACCTGCGGTGTACGAAATTACAGACCAAGAACCTTTGCGGGGCGTCAACTATTACCGGCTGCTGCAACAGGATTTTGACGGAACATCTTCCCTGTTGGCTTTGCGTTCCGTTACCTATACGGGCGACGGCGCCCGCTATGGCGTATCCCCCAACCCGATCCGCGATAACCGGCTCGTCGTGATGGTGGCCGATGCCGAAATGAGTTTTGAATCCCTGGAAATACTGGAACCCGCAGGCAGGGTGGTGTTACAGCAATGGAGCAATGTAATTGCGGGCGGTGACCGCCTGGAACTCTCCGTCGGCGATTTGCCGATGGGCGTTTACTGGTTGAAAATCAAGGAAGGCGGCCGTTCGGAAACGATAAAATTTGTGCGGCAATAAACTCGGTTCTAGCGTTCCGCAACTTTGCGCCGCAGCACGAAATTTTTGCCTAAATACACCTTGCGTACCATTTCATCGGCGGCTAATTCTTCGGCCGTACCGGCTTTCAGAATAGCGCCTTCGAACATCAGGTAGGCCCGGTCTGTAATGCTGAGCGTCTCCTGTACGTTGTGGTCGGTGATCAGAATACCGATATTTTTGGTTTTTAGTGTAGCCACAATCGATTGAATGTCTTCCACCGCGATCGGGTCGATGCCCGCGAAAGGTTCGTCGAGCAGGATGAATTTAGGATCGGTGGCTAAGGCCCGGGCAATTTCCGTCCGCCGCCGCTCTCCGCCAGACAGGGTGTCGCCGTCGCTTTTGCGCACCTTGTGGAGGTTGAACTCGTCGATCAGTTGTTCCAGTTTGTCCGATTGCTCCGCCTTGGTTTGTTTGGTCATTTCCAGCACCGCGCGGATATTGTCTTCCACGCTTAGTTTGCGAAAAACGCTGGGTTCCTGCGGCAGGTAGCCGATGCCTTTTTGGGCGCGCCGGTACATGGGCAGTTCGGTGATTTCTTCATCTCCCAGGTACACATTACCTTGCGTAGGGCGAATAAAACCGACCACCATGTAAAACGAGGTGGTTTTGCCCGCGCCGTTGGGCCCCAGCAAGCCGACGATCTCGCCTTGTTTTACGTCGAAGGATACGCCGCGTACGACGGTGCGTTTGCCGTAGTTGCGGACTAAGTTTTCTGCTCTGAGTATCATTTATTGTGATAAGTTTAGCGGGTTTAGAAAGTGTTTAGGGGGTTTAGAAGGCTAACGATTACCCACAAAAATAGCTTTGATTTCCGATTTCCGATTAGCGATTTTTGAAGTGTCGGCATACTAATACTACTTTGTCACTTTAAGCGGGATGTGATGCAAAAAACAATGAATATCGAATATCGAACAATGAATGTCGAATGTCGAAGTGCTTTCAATGGCGGGTTGGGATATCTGCGTCAATAAAGCGACGAATTCTAGCCTATTTACGATGGTAAACACTTCGACATTCCTTGTTCGATATTCGATATTGTTTGTTATTTTTTTAAAGTGACAAAGTAGTACTAAATGATTGTGGTTGGGTTGACTCGATTGATGCTTTAAAACCAATAATTTCATCTTTTAACACGATCCCTGGTGCAGGGCGCTGCTTCAAAAATCGCTAATTGGAAATCGCTAATCGGAAATCAAAAAAACATGGCGGTTTTGTGGGTAATCGTTAGCCTTCTAAACCCTTCTATAGTCGACGCAAAGTGGTTTTGAAGGAACCGGAATTGCAACATATTCACAATCAACATTCTAAACCTTCTAAGCCCTTCTAAACCACTCTAAACCGGCTATAAACCCCTCTAAACCAATAACTTTTTAACGATCTCCGAAATAGCCCTCCCATCCGCTTTACCCGCCAGTTGCTTATTCGCTGCACCCATCACTTTGCCCATATCTTTAGCCGAAACGGCCCCGGTTTCAGCGATGATTTGTTTTAAAACCGCCTCCAGTTCCGCCCCTTCCATCATGACCGGCAGGTAGCGTTTAATCACCACGATTTCTTCGCGTTCCTTTTGGGCTAATTCTTCGCGGTTGTTTTTTTCGTAAATATCCAGCGATTCCTGGCGGGTTTTTACCAGTTTTTGCAGCAGTTGAACCTCCCGGGTTTCGTCGAGCCCCTGGCCTGAGCCGTCCGTTTTGATCAGCATGATCGCGCTTTTTATGGCGCGGATGCCGCGCAGGCCCACGTCGTCCTTGGCCTTCATGGCCGTCACCAGGTCTTGGTTGATTTTTTCTTCCAGCGTCATCTTTAGTCCTTTATTGAAGTAAATGTAAGCCTTAGGCGGATGCAGTCGGCTACTCCGGCAGGCTCACTTTGAACAAACGTTTTTGCGTGATCAAACGCGCCACCGCCTCGGGCACTTCTTTTTCCCATCCCGATTCGCCTTCCCTGATTTTGCGCAGCACGTTTTTGTGAAAAATATGTAAAATGTCTGGATTAAACACCTGAATATCAACGATGTTTCGGTTCTCCAACAGATGATCATACAAAAAATGAATTGCCTGTGGGATTTCGATCGTCCGGCTGCTCAGCAGCACGCTGTTGCCTTCCTCCCGGGCGGGGTAGACGTAGAAACGAACATTGCGGGGGAAAAGTTCGCCAAAAGCCCCCAGCAGGTTATCCGGGTTGGTTTCCAGGGTTTCGGCGATGATGGTGCGCAGTTTGCGCGCGCCCATGGCCAATCCGATGCGCTGCACCTTGTAATCGGCAAAATAAGCGATCAGTTTGTTGTGTCGGGTACAGTTCGATAAAATCACGGTTTCACCCAGCGCACAAAGCAATTCGGCGCGATCCAGGAAATCGCGCTCGTCGACCACGCCACCCACCGCGCACAGGTTGTCCAAGGTCATTTCGGTGAGAAAAAATGTCTTGTCCGCCTCCACATCGGGTTCGTGGCGAAACTGCCGGTAGGCCTGCAGGCCCATGTCCTCCTGTACCAGGGTCGGCGGACGGTAGCTGCCGCGCGCGATGAGGATGGATTTGCGATACAGAAATTCCCCGGCGTGCAGGCTGTTGCCGTCGGGCCCGAAGATGGCTACCTTGCTCAGTTCGTGTTTCACCATCCAAAGACAAACGAGCCTGTTATCAACGGCGTGAAAATCAGGACCTTTGATGCGGGCCAGGTCGATCATGACCCGTCCGCGGAGATTATCCATCAGCGATTGCAGCAAAGTTTCCGGATCCTGGTGATAGCGGTAGCAGCCGTAAATCAGGTTCACACCGAGGATGCCGACGGCCTGTTGTTGCAGGCGATTGTCCTGATCGAGCATGCGCACGTGCAAAATGACGTCGTTCGGTGGCGTATTCGGCCGCAGTTGAAACCGAAGCCCGAGCCAGCCGTCGCCTTTGATGGTTTTGGAATAATTGATGGCGGCTACTGTATCGGCAAAGGCAAAAAAGGTTTGTTCGGGTCGTTCCACGCGCAGTCGCCGTTCCATGAGCTCATACTCGTGGTCGAGCATTTTATACAACCTCGATTCGCATACGTAGCGGCCTTTCCCCGCTAACTCGGGGCCGTAAATTTCATCCGACACTTTTTTGTCGTAGGCGCTCATCGACTTGGCGATGGTGCCCGCGGCAGCCCCCACCTGGAAAAAATGGCGGGCCACTTCCTGTCCCGCGCCGATCTCGGCAAAGACCCCGTAAATGGGATCGTCGAGGTTGATCTCCAGGGCTTTTTGTTCGGTTTCGAGGACTCGGCGGGTCATGTTAAATGCGAAAATGGTGAAATGGACTGGATAGTTTGAAAGAAATTTCGGCGCAAAAATAAACCAAAAACGCCCAACAATTGTCGGATATGGCGCTAGGTGTTTTCGACGCGGCAATAGTCGTGCTCGCGCGAGGTTCCAAGCTCGCGTGTGCTATCCAGCGGGTTCTATCCGCCGCTTCGGATCCGTCGGGTTGGAACCCGACGGATAGGCTGTACGCAGTTGGAACCGCGCGCCCAATGCCGTTAACTTAAGGCTTCGGAGCGGCCAAACGTTTGTAGAAATCATTGGTAGCCATTATTTCCAGACCTCGGAGCGGTCTACCATTTGTTTGGCAACCTGCATATTATTTAACGTTAGGCCTCTCGGAGGCCAGATAACTGTTGCGCGGATTGGCTACAAACGTTGGGCCTCTCCGAGGCCAAAATTCTTAAGTTAACGGCAGCGACCGCGCGCCAGCGATCGCGCGCGCGCAACAATTGTCATAAACCATTACCGCCATACAACTTTCTCTTCGATAGGCCCGCGTTTGCCATCCACGTCCGGCATCTCATGCCAGCCGAGGTAAAGCAGGCCCAGACAACGTTCATCGGGCCCAAGCTCCAGAAATTCCGAGGCTTCCAGGATCGCTTTGGGCGTACTCCAGTAACAGCCGAGCCTGATTTCTGTGCAACTCAGCCACATATTTTGCACCGCCATAGCCACGGAGGCGATTTCTTCAAATTCGGGAAGGCCGGATTCCGGGTGGCGTTGCATACAAATCGCGATGGCCGCGCCGGCCCGCAGGGCATTTTCCCCGGTTTTTTGCATTTTTTCCGCCGAAAAAAGTTCGGGGGAGGTATGAAGCCGGTAGTATTCGATAAAATAATCGCTTAATTGCCGGTGGCTTTCTTCCGAATGAAAAACTTTAAAGCGCCAGGGTTGCGTAAGTCTATGGGAAGGCGCCCAATTGGCGTTTTGCAGCAATTGCTCCAGAATGTCGCGGGAAATGGGTTTGCCGGGGATATAAAATTTTGTAAAAACCGCGCGGCGGCGGCGGATCAGATCGGAGATAGACAATGGGTGCGTTTGTAAATGCGTGAATGAACTAAAGCTTGGAACCGGTTTTAGGGACCCAAATTTGGAAAGAATCGACGAAGTATAAAAATTTGAATAAATAATGAACAAACAATGAGCATGTTCGCCCGGTATAAGTGGCCTAATTTTGTATCTATTAAAAAGTACACTCTTTTACCCGCCGAAGCCCGCCTCCTACGCCCTTCGGGCTTCGGCGGCTAAAAGCGCATAGGAGGGACTCATCATCAAAACAGCATTTTCCATGAATGCTCAAGATTTCCTGACAGATTTGTTAGAGGGCTGGAATACCCACGACAAACAGCGTTTGCTGGACAAATACCATCCCGATTTCGATGGAGAAGACATTTCGGAATGCAAACACGCCGGCGATTTATACGATGCCGGCCGGATGATCGACTATGTTTTTACTGCATTCGGCGATTTTGACATGAAACTGCTGGAATGGGGCGTCGACGGCGATAATATTTTCTTTTTCTGGCGGATCAAAGGTCATCACCGTGGCTGGCTCATGAATATTCCGCCGACCGGCAAGCCCGTGACCTTCACGGGCTCTACTTTTTTGTCGCTCAAAGACGGTCTTATTATCAAAAGTCGCCGGATTTGGGACGTTGCCACCGTGTTGCGCCAAATCGGTTTGTTACCGGAACCGACGACCTCGGAGTATCTGTGAATATTAAACCTTACATAGAATTTACGACCGAGGGTCGGCACTGCGCGCATATTTGCTTTATTTTTGGCCCCATTATTCACAAAACCGGTTCATGCGATGCGCATTGTCTTTTTACTCTTTTTATGTTCCTTGGTCTACCCCGTTTTTTCCCAAAATGCGCCTGCGCAGCCCAAACTGATCGTCGGCATCGTTGTGGATCAAATGCGCTACGATTTTCTGTACCGCTACAAAGCAAAATATGGCCCTGGCGGTTTCAACCGGTTGCTGCGGGAGGGGTTTTCCTGCGAAAATACCCATTACAACTTCGTGCCGACTTTTACCGGCCCCGGCCATGCCGCCATTTACACCGGCACAACGCCGGCGGTAAACGGCATCATCGCCAACGACTGGTGGGACCCAGCCTGGCACAAACATCGCTATGTAACCACAGACACCACTGTAATGCCCGTCCCGCCAGGTATTACCAAAAAAACGGGTCAGCACTCGCCACAGGTGCTCTTGTCCACGACGATTACCGACGAACTGCGCTTGTCCAACAATTTCAAGTCGAAAGTGGTGGGTGTTTGCCTGAAAGACCGCGCCAGCATCCTGCCCGCCGGCCATATCCCGAATGCCTGTTATTGGTTCGACGATAAATCCGGCAACTGGATCACCTCGTCCTACTACCAACCCAAAGACACGTCCCTGCCCGGATGGGTGCAGGATTTTAACGCCCGGCGTTTACCGGATCTGTATATGTCAAAAACCTGGGATCGCCTGCCCATCGGCGCATACGACGAAAGTTTTCAGAACTGGGATAAATACGATGATGGAAAATATTCCCGCAACCTCAAAGGCGGATTTCCGCACGACCTGCCCGCTTTGAAAAAACTCGAGGGGTATGGAGTCCTGCGTTTCACCCCCTATGGCAACACCCTGACCCTGGATTTCGCACGGGAAACGCTCGAAAAAATGGACATGGGCGCCGACGAAGTGTGCGATTTCCTGTGCCTGAGTTTTTCGAGTCCGGATTATTGCGCGCACCAGTTTGGCATCCACGCCGAGGAAACCCAGGACGTTTACCTGAAATTAGACCTCGAACTTGCCGGCTTCCTGGATTATTTAGACAAAAAATTTGGCAAAAACAACGTGCTGGTATTCCTAACGGCCGACCACGGCGGCGCCGAAACGCCGTCCTACCTGGTCGATCTGAACATCCCGGCCGGGGTGTTCGATGAAAGCAAACTGGAAGAAACCCTGGAACAGGTTATCACGGCACAACTGGGTTTAACCGGAAATTTTATCCACGAGGCCTCCAACCAGCAAATATGGCTCAACTGGGAGGCGATCGATGATCTGGATATGAACCCGGAAGAAGTGGCCGGTATCATCATCCAATACCTGCACGCCCAGCCGGGGGTATACGATGCTTTCACCCGGGCCGAGCTGATGATGCTTCCTGCCGATTATCCCTTTGCGCCGGAACTTCGACGCGGCATCCACCCGCGCCGCTCGGGAGACATCATATTTCAACTTGACCCGGCCTGGCACCCCGACGATAATTTATTCAAAACAGGTGGCACGACGCACGGCAGTTCATACCCCTACGATACCCACGTGCCGCTGTTGTGGTATGGCTGGCGGGTAAAACCCGGGGAAACGTACGCACCGGTAAACATCACCGATATTGCGCCAACCCTGGCCGCCATGCTGCGCATCATGGAACCGAACGGCACGACAGGAAAGGTGATCGAAGAATTGATGAAGAAATAAACGGGCGCTGTGTTTAAAACAACAGAAACACCGCAAGCAAACTGAGTATAAAAACAGTCGCAAATGCAAACCCGTATATCACGCAGTAAATCAGCCATTTGGCGATTGTCTTTATCCAACTTTGCCCGTAAAAAAACCGCATGGCGATCAATAAAGAGATCGCGATCCATAAGATCAGGAGTAGTTCGAATATCTCTTTAACCGGATAGATGAAACGGTTGATGGTCATCAGCAGGGTGATCATCAGAAAAGCGCCCGAATTTTGGTGCATCAGGAAAATAAAATGCTCCACGTAATAGCGTTTACGCCGCCAGTAAAGTGCGTACAACACCAGCGACATCAGGGCGATGAGCGCCAACACCGTCCAGCCGAGGCTTCCGATAAAGTGTTGCATCAGGCTGGAGGCATCTTTCAGCGACTTGACGCCCTGGGTTACCAGGGTCCGGTCGCCCCAGTTTGTGATGCCGTATTTGCGGATAATGGAATCTGGTTCGAGGTATACCAAATCGCGGGTGGCGATTTTCACCTGACGGTCTATAAAATTGAGGGGAATCGTATCCACCGGCTGGGCTTTCCCGGTCGAGTCCAGGGCATCCTGAACCAGGATCACATTCCGCTCCCAGGAACCATTGACGAGCGTTACGACGGAATCGAGGGCCCGGCGGGTGTCGGGTGTCCGCCAATCGGCTGGCAAAGAATCAAACCCGTTTCGCAATTCCTGCCCCAGTAAGTAGCGTTGAATGGATTCAAAAAAATGGATGTTATCCACCTCGATTTCTTTACCCTGGTCTTTCACATTTTTTTCGCCGAAGGTGAACTCACCCTTTTGGCCCGTCATGTTAAGTCCCAGGCCCTTCCCTTCTTTACTGAGTAGCAACAGGAAAAAGAACATCACCACAAAAAAGAACTGCACGGGGTGCGGATAGCGTTTTTGGCGTCCGGCAAAATACTCGCGGGTCACTTTGGCCGGGATAAGCAGTTGCCAGCACATTTTGACGAATTTGGAGTCGAGATGCGAGAAACTGCCCCAAAAACGTTTAAGCAATTCCGCCATACTCACTTTGCCCTGGTTATTGCGTTGGCCGCAATGCGGGCAAAAGACAGCCTTTCGCGACATCTTTTGCCCGCAATTGAGGCAATTGGGTTTGGGGTCGGATACTGGCTCGGCAGACACGGCATGAATATTTTAGAAATCAGATATCTTTCCGGTATGTAATGTCTCTACCGGCATCACTTTTTAACAATACGCAACATGAAAAAGAAACATCTACTCCTCGGTGCCCTGTTTATGCTATTAATCTTCACCCTCAGTGCCTGTGCGCCTTTGGGCGCAACGGAAAAACAGTATGGCTTCTTGTACGGCTTCATCCACGGCCTGCTCTTTTATGTGGCTGTTATCAGCAAGCTGCTGGGCATGGAGTTTGACCTTTATGCCCAGAACAATACCGGCTTAATGTATTGGATCGGCTATACGATCGGGGTGTTCGGTTTTGGGGGCGGGATATTTGGTTCGAGACGGCGGCGGTGACAGGGCTCGGGCGTACCCTTATCGCCCCTTCAACAGGTTCAACAGATATTCGCCGTACCCGCTTTTCAAAAATCGCTGCCCCAGGCGCTCCAATCCGGCATCGTCGATGAAGCCCATTTCCCAGGCGATTTCCTCGATGCAGCCGATTTTTAGACCTTGGCGGTCTTCGATGGCCTGTACGAACGCGCCCGCTTGCATCAGCGATTCATGGGTACCGGTGTCGAGCCAGGCGTATCCGCGGCCCATCACACGCACTTGCAATTCGCTGCGGGTGAGGTAATAGCGGTTAACATCGGTGATTTCATATTCTCCGCGCGGGCTGGGTTGCAGGTTTTTGGCGACTTCCACTACGCTGTTGTCGTAGAAATAAAGGCCGGGTACGGCAAAATTACTCTTGGGCCGGGCGGGTTTTTCCTCGATGCTGAGGGCCGTGAAGTTTTGATCGAATTCCACCACGCCGTAACGCTCTGGATCGGCGACCTGATAAGCGAAAATAATACCGCCCTGAGGCTCGGCGCAGGAGCGCACCATCTCGCCCAGGCCGGCGCCGTAGAAAATATTATCGCCCAGAATCAGCGCCGATGCGTCTGTCCCGATAAACGGAGCGCCCAACACGAAGGCCTGGGCCAGGCCGTTCGGTTCATACTGCGGCATATAAGAGAAATTCATCCCCAGGTCCTTGCCGTCGCCGAATAACTGCTCGAACTTCGGCAGGTCGTACGGCGTGGAAATGATCAGTATATCGCGGATACCCGCCAGCATGAGCGTGGACAGCGGGTAATAAATCATCGGTTTGTCGTACACCGGCATGAGCTGTTTGCTGACCGCCAGGGTGAGGGGGTAAAGCCGGGTGCCGAGGCCGCCGGCGAGGATGATGCCTTTCAATCGTAAATCCCTTTACAGTTTTGCTTTTACTTCGTTGATCACGTAGGCCTCCACGATGTCGCCAGGCTTCATATCGTTGAAGTTCTTGATGGTCAGGCCGCATTCCAGACCGGCTTTGACTTCCTTCATGTCGTCTTTGAAGCGTTTGAGCGAAGCCAGTTCGGCGTGTTGGTTGGCGTTGACCGGATACACCACGATACCATCGCGAATGAGGCGGATGTGGTGGTTTCGGTTGATTTTGCCTTCCAGCACGAAGGAACCTGCCACAGTACCCACTTTCGAAATTTTGTAGACCTCGCGGATCTCCACCTGGCCCATAACTTCTTCTTCTTTGGTGGGCTCCAGCATACCTTCGATGGCGGCCTTCACCTCTTCGATGGCCTCGTAAATGATAGAGTAGAGTTTGATTTCCACCCCTTCTTTCTCGGCCAGTTTGCGGGCTGAGATCGACGGGCGCACCTGGAAGCCGATAATGATGGCATCGGAAGCCGAAGCCAGCATAATGTCGCTGTCCACGATCTGGCCAACGGCTTTGTGGATAACAGATACGGCAACTTTTTCGATCGACAATTTGATCAGCGAGTCGCTGAGCGCTTCTATGGAGCCGTCCACGTCGCCTTTGACGATCAGGTTGAGTTGTTTGAAATTGCCCAGTGCCAAACGGCGGCCGATTTCCTCGAGGCTGATGCGCTTGTTGGCGCGGTTGGCTTGTTCGCGGATAATCTGGGCGCGTTTGTTGGCAATTGCTTTTGCTTCTGCGTCGTTGGCGGTTACTTTTATTTTTTCACCGGCCTGTGGCGCGCCGGGTAACCCGAGCACCAGTACAGGCGAGGCCGGTCCGGATTCTTTTACTTCTTTGCCGCGTTCATTGTACATCGCTTTCACCTTACCTGCATATTCGCCGGCGATGATGGGATCACCTTTGTGCAAGGTGCCGTTTTCGATCAGGATTTTGGTCACGTAGCCGCGGCCTTTATCCAGCGAAGCTTCCAGTACTGTCCCGACAGCGCGACGTTTCGGGTTGGCCTTGAGTTCGAGCAGTTCGGCTTCCAGGAGCACTTTTTCAAGCAGTTTATCCACATTCAGGCCTTGTTTGGCCGAGATATCCTGGCTTTGGTATTTACCGCCCCATGCTTCCACCAGCAGGTTCATTTGCGCCAGTTCGTTTTTGATTCGTTCCGGATCGGCGCCGGCTTTATCTATTTTGTTGATGGCAAACACCAGCGGTACGCCGGCTGCCTGGGCGTGGCTAATAGCCTCCCTGGTTTGGGGCATGATGCTGTCGTCGGCCGCGATCACGATGACCGCAATGTCAGTCACCTTGGCGCCGCGGGCCCGCATGGCCGTAAAGGCTTCGTGACCGGGCGTATCGAGGAAGGTAATCCGCTTGTTCTTGTCTTCGCCGACCAACACTTCATAAGCGCCGATGTGCTGGGTGATTCCGCCGGCTTCTCCGCCGGCCACGTTGGCGCTTCGGATAAAGTCAAGCAAGGATGTTTTACCGTGGTCGACGTGTCCCATGACCGTAACGATCGGCTGGCGATCCACCAGATCTTTCGGGTCATCGACTTCTTCTTCTTCCACTTCCACCTGTTCTTCGGCGCTGATGAACTGGACTTTGTAGCCAAATTCACTGGACACTACTTCGATCAGTTCTGCGTCAAGGCGCTGATTGATAGATACGAAGATGCCAAGCGTCATAACCGCCTTGATGATATCGGCTGGTTTGATGCTCATGAGGGAAGCAAGGTCGGAAACGGAAATAAATTCCGTCACTTGTAGCGTTTTGTCGCTTTCGCTGCGCGCCTGCTCCGCCATTTCCGCCCGTTCGCGCATCACGTCGCGTTTATCGCGGCGGATTTTCTGGCGTTTCCGGTTGGCGCCGGCGCCCATACGGGCCATCGTTTGTTTGATTTGGTCTTCGATTTCCTTTTGAGAAACCTCTTTGGGGGCATCCGCGCGTCCTTTTCCTTTTTTATCACCCTGGTTGTTGGCGATAGAAGTTTGGAGGGATTCGGCTGTTATAGGCTGTTGTTGTACTTTTTTGCGTTTGCGTTTGCGGCGCGCATCGTCGCTCGCGCTGCCGGCGGAAGTCTGTGCGCCGCCTGCCGGATTGGCCGGTGTAACCGGACGATTGGGGCCTCCGGTATTAGGGCCTCCCTGATTTGGGCCTCGCCTGTCGCGGTTGCCGCCGCGTTCACCGCCGCGCACGCCTCCACGGTTTCCACCCTGGCCTGCGCTTTTATCTGCGGGCTCCTCCTTTTTGGGAGGGTTCAGGTTGATCCTGCCGAGAATTTTCAGTCCGCGGAGGGTGGGGGAATCAGCCCGATAGAATTCATCCGCCACTTTTACCTCTTCCGATGCCTCGGCGGGTACAGCAGGTACAACGCGTTGAACCGGTTCCGTGGGTATAGCAGGCTTAACTTCCTCTTTTTGCGGAGGGAGCGGCTGTCTTTCGTGTTTTTTACCAACAACCGGGGCTGGCTCGGTGGGTAAAACCGGTTCTGGAGTGACCGGGGCCGGCGCCTCCTGTTTTGGCTGCGCCTCGGGTTTGGGCGTAGTTTTAGGCGCACTGAGATCGATCTGACCGATGACGCGGTGTGCCGGTCGTTCGCGGTGATGCGTCAGCTCGAGCTGGTCTTTTTTGACCATAGGGGCTTGAGGCTCAGGCTGTTGCTGGGGAGGCGGCGGAGGCGACGCTTTTGGTCCTTCTTCGCGCGGAGGCAACTGAGATGGCCTTGGGGCTGAAGGGGCGGTATTGGTGGCAGCAGCCACAACAACAACAGCAGGAGCCACGTTGGGCGGTGCGACAGGATCTTTTTTGGGTGCAGGCCGGGCCAGTTTGTCCGCCTCTTGTTTGATAGCAAGATCTTTTTGAAACTCTTTTTGGAGTACAACAAGCATCTCGTCGGTTACATCCGCCATCGGTTTATCTTCGATATGGAAGCCTTTGCCGTGCAGTGTCTCGACGATGGTATGCAGCCCAACGTTGAATTCCTTTGCTACCTTAATAAGTTTAATCGCCATGCAGTGGTTTTTCCTGCTTGATACGCCAGAGCCCTGATTTTTATCGGGAAAGTCCCGGTTATATAAGACGACAGCGTACTGAATTGAAAAAAAATGAATCGTTCTATTGTTGTTGGCGGTCTGTGCCGCAAATTATTACCGTTTAGAAGGCCGTAAAAGTTTAATACTCGTTTGAAAGATCCCGGTTCCGGTAGATTTAAGTCAAATTGTCATCCTCAAGGCCCCTTTTCGAAAGAAGTAATGAAAAACGGCACAAAAGTACGAAAAAAAGCTTAGAACCTGTTAAGGAACGGTGTCAAAATAAGTTTCCAATTTGAGGCCAATTATTTTGGCGTCAGCCAAGTATCTTTTGAGGCGAATAGCCGCGCTATTTAACGAAAAAGATGGGACGGATGACGGCAAAAGAATGGCATCAAATTGGGAAGTTATTTTGACACCG
>Ga0105046_10004128_pt1 | contig 23113 bp, 19 predicted proteins | sample MAT03_FD_78385 | JGI IMG/M metagenome (GOLD analysis project Ga0105046, IMG submission 78385) | Freshwater microbial communities from Lake Fryxell liftoff mats and glacier meltwater in Antarctica - MAT-03 (megahit assembly) | ecosystem: Environmental > Aquatic > Freshwater > Ice > Liftoff...
CTTCGAACTGTACCAGAACCAGCCAAATCCATTCGTGGACAAGACCTTTGTTGGATTCAACCTCCCAGCGGCGGCCACGGCAACATTGACCGTGTACGACGAGATGGGCAGGGTAGTGTTTACCCAGAAGGGCGACTTCGCGAAAGGCTACAACGGCATTTCCCTGGATCGCGCACTGATAAACACGACTGGTATGTTGTTCTACACCTTGGAGACAGCGACAGACGCTGCGACGAAGAAGATGATACAGGCGAAATAACGCCAACCTTCAGTACCGCCAACCAGTTGGTTAGCAAGTAAAAAAAATGGCTGTTGCTCAATCCTTTGAGTGGCAGCCATTTTTGTAGCCATCCAGCCGCTTTCACGCCAATGCCGTTGAACTTAATGCTTTGGATAGGCTAAACATTTGCAGAAATCATTGGCAGCCAATATTTTCCAGCCCTCTCCGAGGTCAAATAACTAACGTCCGACCAAGGCACCAAATGTTGGGCATCCCGACCTTCGGTACGGGGCAGGTTCTCCGAGACCTGAATCCTTAAGAAAACGACGTCGATATTGACATGAAAGGGGCATGACGTGAAAGCGTTATGCCCCATTTTACATGTAAAAGCCTTATCGTAAAAATTATTTTAAAATTATTTTCTCGAGATACAGGCTGATTATCAGCTACTTACAAAAACCTTTAACCAGGTACTTGGTTAAAATTGGTTCTGTGTATTGCAAAGTACATTCCTTTGCCATTATCTTTGCCTCACCAAGTAACGAACAACTACAAATTAAGCTATGCAAACAAAACTGAAACCAATCTTCTTCTTGGCCACATTGGTAGCAACAGCAATGCTGCTGTACGCTGCCAATGAAGCCAGGGCCCAAGGCCCAGCCATCGGATTATTTGATGTGTCAACATTTTCACCCACGGTAATCAGCATCAGCCCTAAACTAGGGCATTCGGAAAAAGTGCTGCCTTTGGACTCGAGCATGCTCATTCAAAAACAAGACTTGGAGATTCAACCAGCTAAATAAGAACCTGTTGTTGGAATTCGTGGGGCAATACAGGTTAGACAAAGGAAGTCCCCAATATTTTTTTACAAATTTTACATCGTCAACATAACATGGATATCGAAAATGCAAAGGCGCAAATGCGCAAAGGAGTCTTGGAACTCTGCATCCTAGCCATAATAGAAGAAGACGAGGTGTATTCAAAAGACATTGCCGACCGACTAAAAGACAATGATTTGATTGTTGTGGAAGGCACCCTTTACCCACTCCTCGCACGCCTGAAAAATGATGGCTTATTGGATTATTCCTGGCGCGAAAGCAATTCTGGCCCGCCGCGCAAGTATTTCAAAATTACAGATTTGGGTCTACAGTTTCTGGATGCGCTGACCAGCAGCTGGCAGCGATTGGTGGATTCTGTCGGGCAAACTTTGGAGAAACCAGAAGGTAAAAAAGCCAAAAAAAGCAAGCCTAAAACAGAAACACCAGTTCAAAGCGCATCAGACGAACTTTAGGCCAAGCAAACAGCGACTAACCATTAACTAACCAGCCGGCGTTAAAGCAAAGGCAGGCAAGCTAACAACAAGAAAATGAACAAGATTCTCAATATTAACTTGGGCGGATATGCCCTTACCATAGACGATGACGCCTACGAGTACCTCCAGGCATACATTGAAAGCATTCGGCGGCGTTTCAGCGAGAGCGAAGGCCGGGATGAAATTGTCGGAGACATTGAGGCACGACTGGGTGAAATAATCAGTCAAAATATGGGCAATCGAACGATTGTCATGTTGCCCGATGTGGAAGATGCCACGGCGGTGATGGGAAAGCCCGAAGAATTTGGCAGCCCTGAGCCAGAAACCACTTCCAAAAAAACAGGAGGCTCTCGCCCCAGTGGCAGTTCCGTTCCACCTATCCGCACCGGAAAACGACTTTTTCGGGATGAAGAAGACTCCGTAGTGGCAGGTATTTGCTCCGGCTTAACGGCATATTTTGGTTTCAAGGATCCTGTATGGATGCGTTTGGCATTTGTGCTAATGGCATTCATATCCTTCGGTTTTTGGGTTCCTGCTTACTTGCTGATGTGGATATTGGTAAGACCTGCAAAAAGTGCAGCCGACCGTTTGGCCATGCGGGGCGAACCGGCCAATGTGGAAAATATTGCCCGGGAAATCGAGGAGGGATTTGAGCGATTGGGCAATAAAGTAAATGAGATGGGCGGTCAGGCAGCCAAAAAAGGTGGCTCTGGTGCCCAGAATATGATGACAACAGGTGTTACTGCCATTGGCCAACTATTTGGATTTGTGGTCCGTTTTGTAGCCAAATTTGCAACTTTGATTGCGTTTCTCATTGCAATTGCTTTGTTTTTGAGCTTTGGCGGTGCCTGGATAGCCAGTATCTGGACTTTGGTCATGGCGGCCCCTTTTGTGGCTTATTTTAGTCCTTTCTCCAGTGGGGTGACCTGGCTAGGATTTGCCAATGTATTCTTTCTAATGGGTATTCCTTTGGTGGCTTTGGCACTTTTCTTTGCTCGGGTATTGTTCAAAACCCGCGCGTCAAATTGGGTACATGGTGGGTTATGGCTTTTTTGGACACTGAACTTTATTTCAGCTATTTTCCTGGTAAGTTTCGCATCGCGGGAATATCGTCAGAGCAGCACCGTAAACAAGACAATTGACCTTTCGGCTGTCAATTCAGATACATTATTGCTTGAAGGGATCAACACATTTGCCAAGGATGGAGACTTTTTTGGATTTAATGAAGATGATCTCCGAATAAAGGGCTTGAACCTGGAAATGAATAACATGATTGAAATAAGCATTCGCCGAAGTACTTCCGGACGTTTTGAATGCTATCAATCGATTAAAGCTCGCGGTCGTTCCCGTGAAGAAGCGATGGACAATGCAGATCGTACCCTGTTTTCCATGGAAGTAGCGAACAACAAATTACGCATTCCAACTGGATTAGAAATTGAGCAGGGTAAAAAATGGAAGGGCCAAAAGGTGAAAATAGTCCTTTCAGTACCAGAAGGGAAGTTTGTCCGGTTTGACAAGAATATTTACAAATATGCGAGTGCTGACTTAAATGAATATGCTTCCGGCAATGACGGCAATTATATTTCAAGAAGCCCCGATCAGCTATTCGAGATGACCCGTGGAGGGATTATTTGTGCGGATTGCCCAAAAATGGGCGATAAAAACTACCGCGACACCCGTGATTATGAAGATTTTATCCTGGAAGGTGATTTTAAAACTGAAATCCTGGAAGGAGAATCATTTAGGGTGACGATTGACGGTCCATCTGGCGCAGGAAATATGATAAAAACCATCAAAACTGGCGATAAAATTACGTTTACGACCGAAGGGAAAGCCACCAGCGGCTTGGTGAAACTCACCATTGTAACGCCAATATTTACTTCGCTACATGCTGATAATTCCGGTGAGATTACGATTCGCGGTTTTGAAGAAGGACATGCCTCCATCAGTGCAAAAGGCAGCAGCCAAATAAAAGCTTATCTCGACGCATCGAGTAATTTAGACTTGACGCTGTCTGGAAAATGCACGCTTGAGCTCACCGGAAAAGGTGGCGCGCTAAATGCGAACCTTACCAATGGTGCCACCCTGGAAGCGAGCAACTGGCGTGCTGACGATGCTGAAATTTCGGCCTCTGAGGGCTCTAAAGCAAGGGTGTATGTAAGAAACAACGCCTTGATATTGAGTGATGCCGCCAGTACTGTAAAGGTGGATGGGGGAGCGACGATAAAGAAATCAAGGGAGTAGCCCGATGACTTATGTTTTAGCCTTGGCAGGCATCACCGATTAATTATGCAAATACCGAACAGAAGTGTCATTCTGAGCGAAGCGAGGAACCTGAGTTTATATCGTGACACAGGTTCCTCGCTTCGCTCGGAATGACACTTCTGTTTGGTATTTTATGGAAATAAAATCAGGTGCAATTGCTTTGCCAAGCGATTCTAGTAGGGTAATCGTGCGTTTTTTAATCGTTCAACTTCAGCACCTTAATAAACGCCTCTGCTGGCACCTCAACATTGCCAAACTGCTTCATCCGCTTTTTACCTTCCTTCTGCTTGTCCAACAATTTGCGCTTACGGGAAATGTCGCCGCCGTAGCACTTGGATGTAACGTCTTTGCGCAGTGCAGAGATGGTTTCACGGGCTACAACTTTCTGGCCGATGGCAGCCTGGATGGCAATTTGGAATTGCTGGCGGGGCAAAAGTTCTTTTAGCTTTTCACACATACGTCGCCCCATTTGCTCTGCTTTTGAGCGATGCACGAGCGCAGATAGGGCATCTACTTGTTCCCCGTTGAGTTTGATGTCAAGGCGAACCAAGTCCGTGGCGCGATAGTCCAGGATGTGGTAGTCAAAGGAGGCATAGCCCCTGGTGGAGGACTTCAACTGGTCATAAAAGTCGAATACGATTTCGGCCAGGGGTAGGTGAAAGGTCATCTCCAATCGGGTAGGGGTGAGGTACATCTGTTTTATGAGGTTGCCGCGCTTGTCCATGCACAGTTTCATGATGTTGCCGATGTATTCTGGCTTGGTGATGATCTGCGCGTAGATGTAAGGCTCCTCAGCACCTTGAAGGTGGTTGGGTTCTGGCAGCTCGCTCGGCTGACGGATGAGCTTGCGTTCACCCTTCATATTGGTAGCGAAATAAGGTACGTTCGGTACAGTTGTGATAATATCCTGGTCGAACTCACGGGAGAGTCGTTCCTGCACTATTTCCAGGTGCAGCATGCCCAAAAAGCCGCAGCGGAAGCCAAAGCCCAGAGCCGCGGATGTTTCGGGTTCAAACACCAGTGAAGCATCGTTTAATTGAAGCTTTTCCAGAGAATCGCGCAGGTCTTCAAAATTATCGGTATCCATTGGGTAAACACCGGCAAAAACCATTGGTTTTACCTCTTCAAAACCTTTTACCGCTGTCAGGCATGGCCGAGCTACGTGGGTAATGGTGTCGCCAACCTTAATTTCACGGCTCACCTTGATGCCCGTAATAACATATCCTACGTCACCCGTTCCGATTTCTGCAGATTCAAACTGGCCCAAGCGCAGCACACCGACTTCTTCTGCAATTACCTCTTTGCCTGTGTTGTAAAATTTGAGTTTATCTCCTTTCTTCATCGAGCCATTCATGACGCGCACATAAGCGACCACGCCTCGATAAGAATTGAACATGGAATCAAAAATCATGGTCTGCAATGGCGCAGCAGGGTCGCCACTTGGGGCAGGCACTCGGTCAACAACGGCGGACAAGATTTCAGCAACACCGATACCCGTGCGACCAGATGCCGATATTATGTCCTCGCGCTTGCAACCAATCAGGTCAATGATTTGATCCTGTACATCTTCTACATTGGCGCTGACCATATCCACCTTGTTGACGATCGGAATGATTTCAAGGTTGTGGTCAACAGCGAGGTACAAATTGCTAATTGTCTGGGCCTGAATGCCTTGTGAAGCATCAACCAGCAACAAAGCGCCTTCGCAAGCGGCAATAGAACGGCTCACTTCGTAGGAGAAATCCACGTGCCCCGGCGTATCAATGAGGTTAAAAATATACTCCTCTCCGTTGGCTGGGTGGATATAGTGCATTTGCACCGCGTGACTCTTGATGGTGATGCCGCGCTCACGCTCAATGTCCATATTGTCCAGGGCCTGATCCTGCATGTCACGCTTGCTGATCGTGTTGGTATGTTCCAACAAGCGGTCAGCAAGCGTGCTTTTGCCATGGTCAATGTGTGCTATGATGCAAAAATTTCGGATTTTTTTCATGTATAACCTTGTGCCAAAATATAGTTCTGTCCTTTACTTCTTTTTTTGGCGGGCGCAAAGGTAGTGAAAATGGGTCATGTGCCGCCAACTTTTAGTTGGCAGGTAACTCCTTCGTCACCACTTCCTTTCCATTCATAATTGACTTCCTCCCAAAAATGAGCGCCACCCCCTTCGCATCTATCAGCACTGTATCCCCTTTGACATAATCGCCGCCGAGCAGGTGTTTGGCTAGTTCGTTTATCAGTTCGCGCTGGAGCGTTCGTTTGAGCGGGCGTGCACCAAATTGCGGGTCAAATCCGTGATCTACCAAAACTTTTGCAGCACCCTTTGTTATTTCAAGGCTTAGCTCCTGCTTGGTCAGCATTTCGCGAATGTCGCCCATCAAGATTTCCAGTATTTGTGCCATTTGGTTTTTCTGCAATGGATGGAACACCACCACTTCGTCGATACGATTGAGAAACTCAGGTCTAAGGTCCGTTTTCAAGGCATCCATTACTTCCGCTTTGGCAGCCTCAAATACTTCAGATTTGCGTTTGTCAGGCATGGCATCGTAATCTTCAAACACTTCCATGATGCGATCGCTGGCAAGGTTGGACGTCATGATAATGATGGTGTTTCTGAAATTGGCCGTGCGGCCTTTGCTATCGGTCAGGCGTCCGTCGTCGAGTACCTGCAACAGGATATTAAACGTGTCTGGATGTGCTTTTTCAATTTCATCGAGTAGCACGATAGAGTAGGGGCGCCGACGAACAGCTTCCGTCAATTGGCCGCCTTCATCATAACCAACATAACCTGGAGGCGCGCCCACAAGTCGGGAAACGCTGTGTTTCTCCTGGTATTCACTCATGTCAATGCGCGTGATGGCCTTTTCATCGTCGAAGAGCACATCTGCCAACGCCTTGGCGAGCTCCGTTTTACCCACTCCCGTAGGTCCGCAGAAAATAAAGGAGCCAATGGGCTTGTCGGGGTCGCTCAATCCGGCGCGGTTGCGGCGAATGGCATCGCTGACAGCCTCCACCGCTTCGTCCTGGCCGATGACGCGCTTGTGCATTTCCGTTTCCAGGTGAAGCAAGCGTTCTTTTTCACCTTTCATCATTTTAGTCAGCGGGATGCCCGTCCAACGCGCTACTACTTCAGCGATATCGTTGGCGGTCACCACCTGGGTGGTCATGCGGTTTTCAGGGTCAAGCTGCGCTAATTTATCCTCCGCCGCTTTCAACATGGCTTCCTGTGCCGGAATATCCTGGTATTTTATTTTGGAAGCATCTTCCAAGCTGCCTTCGCGTTCGGCACGCTGGTACAGGATGTGCATCTCTTCCAATTTCTGTTTGCAATTTTGAATGGCCTCAACAATTTCTTTTTCGGAGGTCCATTTGGCACGCAGGCTGTCCAATTTTTCGCGCAAATCCTGGATTTGCTTGTTCATAGCATCCAGCTTGCGGGTGTCATTTTCCCGTTTAATGGCTTCCCGCTCGATTTCCAATTGTCGCAACTGGCGGTCCAACTTGTCTACTTCTTCGGGCACAGAATCCAGCTCCAACCGAAGTTTGGCACCTGCTTCGTCAATCAGATCAATGGCCTTGTCGGGCAGTTTCCTTTCAGAAATATAGCGATGCGACAACTCGGCAGCAGCGATCAGCGACTCATCGAGTATTTGAACTTTATGGTAATTCTCGTATTTCTCCCGGATGCCGCGGAGGATGGAGATGGTGTCTTCGAGGCTTGGCTCATCAACATATACTGCCTGGAAGCGGCGTTCGAGCGCCTTATCACTTTCAAAATATTTCTGGTATTCATCGAGTGTGGTGGCACCGATGGTGCGCAGTTCTCCACGCGCCAGAGCTGGTTTCAATATGTTGGCGGCATCCATGGCACCTTGGCCGCCACCTGCGCCCACAAGCGTATGGATTTCATCAATAAACAGGATTACCTGTTCGTTGCTGTCCACCACTTCTTTGATGACGGCTTTCAGCCGTTCTTCAAATTCGCCCTTGTATTTCGCCCCGGCTATAAGCGAGGCCATATCGAGGGAGAATATTTTCTTTCCGGCAAGGGTTTCCGGCACGTCTTGTTTGACGATACGCCAGGCGATACCTTCCACAATGGCTGTTTTCCCAACACCCGGGTCGCCGATGACCACCGGGTTGTTTTTTTTGCGGCGGCTGAGGATATGCAGTACGCGACGGATTTCTTCGTCCCGGCCAATTACCGGATCGAGTTTGCCCAATTCCGCCATTTCAGTCAGGTTGATGGCGAATTTGTTGAGGGCATTGTAAACGTTGTCGGAGCTTTGATCGGTGACTTTTCGGCCTTTGCGCAGTTCTTTCACGGCGGCGGTAATGGTATCGAGGGTAGCACTGTGTTCACGGAGCAGCCGGGCTGTTTTGTCGTTGCCTTTAGCGATGCCGAGTAGTAGGAGTTCTAGCGAAATATATTCATCGCCAAAGTCCTTTAGCATTGTTTTAGCCGCGGCAACGGCTTTGTTGGCTTCGTTGGTAAGGTATTGTTTGTCAGCGCCTTGTACTTTAGGTGTCTCCCAAATCAGTTTGTCTAGGTCTTCTTCAAAACGCGGCATGTTGGCACCAGCTTTTTTCAAGATAAAATTGGTGACGGAGTCGTCCGTTTTCAACATGCCTTTTAGCAGGTGTGCTGTATCGACACTTTGTTGATCGTAACCAGCGGCTATTTGTTGCGCCTGGAGAATGGCTTCCTGGGCTTTTATGGTAAAATTATCGTAGGTCATATTCTATATTGAATGCGGCTGTAAGATCGCTTTTTTGCGGGTTAATGGAACAATGAATTTACTTAGGCAAATTCGTTTCCAAATTTGATTTTCGGAAAAAATGGCAACTTTCATGGCCTATGGCCGCCAAATTGACAGTTGACCGGTTTTTTGGGTGAACGCCGCTGGATAGACAAGGGTCATCTCGCACATTACACGTTATTTTTCGCACAACGACACAACGAGCACAACGAGCGCGTTCTTATCGGCCTTTTTGTCAACACTTTTTGGCCAATAAATTTGTAACAGCGTGGCTTGTCAATATTTACGCAAAACAATATTGGATGACGCATGTTTGCAATTTGCGTCGGGCCAATCCCCCACACAAATACTATCTTTGCTTGCCCTAAAAATCTTTTCCCAGTAAAATCGTTTCAAAGCAACCCACCAACTCATAACTCATCTCTCATAACTCATAACTCATCACTCATCACTCAAAAAAATGCGTCGTCTCCTAATATTACTGGCATTTTTAGGCTCCATTCATAGCCAAATGAAAGCCTCTGTCATCCTGATTCCCATGGATGAAGCGCACCAGCGAAATCATTTAAAAGCCTACGGTATTACATATTGGGTGCTTTCTCAAGGAGTAGAAGCTTATTGGCTGCTCAATTATCGCGGCGGTAGTTTTGCCTTTGCGTATGCGCCGGCATTTGAAAAAGAATGCAAAACCCGCGATGTGAGTTATGAAGTGATCGCCGATGCTCAGTTTGCGGCTATTGAGAATGAAATACTCAACCCGGAGGTGAACATGGACAAAATAAAACTGGAGAAAGCGCCAAGAATTGCAGTTTATACGCCGGAGACAGACGAAAAAGGACAGACCCTTCAGCCCTGGGACGATGCGGTGACCATGGTATTGACCTACGCTGAAATACCTTACGATGTGTTGTACGATACCGAAGTACTACAAGGCAAACTTGCAGAGTATGATTGGCTGCATTTGCACCACGAAGACTTTGCCGGGATGTACGGGAAGTTTTATGCCAATTACAGTGGCCAGCCCTGGTACCGCGACCATGTGCGCATGATGGAAAACCTGGCGCAAAAAAACGGGTTTGACAAAGTGAGTCAATTGAAACTGGCTGTAGCCCAGAAACTAAAAGACTTCATCATCGGTGGAGGGTTTATGTTTGCCATGTGTTCTGCCACGGATACCTATGATATTGCGCTGGCCGCAGAAGGCACCGATATTTGCGCAGCGGTATTTGATGGCGATCCGATTGACCCAGGGTACAAAGCAAAACTGGATTACAGCAAAACGCTGGCGTTTGAGAATTTCGACATTATCACTGATCCGATGATTTACGAGCATTCTACGATCGATCACAGCGAGGTGCTGGGTCGCCGGGTGTCTCCAGAGCAGGATTATTTCACCTTGTTTGATTTTTCCGCAAAATGGGATCCTATCCCTACAATGCTGACACAATGCCAAACCCGCACCGTAAAAGGTTTTATGGGGCAGGCCACCGCGTTTCAAAAGCAATACATCAAATCAAACGTGCTGATTATGGGAGAAAACAAGCCTGCCAACGAAGCACGCTATATACATGGTGCTTATGGTCAAGGTTTCTTTACCTTTTACAGCGGGCATGACCCGGAAGACTACCGCCACTATGTAGGTGATCCACCGACAGATTTGAACTTACACCCACAATCTCCTGGGTTTCGTTTGATACTCAATAATATCTTGTTCCCCGCAGCAAAGAAAAAGCACCAGAAGACGTAGCGCACCTATTATATTCCTTCCTCTTAAAGCCTGATTCATTGGGCGTTTTTAATCACGGTTCATTTATCAAAGTAAATCAAAAAGGGTCGTCGCAGCTGCGTTGGCCTTTTTTTTACCCCAAATTTTCAACCGTTCGTCTATCCAAAACGGTTGTCCATCCTTTCCATGCATCCTTCTTGTAACCCTTCTGTCCATGCAAGTGTCTTGGATAGACAGGGTGTGTGCCCAACGCATAATTCCGTTCGTCGGTAAAGTTCAGCGATTGATATTTTGGAAGTATGCTTTGGTAGGTTCTATGCTTTGCATAATACTAAGACAACGCACCTTTGTAACAGGAAAACAAAAACACGAGATGGTACGCCGTCTACCTGTGCGCCTATTCAAGACTGAAAAATTAAGCTATGAAATCATCTAACCTTTTAACAATCTTCCTTTTATGTTGTGCCTTTGCCAAAGTGCAAGCACAAAAAATTACCGGTTCCATTGTAACCTCGAGTGGAAATGTTGCGGAGTTTGCCACCGTAATGTTGTACCAATCCTCCGATTCTGCTTTGGTAAAAGGTGCCATTACCGACGAAGCTGGCAGATTTGAATTGGAGCATATTGCCAAAGGTCGGTACTATCTGAACATCAATTTGCTGGGTGAAGGTACTGGTGCCAGCGCGGCATTTGACTACAACGGCGGCGACAAACTTATTGAACCCATTCAACTCAAGGCTGCCAACAATGAACTGGCCCAAGTCACCATAGTGGCGCGCAAACCCCTAATAGAAGTAAAGGCGGATAAAACGGTGTTAAACGTGGAAGGCAATATCAATTCCCAAGGGCAAAATGCGCTCGAATTGTTGCGCAAAGCCCCCGGTGTTACAGTTGACAACAACGACAACATAGCCATCAAGGGGAAAAACTCGGTTCGTTTCCAGATTGACGGGCGCGATGTGCCGATGGACTCGAAAGAAGTGGCCGATCTGCTAAAAAGTATGCGTGCCGAAGATATTGCGGCCATTGAATTGATCACCAACCCTTCGGCCAAATACGACGCGAGCGGCAATGGCGGCATCATCAATTTCAAGTCGAAAAAGAACAAGGCGCTGGGTACGAATGGCTCCATTGGCGGCAACGCCACATACGGCAAAAGTTTGAAAGGTGGCGGCAACCTGTCGTTCAACCACCGAAACAAAACCATGAACATGTTTGGCAATTATTCCAACCACTACGGTGATTGGCACAATACCCTGAACCTGCGCCGCGACCAACAAGGCTCGCAAACCGACCCAAACCTGCCAAACTACGACCCAAGCCGCCGGTACGATCAGAAAAGTGAGATGAAAGACAATAATAACAACCACAATTTCAAGGTCGGCACAGATTTCTTCCTGAATTCCAAAAACACCATAGGCTTTATCGTGGATGGCCAACATGCACAAGGTCCTTGGGAAAACTCATCCAAAACATTGATCTCGCCGCTCGAAAATCCCGATCAGGTAGAATCGATACTGATAGCTTCCAACCGACAAGCCCAGGCGCGCGACAATTTCAACTTTAACCTGAACTACCGTTTTGTGGATACTTCAGGCCATGAACTGAGCATTGATGCCAACAGGGGCATTTTCCATTCCCGGGCAGATTCCTACCAGCCAAACCGTTACTACGATGCCTCAGAGCAAACCCTTGCGTCAGAAAAAATTTACCGCAACAACACGCCTACGGATATTATCGTCACCATTTTAAAAGCAGATTGGGAGCAAAAACTCTGGAAAGGAAAGTTTGGGGTAGGCTTTAAATTGAACAATGTAGAGACGGACAACACCTTTGATTTTTTCAATGTGCTGGGTGGTGTGCCGCAAATTGATACCGGAAGAAGCAATCAATTTGTCTACCAGGAGATGGTAAATGCAGGATATGCAAATTACAATGTTCAGCTGAAAAAGTGGAGCTTCCAGGCGGGGCTTAGGGCAGAACATACCGATTGGAAAGGCGAACTCACCAGCCTGAACCCGGAAAAGGACGAAATGCCGAGCAACAAGTATCTAAGCTGGTTCCCAAGTGCCGCCTTGACATATTCCATGAACAAGCAGAACCAATTCAACCTCACGTACAGCCGCCGCATTGATCGCCCCAGCTACCGCGACCTCAACCCGTTTGAAGACAGGCTCGACGAATTGACCTTCAAAAAAGGGAATCCTTTCCTGCGTCCCCAATTCACCCATTCGCTGGAGCTTACGCACACTTTTATGAGCTTTTTGAACACCACCGTTGGGTATAGCCACACCAACGACCTGTTTACCGAGTACATCGACACAGCATCAGCAGGAGTATCTTTCATGCGTCAGGGCAATATTGCTTCACAGAGCAACTATTCTTTAAGTATCAGTTGTCCCATACCCATTGCCAAATGGTGGGATGGATTTGTCAATTTTTCGGGTGTCATTAGCGCATTTGATGCCAATTTTCGGCCTGGATACGCTTACAAAGCTTCATTTTCTTCTTTCAACATATACAGCGAACAAACCTTCAAACTCCCCAAGGACTGGTCGTTGCAAGTTTCAGGCTGGTATAATTCGCCAGCCATCTGGCAGGCCACATTCCGCACGAAAGCAATGGGTTCATTGGACTTAGGAATTCGCAAGAAAGTCCTCCACGGCGATGGCGACATCAGCCTCAATGTAAGTGATATTCTCGGCACCGCTGGCTGGCGCAGCGTAAATGATTTTACCCCTGGGCTATATATGGTTGGAAGCGGTAACTGGGAAAGTCAAAATGTAAAACTGAACTTTAACTACCGTTTCGGCAACAAGAACGTGAAAGGATCACGTCAGCGCAAAACGGGTACAGAAGATGTAAATTCACGGATAAAATCCGGAAATTAAAAATACGAAAGTTTGATTTGGTTAATCGGAGAAAGGCCCCACGGCGTAATGCTGGCGGGGCTTTCTATATTGCCACCGGGGCAGGCACGGGTTGTACCGTCCTAAAAAACGCTAAGTCAAGGGCATTGGCCTACACAGCGTCGTACACCAAGGCTTTTTGCCACAAGTACTTACAGCCATCAATAAACTTCAGGTGGTCAGGATGCTGTTGGTAGGGTGCTTCGTCAGCGGCATTGTCAAAAATGGTCAGCAGCGAAAAATCGTATGAACTGTCGATGGCTGCGCGATTGGTGTCGGCAGGAGTGCCTTAATCCGTAGTCCAGCTCCTGCGGAGCGAATGATAAACATATGACCATTTCCGCCGTATTTAGTTAAAGCCTGAAATAGCTGTGCGAAAATTCCACTCATTTTCAGGTAGTTACATTTTTTTTTACAATAAATTTTTGCAGATTCCTTGCACAGCAAAAAAGGTCGTATTACATTTGCGGCCTCTTAGGAGGAAGGGGTTGGGGGAAGGCTGTTTTTGCGCTTCCATTATCCCGGATTTTACAATGCTTGAAAATTTAAATTTCTACTAATGAATACGTTGAGTTACCGGACCGAGTCCATTTCCGCTGCCAAGGCAGTGCGCAAGTGGTACATCGTGGACGCCGAAAACCAGATCACGGGCCGCCTTTGTGCCCAGATCGCCAGCATTTTGCGCGGCAAAAACAAGCCGACCTACACCCCACACGACGACACAGGTGACTATGTTATCGTCATCAATGCCGACAAAGTTCGCTTCACCGGCAAAAAATGGGCGCAAAAAGAATACCACGACTACTCCCTCCATCCCGGTGGTTTGAAAGTGGTAACAGCAGAAGAAATGCTGGTAAAGCACCCGCATCGCATCATCGAGCGCGCCATCAAGGGCATGTTGCCTAAAACAAAATTGGGCAAAGCCATGGCGAAGAAGATGTTCGTGTACACGGGCACCGACCACCCACACCAGGCACAGAAGCCAGAAGCAATCAAATTCAAATAACATTATTAAGACAACAATATGGAAATGATAAATGCTCTTGGGCGACGCAAAACCGCTGTAGCCCGGGTTTATCTGATGAAAGGGGACGGCAAGATTACCATTAATGGTAAAGACTACCGCGAATATTTCCCCCAGCTCCACGTGCAGCACAATGTAACCGATCCTTTTGGTGTAGTAGGCGTTGAAAGCGTTTACGACCTTAGAGTTACAGTACGTGGCGGTGGTTTCAAAGGCCAGTCAGAAGCCGTTCGTATGGGCCTGAGCCGCGCGCTCGTAAAGCTCAACGAAGAATACAAAAAGCCATTGAAGGACAAGAAATTCCTTACCCGCGACAGCCGCGCCGTTGAACGTAAGAAATACGGTCAGCCAAAGGCTCGCAAACGCTTCCAGTTCTCTAAACGCTAAAAGTTCGCAACAATGCAAAAGCCTACATATAAAGAATTGCTTGATGCAGGTTGCCACTTTGGCCACTTGCGTAAAAAATGGAACCCAAAAATGACTCCATACATCTTCATGGAGCACAAGGGTATCCACATCATCGACCTGAACCGCACATCTGAATGCCTGGAGCGCTCTGCTTTGGCCATGAAGACGCTTGCAAAAGGTGGAAAAAAGATCATGTTCGTCGCCACCAAAAAGCAGGCCCGCGACATCGTTAAAAAAGCTGCTGAGACCATTGGCATGCCTTTCGTAACGGAGCGTTGGTTGGGGGGTATGATGACCAACTTTGCGACCATTCGCAAATCGGTGAAGAAAATGCAGAACATCGAGCGCATGCTCAGTGACACGACCCTCACCAGCATCACCAAGAAAGAACGCCTTACACTTGGCCGCGAGCACATCAAAATGTCGAAGCACCTCGGTGGTATCGAACAGCTCAACCGCCTTCCTTCTGCCATTTTCATCGTGGATATCCACCACGAACACCTGGCATTGGCTGAAGCTAAAAAGCTGGGTATCAAAACTTTCGGTATGGTCGATACAAATTCCGACCCAACCTTGGTTGACTTCCCTATCCCTTGCAATGATGATGCTTCTAAAGCAATCGCCTACATCTCTAACTACCTGATGCAAGCCATTCAGGAGGGCCTCGAAGAGCGCAAGAGCATGAAAGGGGAGGAGAAAGACACTGTCACTGCTTAAAAAAAAGGTTTCATGGTTTCATAGTTTCATGGTTTCATGGTTTACGCGATTTGTTCTAATATTTGAAAATCAATTTCAAAACAAAAACGGATCGCGTAAACCATGAAACCATGAAACTATGAAACTATGAAACCATAAAACCTTCAATAATGTATAAAGCAACAACTGCTGATATTCAAAAACTGCGCGAAATGACCGACGCAGGTATGATGGACTGCAAAAAAGCCCTTGATGAAACAGCGGGCAACTTTGAAGAGGCCCAAGACTGGCTTCGTAAAAAAGGTATCGCCAAAGCTGCAAAACGCGAAGAGCGCGATGCCAAAGAAGGCGTTGTAATAGCCATTACCAACGCCGACCAAACACGCGGCATCATCGTTGCGCTGAACTGCGAGACCGATTTCGTGGCACGCAACGAGAACTTTGTGAACCTAACGACCAAAATTGCAAACATAGCCCTCGAAAGTGCCCCGAATTCGCTGGAAGAATTATTGGCATTGCCTTTCGAAGGTAAAGTTTCTATCGCAGAGAAAGTAGGCGAGCAGAACGGCATCATCGGTGAAAAGATCGAGCTTAGCCGCTACGAGCCGCTCACAGGAAGCCAAATCCTGACCTACAACCACTCGAACAACAAACGTTCGGTCATGGTAGTGCTCAACAAAAACGATAAAGCTTTCGAACAAGCTGGTCGCGATGTAGCCATGCAGATCGCTGCCATGAGCCCTGTTTCCGTAAGCAAAGACGACGTTGATCCTAGAATCATTGAGCGTGAAATCGAAGTGGGCAAAGAACTTGCCCGCAACGAAGGCAAAGCAGAAGACATGTTGGAAAAGATTGCCATGGGCCGTCTCAACAAGTTCTTCCAGGAAAGCACCTTGCTCAGCCAGAAGTTTGTAAAAAACAACGACCTAACAGTAGACCAGTACCTGAAAAGCCTTGATAAAGACTTGACAGTGTCTGCTTTTAAGCACGTAGCACTGTAAGGTTACTCATTAGAACAAAGACTCAAAAAGAGCGGCAGGTTTCATACCTCGCCGCTTTTTTTATGCCTTTTTCGGCTCGTTAAATTTAAGTGTTTTGCTTTTACTGGCAATTCTTTGACAAATGTTTTGGAGCAGGTTCCTTATCTTTACTGTCGAAATGAAACGTCTTTTTATTTTTCTGCTCGTCGCTGGTATTGTAGGCCAAGCATCCATACGGACGCTTTGGGTTGTACATTATCAGTTGGACAAGGCTGCGTATATTAAGGTGTGTGAGAATAAAAACAAGCCCAACCTGCACTGTGAGGGCAAATGTTACCTCAAAAAGCAGATGGGCGTAGAAGCATCTGACAACACAAAGGAGCCCAAGCTTCCATATGATTTCCGTGAAATAAAGGATATTCAGTTGTTTTGTGAGTCGTTAACGGTGCCCGTGATCTGCTTTATTGCTGAAGCGCAAACCCTGCAGCTGCCGCCCTATTTATGCTCCATTCCAGCCACCCCGGCTGTTGAGGTATTCCATCCTCCCTCCGTCTGATGTTGGGTTAAGCCCTTTTAATATCAGATTTTTCACTTAAATTTCTTGAAATGCGTTCACTACTGATCGTGGTGATGCTGTTGGCCATTGTGCCTGCTGCATCAGCATGCGATGTTTGTGGGTGTTCTATTGGAGGCAATTATTTCGGTATACTACCTCAGTTTCATAAGCATTTTGTCGGACTGCGCTGGTCTGAGCAATCTTTCCGTTCTACGCACAGCTTGAGTTCGGCGGAGAATGGCATTTATGATTCTGAAGAACACTTTCAGACCATTGACCTTATTGGTCGTTTTTATCCAGCCCGCCGTGTACAAGTACTGGTGCTGGTGCCGTATCACAATTTTCATCGCGGAGAAACAGGCGTTCAGACGAACAGCCAGGGGCTCGGTGATGTTTCACTCATGGGAAACTACATTTTAATCAATTCAGGCGACAGTCTGCGCCAGCGTTTGCGTCATACATTAACGGTAGGTGGTGGTCTTAAACTGCCGACTGGCCGCTTTGTCTCAAAAAACCAGGAAGGTGAATTGCTGCATGAGAACCTCCAGCCGGGCTCCGGCAGTATGGATTTTATGTTGAGTGCCACCTATACCCTGCGCCGTGGGTACTGGGGGCTGTCATCCGATATTATTGGCCGAATAAACACAGCGAACAAAAATGGATACCATTTTGGCAATCGAGTCAGCACTTCTGCCAAGGTATTCTACGTGAAAAACTTCTCAAAGGTGACCCTTTTGCCGAATTTGGGCTTGTTCACAGATTTATCAGATGTTTCCTACAATGGCAATCGATACATGCAGGAAACAGGCGGCACGGCGGTATTATCAACCATTGGCCTGGATGCCTATTTCGGAAAATTCTCCATTGGCTACACCATCCAATTGCCTGTTTTTGAAGATATGGCCGGCGGCTTGGTACAAAATAGGTTTCGTTCGATGGCCACGCTCAACTACAATTTTTAACCCTGTGGAAAAATAAAACCACAGACAATACAACGACGATTATGAAAAAAGTACTTCCAATAATATGCCTGCTTTTTCTGGCCACCATGCCAGCCTGCAAAGACAAAAATGCAAAAGCAACAGACGCAGATATAACCAGCCTGCCCATTCATGGTACCTCACCCACAGATCCCAGATCTATTGCTTCAAAACTGGAGCAAGCGACTTCCGCAACAATAGATAAGGATGGCCTTGTTTGGGCCAGTGAAAAAGACCTGGTGTGCAACATGAAAGTGACACAAGGCGATTGTGATACGCTGCATTACCAAGGGAAAATCTATGGCTTCTGTTCTGAAAGTTGTAAGGAATCATTCCAGGAGAATCCCCAAAAGTTTATTTCAAAGGCAGAGGGCCATTAAACTTCGTTTGTCATGACAAATAAATTATCCAGACAAAGCACATTGCTGGCAGTATTGCTGCTACTCGGCTTTAAGGGCCTCACACAAGCCAGCGATTTTGAATCCATTGTACATGGTGAAAAGACCGCGTGGATAAAAGCCCAACATGCCCAGGATCGTGGCGGCATGGCCAATGCCAACAACCGCAGCGATATCCGGTATTGCCGCCTGCATTGGACGGTTGACCCGGCCGTGAAATATATCAAAGGCGAAGTGATGACGGTTTTTGAGCCAACAGAATCCGTTTCCAGCCTGGATTTCGACTTTTCTACAGCCTTAACCATGGACAGCATTCGGTACCATGGCCAAAAGATTGCGTTCAATCACAGCGGAGATTTACTGTCGGTGCTATTCCCTTCAACTTTGCCGCCTTTCCTGGAAGACTCTATTACATTCTTCTATAAAGGGGAACCTACTTCGACAGGTTTTGGCTCTTTTGAGGTTAATATGCACGACAATACCCCGGTTATGTGGACCCTCTCTGAGCCTTATGGCGCGATGGAATGGTGGCCCTGCAAGCAGGCCTTGAACGACAAGATTGATTCGGTGGATATTTTCATCACCAACCCGCTGGGGTATCGCGCTGCGAGCAATGGGTTATTGCTCAGTGAAACCAGCGTCAATGGTCAGACCACGGCGCATTGGAAGCACCGCTATCCCATTGCGGCGTACCTGATTTGTATGGCTGTAACCAACTACGTTGAATACGAAAATTTGGTGCCTTACAATGGGGAAACGACCAAGATTGTAAACTATGTGTACCCTGAAAGTATTGCCGCTGCGCAGAATGGCACCTTTGAAGTGGTCGCCCAGATGCAGCTATACAATGAACTGTTTGGCTTGTATCCTTTTCACAAAGAAAAGTATGGACACGCTCAATTTGGCTGGGGCGGTGGCATGGAGCATCAAACCATGACTTTTGTCGGTGGCTGGGGTTTTGAACTGCTGGGCCATGAGTTGGCACACCACTGGTTTGGCGACAAGGTTACCTGTGGGTCATGGGAAGATATTTGGCTCAATGAGGGCTTCGCGACCTATTTAAGTGGCTTGTGCTACGAGCATTTGCAGCCTGTTTGGTGGCCAAATTTTAAACAGACGAGGATCAATAGCGCAACCAGTCAACCCGATGGCTCTGTGCGCGTAAATGACACCACTTCTGTTGACCGTATTTTCAGCGGCCGACTTTCTTATGCGAAAGGTGCCATGGTACTGCACATGCTGCGATGGGTCTGCGGCGATGATGCGTTTTTTGCAGGTGTCCGCAACTACTTGAATGACCCTGCGCTGGCCTACGGCTATGCGCATACAGCGGATTTAAAACATCATCTTGAATTGGTATCTGGTAAAAACCTAGATGGTTTTTTTGCCGACTGGTATTACGGAGAAGGATATCCGAGCTATAAAATTGATTGGTCGGTGGATCAAGCCCATGTAGTGACCATCAAAATGGGACAAACTCAATCCCATCCTTCCGTTTCCTTTTATGAGATGCCTGTTCAGTTGACATTGTCAAATGGCGTTTTGGATACCACTGTGGTCTTCAACCATACTTTTGATGGGCAGGTATTTACAATTCCACTCGATTTTAGTCCGACAGCGCTATTGTTCGACCCCAACTTATGGATTATCAGTCGCGACAATTTTGTACAGGAATTGACATCCACGGGTGAGCCTAAACCGCAGTATTACATGGAAATAATTCCCAATCCCTCGCCGAAGAATATCACCGTGCACTTGACGGTGCCGACTGGCGGAATTGTCAAGCTCAATCTTTTTCAGGCAGATGGGAAATTAGTCGAGAGCCGCAATGTCACAGCGCATCAAGGGCTGAATATTTTGACACTGGATGGCCCGGCGCGGGTTTCTGGTTGGTATTACCTGCGGCTGGAAGGGAAAGACTGGCAAGCAGAGAAGGCAGTACTTGTGAAATAGTGAGGCCTCTTTGCCAATTGGAAACGTACAAAAAGAACTTTCACATATTTCACACAATAACAAAATTACCATGCAAAAATTAATTTTTGGGGCGATAGCCCTTTTCGCACTCACATTAACTGTACCCGCTTGCAAAGACAAAGTAGAGGTTGTAGGCTTTGGCTCAGTAGAGGTTGAATTTGACAACCAGGCAGAAGGTGCCCCACTGGTTTTTGGGAAGGATTACACCAATGTTGCCGGAGAAAAGTTGCAGTTTTCTATGTTCAATTATTACATCAGCAATGTGGTGTTGATAAAAGAAGATGGCACCCGCTACGTTGTGCCAAAAGATGCGTCTTATTTCCTTTGCAAACATGATGATGCTGCCTCCAGATTGCTAAAATTCTCGAATGTACCTGCGGGCGATTACACCAAACTTGAATTTGTAGTTGGCATAGACAGCGCAAAAAGTGTTAGTCCGATAGCCGAGCGCACAGGCGTGCTTGATCCTGCAACAGGGGCAAGTGGTCACTACTGGAGCTGGAATTCTGGCTATATTTTCATGAAAATGGAGGGTACTTCACCTGCTGCTCCTGCTGCTGGAAACTTTCATTTTGAGTATCATATTGGTCTCTTTGGCGGCAAAGACAGCCCCACCTTGAACAACTTGAAAACAATCAACCTGTCTGTGCCCAATGATGCTGCCATTGTGCGAGAAGGAGGCGATACGCCACATTTCCACCTTTTTGTAAATCCTTTGGAAATGTTTGGAACACCAACAACGGTGAGCATTGCAGACAAACCTGCCGCGCATGGAGATCCATTCTCCGCTGTTTTGGCGAACAATTATGCAGACATGTTTGAAATCGACCATGTACACAACTAGGTAATATCAATGAATTTGTGCGTTAAGCCTCGCAGGATTCTTTACCTGCGAGGTTTAACCAAAATTTAAATTAATATTTTGACATGAAAAAACTCCCTTTTTTCGGGCTTTTTACCTTGCTTTTGCTTGTTCTGGTGGCGTGTAAAAAGGATGACCCCGCACCTTTTGTCGGCCCAACGATGCCCTCCAACTTCCCTGCGCCAGTGTACGATATGGAGGCGAACCCTACCACAGCGGCAGGTGTTGCGCTGGGAAAAAAACTGTTCTACGATAATATCCTATCGCGTGACAATACCATTAGCTGTGCGAGCTGTCATATTTCTTATTCTGCATTTTCAAATCCGGGACACCAAACAAGCCACGGTATTGATAATCTTTTTGGCCGGCGCAATGCTCCGGCCATTCAAAATGCGCTTTGGAAAACAGGTTTTCTTTGGGATGGGGGCGTGCCGAATCTTGATTTGGTAGCGCTGAATGCCATCCAAAGCCCTGTTGAAATGGATGAAAGCCCGGCACTCGTGTTAGAAAAGTTGCGGAAACACTCGGAATATCCAGCACTTTTTAAAAAAGCGTACGGGACAGACGACATCACAACTGCGACATTCCTTCAGGCGCTCTCCCAATTCATGGGGATGTTGGTGAGCGCTAACAGCCGCTACGACCACTACATCAGAAACGAGCCAGGCGGTGATTTGAGCCAGGACGAGTTTGATGGCCTTGAAATATTCGAGCAAAAATGTGCTACCTGCCATTCAGGTGAATTGTTTACGGATCAACAATATCGGAACAATGGCATTCTCAATGACTTTTCATTTGATCGCGGTCGAAATGAGGTGAGTCAACTGCCGGAAGACATTGGGAAGTTCAGGGTGCCCTCGCTTCGAAATATTACAGCCACAGGCCCATATATGCACCACGGCAAGTTTAATACCCTCGAGAAAGTGTTGGATCATTATGCTAGTGGCGTGTTGGATTCGCCGACACTCGACCCGTTGCTGCGCCAATCAGATGGCTCTTTGGGCATTCCGTTGTCTGTTCCAGAAAAGACTAAGCTTCTGGCTTTCTTAAAAACACTGACAGACGAACAATTCCTGCGGGATGAGCGTTTTTCAGAATGAATTAAACACATCAATTAATTTTCAACGCAACATGAAACAGATTCAAAACCTATTGCTGCTTATCACACTTTTTTCCATTACAGCCGTTGCCTGTCATAAACATGAACACGATGATGATGACGCTACGGATCCTGTCCTTGTTATCACAGCACCAACAGTGAATGCTTCCATCAGTGGGGCTGTTGCCATTGCGGGCACCTTGACAGATGAAAGTTTGCATGAAATGTCAATCACGGTTACAAAGGACAGCGACAATTCGATGCTTTTCACCGCAATGCCAACGGTTCATGACCTTACTTCTTACATCATCGCGGAAACATGGACGCCGGTTGGTATTGCTGCAGAAACGGCCGTTACGTTGACAATTGTGGCTGAGGATCACAGCAGTAATATGGTAACGCAGACCGTGAAGTTTACGGTGAAGCCATAACTACTTTGAAAAAACATGAGTCATCCCTTATTTTTTTGTAGAAAAAAATAAGGGATGACTCATGTTTTTGGGAAAATGGCGATCTCTATTACCGAATCACCGACACGGTCATCTGTGGATCATAAGTACCCTTAATGACTGGACTTTGCCGATTACCGGTATAAGAGCGCACATTGGCATTTATGTAGTCGAACAATTCACCAATGGTCACCACCTTGTCTTTGTTGGTGTCAGCTTCACCTTTCAGGCCACGGATCAAGAAGTGGCTGAAAACGCCTTGGCGCAAACCGGATGATTCCAGGGAAGTTTCTTCTGCTTTACTTGACATGACAAGTGCCGTTCCAGAAACTGATTTTGCCAGTGTTTGGTAGAATTGTACCAGCATGGGTTCTGGCTCGCCAGACTTCATGGCGATCAAGCTGCCAGAGTGACAGGCATCTGCGAGGCAGAGTTTAAACTTTGCGCGGCAACTATTAAAAATTCCCGCGATTTCGTCATGCCCAATTTTGTTGTTGA
>Ga0105046_10004130_pt1 | contig 23110 bp, 19 predicted proteins | sample MAT03_FD_78385 | JGI IMG/M metagenome (GOLD analysis project Ga0105046, IMG submission 78385) | Freshwater microbial communities from Lake Fryxell liftoff mats and glacier meltwater in Antarctica - MAT-03 (megahit assembly) | ecosystem: Environmental > Aquatic > Freshwater > Ice > Liftoff...
AGAAAACGGAATTTCCCGATCAATGCAGCCAAACAGAAATACAAGGCGCGCAAGCCTAGGATCGCAAAGATATTACTGGTAAATACAATAAAAGGGTCCGGGGTAATGGCAAAGATAGCCGGGATCGAGTCTACGGCAAAAACCAAGTCCGTAATTTCAACCATGATCAAGGCCAGAAAAAGGGGTGTCATTGCATTTTTGACACTTAGCGAACCGGATGGTGCCGGATCCATGACTTCTTTTCCACTGGCTGGATCGATGGAATATGTCGGGGCCATCGTGCGGCGGGTGAAAAATTTCTGCCCCTCGTAAAAGGGCCGTACGGGATAAAGTTTTTTAACAAGCTTTACAATCGGGTTCTGTGATGGATCACTATGGCTTTGGATCAAAGCCATCTTAATGGCAGTCAAAATGAGGAATGCCCCGAAGATGATGAGAATCCATTGGTAAGCCATTATTAACTCTCCCCCGATTCCAATCATCGCGCCTCTCATGATGAGTGCCCCGATAATGCCCCAGAAAAGAACCCGGTGCTGGTATTTGGCCGGAATGGCAAAATAACCAAAAATCATGGCAATCACAAAAATATTATCCATCGCCAGTGACTTCTCGACCACATAACCGGTCAAATACTGGATAGCCGCCGTCGATCCCATGACTTCCCCGTAGATAATCAACGGGGCTAACGGATCAAAGGCTGCTGCCGGGTTAAACATCCGCGTCGAGGCACCAAGTCCGAGCCAATGATTTTCATAGGCCAGATAAACAAATCCGGTAAAGGCGATTCCACAAGTAAGCCACACCACACTCCACCCGATTGCCTCTTTCATCTTTACCTCATGGGCTTCCTTATGGAAAAAACCTAAATCCAAGGCCAGAAAACCAATCACCAATAACAGGAAGAGAACGTATGCCAGCCAGACCATATCTCCAGTGGCAGCAGAAAGAAATGGATTCATCGATAATGTAAGATTTATAGGATTCATATTTGATATTAAAATTGGCGGTTAGAGTCGCCCAGAATTCTGATTTGTCAAATGAAAAATCACCTTCTGGAAAGATGGTGTATTAAAACCAAAAATGAGACATAAATATTCCTCCCTACTTATTCGGGTGGATAATCTTCATCCTCTCAAGAACGATCAGGATTTGAGGCAGGACGATTAAACCGGTCAGTAGGCAAAAACTCATGGCGATCGTCATAACCAGCCCCAAGCTGGATAACCCGCGGTATTCTCCGGGAATCATACAGGCGAAACTGATGATGGTGGTGACCCCTGTCAGGAACATGGCTTTACCTGTGCTCGAAAGGAAAATACTGACTTTTCCATCTTCATCATAACGATCCACAATATAAACCCCGAATGACATCCCCAGCCCAATAATCAGGGGTAGTGTCACGATATTCGCTGGATTAAATGGTAAGTCAAAAAGGGTCATTGACCCCAGTGTCCAAAGAACCGCTAAAAACAGAGGGAAAATCACCAGCACTACCCGTAGGAAACTCTTAAAATGGAACCAGACCAAAATAATAATGACGATAACCGACATGGCAGCGGCTTGTACGAAACTATCCTTGAGCAGCGCAATATAAACCGTATTTTGGACTGGGGTCCCAGTCACGAGCGGGTCGATCTTGCGCAAATCATCCACAAACCGTTTCCCCTCGTCATAACCCCAGACATTTTCCTTCGGCTCGACTTCAATGGCAAATTTCCCTGTTTGGGGTGAATAAAAACGTTTCATCAGGGGCTCGGGAATATCCGAAATACCGATGGGTTCATTAACCTTGCTATTTTGGATGAATCTCAAGCCAGCACGCATTTTCCCGACGGTATCCTTATCGTAGCTCGATAAACGTTTACGCACTTCATCATCACTCATTTTCTGGAGGATATTAGAGGAGCGTTCGAGTGGGGCGATGAGTTTTTCAAAAATACCGATAGCTTGTTTTGCTTGGCCGGAGATAGCTGTGTATTTTTTTGCTTGGTTGTAGCCGTCTTGACAGGCCGCTAAAAGGGCGGCGATATCTTCGCGGGCTTTTTTCACATTCATCTCCGGGGCTTTTTTCTCGCTCAGGTCGACTTGTTGGAGCTGCTTCTGTATTCCCTTGATCATGGGGATTTTTTCTTCCTGACCTTCCGGAATCATTTCATAAATCCCTCGTATGGACTTCACTGTCGGCAGTTTTGCTGTGGCTTGCGCCATTTTACGGGAAGCATCGAGGTTATCCGCCACCAATACACCAAAAAGGATACTGAATGCCTGGGCATCGAGGGCCTCTAATGTCTGGACGGCATTTGTATGCCTCGCTTGGAGGTTCAGCAGGTTATAATCAAAACGCATGTTTTTGATTAAAGGCACGGAAAAAATGCTCATTGCGGCAAAAATCGAAAGCCAGAGCCAAGGACGCCCAAAAAAGAATATTTCCAAACGTGCCCCTCCGAGGGGTTTAAAAACAGAAGTCGTTTTCGGCGTGTGCAATTTGCGCCGATCGACCAATACAAGTAATGCCGGCAAAAGGGTAAGATAACCGATCACCGATAAAAACAAACCGGTTCCGGCCAGGATTCCCATTTCCCTGAGTCCGACAAAACTATTAAAACACATTGTGTAGAATGCCAAGGCATTGATGGTGCCTGTGGTCACAATGGCCACCCCGGTCGTCCCCATCGCCTTGATGAGGGCGTCATTATAATTACCCCCTTGGGTCAGCTCCTCCTCATAACGAGAGATAATCTGGATACCGAAATCAATCCCATGCCCGATAATCATAATGATTACTGCTTGCGAGATAATATTCAGGTGTCCTACGACCAATGCCCCCGCTCCGAGCGTCCAGAAAATAATACTCACCAGCACTCCCACAGTCACCCCGGGACGGACCATCTCCTTGAATGACAGGAAAACAATAAAAGCGATGATAAAGAAACAAACTGTCGAAGAGACAATACTGTCGTGGGTACTCATTTCTATCTCGTCCTGCTGGAGGACTAATTCCCCGGTCACCCCATAAGTCACTCCCGGGTGCAGTTTGTTAGATTCCTCGACCGTCTTACGGACAAATGCAATCGTCTTCTGATAAGGGGTAAATGAATCAGTCGAATTTTGAGACGGTGTCAGCAGCAGGATAAACATTTTCCCGTTATCAAATTCCAAATATTCCTTTTTCTCGAATTCCGCCTCGATATCGGAGATATTTTGCTCACGGGCAATATCCGTCCCCTTGAGATTGGCACCGGGGAGAGCCTTTTTCTTGCCGAGTTCATCGGCGAGTTTTTCCAGTTTCAATACAAAATCATCGACAAAATCACCAAAACCATCGAGGGCTTTGCCCTTATATTTCTCCAGGTTTTCAAATTCCTTCCTCGCCTCACCCAGCATGAAATTCACGTTCAAATCACTTTTCGTGTTTTTCATGGCCTGGGCCAGCTGGCCAGTCTGTTGGGAAATATTTTCCAATTCCTTTTTATCGAGGTAAAGGAGGGCCTTCTCCTTGATCTTAGAAAAGTCATTACGGTAATAAATATTTTTAATGTATTCCGGCCTTTTCGCGTAACTGGCCGCCAGTTCTGAAATAATCTTTTTATTCTTCGCCCGGTCCGGGGACTGGATCACGACCACTATATCCTCGGAAATATTAAAATCTTTGAGATATGTAAGCCATGCATGGTGGATCTCATCCTTGGAATCGATCAAGGCATTAGTATTCCCCACCACCCCGAGTTTAAATGCGGCCAGATAGATACTGAATACAGTAACCACTATCCAAAACACCACATAGACCCATGGGCGTTTGATAATATGCCGGGCAATTTGCTCCAGCGCCTGTTGTAATAAATTTCTTAAATATCCTGTTTTCATTTAGCCTGGAATTTTGCAGACCTATTGGCTATATCGTGAAACAATCAAATTCCAAGGAAATTTAATCCTTGTTGCTGTGATCCTGGATATTCGGGGGAAGCTTTGACTCCGGCGGCTTTATTTTTATCGACAGGATAATCGATGTCGCCAAAACGCCTATCACAAAAACCAAACTGAAGATTGTAGGGATTTTAAACCCGAAATAAACGAGTATCATCTTTGTCCCTATAAAAAGAAGGATAACCGATAACCCGTAATGGAGCAGGTGGAAAAGCTTTAACACGCCGGCCAAGGCAAAATAAAGGGATCTTAAACCTAAAATCGCAAAAATATTTGACGTGTAAATAATAAAAGGATCACGGCTGATGGCGAAAATGGCTGGAATAGAATCCACCGCAAAAACAAGATCTGTCCACTCGATAAAAATCAGGATCACTAATAACGGGGTCGCAACCAAACGACCCTTTTCCTTAATCAAAAACCGGCTCCCGTGCAATTTATCGGAGACGGGGAGGACTTTCCTGATCAGTGCCAGCGCCTTATTTTGCTCAATATCTAATCCATCATCTTTATGGAAAATCAATTTCACCCCGCTGTAGATCAGGATCAGTCCGAAAACAATAATAATCCAGTCAAACATCTCAATGAGTTTCACCCCCGTAAAAATCATCCCCCCACGCATGATCAAGGCCCCTATAATGCCCCAGAAAAGTATTTTATGCTGGTATCGCGGAGGGATCTTGAAATACCCGAAAAGCAGGGCAAAAACAAAAACGTTATCCATGCTCAATGATTTTTCGATGAGGTAACCGGTCAAAAACTCTAATGCCGCCTTCCTGCATTGGCTTCCTTCATAGACACCGAACCATCCCAGTAATAGCCCGAGATTAAATACCAATGCCAGCGCGATCCAAAAGACCGTCCACCCTAAAGCTTCTTTAATCTTTACCTCATGCTCCGTGCGGTGGAATACGCCTAAGTCAAGTGCGAGCATCAAAAGGACAAAAACATTGAATGACACCCACCAGAACCAAGTTTCATGAAGCATAAGCCTCTTACATAACCTTCGTCATGGCCGATTTCAATCGGCAAACAAAATAAATCTTCCTATCCCATTCTCGATTCGTCATATTTTTCCGTACCCGATGATTTTTTCCAGTGCCAACCTTCTTCTTTCCCTCCTGACCAGCTCGATAGGCATGGGATATTTCATCTACGGCAAAAAACAGGCCCGCTATTCACCCATGGCTTGCGGCTTTATCCTCATGCTTTACCCGTATTTCGTCGAGAATATCATCATTAATGCCGCTATCGGAATGGTACTGATTGCACTGCCCTTTTTTATCGCTGAATAAACTTCAGCCGTTCCCCCTCTAAATTCCGCTATTGATCTTTACAGGGGAAGTCACCATCCTTGGCGGCTACTTATGAGTAAAAATGCCGCAAATGCTATTAGTCCGTCCCGCCAAGAGGATTTTCCCGAATGGTATCAACAAGTCGTCCGCGCTGCCGATATGGCGGAAAATTCCGATGTCCGCGGTTGTATGGTGATCAAACCGTGGGGTTACGGCATCTGGGAGAATATCCAATCCACCTTGGACAAGATGTTTAAAGACACCGGACACAAGAATGCTTACTTTCCCCTTTTCATCCCTTTGAGTTACCTCGAAAAAGAAGCCGAACACGTCGAAGGTTTCGCTAAGGAATGTGCCGTCGTCACCCATCACCGCCTGGAAGTCAATAAAGACGGCAAGCTCGTTCCCGCCGGTCCTTTGACTGAACCCCTCGTCGTGCGTCCCACCTCCGAAACCATTATCGGTGCGACCTACGCCAAATGGGTGGAATCCTACCGCGACCTCCCGATCTTGATCAACCAATGGGCCAATGTCGTCCGTTGGGAAATGCGCCCACGGCTTTTCCTGCGTACTGCCGAATTCCTCTGGCAGGAAGGCCACACCGCCCACGAGACCGAGGCCGAAGCTATGGAGGAAACCATTAAAATGCTCCATGTCTATGAGCGATTTTCCCGGGAATTCCTCGCCATCCCTGTTTACACAGGCGAAAAAAGTGCGGGTGAACGGTTCCCCGGTGCCGTCAAAACATTTTGTATCGAAGCCATGGTCCAAGACCGTAAAGCTGTCCAGGCAGGAACCTCCCATTTCCTCGGGCAGAACTTTGCCAAAGCCTCCAATATCAAATTCCAATCCCGCGAGGGCAAGGAAGAGCTCGCTTGGACCACCAGCTGGGGAGTGAGTACGCGCCTCATTGGCACCTTGATCATGACCCATTCCGATGATGACGGTTTGATCCTTCCGCCCAAAATCGCGCCCACCCAGATTATTATCATTCCCGTCACACCGAAACCTGACACGGCAGAGGCTGTCCGTGCCGCTTGCGCCAAACTCGCCGATGACCTCAAAAAAGAATCCTTTAATGGCAAACCCATCACTGTCGAAATCGACAACCGCGACCTCGGTGGTGGGGTCAAAAGCTGGGAATGGATCAAAAAAGGAGTACCTATCCGTGTCGAAATCGGACCCCGCGACCTCGAAAGCGGCAGTGTTTTTGTCGGACGCCGTGACAAGGGGGTTAAAGAAAAAGTTTCCCTCCCCGCCGCGCAATTTGTTTCGGGTGCGGGCAATTTGCTCGAAGAGATCCAGGATAACCTCTACAATCGCGCCTTGGAATTCCGTAATGCTCAGACGCAAAAAATCGATTCCAAGGATGAATTCTACACCTATTTCACTGCGCAAAATGCGGATAAACCCGAGATTCACGGGGGATTTGCCCTGACTCACTGGGATGGCAGCGCGGAAGTCGAAGCCCGGATCAAGGAAGACCTTAAAGTCACCATCCGTTGCATTCCTTTCACGGATGCTCATACCGAAGCGGGGACTTGCCCCTTCACCGGAAATCCCAGCACACAACGTGTGCTTTGGGCAAAATCGTATTAGGCAGTAATCATACAATTTGCTTAAGGTCTGAGTTCTCCTGAGGGGGTTACTTCTTTATGACAGGCTCAAGATACGTCCAGACATTGGAAGCGATAACGCTTTGCCCGTTTTTTGTGGGATGAATGTAGTCGGGTTGGTTCATCTCGGGAATCCCACCGACCCCTTCCAAGAGATACGGGATGAGTAGAACCTTCTGATCCCGCGCAATTTGCAGGAAAACTGCGGCAAATTGCCCAACATAATCTTTTCCCATATTTTCAGGCATCTGCATTCCGGCCACGAGAATAACCATATCGGGATTGATTTTACGGGCTGCTAATATGGTTTCCTTGAGATTCGACGCGGTTTGTTTCGGATCGACACCACGCAGACCGTCATTAGCCCCGAGGGCAATGACAAGAATGTCTGCCCCGTTTTGTAGAGCCCATTTCACGCGGCGCAATCCTCCGGCGGTTGTGTCCCCGCTGATCCCAGCATTGATCACCTGTGCCTTAGTTCCCGCAGCAGAGATTCTTTCCTGAATCAATGCCGGATACGCTTCTTTGTCCGGATCGTCCAGACCGTAACCCGCTGTGATACTATCTCCGAGAAAAATAATTTTTTTACCGGGGGGATTCTCAGCACTTGCAGGAATGGTGAATGCACTCCATATTAAAAATCCTATTAGCGGCAGGAATATCCTTCGCATTAATTTAAACAAATTGTAATTCATCATATATGCCGATTTTATCAGATCAAAATCACCGTGACACTATCGCGTCTGGATCAGACACTGTCAATTCCCCTCTCTTGGAAACCCACGGGCTGGGTCGCACTTACAAGACTGGAGACCATGAGCTCACCGTTCTTTCCGATGTGAATCTGCAAGTCGCCGCGGGTGAGTCCTGTGCCATTATCGGCCCTTCGGGCAGTGGAAAGACAACCCTGCTCGGACTCTGCGCAGGTCTCGACAGTCCCTCCAGCGGCTGGATTCGCCTCGGTGGCCAACGCCTCGAGAGTCTCGATGAAGATAGGAGGGCGGAGTTACGCGGTCGTATGGTCGGCTTTGTCTTCCAGAGTTTCCAGCTCATCCCGACACTCACTGCGATTGAAAATGTCTTGATCCCCCTAGAGCTCCGCGGTCTCTCGGGAAAAACCAGTGAAGCGGCTGATCTGCTCGCGCAAGTCGGACTCCAAAACCGTCTGACCCATTACCCCTCGCAACTCTCGGGAGGTGAACAGCAACGCGTCGCCCTCGCCCGTGCTTTCATCCACAAACCCGCGATCCTTTTTGCCGACGAACCCACTGGCAATCTCGACGCAGCGACCAGTGAACCGATTATTAAAATGCTTTTTGACCTGAATCGTGAGAATGGCACCGCGCTCGTGCTCGTCACACATGATCCTGCACTGGCGCGCCTTGCGGGACGTGTGATCTCCATGCGTGCGGGAAAAATCGTTTCCCAAGGAGAGCGACATGAGTCCGCATGATTCCCCAAGCTCAGTCGCCCCACGCAAATTGCTCCCGGCCCTGATTCATCCTTGGGTCTGGACAATGGCTTGGCGCGACAGTCGTTCCCAACGCCGTCGTCTCTTGGTTTTTGCCCTCGCGGTCGTCTCTGGACTCACCGCGCTGACCGCAATCCGTTCCCTCAAAGAAACGGTTGAAACCGCTGTCGACAGCGAGGCGAAATCTTTACTCGGCGCAGACCTGCACATCCGTTCCCGCCAGCAAATTGCTTCGGATAAACTCGCGGAGGTAATTCGTCTCAGTGAAGATTACGCCCAGGAAACGGGTATTTCCTCGATGATGGGTTTCCCGAAAGCCAATGCGGGGCGCCTCGTGCAAGTGCGCGGCATTGAGGGACGTTTTCCTTTTTATGGCGACGTCCGTACAGAGCCTGCTGGAGCTTGGGATCAGATGCTTGCAGGCGGCGGTGTGGTGCTCGAACCCGCCTTACTCGATCAGTTCGATCTCAAAATCGGCGACATCGTCACACTCGGTTCTCTGGAGTTACCCATCCTTGGCGTCATCGTTAAACCCGCCCCGCGCAGCAACCGCTTTAATGCGTTTGCCCCCGAGGCTTGCCTGAGTCTTGAACGCCTCGAAGAAACCGGACTCACAGGGACCGGGAGTCTCGGGTTCCGCCATCTTTACTTGAAAAATATCGACCCCGTGCAAGTTGCCGCCATCCGAGAGCAATTTGCGCAGGAAGGTTGGAAATTCGAAACGCCTGAAGACCGCCGAGACTCCATCGGCAAAGTTCTGGATAATTTCCAACAATTCCTCGGCATCATCTCGATGACCGCCCTGATCCTCGGTGCTATCGGGGTGGCTGGGGCAATCAGTGCCCATCTGGCACGACGAACCAAAAGCATCGCTGTCCTGCGTTGTCTGGGTTGCCCGGCAAAAGCGGCTTACGCGGTATATCTGGTTCAATCTGTCATCCTTTGCCTGCTCTCATCGCTTGCCGGTGGCGGGCTGGGCATGATCCTGCACCGTGCTGTCCTGGAAATCTTTAAAAACGATCTACCTGTCGCGGTGAGCATGACTCCGCCGTGGGGCATTTTGATTATCTCTGTCTTGATCGGGTTCGCCGTCTGTCTGGCATTCATTCTCTTGCCCCTATCCCAAATTACGATTGTGTCTCCCTCAATGGCACTCCGTGGTGAGTCCTCAGCATCAATAGCCCAAAAAGGCAAAGGGCATTGGTTCAAATCCCTGATAGTGCGCCTGCTGGCTCCGGGTTTTCTCGCGCTCATGCTGATTTTTCTGGCAGTCTCAAATATCCCAGACACCAAAAGAGCCTTCGGCATTGTGGCTGGACTGGGAGTAGTCATGCTCCTTTTGTGGTTGATTTCATTAGCAATTATCAATGGGGCACGGAAAATCGTCCAACCTTCTTGGCCTTACCTGATCCGGCAAGGACTTTCCAATCTTCATCGTCCCCTGAATCAAACCACTCTTTTTGTTTTTTCGCTCGGTCTAGGAGCTTTTCTGCTTCTCACCGTCCTGCTCGCCCGCCATGCGATTCTGGAAAAAATCTCTCTGACCGGCACCCAAGATATGCCCGACATTTATCTGGTCGATGTCCAGAAAGATCAAATCGACGGGGTCACCACTCTTTTAGAAAAGCTTAAGCTCCCCCTTCTCGAAAGTGCTCCTATTCTCACCATGCGAATCACCTCAGTCAAGGGAGTCCCTGTCCGTGCACTCAAAGAAAAGGGCAATGTGCCTGAATGGGTTTTGCGCCGGGAATTCCGTTCTAGCTACCGAGCAGGGCTAAATCAAACTGAGACAATCATCGCCGGGCAATGGCCCTCGGGCAATTTGCGCGGGCGCGATACTGTCGCCTTATCGCTGGAGGAAGAAATCGCCAAGGATCTCAGTGTCGGTCTGGGGGACATCATCGATCTGGATGTGCAAGGACTACCACTCAAAGCCGAGATCACCAGTATCCGCCGTGTGGACTGGAGCCGCTTTAACCTTAATTTTTTTATGCTTTTCACGCCGGGCATCCTCGATGACGCACCGGGATTTACCATCATGACCACGCGCATTCCCGAGGGAATGACGTCAGGGGAATTGCAACGTCTGCTGGTGCGGGACTTTCCCAATGTCAGTGCTATCGACCTGACCCTGATCCTCGAAACGGTCACCTCGATCATGGAGCAAATTGCTTGGGTGATCCAGTTTGTGGTGGGATTCACCCTGCTCTCTGGGGTGGCGATCATCGCCGGGAGTCTCATGAATGGGCGTGATCAACGCATTAAAGAAAGTGTTCTGCTGCGCACGCTGGGAGGTTCCTCCCGGCAAATTCTTTCGATTCTGCTCATTGAATATGCTGCCCTCGGATTTTTCTCTGGGCTGGCGGGCAGTGTGCTCGCGATGGGAGCTTATGTCCCGATGAGCCTGTGGATATTTGAAACCCGACCTTGGGGTGGATTTGCTTATCCCGTGGTCATCACGGCCTCCGCGACAGCCCTCTCCATCCTCGCGGGCTTGGCCCTGAGCCGGGGAGTGTGCACTCATCCCCCTCTTGAGATACTCCGTTCACAAGCCTCCACCTGAGGTATAGCTCTTTACACAACGAGCTCACCACAAAGGAAAAAGAACATAAAATATCCTCGGCAAGGGCTTGCAAAGATGGCGCGATTGATTATCTATTGTAATCATGTCAGACCAACGTCTCCATTCCGACGATTTATTAGCTCGAATTTCCGATGAAAGCCAGCGCGGGCCTTCCAGTGCGGAAGTGGGTGATTTACTCAAGAAAAAGGAGATCCAGCTCTCCGAAATCAAACGCCTCCAAGAACAACTTTCCCGTGAAAGCGAAGAACTCGAAGAATTCACCCACCGTAAGGAAGAGCTTTCCCGTGTCCTCGAAGACATGCTCGACCGTATCCAACGCGGCATGGCCCTCATGGAAAGGGCGGAGTTTGAAGAGCAAAAAACCATCGAAGAAATCCGCCAGACCCGTGAAAAATTCCAGATGCATCTCGATGAATTAACCCGGATAGAGGGGGTCTCTTGGAGCAGTCTCGACCAGAAAAAAGATCTTTATAAATCCATGTCCATGGTGGATGCCGCCCGCGAAGACTATAACCAAGCCCAGATCAAGCTCCATGTCCTGAGCGAACGCAACCAGATGATGCCCGAGGAGGGGGTAGTCTCCGGCACGATTAGTGGCCGGTCTTTCCGTATCCTCGTCCGGGAAGGTTTCGCCCATAATCTGGTCCTGATCCTCGCCATCCTTTTCCTGGCTGTCGTGATTTATATGAAGTACTAACCCCCGACAGAGTGAAGGAGCCCTGTGCCTGACAATCCGACGCCACATGATCTGGAGGAGAGGAAAAAAGAGGTTCAGGCACTCAAACGCCAGCTCCAAAATAAGCTCAATGATATTGAAAAGCAAATGAGCAGTTCGACCCTATTAGAAAAGGAAATCGAACTCGAACGCCTCGAAAGGCATCAGCAATCCCAAGCCTCCCTGTATTCGACCCTCCCGGCCGATACTGATGATCACAAACCCCGACACCAGCCATCCCTCCAAAGACCCCGGGGCCTGAAAGTCAACCAACGCAATTTTCGCAACCGGATTCTGATTTTAATCGGGGTCCTCTTCTTCATTGTTTACTTAATTTTCCACGCTGTTAAATAATGATCCATGCATTTTGGAATATTACAGTTTCCCGGATCGAATTGTGACCAGGACATGTACCATGTCGCCACCAAGGTTCTTGGTGTCAAAGCGACGTACATCTGGCATAAGGACAATGAAATACCCGACGCGGACATCTATGTGGTCCCCGGAGGATTTTCCTATGGTGATTATCTGCGTTGTGGGGCCATTGCTCGGTTCTCACCAGCGATGAAAGAAGTCGTAGATCGCGCCAATAAAGGGGCATTGGTCATCGGCATTTGTAACGGATTTCAAATCCTTTGTGAGTCAGGCCTCCTGCCCGGGGCATTGATCAGGAATAAAAACCTGCATTTTATCTGTGAACAGGTGAATCTCCTCGTCGAGAATACGAATACCCCCTTTACCTCCGGACTCGACAAAGCACAGGTCTTAAAAATCCCCATCGCCCACGGGGAAGGATGTTATTTTGCCGAACCCGAGACGCTGGCACAGCTGAAGGCTAATGAACAAATCATTGTCCGTTACTGTAATAAAGAGGGCCAAGTCACCCCCGAGTCAAATCCGAACGGGTCACTCGAAAATATTGCCGGTATCTGTAATGAAGCCCGGAATGTCTTTGGACTGATGCCCCATCCGGAACGGGCTTGTGAACCGATCCTCGGATCCTCGGACGGGCTGCAAATTTTCCAGTCGATTATTTCGTCAATGGCCAAAGGTTAGTGAATCACTCATGAATCCCTTGACCCCGACATATCTCAAAGTCATTGAGGAGGAGTTGCTTGTCGGAGTAGAAGCCGCTGGAGCCGCCGACCAGCCATGGATCGGTGCGGCAAGACTCAATGAAGTCCTGCGTGTGTGTGTGCGGTGTGCACTCAAAGACCAGGCCCTGTTTACCCCCATCCTCAAGAAAGTCATCCATCCTCTGGTGAAAGGGTACTCTAACCTCCTGCCAATGACCGATAATGATGCCCTGCTCTGGGGTAATCTCCAGCTTTCCATCCGCCTCCTGCGCGAAGAATGGACTCCCCTGACCACCCCGCACCGCTACCGTTCCGCTCATGCCCTGATTGAACGTTTCCAGTCCCTGTGCCGACAACGCCCGGAATTAACCCAAGTCCAGTCCATCGGTCAGGTTCCCCTCGGCCAATCTACGATCGACATCCTCCGGATCAAGCTTGCAGCACCAGACGGGCGCGAGGATGAGAAAATCCAGGTCGCTGTCACCGCCGGCATGCACGGCGACGAGGCTGAAGGGATCTACGCCATTTACCGTTGGATTAATGAAATCTATAACCGTCCCCACCTCCTGAAATTTTACACTTTCTCACTTTATCCTATGCTGAATCCCTACGGCTTCGAGTATGGAGCCAGGGGAAATGCCAACGGCATCGACCTGAACCGGGAATTTCAGGATATTCCCAAAGAGCCCGAAGCATTGGTCATGCAGAAAGAATTCCAAAACCGGAAACTCGACGGATTGATTAATCTCCATGCCGACGATGATTCCGAAGGACTCTACGGTTACGCTAACGGTTCATTGCTTAGTGAATCCCTCGTCAAACCGGCACTGCATGCTGCATCGACGATTATCCCGATTAATTTCTCCCTTATCATCGACGGGCATAAAGCCGAAGGCGGGATTATCAAGGAATCTGTTTCGGGAGCCCTCCGCCCACTCACTCTCCATGCCAGCGAAGGACATGAACCTTTCGACGTGACCTTAGAAACGCCCAACCTGATGAGCCTTGTCAGTCGAGCTACAGCTCATATCCTGATGCTACGCAGCCTCATCGATGAACACCGTAAATTCATCTCCCAAGCCGCAAATCTGTAGATTCTTTACTCCTTGATGGTAATCAGGTGTCTCCTTGTACGAGGAGCACTCAAGAGTCCTGACAGAGTCTGGAACTCACGAATCAACAACCCCGCGGATTGACGCTCGAAATTCGACGAAAAATCCAAGCATGTCGAAATCTCAAAAAAGGCACTGACCGGACGCTGAACGAGACAATTTGCCGGACTGAATGTTTCTATTCCCGGGTAAAGTGTCCGCAGGCGCAGCCAACCAGGCCGTTCCGCCAGAGACCAGCTATTGATATTCTCCTCCTTAAAAAGCCATTTACTCCCCAGAGCACCGCCTGTGATCCCTTCCAGTTCGGGACGATTAAATTCATCATTCAGATCAGGAATCCATTGATTTATTTGGGGATCGTCGAGCGGTTTCGGATAAATAAGTCCGGGGCCGTTAGAATCATTTACAACCGGCCAGTTTTCCGTGTCCCAATCGATTTTATCCACATGCATTTGGCGGCATAAAGCGGGTCGTAAAGCATCGTAATAATTGTATACATAATACCATTGATGATCAGGACCTATGACGGCTGTTCCCGTATTCGGTGACTGGAAACGAGGGGAGGAACGAATGATATCACGGGGGCATTTTTCAATACTCGAGGTCACACAATAGAAGTCTTCATTCACACGCACAACACATGGATCAGACCAATGGCCATTTGCCATGACCGGATTTGAAAATGTGCCATCCTTATTATGACTCAAATGCATGTCGTTTTCGTCAATGATAAAATATTTTCACACCCAGACTCAGACTGAAAATCTCAGTCTTTTCTTTCCAGGTAAAAGTCCTCTGACATTCCTCGAAACCCGGACCGGGAAATGAAATACTGACGCCTCGTTAACGCCTATCAATTAGGAAATTAATATGGACATGATGCAAGTATATATATCTTCATCTTGTGCGTGTGGCTGGACATTAAAATACGATGACAGATTCATACCAAGCGCCAGAATTTAAAAAATCAGATTAATCGGATAAAAAAGACGAGGACCGGTAACCCTCATGAAGAGACTACTAGGGGAAAAGAGCGGTTACCGGCCTCGTTAGCTCACCACCCGTGTGATGAACTTGTCCCAACCTCTTACAATGATTAACCTATCACGATTTTTACGGTATTAGGGTGAATTATGATGAATGGTAAAAATCAGGCTCTGAATGGGTCTATATCCTTACAAATAACCCCCTCATCTCTTCGACGTATAAATTGAGACTTTCGGCTTTCTTCCCTTATCCCAACGGGATTGCATCATATAGTCCAATGGTCGCCCCGACACCTCGGCAATTCCTCCCCAGACAATCAGAAGATTGTCCCTCTATTTTTTTTCTTCGTGGTGCAATTTGCTCGCCCTATCAGGAAATTCAAAAAAAGAACGAGGCCTGATAACCGCTATGAAGAGACTTCTTAGGGGAAAAGAGCGGTTATCGGCCTCGTCTAGTCCACTACTTGCGTAGCGAACTTGTCCGAACTTCTTTCACTGGCAAAAATATCATGGCATCTAAAAAAGAGTAATAAAATATGATGAACGGTAATAACAACTATTTAAACGGTCTTATTTCTTTACAAATAACTATAACGGAGGGGTGATATATATAAATAATTAACCCCGTACGGATCGATATTTTCGATTGAAGCTAAACCATTTATGACTAAGCTAGAGGTAATGAATAGCTCCGCCTCCATTACTTTACACGAACCAATTACTTTGGAGACCATTTCCCAAGAGATTATCAATTGCCGTAAGGATCTCATCCCCTCAAAAAGCCGCATTGCATTTGTCTTTATGACTGAACACTTTTTTGCGATGGCCGAGGATATCCTCGAAAGCGTGAGGGTCGATGGTCATGCAGGGACTGTCGTGGGTTGCTCCGGCTCGGGTGTCTTGGGCACGAATACAGAAATCGAGCAAAGCCCGTCCTTTTCCCTGCTCATGATGAATCTGCCCCAAGGCTGTGAATTCAATACGTTCCGTTATAATCAGGAATTCATCGAGAACCAGACTTCATCGGAAGAATGGTTTGAAAAGATCGGCAAAAAAAAGGGGGATCAATCAAAATTCGTCGTATTCTCCGATCCGTTTACGGTTGATTCCTTGGCATGGATGAAAAGCTGGAATGCCGCCCTCGACCATTCCCCCACGACAGGAGGTTTGGCCAGCGGGAATATGGGCAACCGCCAATCACGTATTTTCCTCAATGGCCAATCTTTTTCCGAAGGTGGGGTGGGTCTCCATCTCTCCGGTGGCCTAGAAATCCACACGGTCGTCTCCCAAGGATGCATCCCGATTGGCAAATCACACATCATCACAAAGGCCGAACAGAATATTATTTTTGAGCTCGGCGGACGCCCTGCCTACGAGGTGCTTTCTGAGACGGTGGACTCCCTGAATGATGAACTCAAAAACCGCGCCCAGGGCAATCTTTTCATCGGTTTTGTCATGAACGAGTACAAGGAGAAATTTAAACGCGGGGATTTCCTCGTGCGCAATTTGCTCGGGGCCGATCAGGCAATGGGAGCTTTAGCTGTCGGTGAATGGCCTCATGTCGGGCAAACTATCCAATTCCAACTCCGGGACTCTAAAACCGCCCATGAAGACCTCGAACACTGGCTGGAAGAAAAAAAGTCCGAGCTCAAAGGTAAACAAATCCTTTCCGGATTAATGTTCGTCTGCAACGGGCGGGGTAAAAACCTTTTTAAAGAAGGTAATCACGACGCAAAAACGGTTGCTAAGTTCTTTGGCGATATTCCCTTAGCCGGATTCTTTTGCAACGGGGAGATCGGACCCGTCGGTAAATCGAATTTCCTCCACGGGTACACCGCTTCCCTAGCCCTTTTTGTCGAATCGAGTGATCCAGCCGCCACAGCCTCTACTCAGTCCAAATAACATTTCCCCTTATGCCCAATCTTCCTTCCGGGATCAGCAAACTCATTGAGAGTATCCCCCTGCCGGTATTAGGCCCCGGCCATCCCCTCCCTGACGCCCGACTTAATATCTCCCCCTTTATTAAGGATATTCCTGCACAAAACCCCGTAATGAATCAATGTTGTGTAGCCGCTCTCTGGCTCTTGAATGACTACCTCGATGATTCCCACAAGATTTCGCAGGATATCCCGACGTCCACAGGGAGCTACTGGCACGGGATCATGCACAGGCGCGAGCCCGACGCAGGTAATGCCGCCTACTGGTTTAATCGCGTTGGTAAACACCCCGTTTTCCCCAAAATCACTGCCGTAGTCACCCCCTTGATCAATGAGGCAACTTGCCCCCAAGCCCCGTTTCTCGCACTCACCGACAGCTGGGATCCGTTCTATTATATCGGATTATGTGAGCAGTATCGTGATTCGGGACTGCCTGAGGAGATGCTTTGCCGACAAATCCAATTGGCCGAGTGGCAAACCCTTTTTAACTACTGTTTTGTCCAAGCCGGCACAGTATGACGCAAGTTGCGCTTGTCTTTTTGGCCTAAAAATGGCTTTCTCACATGCCTTATGAATATCGGTAAAGACAAAATTACTTATCTGGATAATAATGCCACCACTCAAATCGCCCCGGAAGTCGTGGAGGCAATGTTACCCTTCTTAACCGAGTTCTACGGAAACCCCTCGAGCTCCTACCGTTTCGGCAATCAGATCACCCTCGCTATCGAAAAAGCCCGTGAGCAAGTCGCGGCATTGATCGTGGCTGACCCGAGGGAAATCATTTTTACCAGTTGCGGCACGGAGTCCGATAATGCGGCCATCCATTCAGCCCTTATTACTCAACCGGGCAAAAAACATATCATCACCACCAAAGTCGAGCATTCCGCCGTTAAAAAACAAACCGAATACCTCGAATCTCAGGGGTACGAAATCACCCGCTTGGATGTCGATAGTGACGGAATGATCTCACCCGATACTCTCGAAGCCGCCATCCGCCCGGATACGGCCATCGTTTCTATCATGTGGGCCAATAACGAGACAGGCGTCCTCTTCCCCGTGGAGCAATTTGCTGAGGTTTGCAAAAAGAAAAATGTCCTTTTCCATACGGACGCCGTACAGGCCGTCGGCAAAATCCCCATTAATATGGCGGCTAATAAAATCGATATGCTCTCCTTATCCGGCCATAAACTTCATTGTCCCAAAGGTGTGGGGGTTCTTTTCGTCCGTAAACGGGTCAATTTCAAACCTTACTCAATCGGCGGCGGACAGGAACGCGGCAAACGGGGCGGCACCGAAAATGTCGCATCCATCGTGGCTCTGGGCAAAGCGTGTGAACTCGCCCTCCATCTCATGGACAAAGAGAATACCGAAGTGCGCAAACTCCGCGATGACTTAGAAAATGGATTAAAAGCCGCCATCCCGGGAGTAAAAATCAATGGGGAATCATCCCCCCGCCTTCCTAATACGATCAGTATCGCAATCGACGGGGTGGAAGCCGATGCGATCTTGGTTAATCTCGACCGTGAAGGCATTTGTGCCTCCAGCGGTTCAGCCTGCACGACCGGCTCCCTTGAACCTTCCCACGTTCTCAAGGCCATGGGACTCTCAGACGAGGCCGCCAAAGGCTCCATCCGCCTCTCCCTGAGCGTCTATAACCAACGCAAAGATATCGACCAAGCCCTCGAGGCCCTCCCCCGCATCATCAGCAAATTGCGCACCCCCGTCCCCGCATAACCGACTCGACGCGCTCGAAAATCCATCGGGCTAATGGTTATATTTCCACACAGGAAGAAAATCAGTTTCACGGCACAAGTCCGCGGGAGTAACGCAAAGTTTTTTCTCATTCTCTTTTAGGGCGAGCGGCCCTGCTTGCCTGCCAGAGCAATTTGCATCACGAAGAACAGAAAGGCACGAAGGATGAGGAAATCAGGATGGCCAAACTAATTCTGTAGGATGAGCGGCCCTCCCCCTCTCAATTCTCGGCACTCAAAAATACGATGAGCCAAACAATTTGTAGCGTGACTATTATGGTTTAATCCATTTAATTCGTCATTAAATTATGTCCGAAATCTCTCTTTTATCACTAGCCGATTACCATATGCACACACCCCTCTGCAAACATGCCAGCGGGGCACCGTGGGAATATGTGGAAAAGGCCATTGAACGCGGCCTTGGAGAAATCGGTTTTTCCGATCATTGTCCCATGCCTCCCTGGTATGATCCTGATTTCCGGATGAATTCCAATCAGATGCCCATTTACCAAAGGATCGTCGATGATGCCCGGCAACGGTTTTCGGATTACAAGGTGAAGTTCGGGATTGAGGCGGACTTCCATCCCGGCACAGAGCTCTATATCGAAACACTGACCAAAGACTATGATTTCGATTATGTGATTGGTTCTGTCCATTACATCAATGACTGGGGTTTTGACAACCCCGACCTCGTCCACCGTTACGATGAAATGTCGATCGAGGATATCTGGGAGCGGTATTTCTTTTTATGGGAACAGGCTATCTGCACCGGGCTTTTTGATATCATGGCTCATCCGGACCTAGTCAAAAAATTTGGTCACCGCCCGAAAGGGGATTTGACCCAATATTACAAAGGCCCCCTTTACCAATGTATGAAGATGGGGGTCGCAATCGAAGTCAGCACCGCCGGATTAAGAAAGCCAGTGGGCGAGATTTACCCGAGTGAGGATTTCCTTAAAATCGCATTTGAACATAATATCCCCATTGTCATTTCATCGGATGCCCATAAACCGGCTGAAGTAGGGATGGATTTTGAAAAGGCATTAGAATTAGTCAAAAAAATCGGATACCGCCGGACAGCCCGATTTACTCAACGTAAAATAGAATTTATCGATATTTAGACAGCTTGGGGGGCCTCGCGCTGAGGCTACCCCTACAAATATTTAATAGACCGTCCAAAAAACCTTTACCCATCCCAAATACTGAAATCCATGGATCGCCAAAATCCCCGGGAGGGCAAGGATAAATGAAAATGAACTCGGGATCTGACTTTGCAAAGCCCTCGCATTCACCGTGAAGGACTCAGGATCAGAATAGATCTTAAAATTAGGGAAAAAGGACGGGACCTTTTGTTTATAAGACCTGAAGGAATCTCCGTAAATGGACTCTAGGCGTTCCTCTTCCTTCTTGATGACCGAAGGGTAATAGAGGGCAAAAGCGATAATGATGAACACGGGGGCTGTTAATGTCATGGTGAAGAGCCCGAAACCAATCCCTCCCACTAAACTAAAAAAATAAAGCGGATTACGGGTCATCGAGTATGGTCCTTCTACAACGAGGATTTTATTCTTATAACCGGCAATGTAGACAGAGCACCATATTCTCCCGATGGCTCCGACCCCGGAAAGGATGATTCCAAAGCTTAAAAAAATAATTTGGATGATCTCACTCTGGGTTCTCCAGTAACTTCCAGACAGCAATAAAAAAATAATTAGACCAAATGCTAATATCCGGGTTAAAAAAATGCGGTCATCAAAAATTTTCTGCTTAATTTTTCTTACAAAAATTTCCACTGGCATTCAAAAACTTTCTTCAATTTTTAAACTATTCATACGAGCCAAAAATTAAAGCCTTTATGTATATATTTGTGAAGACCTATTTTATAAATGCAATAAGTGTCAATTTTTTATTATTTCTGATATTAAAAGGTCTTTGATTGACGAATATTTGTATGAACTTCCGCTTGTAATTCACGGGATTTTTACCAAACTCCGCCCAATCAACACATTAATTCTAACCCCTATTATATGAACCCCATTCATCCCGGCATTTGGAAAGTCACCCTTGGGACACCCGAGAAACTCACCCCCATAAGCATGCGTAACCGTCAACCGGTTCCCGTTGAAAGATTCACGCAATTATCAGAAACCACTCACCCACCCTTTGAGAGTAGCCAGATTAAAAGTTACCAAACCCAACGGGGGTTTGTGATTGAAATCCCACTTGGATTTGAAGATTCAGTTTATGGACTAGGACTGCAATTAAAATCCTTTAACCAGATCGCCAAGAAAAAAACCCTGCGTGTCAACTCGGACCCCATCGCCGATGCGGGAGACTCCCACGCACCGGTCCCATTTTATGTAACCACATCCGGGTACGGGATTCTCGTGGATACAGCCCGTTACGCGACATTCTATGTCGCCTGTGCCACACCCCTTCAAAAGCGGGAGGCTCATGATAAAGGTCAAAAAACGAATCTTGGTGCTTTTACCCAGGACCTGTATGTCGATAAAAGTGTCGCACAAAATAAACGGATTTTTATCGAAATCCCCCACGTCCAAGGAGCTGATATCTACATATTTGGTGGACCAAATATGAAAGATGCCGTTTCCCGTTACAATCTCTTCAGCGGTGGTGGGGTCCTCCCTCCCCGTTGGGGTCTCGGGGTGTGGTATCGGGGCCGGGCTGATTTTGGAACGGATGATTTCCTGAAACTCGCCGACAATTTCCGTTCGAGTAATATGCCCTGTGACGTATTGGGGTTTGAACCCGGCTGGCAAACCCACTCCTATGCCTGCTCTTATGTCTGGAATACCGAAAAATTCCCTAACCCCAAAGCGGTCGTAGATGCCCTGGCGGAAAAGGGATTTAAGGTCAATCTCTGGAGTCACCAATTTACCCACCCCGCCTCCCCCATCTATCAGCAAGTGCAAGATTTTTCTGGGAATTTTGAGGCATTTAAACAAGGCGTCGTGCCTGATTTAACCCTGCCGAATGTCCGCAAAATCTTTGCAGACCATCATGACAAAGAACATGTCTCCCTCGGGGTATCGGGATACAAACTCGACGAATGTGATAACTCCGACTTCATCGCATTCCCCTGGTCTTTCCCTGAAATCTCTCAATTCCCCGGCGGTCTTGACGGTGAACAAATGCACAGTCTCATGGGGGTGAACTACATGGAGACAATCGACAGCGTCTTTGTGAAGCGCAATTTGCGCACGTACTCGGAAGTGCGTAATGCCCACGCCCTGTCGAGTTCTTATCCCTTTGTCCTCTACAGCGACCTCTACGACCACAATGACTTCATCCGCGGGGTGGTGAATTCCGGATTCAGCGGTTTACTTTGGTGTCCTGAAGTCCGTGAAGGGGCTTCCGAGGAAGATTTGATCCGCCGTATCCAATCAGTCTGTCTCTCCCCACAAGCACTCGTGAATGCTTGGTATATCAAAAATCCCCCTTGGAAACAGTGGCGTTACACTGAGAATAACGAAGATAAATTCCTCGAGAATTACGAACAACTTGAAGCAAGTTGCCGTAAGTTTTTCGAACTGCGCATGCAATTAATCCCTTACCTATACGGGGCATTCTACCAATATTACCTAAAGGGGACTCCCCCTTTTCGCGCCTTGGTCATGGACTACCCCCACGACAAGGAAACCTACGGGGTGGATAACCAATGGATGATGGGGGATAACCTCATGGTCGCCCCGATCGTCGCCGGAAAGGCCGAACGTGAAATCTACCTTCCTGAAGGGGAATGGTTTGATTTCTGGACAGGACAAAAATATCCGGGCTCCCAAAAAATCACCATGAAGGTTCCCCTGGATATCATTCCCCTTTTTGTGAAATCGGGAACAGTCCTGCCTCTGGCAAAACCAACCCCACACACAGGAGACCCAAATAGCTTTAAACTCGATATATTCATCTACGGCCAGGGCAATTTGCCTGCAACACTCATCGAAGATGACGGCAATACTTATGACTTCACCCGTGGGGTCTGCAATCTGGCCTCTGTGAGTTCCAGCTCCGGCCAAGCTCACCTCGTGCGGACCGGACAGTTCAACGGGCAACAATACACTATCGAATCAACCAAACATATCCAATAATGAAAAACTTTCCTGATGATTTTTTCTGGGGCTCTGCCACCGCTTCACACCAAGTCGAAGGGGCATGGAATCTCGATGGTAAAGGTCCATCCATCTGGGATGCTTTCGGGCATACTCCCGGTGGTCAAAGACGGTTCAAATGCTGATGTAGCCTGCGACCGGTACCATCGCTATATGGAAGATGCCGCCCTGATGAAAAAACTGGGGCTGAATGCCTACCGTTTTTCTATTTCCTGGCCCCGCACTTATCCTCATGGCCATGGAGAGGTCAATCAAAAGGGGCTGGATTATTATTCCCGTCTTGTGGATTGTTTAATCGAAAACGGGATCAGCCCGATGGCCACCCTTTTCCACTGGGACCTGCCATTGGCTATCCACCAGAGTGGCGGCTGGCTCAACCGCCGGTCCGTGACATGGTTTGAGCAATATGCCCGCACGGTGATCAAAGCATTGGGTGACCGGGTCAAATACTGGATCCCGATCAACGAACCTAATGTCCATTCCAAACTCGGATACCGCCATGGATGATGGATG
>Ga0105046_10004131_pt1 | contig 23109 bp, 25 predicted proteins | sample MAT03_FD_78385 | JGI IMG/M metagenome (GOLD analysis project Ga0105046, IMG submission 78385) | Freshwater microbial communities from Lake Fryxell liftoff mats and glacier meltwater in Antarctica - MAT-03 (megahit assembly) | ecosystem: Environmental > Aquatic > Freshwater > Ice > Liftoff...
GTGGCATTGGCCGTCAAGCGCGGGCTCAACAAGCGAGGACATCAACGATGATCAGCGATTCGAATTTGTAACACGCAAGCCGCGCTGTGGGTGCGAATGCCATAGCGCGACCCACCACACCCATACGACGAAGGCCACCTGAAGCGGCAGTCGTGTCCATAAAAGCCACGGCGCAATTCCAAATCGTTCGGGATGGACGACCATGTAGATGTTGGCAGGGAAAACTGCAATGAGCAGCGCGATCAATCCCCACCCGGCCAGGCGACGCATCGAAGGGATAAGCAGACCCAAGCCGCCAGCTATTTCTGCGATGCCGCTGACGATGACGAGAATGTTGGGCGAGGGAAGTAAAGGCGGCACGAGTTGCTCATAAAAGTCCGGCTTCAAAAAATGATTGATTCCCGCCAGACAGAAAAATAGCCCCGCCAGCCAGCGCAACACGACGTGGATAGTCATCACAAGCGACCTTCTCTTCAACATCTGCGTTTTACCTCAGTCTCAGTTGCAGTTCCGTTGCCGTGGATAGGCATCATAAGCACACCTTTGCCTCGGCTCGGCTACTTCTTGGGGGTCGCGGCGCACTGAACCCTCAGCGCTCGAATTCGCGCTGACTCAAGCGTTCGAGCAGCCGCTCCTTGTCGACCCGACCAATGAGCGATTCGTGTTCCACGCAGCGGGCGAGCTCGGTCTTCAGGGCAATGCCGAACTCGACAGATGCCACTTTGTTGGCGACGACAGATTTCCAACTGGTAGGTGTGCCGCCATGTTTACCTTTTATCAACCATTGGCTTTGCAGGTGCATGCCCCTCGCGTGAGCGACTTTCTGCTTGGTTACACCGCTGCCGCGCTTTTTGTACGCGTTCTCGGGGGCAAAGCGCCGTCGGCGATGCAGGCCAGGCCATGGGCGGTCACCTTGGCTCGGGAGGCTCGCCCGACGCAGGCGCCGGTGCCGGGCCCGTCATTCCTCCGGCCGTGTGCGTCGGTACGGCGTCCGTGTGTGGAGCGCTCGTCGTGTTCGACCCAAGAGAAGGGCAGGGCTGGTGGGACTATCCGGTGAACGGTGAGACAGAGGCAAACCAATATCGGAGCTACGCGCGACGCGACCTGGTAATGCTCGTGCAGTACGCGGCCGCAACGGTTGCTGAGAGAGCGAGTAAGTGGAGTGGCAATGGCGGGCGCCTCGGACTCGGGGACATGAGCGAAGCCGATGGATCGATTCCGGGAACTCGCATCGGAGCTGCGGGTCACCCCCAAGGAACACACACCGATGGCTTCGATATCGATACCGCTTATTACCAAACTGGCGCCAGCGACAACAAGCTGCGCCCGGTGTGCCCTCACCTCGAGAGCGGAACGGATCAGTATCGTTGCATTGCACCGCCTACGAACCTCGACGTCCCGCGGACGGCGTTTTTCATTGGACTATTACACGACAGCCCGCGTCTGCGCGTCGTGGGTGTCGACGGACAGGTGGGTCCGCTCGTCTTACAAGGAATCGCAACCTTATGCCAGGCGGGGCAGCTAACCAACAGTGCATGCAGCTCTCCTAAACTGGCCTACGAAACCGAGAATACGGGAGGCGGTTGGTATCGGTTCCATCACCACAACATGCACGTGAGCTTGATGCACTAGTCTGCGCGCCGCCGATTCTAGCGCAGATGATGTCGTCCGCGATGATGTCTTGCTGCGCCTGTTGCCTTCGGGCGCCCATGCCGAGATTGAGTTGCCAGAAGGCTTTGACTTCGGGAAGTTACGCGCCTGGAAGAAGAAAATCCCATCCCAACGGCTCAGGACCATCGTTGAGAACAAGACTGTAGAACTCGAAAACACCCATTGAGCTTGCACCGGTTTGGAGAATGATTGCGGCGCGTGCCTGAGCGCGTGTTGCGAATTGTAACCCCGTGACCGCACGGCGATGCGCGAGTTACCGATGTGATTGCCTCAGACCTCCTTATCGGGAGCGGCACCGAAAGCCTCGGTGAATCGTTCGCTCACGCGGCGACGGCGCCCTTCAGGGTTGTTCTCTTTATCCTCTTCTTCGCGTGCTCGAATCGCACCCGTCATGACGGGTTGTGCGATCTTCAGTCCGATCAGCAAGATCATGAATCCAAACGCCCACACGCCCGCTGTGATACGCCATTCGGTCAAGGTGGGCTGATACTCCACGATCTCGTGCAACGTGCTCGGCACGAATCCTGGAATGATGAGGCCCATTCCTTTTTCAATCCAAACGCCGCAAAAAGCGGCGATGCAGGCGATGTTGAGCAGGTAGATGTTCCCGGCGCGCGTTGCGGGCAGGTGCAACAGAAGCGCCGACGCGATGTTCAACCCTAGACCCGTCCAGATCCAAGGCACGAGGGCCGTGTTGCCGTGCAATCCAAAAAACAGGTATTGAACGGTGCTGGCGTGCGCGCCTCCCGAATAGAGCGCGGTGAAGAGTTCAGATCCGAACATGAACAGGTTCACCAAAACGGTGATCTTAGCGATGCGGTACAGGCGCGTAATAGCACCAAATCCAACGCGCACGTTGCCGAACTTGCGCAACGCCTGCAAGAGCAGAATCACAAACACGGGGCCTGTGATAAATGCAGAAGCGATGAAGCGCGGTGCCAGCAGAGCAGAGTTCCAAAACGGCCGACCGCCAAGACCGCTGTACAGAAATGCTGTGACCGTGTGAATGGAAACCGCCCAAAAAATTGAGAGGAACACGAAGGGCACATACCAGCGCTTGTCCGGGCGTCGGCCCAAAAAACGCATGTAGATAAGGTACCCGGCGACATGCAGGTTGATCACCAGATAACCATTGAGGACGATTACGTCCCAGGTCAGCATGGAGATGGGCCAGTTGAAACGGCCAAGTCCCGGGATGATGTGCCACAGTCTGTCGGGTCGACCCATGTCCACCGAAATGAACAGGGTGCAAACAATGATCGCGGCGATGGCAAGGATCTCGCCCACGATCACGACGTCGTACATGTCCCGGCTTCGATACAGGTAAGCGGGAATCACCATCATCACGGCACCGGCGGCCAGTCCGACGCCGAAGGTGAAGTTGGCAATATAAAGGCCCCAGGAAACGTGGTCCGTCATCCCCGTGATGGCCATGCCGTCCTTCAATTGATTTGCCCAAGCGTTTGCGCCCACCAGCGCAACGGCCGTTAGCAAGGTCATCAATGCGTAGAATCGAAATCCGCCATCCGTCGCACGAGAAATGACGTGTATCAGGAACCGCGGGTAGCTCAGTACCGGTGATTCCTTTTCGGCGTTTGGGTCAAGTGGTGGGAGTGTCTTGAAAAGAGGACGCATGGACAGCTCTATTCGTCGAAGAAGTAGAAAAAGCGTGGATCGGTTCCCAGATCCTCTTTCAGAACGAAAACCCGTTTATTGGCCAATACCCAGCGGATTTCGCTGTTCGGATCAAGCATGTTTCCGAAAACGCGCGCACCCGTTGGGCACGCTTCAAGGCATGCGGGCAATCGCCCTTCGCGCGTGCGGTGAAGGCAGAAGGTGCACTTTTCCATCACACCTTGCGGGCGGATACGATTGGACAGGTAAGCTTGGTCTGGGTTGATTTCCTCTGCGGGGATCTCGGGCTTGGTCCAATTGAACCGACGGGCGTGGTACGGACATGCGGCTTCGCAGTATCGACACCCGATGCACCAGTTGTAGTCGACGACAACGATGCCGTCGGGTTCCTTCCATGTGGCTTGAACTGGACAGACGTTGACGCACGGCGGGTTGCTGCATTGCTGACACTGGACCGGCATGTAGTACTTACCCGCTGCAGGAACAGCGTGCGTGTACGTCGCGTTTCCCTTTTCCATGTCGAAGCTGCCCTGTTCCATTTCCAGAACACGGATGTAGGAATTGTTGGTCCGCCTGTCGTGGTTGTTTTCGTTGTGGCACGCTTCGGCGCACTTTCGACAACCGATACACACCGACAGGTTGAGTGCATATCCGAATTCGACACCCTCGGAAGGTCGAATGTCACGGATGTTAACATCACGTCCGTAATCGCGCTTGGTGTTGCTTTCGAGCCGGCGCATCACCGTGTTCATCTCGTCTGGCGTCATCTCCGAGTAGTGCTTCTGGAGAAACTCGCCCATCGAGAGATCCTTCGACCACGATGCCAAAGGAGCCATCGCTCGAGCGAAGGCACCGGCGCCAAGGGTTGCCCCCAACACCTTCAGTGCAACCCGGCGTTTCGGTTTCTCACTCATGCGCGTCCTCCTCAACGTGGGCCTTCAAAAAACGATCACGCGGCGGTGGCGCAGGCATCACCATTGGGATCTGCGGCGCGTGCGGATCGTGGCAATCGACGCAGTGGTTGCGGGTGCGTGGCCCTCGTCGGCGGTCCCAGTACCCATTCATGCCTCCATGCGAGCCGTGGCTGTAGTCCCGATACTGCGGTCCGTGACATTGTTTGCATAGCGACAACGCCTCCGTCAACGGTAGTACGGTGCCGTTGGCGAGGTGGATGCGGTCGTGTTGACCCTCCACATGGCAAGACGAACATGTGCTGTCGCCATGATTGAAAGCGATGTGTTGGTGAAACGTGGTGAGCTTGTCCATGGAATTGGGCAGAGGATTGCTTTGCCGCAACGAATGGCAGGTTCGGCAGGCGACACGGGTAGGGACTCCACGGGGATCTGGAGTGCCCGTTTCGATACTCGTGAGTCGATCGGGTTCGTTGATGACCGTGGGATGCAGATCGCTGCCCGCTGTGATCGGCGTCGGCCGGGTGGATGGGCTTTGGTTGCAACCGACCAACGTCAACGCGCCGATGCTTGCGAGGAGACGAAGACACCGGTGAATAGACTGGAAGTAGAACATCAACGTCTTGGGCACGCGTTTGGCAATGGTGTCGGTTGGATATGCACCCGTCATGCCACGGCACGCATCGGTGTCTGACCCGCTTATCGGCGCGCCTCGCATGGGGTCCGGGGCCGTTGAGCCCGCATCGGTTTCATTGAATCTCGGCTCAGGCGCAATTGCTGCGCAATAACCTCTGCGCTGGCGGAGCGAACTCAAGGCACAGGAATTGCTGGTATCGGTACCGATGCCTGTCAGCTCATTGGTCGTGACGCTCTTACCGTCCGAATTGTTGCGGAAACAAATTGTCGACGGACTTTCGGCAGACGCGCGGGTGACGTTGGGTTTGGCGCAGGATTTTGCTGCCAATCAACTCGTCCCCGTGGTGCTTGAAACAGAAACGATCGGCGAGGCCCGCGACACGGCTGAAGCCATCGCGGCAATGGACGGCGTTGCTCAAGTTGAACTCGTGGGTGTGGACTTTTCTGATCTGGATGATTGCGGGACGCAAACCGAATGAAAAACCAACCGAACCGTCGCGAGCTCATGAAACGTGCAGCGATGATCGCTGCGACCACTGTGATCTCTGAACGAGCCAACGGAGCGCCCTATCTACCGGCTCGGTACTCACCGCACCTGCGCGTGGTCGACGGCGTGCAATGGGACAAAGCGCCGTGTCGCTTTTGTGGTACGGGTTGCCACGTCCAGGTGGGTGTGAAAGATGGAAAAGTCGTCGCGATTGCGGGTGATCGTCAGGCCGAGGTCAACAAAGGCTTGTTGTGCGTGAAGGGCTACCATGTTGGGCTCGCGCTTTATGGCAAGGATCGGTTGACGCAACCCTTGCTTCGGCAAGACGGAAAACTTGTGCCGATCTCGTGGAAAAAAGCGCTCGATGTGATAGCGGACCGCGTGCAAAAAAATCCGGCAGGCTTCGCGTTTTACGGCAGCGGTCAATGGACCATTCCCGAAGGATACGCCGCCAACAAGTTCATGAAGGGCGGGTTGTCGAACAACCACATCGATCCGAATGCGCGGCTTTGTATGGCGTCTGCCGTGACTGGCTTTCTCAGCACCTACGGGGTTGACGAACCGGCCGGCTGTTATGACGATCTTGATGCATGCGATGTTGTGGTGTTCTGGGGCAACAACCCCGCCGAGATGCATCCGGTTTTGTTTTCACGCATTGTTGATCGACGCAGCCGCGGCGAAACGGTTCGCATTGTCGACATCACCACACGCACCACCCGTTCGTCTGGATTCGCCGACGACGTTCTGTTGATGAAGCCGCAGGGCGATTTGGCCATCGCCAACGGTCTTTTGCACCTGCTCATTGCGCGCGGAACCTACGACAAGGAATTCGTCGAGAAGTACTGCGCATTTCGAGGTGAAAGCGATCCACCAAGCCTCAACGGAAAGGCGATATCTTTCGAGGACTTCAAGCGCGAGATAGCTGAATATACGCCGGCCTACGTTGAACAGTTGTCGGGTGTTCCAGCCCGGAAGATCGAAGAGCTGGCCACGTTGTTTGGCGATCGAAAGCTGAAGATCACAAGCCTCTGGTGTATGGGCGTGAATCAACACACCCGCGGAACCGCGATGAACGCGCTCATTCACGGCGTCCATCTGTTGTCAGGCCATTTCGGCACGCCCGGCAATGCACCTACGAGTCTGACGGGTCAGCCCTCGGCATGTGGTACGGTACGTGAGGTTGGGACCTTGAGCCATGCCTTGCCCGGAGGGCGGGTGGTGGCCAACGAAAAACATCGCAGGCAAGGCGAGGACTTGTGGCGCGTGCCGCACGGCCGCATCAATGCCAAGCCGGGTTATCATACGGTTGAATTGTGGCGGAATTTCAGCACGCCGACGGAAAAGGGCGGTGACATCCACACCATTTGGGTGCAAGTGACCAACCCGGGACAGACGCTTCCCAATACCAATGAACTGTTCTATCCAAGTCGCAAGCTGAAAGACAAATTCCTGATCGTATCCGACGTCTATCCGACCGAAACCACACTGCACGCCGACCTGGTGCTTCCAAGCGCGATGTGGGTGGAAAAAAATGGGATGGTTGGCAACTCGGAAAGGCGCACACAGCAATGGTTCAAGATGGTCGCGCCACCGGGCGATGCGCGTGACGATTGTTGGCAAATCATCGCCGTGGCTCGCCGCCTTTTTGATCGAGGATTCGCGGGTATGAAGGACAAGGATGGCAAGTTCTTGTTTGCCGTGGAGGAGAACGGCAAGGAAGTTCCGATATGGGACTACCGCCACTATTACGACGTGAACGTCGACCGTTCCTTGTTCGAGGAGTATCGCCCGTGGACCCGTCTTAAACACAAAGACCTTGCCCCGTATGACGAATACGTGCGCGCACATGGATTGCGTTGGCCCGTGGTGCAACAACCCGACAGTTCGTGGCGCGAGACCAAATTCCGGTTTTCGGGATTCGATGATCCGTACGTCGCCAAGGGGAAAACATACGACTTTTACCACTCCACTTCGGAGGACGGTCGGGCGCAGATCTGGTTTCACCCGTACGCCGCACCGCCGGAGGCGCCAGATAAAGATTTCCCGTTTTGGTTGTGCACGGGACGTGTGCTCGAACACTGGCACTCCGGTTCATTGACGATGCGGATACCGCAACTTCGAAGGGCCATGCCGCAAGCCTATGCCGAGATGCATCCGATGGATGCGCGGACATTGGGCGTTGGCAACGGCGAGCGCGTTCGCATTCGTTCGCGTCGCGGCGAACTGGAACTGCCGGTTTGGATTGGAGGCAGGGGCGCGCCTCCTCCGGGGACCGTGTTCGTGCCCTTCTTTGATGAAAGTCTTCTCATCAATCGTGTTACGTTAGATGCGCACGATCCGTTCTCGAAGCAGCCCGACTACAAAAAATGCGCGGTTGCGTTGGAGCGTCTATCCACCGAGGCAGGGACGCCTTGATTCGTCGTCCCAATCTGCGCGGCGCAACGTCCACGTTGGCCTTTGTGGGCGCTGTGCTGGCGATTGCCCTCATTGGTTTTGTGACAGGAACGCACTCGCGACCGAAACATGCGGGCTATCAAGCGCAACACGAACCGACATCCACGGTCGCAGCAGCACCGATTTACCGTGAGTTGACCGCAACGCGTTGGGGTGCCAATGCGGGGATGTACGATTTGCAGGTTCCGGCATTGGCTTTGTCTTTGCCAACCGCCGATCAACCCGTCGCACCGGCTTCGCCGGCGGATCGCTCGGCCGCACTTGTCGAACGGGGGCGTCTCCGTGCTTATACCGGTGCACCGCCTGTCATACCGCATGCGATCGACGAACGGGGCTTGCCGGGTTGTCTTGCGTGTCACGGCAAGGGCGCAGTGGCCGCAGGCCGCATGGCGCCGATGATGAGTCACGTCGTCATGCAAAACTGTGTGCAATGCCACGTTCCCAGTTCAGTTCGGCCCGAGCTGAAAGAGCGATCGCTGGTCGAGAATACCTTTGTGGGGTTGTTGCCTGCTGCTGGCAAAAGGGCTTGGAACGGGGCGCCTCCGACCATGCCGCACCCGTCATTCATGCGCGAGCGGTGCAACAGTTGTCACGGCGTGGGCGCATGGGCGGGATTGCGAACGCCGCATCTCGAGCGTTCGAATTGTCAGCAGTGTCATTTACCATCGGCGCTTTGGGATCAACGGACGGGTCAAGGTGGCCCTCTTGGCCTAGGGGCGCAACTGTGATCGATGCCTTGCCAGATCTTCATGAGGGCGTGCTGCAAAAGGAAGAGCTTTCGCGGCTGTTCACAGATTTGGAAACCCTTGTGGCCATCGAAGAGATTCGACTTAAATTTGGCGCGGTCCGACACGCACGTGAAGGAACATGCACGCTTACGGAAGCGTATCACGAACTGACGGCTGGGACTGCCATCGGCGCGCAGATCTTGTACCGCTATCAGTCCATCGAATGGATTGACACCTTGATGTGCAATCCAGACCGGAGCATTCGGTTGATTCGGATAAAAGCTCAGCGGCAGTAGGTTTTAGCCGCCGGATGCAAGAAAGGGTCCGACTGGGTACGACGGTTCGGACGGGCAAGAAGAGAATTTGTTTTGTTGGACATGGTCGCGTTCTTTCTTTGGGATTTCGTCCGACTTAGTAGAGGAAGGGGACGTCGACCTGCACCATCTGGTAGTTGCTCTTCGACGTGGGTGCGTCGAGCGAGCGCGAATACGAGATGCCGGGCCGCAGCCATTGCGTTCCAACCTTGAAGTGAAAGCGCGGACCAATTCCCACCGTCACGGTTTCGCGTGCGTCGGGATTCGCCTTCACGGGTGCAGCGTCGCTCAGCCAGCGTTGATAGCGGAGTTCACCACCAACAGAAACCATCGGGATGATGCTGTAGCCAGCATGCACCCCTGCGGTGAAGTTGGTTCGTGACGAGTCGGTTCCGGTTTCGGGGCCGCGTGCACGGATAAGCTGAAGCAAGGTTACTTCGGCCTGGAGTGTTGCCTTGTGTGCAAGGTACGCGACGCTGCCGCCGACGATCGGCGTGAAGTAGTTCACCGCGAACATGGCATTGTCCATCGCAGATCGGGCTGGAATACCCTTGGCAGCAGCGGTTGCCGTGGCGGGGTCGGGCTTGTCGCCGCCGCCCTGACCCACGGGAATCGCGACGCCGGCAAATCCGTTCCAGTGGATGGCATCGACGGCGCCAGCGTACGTCGCACCGACGATTGGATTGACAAGTGCTGTTCCGGACTTGGCAGTTGGCGAGTCGGGTGGCGAATCGGTCACGTAGGCCAGCCTCAACATGGGCGCGAGGGTCGGCAAGACCTTGTAGGAAACGAGAAATGTGCTTGCGACGGTCGAGCCCGACTTGTCGGTTGCAGGATCCTTGTACATCGCGATCGATGTATCTGACCGAACAACGTTGACAGCGAGCACCGGACGCAACTGCCATGGAAGAGAATACGGAGGCGGCGTCGGCTTGGGTGCGGGGGCTGCGTCGCCAGGGAGCGAGGCGACCTGAGGTGGTTCCTCCGCACGAACGGGTGCTGCAACCATTCCGACCGTCAAGGCGACAGCGGTTGCGGAGATGTAAACACCACGAAACGCACACGTATTCATCAGCATCGGAGATTGTTTCTTTCGTTAGGATTGGGGCCCGCTGGCCACGCCGTTAAAGTAACGGATGCATAATGCGTGCGCGTTTCAAACCAGGCAATGTTGCGTAACTCGACACAATGAGGCGCGGTGAATCTGTGGTACAAACCGTGCGGAGCAGTCGCACGATTTGGGGCTTGAGGGTGCAATCCGGGACGTGGAAGTGGTGAAAATTCACGGGACGAGAAAAACGGGGTAACGAGAGGGCGGGATGAACGCTCGAACACGTCCCAACACGAATTCGGGACGGACACCCGGGCGGAATCAAGATAGACGTGTCCTTGCCCTGACAACCAGAGTGCAAAGGTGGCCTGCACGGTCGTGCCGTCGTGCCGTCGTAGTGCGTGACAATGGCGCCGCCGCTCGCGAGGTTGCGGGCACAGACCGTAGGGTGTATTTCTTATGCGGAATGCGGTCCGCCACTTTAAATGCCCGGCGCGTGGGGATCGATTCGGCATCGGTGTTCCTGCAAAAGATCGACGATTCGCGGATCGCCCGCACCAAGGCATTCCAGCTCGCCACGATCGTTCAGAACGTTGGCGCTGTCGGCCTCTTCGCGACCGACAGTCCTTACGGCGCGAACCCGAGGCGGTCATGAGCACCGAGCACACTCCCACGTCGGGGAGCATGCCAGCCGAATGCGGACGTAACCGGAGGCCAACGACGATACCGCCGCTCCCGACGGACTACGGCCATCTCGAACAGCTCTTCGAGATCCAGACCGTGCTCGCCCAGTCGACCGGCATCGAACAAGCCTGTCACGAACTCCTCTCGATCGTGACGAAAGGCATGCGGGTCCGCACAGTGGTGCTCCTGCATACGACGCAGGAACTCGATCGAACTCTCTCATGGGCCGCTCAAGGAATCGGTCCGGCCGAGCTTGAGCAGGCCTGCGACCACGCTCGGAAAGAGCTCGCGCAGCTCGCGCCAGGCGTCGCCCCGTCGATAACTGCCGTCAGCAAATCCGACCGGCTTCCAGGCGGCTCAGTCGAGCAAGCGGTTGGCGATCGATGCTTCGTCACGTTCCCCCTGTCGCTTGCCCAAGGCGGCGTGTTCGGCCTATTTCGGATCGAAGGACCGGCAGCGTTCGACGAGGGCGACCTGCTGTTCATCAGCGCGATAGCCAACCAACTCGCGATCACGCTCGATCGACATCATGCAAGACTGCAGCTCGAGGCTACCCGCTCCGAGCTCGAACAGGCGAATCGATGGCTGCGCGATCTGCAAAAGCTCTCCCAGGCCGCGCTCGAGGGCGCCACTATCGACGAGTCCATGTCGGCGGTTCTTCGCGCGATGTGCGCGATGTTCGCGACGGACGTCGCTGCGGTGTTGCTCACGAGCATGGATGGCAAGACCCTTCGACTGCGCGCATCCATAGGCCTCAAAGACGTTAGCGACGCTCACGTCTCGGTCGGATCGGGCGCCGCGGGAAGAATCGCGGCGACCAGAACCACGATGTTCTTCGATGACCTCGACGAGGTCGAGGGCGTGAGCCCGACGCTTCGGGAGAACGGTATCCGTTCGCTGCTTGGCGCGCCGATGCTGGCTCGAGACCGTGTGATAGGGGTCTTGTATGTCGCGTCCCGCGACCATCGAGGATTCACCTGCGACGAATTGCAGTTGATTGAGCTCGTAGCTGACCGTGTCGGGACGATCATCGACAATGCGACCCTCTACGAACAAGCACTGAGCGCGATCGAGAGTCGCGACGCGGTGATGGGTTTCGTCTCACATGACTTGAGGAACCCGCTCGGCGTGATCCTGATGAGCACGAGCCTTCTGCCGACTAACGCCCTCAACGTTGCCAAGCTAGCATCGAGAATCAAGCGATCGGCAGAGCGGATGCTTCGCATGATCAGCGATCTCCGCGACGTCGGCAGCATCAAGGCCGGTCACCTCTCGATCGAGGCCCGCCCCGAAGACGCGCGCTCGCTCATCGCTGAGGCAGTCGAGGGCGTGCAGCCGGACGCGTCCCAAAAGTCGCTCCGCCTCGAGACGCGGCTGCCCGCGCAGGATCTTGTCCTGGCCTGCGACCGCGGCCGGATCATTCAGGTTCTGATCAATTTGTTGACCAACGCGATCAAGTTCACTCCGGAGGGCGGCTCGATCACGATCACGGTGGCCCGGGTAGACACGGACTGCGCGCGCATCGAAGTCGAGGACAGCGGCTGTGGCATTCCAGATGGTGATTTACCTCACGTATTCGATCGCTACTGGCAAGCCAAAAGAACCGCCCATCTCGGAACGGGGCTGGGCCTTGCGATTGCCAAGGGAATCGCGGCGGCGCATGGTGGCACCATCTCGGTCGAGAGCAGGGTTGGCCGCGGCACGACCTTCTCGCTGACGCTGCCGCTTGCATGCGAACCCTTGGCCCCCCCGATCCACGCCGATGACAAGATCAAGCTCGCACCAGCTATCGTTGATCGCGCCGGCGTCGCTCGGGCCGGTCGTCGCGTGCTGGTGGTCGACGACGAGATCAACGCTGTTGCGGCGCTCGCCCTGCTGCTCGCGGAGGAGGGGTTCGTCGTCGAGACCGCGACCGACGGCGGCCATGCCCTACTCAAGATGCGGGACTTCAGGCCGGATGTCCTCGTCGTCGACGTCGAGATGCCGGGGCTCAAGGGCCCCGACCTCGTACGAAAGGTCCGCGAAGACTGTGCCGAATTGCCGGTGATACTGATGACCGGACACGACAACCACGTGGTCGCTACCGCCCTGATTGAGCTCCAAGCCACCTACATCGGCAAACCCATCGACATCGCCGAGCTGGTCTCGGCAATCCACCGTGAGCTCGAAAAGGAACGCTAGTCATGCCCCTTCAGCACTACATGGAAAAACTTCATTTCGACGAGGCGGAGCTGCAGAGTCGGCGCGACTTTTTCGAGATCACCGCGGATGATCTGTCCAGGCTGGCCGGTCTGAAGAGCTTCGCCGAGAAGCATACCGACGACATCGTCGAGGATCTCTACCGGCTGATCCTCGGGCATCCCGAGGCGAAGAAGCAGTTCACCGAGCATGCGACGCTCGTGCGTGTGAAACGAGCGCAGCGCGACTACTTCCTCGGGCTGTTCTCCGGCCGCTGCGATCTGGCCTACGCCAAGGAGCGGCTTCGCATCGGGATCGCCCACGAGCGTGTCGGCGTGCCTCCGAAGTGGTACCTCGGCGCCTATGCACGCTACCTGCGATCGATCTTCGACCAGCTCTCGGTCGAACTCCCCGATCCCGCCCAGGCACGCGTTGCTTACCAGAGCATCGAGAAGCTCGTCGCGTTCGACATGGCGCTCGCGATGGACAGCTACATCGCCTCGCAGCTCGGCGCGCTCGAGCGCCATCAAGCTGCGATTCGCGAGCTCTCGACGCCGATCATCCGGCTCTATCAGCGGGTGCTCCTACTTCCGTTGATCGGAACGATAGACACGCATCGCGCGGACCAGCTGATGGAAGCGGTGCTGCTCAAGGTCGTCGAGGAGCAGGCCCACGTCATCATCATCGACATCGCCGGCGTTCCACTCGTCGATACCAAGGTCGCCGATCACCTGCTCAAGACCACCGAAGCCGTGCGCCTTCTCGGAGCGCAGACGATCCTGTCTGGAATCTCGCCGATTATCGCCAAGACGATCGTGACCCTCGGCATGAATATCTCGGCGATGCACACGAGGAGCCGGCTCGCGGACGCGCTGGAACTCGCATTCGTGATCATCGGGAAGCGCGTCACGTCGCTTGCAAAACCCCTCACTGTGATCCCCGCGGAAGCTGCGGAGGAAACGTGAGCGCTCACGGATCCATCCCCGTACTCCGGATCGGATCGACGCTGCTGGCGTCGATCCAGGTCGAACTGCGCGACACCATCGCGGACGCGTTCCAGGAGGATATTCTCCAGACGATCGCCAAGACCGGCGCGGCCGGGCTCGTGATAGACATCACCGGCCTCGAGATGGTCGATAGCTACGTCGCACGGGTGCTGGCGAACACGGGCCGCATGGCGGCGCTCATGGGCACCGAAACCGTGATCGTAGGGATGCGACCGGTGGTCGCCGCCACCCTCGTGCGGATGGGGTTTCGGATGGAAGGCGTCTTGACGGCGCTCAACGTGGACGCTGGCCTCAAACTCGTCTCGGAGCTGATCGCACGCCGTCACGGCGCCGGCCGGTGATCACCCATATGAGCGTCCCGTTTAGCGAGAAGATGATCGTCGCATCCGAAGATGACGTGATGCTCGCGCGTCGCACGGTACGGCTGCTCGCCGAGTCGCTAGGCTTCGACCCGTTCACGGCCGCCGCGATCACGACGGCGACCTCGGAGCTCTGTCGCAATGTGTGGGTCCATGCCGAGAAGGGAACCGCCCTCGTGGAGCAGATCGGCAGCAATGGCCGGACCGGTATCCGCGTCGAGCTCCGAGATGAAGGTCCCGGAATCGCCGAAATCGATCGTGTGCTCTCCGGTGGGCAGCGCCACGGAGGCTCGCTCGGCCTCGGTTTATCGGGAAGCCGGCGCCTGGCCGACGAGTTTCGCATCGAGACGGTCGTCGGGCGCGGAACCGTGGTCACGGTGGTAAAGTGGAAGCGACCCACCTGAGCGCGTGGCTCGGGGATGCCGAGACCATCCCGATTCTCGACGATGCTTCGACTTCGGCCGCGCGTGAATACGTGCGCAAACTCGGCGGCGAGCTCGGGCTCCCAACGGAGGCAATCGAGAGCGTCGCGACGGCGGCGAGTGAGCTCACGCGGAACCACCTTGTCCACGCCCGCGGGGGGCGGTTCGCTGCCCGGCCGATCGAACGGCGCGGCGTGCGCGGCATCGAGCTTATCGCGGCCGATCGCGGACCAGGGCTTGCCGATCCGACGCGTGCCCTCGACGGCACGATCTCCACGGGTGGCGGGCTCGGCAGTGGCCTCGCATGTGTTCAACGCTTCATGGATGAGCTCGACTTCGACATCCGGCTCAACGAGGGAACCTGCATTTGGGCACGGAAGTTCGCCGGCCCGGTTCCGTATGGCTCGCAGGTCGCAATCCTCGGCCGACCGTGCGAGGGAGAGCGCGAGAGTGGCGACGATGCCGCCTTCGTGCGGCGCGACGACGCGTTGACCATCGGCGTCGTCGATGGTCTGGGACACGGAATCCTGGCGCACGACGTTGCGGCGCCGGCAGCGGCGGTTTTTCGAAGCCATGCCGAGCTTGATCCTGCCAAGATCCTCCGCGAGGTCGACGAAGCGCTCCGTGGAGGCCGTGGAGCCGTGATGGCCGTGGCGCGCATGGATCGGTTGCACTTACAGATCGAGCACGCTGGCGTCGGCGACGTGCGCACCCATCTCTACCGGCCGCGCGAGTGCCATCGATTCTCGCAAGTCGCGGGCGTCCTCGGTACGGCGGATCAGCAAGGTCGGAAGTGCGTCGTCGGGCGCAAGCCCGCGCAGGACCACGACGTGATCGTGATGTTCAGCGACGGACTCACGACTCGCACGGACATCTCGGGAGAGTTGCAGCTCCTACGCCGGCACCCAATCGTGATTGCAGCGCACCTGCTCGAGCACTTCGGTCGCTCGAACGACGACGCGATGGTGCTCGTCACCAGGTAAGACCGGACGGATGTCAGGCCCATTTAGAAATGGCCCTGTCTGTCCCAGGTAGAAATGTCCTCTATGTTTTTGTGGAAGAATCATCTGGGCGGATGCGCCAGGTTTTTCGTGTCGTTCAGACCCGGTGCGGAACTCGTCGGCACGCCAACCGCACCACGGTACTCGGCGTCGATCCGCTGAACCAGGCGCTCATCGCGCAAGGTTTCGAGGTGTAAACGACCGGGGCGCGATCAGTTGTTCTGCGGGCTGACGGCAAATGTGTGCGACAGGCGCGCCCTCTCGATGCCGGTGTATGCGGTGGTCACGCCGCTGCCATCGGCATCCAGCGGATGCGAGGTACATACCGGGACGCTGCCGCCGTTGGCACCTATGGCCGTGAGGGGTACGTCCACGTTGACGTATGGATAGTTGGTTGAAGGTGGGGTCCACCCGTTGGCGCCGACCAGCGCGCCCTTGACCGCGGTGGCGCGCGCCATGACGTGGCAACTTGTTGCTCCAAGCTCCGCGAGGCCAGGTTGGCTGAGGGCAAACGCCACCGACCACGAAGCAGAGGGGGTGCCGACGTCGTTGAAAAGCGCCGATCCGGCAATCCGGTACGCGGCGGCCTGTACGAGACTCCGCGGCGGAGGGGTTGCCCCATCGAAGAAATTTCCCGGTCCAGCGCCCGGATCGAGTGAAGTGGTGAAGGTGCCGGCTGAACCCTTGCACTCGATGTCGACCTCGCTCATGAGCAGCGAGAGGGCTTGCTGATCCCCGCCTGTGCAGGAAAACGCCAACACACTCGAGGGTACGCGCTCGCCCGTGGCGGGGTCCTGAAGCAACAGGATGGGTTGGCCGTCCCTGGCGCAGTCGAATTTCGCCGAGCAGGAAGTGGTTTAGGGCAGCGTGATGCAAGTGCTAACCTCGCTGCATGGACAAAGTGAATATCGTTAAAGGTGCTTGGGTTGTCGTATGCGACGGCGGCAAGGCATTCATCCTGGAGAACAATGGCTCGCCTTCGGCGTTGAGGCTCGACACCAAGGAAGTGCACGAGCACGACAATCCTCCAACCCACGAACAGGGATCGGATCGCCCGGGGCGTACGCATCATTCGACCACCAATGCCCGCAGCGCGGTAGAGCAAACCGACTGGCACGACGTCGAGGAGCGCAAGTTCCTCGAAACGCTGGCGCGCCGGCTCGACGCAGCGATTGCAGCAAAGGAGACGAGCGATCTCATCGTCATCGCCGCGCCCCGTGCGCTGGGTATGATTCGCGCAGCGTATTCGCCCGCAGTCCGCCATGCGCTGCGCGGCGAGCTCGACAAAGATTATGTAAAGCTACCGGTGCGCGAGATCGAAAAACATCTCGCGGGGTAAAACTCGCAGCAAGCGGGCCTCGACCTGCGCCACGGGTTCGGGAGCTGGACGCGCCGAATCGACGATCAGGTATTCCGCCGCGGGCAACTCGACCGGCGGCTCGAACTGTTGGCGCAGCGTCTCGAATACCGCAGCGTCGGCATCGGATACCGACGCGCTCTGCTGACGAACGCGCAGACGTTCGCGCACGATCGCCTCGTCGCAGATGGTTTGCACGAATAGCAGCGGACATCCCGCAGTCGCGGCCAACCGTCGCACGGCCGCCCGATCGGCGGCCTTGCGAAACGTGCCATCGAGAATCACCCCACGCCCCGATCCCAGAACATCGTCAGCCGATCGAAGCAACTGCTGCAGGGTCCGTTGCGAGAAGTCGTCGCTATACAGGGCCGCCGGCGCGCGCGCGGTGGGTGGCACGCCACCGAGATGCTTGCGCGTGGCATCCGACGACACCACCGGCACGTGCAAGGTCGCCCCCAGCGCCTGCGCCAGCGTGCTCTTTCCGGTTCCTGGCAAGCCCATCACCACCAAGAGCCACGGTGCGGGGCCCACCGGGCGTGACGATCGCTCGGCCAGCGCAAACAGCCGGGTTGCCTCCTCGATCTTGCGCCGCCGCTTCTCCGCAGGCGTACCAGAATCCGCCGCGACGATGCACGCCACCTTGGCACGCACCAGCGCGCGATAGCCCACAAAGAGGTCAAGCGGCGCATAGAGCGCGAAGTCATTGCTGGCCTGTGCGAACGCCGCCAGAAAATCCTCGGACTCGTCGCGGCGTCCCTCGCCGAGCAACTCCATCGCGAAGAACGCGACGTCGAGTCCCACGTCAATCACCCGCAACGCGCGGTTGAACTCCAGCGCGTCGATGCACACCGGTACAGCGTCCGCGCGCCCGCCGGGAAAGTAGACGTGCTCGAGGCGGAGATCGCCATGACACTCCTTCACGAAACCCTGCGCTTCGCGGGCGTGCAAGCGCGGCAATGCACGCGCCAGCGCTGTCGTCTGCTGGCTTTCCATCGCAGCAAGCGCCTCCCCGCTGACGTTCGTTCCGGCGAAAGGTCGCAGCTGCTCGAAATTCTGGGTCACGGCCCGTGCAAACGCCGCGGTCGCCCCCTCATCCGTCAGCGGCGGCAGCCCGGCATAGAAGGCGCCCAGCCGCGCCGCCAGCGCGCGCAGATGCGCCACCGACAGGCGACCCGCGCGCAGCAACGGCAGCGCCGCGTCCTCGTCGGGGAGCCGCACCATGTGCACCGCGAATTCCACCGGATCGCCCGCGCCGATCCGATGGCCGTCTGGCCCACGCACCACCGGCTCCACCCCGAGGTACACCCCTGGCGCCAGCTGCGCGTTGAGGCGCACCTCATCCGCACAGATCGCGCGGCGTTTTTCGAGCGTGGAAAAATCCAGGAATCCGAAGTTCACTGGCCGCTTGATCTTCCAGACCTCCGGCCCGGTGAGAAACACCCACGACGCATGCGTGGTACGCAACTCGACCGCAGCCGGCCGAGGCGGCGGATAGGCATCGGGCGATTGCAGGTCTTCAATCAGCGACGGCATGGGCCGAATGCGCTGCATCTTGTGTGCCGCTTAATGCGCCAAGACTGGCCCGGGGTTTGCAAATTCGATGTCCATGTCGACGCAGACTCCCCATTCCTCTCTCGATGCGTTCTTTCACCCGCGCTCCATCGCCGTGGTGGGCGCCTCCCGGCACCTCGGCACCATCAGCGGCGATCTCTTTCACAATCTCGTGTCGCGCGCACTCACCGTGCCGGTCTATCCGGTGAACCGGTCGGCCGGCGCGGTGCAATCCGTGCAGGCCTTCGCGCGGATCAGCGATGTTCCGTCGCCCGTGGATCTGGCGATCATTGCGGCCCCGGCGGCCGGTATTCTGCCGATCATCGACGATTGCGCGGCGGCCGGCGTGAAGGCCGTGGTGGTGTTGAGTGCCGGATTCCGTGAGGTGGGCCCCGAGGGCCGACGCCGCGAGGACGAGTTGCTGCAGCGGGTACGCGCCCATGGCATGCGCCTCATCGGCCCCAATTGCCTCGGCATTCTCGGCACCGATCCCGCCCTCGAGCTGAACGCCACCTTCGGCGCAGGCTGGCCGCCGCCCGGCAACGTCGCGTTCGGATCGCAGTCGGGCGCCCTGGGACTGGCGGTGCTCGATTACGCGCAGGCACTGGGCATCGGCATCAGCCAGTTCGTGAGCCTCGGCAATAAGGCCGATGTGTCGGGCAACGACCTGCTCGAGCACTGGGAGCACGATGCGCGCACCCAGGTGATCCTGCTTTATCTGGAAAGCTTCGGAAATCCGATGCGCTTCATGGAGATCGCCCGGCGGGTCACGCGGCACAAACCGATCGTCGTGGTGAAGTCAGGCCGAACCAAGGTGGGCGCCCGCGCCGCGGCCTCGCACACCGGTGCGCTCGCGAGTGCGGACGTCGCAGTCGACGCACTATTCGCCCAGACCGGCGTGATCCGCACCGACACGCTCGAACAACTCTTCGATGTCGCGCGCCTGCTCGCCGATCAGCCGGTGCCCGCCGGCGCCCGGGTCGCCATCCTCACCAACGGCGGCGGCCTCGGCATCATGTCGGCCGATGCCTGCGAGACCAGCGGCCTGCAGGTGCCTGAGCCGGGCGCCGCCACCGTCGCCGGATTGCGCGCCTTCCTTCCCGCCGAGGCCTCTCTGAAGAATCCCGTCGACATGATCGCCAGCGCCTCGGCCGATTCCTACCAGCGGGCACTGGCGTTGCTCCTCGACGACCCGGGGATCGACGCGGTGCTGGTGCTGTTCGTGCATCCCATGGTCACCAGCGCCACGGCCGTGGCGCACGCAATCACGCAAGCCGCGCGCGCCAACCGCAAACCCGTGCTCGCTTGCCTGCTCGGCACCCGCGACGTACCCGCCGCCGTCGAGGTACTGAAGGCAGCACACATCCCGGCGTATGCGTTTCCCGAGGCGGCGGTGTTCGCGCTCGCCCGCGCGGCCCGGTACGGGCAGTGGCTGGCGCAACCCGAGGAGGGACCACCCCCGGTGACACCAGTCCCCGCCGGGGCGGCCGCCATCATGACCACCGCACGCGGCGCCGCACCGCCTTCGGGTTGGTTGGCCCAGGATACGGTGCATGCGCTTCTCTCTGCGTACGGATTCCGAGTTGTCCGGACCCAGACTGCGGGTGATCGCGAATCGGCGGTCGCGGCCGCGCGCGCCATCGGCTTTCCCGTCGCGGTAAAGCTGGCCTCCTCGACCATTACGCACAAGACCGACGTGGGTGGCGTCGTCCTGGGCGTCAGCAGCGAGGACGAGGTGCGCGCCACCTGGGACGGCATGAAGGCACGACTGGCCGAACAACAACGTGACCACGAGATGTCCGGCGTCACCGTGCAGGAGATGGTGACCGGCGGCCAGGAAATGTTTCTGGGCGCCACCGAGGGCGGCGATCTCGGTCGCCTCATCGCCTTCGGCATGGGCGGCATTCACGTCGAGGTGTTGGGCGATGTCGCATTCGGAGTTCCCCCTCTCACCCCCCGGCAAGCCGAGCAGATGCTCGATCGCCTGCGCGCCGCGCCCCTCATCGCGGGCCACCGGGGCGCGCCCGGCGCCGATCGCGAGGCCCTCGTGGCGTCTATTGGGGCGCTTGATCGGCTGGTGCGCGATTTTCCCGGGATCGCGACCATCGATATCAATCCGCTGGTCGCTTTTGCCCCGGGTCAGGGCGTTCTGGTCCTGGACGCGCGCATCCGCCTGGCTGAGGAAAAACCGATCGCCGTTTCATAAGTGGTGCGCAGATTTTTCACGCGAATGTCTGCCCGGGCGCAAACTTGGCTGCATCTCGTGAGCCTGCCCGCGGGAGGTGCGGCCCAAAGCCGGTCCCACCTGGAACGCGAATTGCTTTGAAAAGAAATGGATCCACCAGGAGGAACCCCATGGACATCTTCAATCACGCGAACGAGCAAGCGGCAATCTGGGTGAAAGACATGATGACGCAGTTGCGCACCTCCGACCCGAAGTCGGCCTGGCGAGCCCTGCGCGCCGGCCTGCAGGCGTTGCGTGATCGGCTGACGATCGAGGAGGCTACCCAGCTGTCGGCCCAGATGCCGCTCATCATCCGCGGCGCGTTCTTGGAGGGATGGGTCACCACCGGAAAGCCGTTGCGCATCCGCCACAAGGGGGAGTTCCTTGATCTCGTGGCGGAAAAGTACGGCCCACGCTCCGGAACAATGGTTGACTCGCACGAGGCCACCGACATCGTCGTGGCGTTGTTTCGCATTCTCGAACAACACATCAGCGTCGGCGAGCTCACCGACATCGTGATGAGCCTGCCCGAGGAACTGTGCGAGATGGTCACCGGCCGGTCACGGCGCGAGACCTCGCTCGACCACTAGTCGCGGCCTCCGTCGATCAAGCCGGCGCGGTGTATCTGTCTTCAATCGCCTTGCGAATCGCCTCGCGCGACGCCTTGGGCGTGAGGTGGTCGCTTTCGATCTGCAACGCCGCCGCCTTCAGATCAGGATCCTTCACCGACTCCGTTAACCATCTCGAATAGTCGTGCCTGGCCAGGTGGAAGCTCCACGTGTCGTCGTCGATCCCGTCGGCCATTTGCAGGAAGATCAACTGTTCGAGCAAGCTTGCCGCATGCGCAACACGTTAGCCGATCAACGCGTATGAGTCCGCACAGAAGAGTGTTTCGTTTCAGGATCATCGCGCAAGGTTTCGTTCCTGGGAAGTAACTCGCAGCGCGAGAGTACCCGGTGAATGCCCCCCCGTTTTGGCGCGGTTCTTGAATTAACCGAGACTGAAACGCTGCGAAAAAGGAGACCAAATGGCGAAGCGAGACACCAATAAACATCGAATCATCCGCGAAGACGACGCCGTGGCTTTTCTCGATGAGTTTGGGCGGCCGATTGATGACGCGAGATCAGGCTCTGGTATGCCGCAGTTTCTCGGTCGCGAATTTGTGCGCGCGGCGACCTCCGGGGAAGCCCATATAGCCGAGGGCATGGATGAAATCCTGCCCGAAGAAGCCGGCGGCCCTTTCATCGAAACATCAGCCGCCGAGGAGTTCGGATCGCTGCGCGCTTATGATCCTACCCTGGGCGATGAAGTTGAAGCGACGCCCACCTCGAGCGCGCCACCGGTGGTCCGACCGCGTCGGCGTTGAGCCTTCGTAGCCAATGCGCCGTCATTGTGGTCAGCCGCGTCGCGCTTTCTCGATCGTGGCCACGTCGATCTTCGTCATCGGCTTCATCGCCTCGAACGCACGCTTGGCTTCTTCGCCGCCAGCGGCGATCGATTCTATAAGCACGCGCGGTGTGATCTGCCATGAGAGGCCCCAGCGGTCTTTGCACCAACCGCACGCGCTTTCCGTACCGCCGTTGTCGATGATCGCATTCCAGTAGCGGTCCGTCTCTTCTTGGTTTTCCGTCGCGATTTGGAAGGAAAACGCTTCACTGTGCTTGAACTTCGGGCCGCCGTTAAGACCAAGACAGCGAATGCCGAGGACGGTGAACTCCACGGTCAGGACCTCGCCCTGCTTGCCTCCCGGAAAGTCACTCGGCGCCTTGTGAATGGTGGTCACGTTGCTGTCCGGAAACGTGGCGGCGTAGAATCGCGCTGCTTCCTGCGCATCCTTGTCGAACCAGAGGCAGATGGTGTTTGATGGCGTCATGTTCTCGTGCTCCTTGCCGTTGCTCGGGTCGGTTGAATATGCGGTGTTTGACCACAGAAAGCGTCAGGAGTGAAGTTGACGGAATGGCATTCTCTCAGGCCCTCGCGAACGCTATAGCGCGTCTTTCGATACGACGGAACCTTTCGCACGGGCGGCGAGCCATGGATATACCGCTGGCAGCACGATCAAAGTTAACAGGGTAGAGCTGAACAATCCTCCCAGGACGACGGTTGCAAGCGGCCGCTGCACCTCAGAGCCCACGCCGGTGGCGAGCGCCATCGGAACAAAGCCCAATGCCGCCACAAGTGCCGTCATCAACACCGGACGCACACGCAACGTTGCGGCATGAGCCATCGCACTCCCGGCGTCCAGTCCGCGGGCTTCTTCGCGCAACGCCTGTGACAAAAGCACGATGCCGTTTAGGACCGCGATGCCCGAAAGCGCGATGAATCCGACGACTGCGGAGATTGACAGCGGCAACCCGCGCAAAGCCAAAAGGGCCAGACCACCGACGCCCGCGAAGGGCACGTGAATCAGGATGATGAGTGCGGGTCGCAATCGACCGA
>Ga0105046_10004134_pt1 | contig 23102 bp, 24 predicted proteins | sample MAT03_FD_78385 | JGI IMG/M metagenome (GOLD analysis project Ga0105046, IMG submission 78385) | Freshwater microbial communities from Lake Fryxell liftoff mats and glacier meltwater in Antarctica - MAT-03 (megahit assembly) | ecosystem: Environmental > Aquatic > Freshwater > Ice > Liftoff...
GGTTGAATCGTCCGGTCCCGTCGGTGCTGGCATTCCCGTCTTCATTAGTCGATAAGATTGCAACGCCTGGATTGGGTATCTGACCGTTGACTTGGACCAACCCGGATACGACGCCGACAACGCTGGAAGTCTCAACGTCGACTATCGTCGTCTGGCCGGCGTTGATCGTGAAGTTAACCGGAGGAAATGGATAACCGTGGGATTCAGTAAGTGTGAAGCTGCCAGTATTGACATTGGAGTACGACGTCCCGCAGCCAAAGCCATGTGTTTGGCTCGAAAAATAGAGCCGGCAGCCATACGGCATTTGCTGGCCCTTGTACAGCACGCGAACTGTTACATTACCCGTACTGGCTGCGATCGTTCCGACATCAACTGTCTGTCCGGCGACAGCGTTGAACGGAAATGTCGCGAGCGTGGAGTAACTCCCAATCACGGACCCCGTTCCTGGACCGGCCAGAGCCAGCAGGTTGAATCGTCCGGTCCCGTCGGTGCTGGCATTCCCGTCTTCATTAGTCGATAAGATTGCAACGCCTGGATTGGGTATCTGACCGTTGACTTGGACCAACCCGGATACGACGCCAACAACGCTGGAAGTTTCTACGTCGACGATCGTCGTCTGGCCGGCGTTGATCGTAAAGTTGATGGGAGGGAATGGATAGCCGTGGGATTCAGTTAGAGTGAAGCTCCCCGTGGTGACGCCGGTGTAGGAGGCCCCGCAGCCAAAGCCATGTGTTTGGCTCGAAAAATAGAGCCGGCAGCCATACGGCATTTGCTGGCCCTTGTACAGCACGCGAACGGTCACATTGCCGGTGTTGACCTCGATTTGCGCTAAGACTGGCAAGGCGGAGCATAACAGAAGGCTTAAGCCAAATAATCTTTTCGTCATGTTAATTTTATTCTTCCTTGGTCACAATGTTTTGTTTGTCATCGAACAATTCAATTTCACGGAGTCTGCAATGTGTACGGATTAACGCCGGTCGCCGAGCCGCCATTCGCCGACGAATAGTAAGTCACGGTGAACCTGGCCGCTGGCGCGCAAGTGCCGAAGTTAATGCTGAACGGTACAATCAAGCTCGAGCCTGGCGCCAGGAGTCCCGCGGTGATCGGAAACACGGATGTGACAACCGGCGCGCTGCAAGCCGGCCCGCCCGTTTGCCCAAATGTGACATTGTCCAATCTCGCAATGTTCGCGGCATTGACACCGGTATTGCTGATACGAATGTTCCAGGTTTTGTTGGGCAGTGTGCCGCTCTTTGTCGAAAGCGTCGCCTTCAAACTCGTTGACCCGATTACTCCTAAGTCTCGCGTCTGGTTTGCCACCGCGACATAGCCAAAATTCGTCTGCTCGGCAATGTTACCTGCTGTGCCTGTGCCCGTTCCGGCAAAGGCCAGGAATCGAAACCGTCCGGTTAAATCCGTTCCGCTCCCGCGCACATTTCCCGTAGTCGATTGCACAATGACAGTCGTGACGGGCGGCGGCACACCGTTCTGCAGCACGATCCCAGTAACCTCCCCGACGGCGGAGCTGATTTCCACATTGATGTTCGTGGTCTGGGCCGCATTTACGGCAAAGTTGATTGGCGGGAACACCGGATGACTCGGGGCCGACAAAGTGTAGGCGCCGGTGGGAATGCCGGCTCGACTATTGCCACAGCCGAAGCTACCCGCGCCCGGCGCCACAAAGTTCAGTGAGCAGCCCGTAATCAACTGGCCCTGGTACTTCACTTTCACCTCGATGCTGCCGGTGTTGGCGGTGATGGTGCCCACGTCGACTGTTGTGTTCGCCAGCGCGTCATGTGGAAAAGTCGCAAGTAATACGCCGCCAGTAACTGTTCCCGTGGCAGGGCCTGGAAATGCGAGGAGCCGGAACTGGCCTGCGGCGTCGGTGCCGCTCGGAAGTACTTCCTTGCCTGATCGGACAATTACTGTTGTCGGCGGCGGCGGAACGCCGTTGGTCAGAACCGTCCCGGTTACAGCGCCTACCCCGGACGAAATCTCCACGCCAACCGCCGTATTCTGGCCCGAAGTTACGGTGAAATTAACCGGCGCGAATTCCGGATGAGACGGTTCTGATAACACGTAGTTGCCCGACGGCATCCCGGAACGAGAGTTGCCGCATCCGAACCCGCCCGCGCCCGGCGCCTGAAACCCAAGCCCGCATCCCGCAATTACTTGGCCTTGGTACAGCACACGCACGGTAACCGTTCCGCCGGTGTCAATGTTGATCGTTCCAACGTCGTCTAAAGAGTTGGGAACTGCCGTGTAAGGGAATGTCGCTAGCGTACCGGTCATTCCTGAAACCGTAGCGCTGCCCGCGCCAGCAAACGCCAGAAATTGGAATCGCCCGGTACTGTCCGTGCCACCCGGAAGCACTGCCTTTCCCGGCGTTGTTGCTCGTACTCCCACGGTGGTTGGCAACGGCGGGACACCGTTCGCAAGGACGATTCCTGTCACCGCGCCGACTGCCGCCGAGATTTCCACATCCACATTGGTGGTCTGTCCGGCGGCTACGGAAAACGGAATGGGAGGGAACACCGGATGAAACGGATCTGAGAGCGTGTAGTTGCCGACCGGTACGCCCGCCCGCGCGTTGCCGCACCCATAGTTGCCGGCGGCTTGAGCATCGAAAGCCAGTCCGCAGCCGTTGATCACCTGCCCCTGGTAGAGCACGCGCACGATCACGGTTCCGTTGGTGAGGTCGATTTGCGCGAGCAGCGTCGCGGCGCTTAGTCCCAGTAAGCATAGATCTGGAATAAATCGATTCATGGAGTTCCTTCCACTGGTTGTGCGGGATTTTTACAATTTCGAGGTCAAAATAAATGTCGATAAAATGTAGAAGGAATGCCCAAGCCTCTGATCCTCATCGTTTGCACCGCCAATTCCGCTCGCAGTCAAATGGCGGAAGGCCTCATGCGGCACATGCGCGGCGATCAGTTTGAGGTGGCTAGCGCCGGGACCGTCGCGACATATGTTCGACCGCAGGCGATTCAGGCGTTGGCCGAAGCCGGGATCGACATTTCGCATCACCGCTCGAAGTCAATTGATGAATTCCTCGGGCAGCCGATTCGATACCTCATCACCGTTTGCGATAACGCGCGAGACAATTGCCCTTTCGTTCCGGGCGCGCAAACGGTGCTTCACTGGCCGTTCCCGGACCCCGCCACGAACCCGCGGCTGGAAGACTTCCGCCGTGTTCGCGATCTAATTCGCGCCAAGATTGAAGCCACACCTTTAGCCGATGTTTGAACCATATCTACTGTTCGGTTTCGCCTGCGCAGCCTTCGGCTGGTGGGGCTCCAATACCGCCGCCGGCTGCCGTCTTTTTGACAACAGGATTGCCGTGATTCCAATTGGCGCGCTGGTCCTGGGGACCATTCTCTTCGCCAATGGACTGTGGCTATTCGTCCGGCGCTGACTCGCTCACGCCGCCCTCGGCGAACGTGGCCATGCCCTGATAAAGCGCCACCGCCGCGTCTAATACCGGCATCGCCAAGGCGGCGCCAGATCCTTCCCCCAGCCTCATGTCGAGATCGAGAATCGGTCGTACCCCGAGTGTCTCGAGTAAGAGCCTGTGTGCCGTTTCGGCGGAGACGTGAGAGAACAGAAGGTACGGTAGAACGGCCGGGGCGATGGCATGCGCGGCTACCGCGGCGGCCGATGAAATGAATCCATCGACGACAACCGGCATCCGCTCCGCCGCCGCGCCCAGCAGGAATCCCGTCATCGTCGCGATTTCGAATCCACCCAGCGCCGCGAGTTTTGCGACCGGATCGCCCGCATCAATGACGTCTCGATGCCGCACCAATGCTCGCCGGACAACGTCGGCTTTTCGACGAATTCCGGCGATATCCACTCCGGTTCCAGGGCCCACCGCTGATTCTGGCGCGGTCCCTGAATAGGTGCAAAACAAGGCGCTCGCCGCCGTCGTGTTTCCGATGCCCATCTCTCCCACCGCGGCAATATCGTGGTTCGGCCGAATCTCTCGCGCCAAGCCGATGCCATTGTGCAACGCCTGTTCCACTTGCTCCCGGCTCATTGCCGGTCCTTCGACGAAGTTAGACGTGCCTCGCCCCAGCCGTAAATCAGTTGCGCCCGGAATCGGATCGCCATCCACGCCCGTGTCAACAATAAATGGCGCGATACCGAACTGCCGGCATAGCACATTAATGGCAGCGCCGCCGGCGAGAAAATTCAAAAGCATCTGCCGCGTGACGGCCTTGGGAAAGGCGCTCACGCCTTCCGCGGTGACGCCGTGATCCGCGCAGAAAACGACGAGCGCCTTCCGGGAAACCGTCGGTCGATTCGAACCTTCCGCCAGAGCCAACTGCATGACCAGCGTTTCCAGCCGGCCCAAACTGCCCGGCGGCTTCGTCAACGAATTCCAGCGAGCGTTCACTTGTTCCGCCAGTGAACTATTCGCAACGGGCGGAATCTCAATCTGAAATGGCAATGGAAATGACCTCCAAATAGTCCTGCCTGAACGACATTAAATCTCTCGCACCGGCGAGATTTGCCAATACGGCGTTCACACCCGCGTGAGCGACGATCGCCGTCGATCCGGCTTTTGGTACGCTCCGCCAGCCTCGTTCCACCCGCGATATGAAATCCGGCCAGGGCTCAGCGCCCGGCGGCGTCGTGCCGAACCAATCCACGCTCGCCTTAGCGGCCAGCTCTGGCCAGCCTGCTTCCACTTCGTCCCATGACTTCGTTTCCCACTCGCCCAGTCCGCGCTCGGCGAACTCTGGCAGAACGACGATTGGCATCGCAGGGAACAGTAGCTCCGCTGACCGTATGGCCCGACGCAGGGGGCTCGATATCACGGAATCGACGGGAAGCGCTAGAGGCGGCACGACGTCGCCGGCGAGCGGAATGTCGCTACTTCCCAGCAAAACGCCGGAAATCGCCGGCCGGCCGTGGCGAATCAGGTGGATCACACCCAAACCAGCACCCCCAGCGACACCGCTTCGGAAATCTGGCAGGCCATCCCCAGGCAGTCGCCCGTCACGCCTCCCAACCGCGACAGGAACCACCGTCTTAGCAGGAACAAAGCGACGAAGTTGGCGCCTGCCAACCAGACTCCGGCGGGCCAGCCAGTAAGTCCCGCTAAAAGGAGGAGCTGTAAAAGGGAAACGACAAACGCCCATCGCGGCAAGCTTTCACCGAATGCGCGACCTAGTCCTTCGCTTACCGCAGGGGTCGAGGCTGCCAATACCACCATCGCCGCTCGCGAAATTCCAAACGCCGCGGGCAGCCTATACACTGCGTCGCCTTGCATCATGACCAATGCCTGCCAGCGAAACAGAAATGACGCAATAAGTGCCAGCGCTCCATGTGCGCCGATGCGGCTGTCTTTCAAAATCGTCAGCATCTTTTCCCGTGAGCGGTAAGCCCGCAGGGCATCGCAAATGTCCGCCAGTCCATCCTCATGAAGGCCTCCGGTAAGGATGGCCATTCCGATCACGATCATCAACGGACCCAGCTTGAGCGGCCATAGAGCCGCCGCCGCCAATCCCAACAATACGCCGACGAGTGGAAACGCCCAGGCCGCACGTCCGGGGGGAGATGCCGGCGCCGGCACCGGAAGGATTGTCAGGAACTGGAGCGCCTGTCGCATGGTTACTTCAGCCGAAGCGCGGCGCCGAAAATGGTCCAATAGGCCTCTACTGCTCGCTCCATAGCCTGCTGATTCAATATTCCCGCCCGGTCGCGAAATGCCCTGGCAAGTGCGTTTTCCGGCACAATCCCACATCCCACTTCATTCGTTACCAGCACGCAAGGCAAGGGCGACTCGGCCATAACATCCAACTGCGCCGCCATGTCCAACTCGGACTCGGCCAGCATGACATTGCTTAGCCACAGCGTCAGGCAATCCACCACCAGTACATCCAATTCTTCCTCCACTCGCTGCACTGTACTCGCCAAGTCGATTGGCTCTTCGACCGTGACGAATTCATCCGCCCGTTCTTCCTGGTGCTTCCGAATACGATGCCGCATCTCGTCGTCGAATGCCTGCGCGGTCGCCAAAAATCCGCGTCGCGGCCCATACCGCCGCGCGAGCGTCAATGCGTGGCTGCTTTTGCCGCTTCGACTCCCGCCGCCCACTAACAGGATGGCCATAACACCGCCGCCACCGTCCCGCTATGCGCCAATGCGACGCCGAACGCTCCCGCCGCCATAACCCGCGCCGTTAACGGTTCCCATTCGGCATGGCGCCGATACCGCTGATGGATCGCGCCGCTCCGCAGCGCCACGCGCCCCACCCCGGCCGGGTCAACCGCTGTCACGGCACGTTCCAACTGAACCAACAAGTCCGCAAACTCATCCAATTCTTCCTCGGAATACGCAGGCACCGAACAATTCACCGTATCAACCATCTCCCCGCCCATGTCGATTATCTCCAATTTCATTTCCGGCAAAGCCCCTTCGAAACGCTGCAACAACTCTCCAGTCCGCGGCAAAAAGACCACCGGCTCCAAATCGAACATCGTCGAATCGCTCGCCGATTCCGCCCGCTGCACTAGACGGGCCACCTCTTCCGAAGCCCATGAAACGCCCAATAAATCAGCCACCGCGCGTACCGCCGCCACGCAGTCCGCGGTTGAGGATCCGCATCCTCGCCCCACCGGAATTGCGGAGTCCACTACCACTTCCAGTGCGCCGTTTAACCCCCAGGCCAACCGGGCCGCGCGCAGCGCCTTCGTCTTCCACCGCGGGACCGCTCTCCAGGCCGCGGCGTGCCGCACCGTAACCGCACTGCGGAACCCCGGCACAGGCAGCGTCACAAGAAATGGTTCCACCCGGCCGCCCAAGCGTACCGCGCCCTGGAGGATCTCGCCCGCATGTCCAATCGCCTTACCGTGACCAAAGCAGCCAGACAAAGAAAGGCCCTCCCAATAACGCCGTAGTAACTCCAACGGGAATCTCCAGCGGTGCGAACGCGCTCCGCGAAATCGTGTCGCAAATGACCAGGAATGCACCGCCGCCGAACAGGGATGCGGGCATGAGAACCCGGTAGTCCGGACCCACAATCCGCCGCAATAAGTGGGGCACCAGCAGGCCGACAAAGGCAATCGGACCTGTCAGCGCTGTCGTGCTTCCGACCAGAATCGCACCGGCTGCGAAGCCCTGCCATGTCACCTTCTTAAAGTCGACACCGCGCCCCGCTGCCCACGTCTCTCCATACGAAATTACGTTCAATATCCGTGACAAACGCAGCATCCAAACGAACACCGGAATCAATACCAGCGCCAACAGCGCCAACATTGAATACTCAATGGCCTCTATTCCTCCCATCAACCAATGTGTGATCTGGAAGCTTTTTGTGATTCCCGCGAGACTGTGTAACAGCAAAACGAGCGACGTGCAAATGCCATTTACCGCGATCCCAGTCAGCAGCAACGTGAACGACGAAAACCTTCGTAGACGGCCGAGCGCGCTAACGAGTCCGATCACCGCGCCCGCCCCAACCAGGGCGGAAATCCATACCAGAGGGAACGCCGTTTCACTGCCCGGATAGAACGCTATTGCAGTGACCGCGCCTAGCGAGGCCGCCGCCGACACTCCCAGGCTCGACGGAGTTGCCAATGCATCCCGTAGCAGCGCTTGGAATAGCGCACCCGCCCCTGACAGGGCCGCGCCCGTCAACAGGGCCAAAAGCGTGCGTGGCATCCGGAGGTTTACGAAGATGTTCCAATCCGGCGACTCCTGCTTCCAGAGCTTTCCATAGTCCATGCCGGATCCTCCCAGGAATGGGCATACCGCGGCCGTCACCACCGCCGCCAAAAGCGAGGCAACCAGAACCCAGCGCGCGCGGCTGCGCAGATCAGCGGCCATAGGATAGAAACACCCGGCCTTCTGCGTTCTGGTGCCAATGGAATGGCACTTTAAACACACGCTCCAAATCCACTGGCCGCATTGCATCGCAAGGCGGCCCATCGGCGGCCAGGCGTCCATTGTTCAGGAGCCAAACCCGGTCAGCATTCTGCGCCGCCAGCGCGAGATGGTGGGTTACTACCAAAATCAAATGCCCGCAATCCCGCAGGGAGCGAAACAACTCCCAGAGCTGCGCTTCATTTTCCGGATCCAGATGCGCACTGGGCTCATCGAGAAGAAGAATCGGCGCCTGCTGGCAGAGCGCGGCAGCCACGAGTACACGCTGCTTTTCACCGCCGCTAAGCTTTGCGAACCGTCTTCCGCGGAACTCGCCGAGGCGCGTCCGATCAATCGCCAACTCCATCGCGGCATGGTCCTGATCGTTCTCATACAACCCACGGCCATATGGAATTCGTCCCGTTAGGATTACCTCTTCCACCGTGAACGGCACGTCTCCTGGAATCGTCTGGGGCACGTGAGCGACCAGTTGGCACAGCGACTCGCGGTTCATCGCATAGGCATCACGCCCCTGGATGAGGCAAGTTCCCGATTCGGGACGCTTCTGTCCGGATAACAGGTCGAGCAGTGTTGATTTTCCCGCGCCGTTCGGTCCGGCGATGGCGATGACTTCAGGGCCTTCCACGGACGCCGTAATGCCGGTCAGCACCGCTGCCCGGTCAGGGTAAGAAAAGCACAAATCTGCTATTGCCAACAAGCTCATCGCAGCATCGCCGCGAACGCTTCCGCCGCTTCTACAACGCGCGGACCTGGGACGACGAAGATATCGGCCGCCACCGCGAAAACCTTCTTTTCAGCAACGGCTCCGACTCCCGGTTGCGACTCCCACAGCTTTACGACCGAGCGTTTGTGTTCTTCTGTGACTCCCGTCGTGACGGCCATATCTCCCATGTCGACGATGACGTCCGGCGCCAATCGGAGGACCGCTTCCATGGAAATCTTGGGATACGTGACGGGCGAGTCAAACAAGACGTTTTTCCCGCCGGCGATGCGAATTACTTCGTTCAGGAAAGATCCCTTTCCGACCGCGATCATTCCGTCCAAGCGTCCCGGTGTTCGCCCGACAATAAACATCAAAGTGCGCGGCGTTTTACCAGCGGACCGCTTTTCCAACGCGGCCAGCTTAGCTCGTATGCTCGCCTCCAGTGCGGCGCCCTGGCTTGCCAATCCGACGGCTTCTCCAATCACCGTGGCCGACCGCAGCGTTTCCTCCAAATTCGTATTTCTCAGCGAGAGTGTCTTAATGCCCAATCCGGCCAACTGGGTCAGCGTCGTCTGTTGTTCCGAGTGCACCAGCACGAGGTCCGGCCGGAGCCTTGCAATCGCTTCAACGTTCGGCTGCAAATAACTCCCTACGCGCGGTAGCTTGTTCACGGCCGCGGGATAGTGACAATAGGTCGATACTGCGACGACGCGAGCTCCGGCTCCAACCGCGTACAACGTCTCCGTAAAGCTCGGGGCCGTTGAGATGATTCGCTGCGGCGCCCCAAACGCGGCAATCGAAGCAAACAGCAAAACTGCTAGCCGCATAGATACTCCTTGCAAATCTGAATCAGAATCTCATTCTCCCAATGCTTGCGCACGGCCACGCGAAATCCTTGTGGGTCGAATCCCGGCCATCCCGAACAGTCTCTCAATAGAACACCGCGAGTCGCCGCATAGGCGGTCAATTCAGGGGCACGATCTGTCTCGACGAATAGATAATTGGCCACTGGCTCCCAGACGCGCAGTTCGGGCAGCCGTGCGAGTTCTCCGGCGAGCCATGCCGATTCCGCCCGCACGAACGCCCGCGTCCGCGTCGCATGGTCTCGGTCATCGATCGACGCAAGCGCGGCCGCCTCCGCCAACACGTTCACCGGCCAAGGCGGGCGCATAGGAGTCAGTGCCCCAACATCGCCAACTAACGCTCCGATTCGCAATCCGGGCAGAGCCCAAAACTTGGTCAATGAGCGCAAGACGAACAAATTCTTGCCGGCATGGCCGGTCAGGCTGGGCGCCTCGCAAAAATCCAGGAAGGATTCGTCCACCAAGACCGCGTCCGTCCGGCCCTGTGCATACTGCAGTACGGCGTCGGCCCCAATTAGCGTTCCAGTTGGATTCGCAGGCCGTGTCAGCACCACTGGCCCTCCTGTGGGCCAGGTCCGGCGATCCGCCAAAGAACATAAGCGGGCGTCGGGCCAGGCCCGATGAAACTCGCCGAATGCCGGCGACGCAATTGTCCCATTACCGAAATAACGGCACCAATCGAACAGCAGTTCGGTCGCCCCGTTCCCCGCGATAACCTTCTCCGGTGTTACGCCCCACTCATCGCCCAGGCGCTCTCGCAATCGCAACGCGGTCCGGTCTGGATAATGCGCAATCCGGTCCACAGCCGAAAAGATCGCTTCCCGCGCGGCCGGGGATGGTCCCAAGGGGTTAATGCTCGCACTGAAATCCAATATCTGTTGCCAGGCGACACCTTCGTGCCTGGCAACCGAGAAAATGTTTCCGCCATGCGTCACAGCCATAGCGCGACTCCGACGAGCAGCACTGTAGACCCATACAACAGCACTCGCATTCCGCTATAAGCACGCCAATCCAGTGGCCGCGAATTTTCACCGAGTAGTGCCTTTTCCGACCTTACTCCGCGATAGAAATTCACTCCGCCCAACTGGACGCCGAGCGCGCCAGCCGCGGCGGCTTCGGGATATCCGGAGTTCGGGCTCGGCTGCAGGTGCGCGTCTCGCCAAATCGCACGTGCGCTGGCCGGGAATGACATGCCCGGCCACACCGCCGCGACTAAGGAAATCAACCCCGCAGTCAATCGGGCCGGAGCCAGGTTCGCCAAATCATCCATCCGCGCCGCGCACCAGCCAAATTCCAAATAACGCTTGTTCTTGTGGCCGAACATGCTATCCATCGTGTTGATTGCTTTGTACGCCGCCATTGCTACCGGCCCACCCAACACCAGCCAAAACAGGGGCGCGATCACTCCGTCACTTAAATTCTCCGCGACCGTTTCCAGCATCGCCCGCGTCACGCCCCGCTCATCCATGCTTTCGACATCGCGGCCGACGATTCGTCCTACTGCCTGCCGGGCCGCCACGAGTTCTCCGTCGCGCAGCGGCTTCACGACCGCCATGGCATGGTCGTCCAAGCTGCGCAACGCCAGGAGCGAATAGATCCAATAAATCTGAATGAATGGTTCCGGCAGCAAGCGGATCGATGCGTAAACCAAGCCGCAACTCACACCAACCACACTGCACCACGCTCCAATTCCCGCCGCTCGCAGGGGCAGGGCCGGCCTTCGCCAAACGCGCTCCATCCATGCCGCAAGGTTTCCAACACCGACAATCGGATGCGGCATCCAGCGTGGGTCGCCAAGCAATAGGTCCGCCGCCACGCCGCACGCCAATTGTAGGGGCGTGACCATCATGCCAGCAGCCGCTCCAACACTTCCGGCCGTGCATGTTTCACCAGCCAATCCGCAAGGCGGTCGAACATCGCGTCCTTGTCGATCAGCCCAATCTCCAGACCCAATAGCTCCTTCACGACCGCCGGTTCATCGAACGCGCCATGCAGGTACGTTCCCATCACGCCAGCCACGCGAGCCCCCTCCGCGCCACCTTCGATGAAGCGTGCGAACGGAGCGCAATCTGCGAGCCTCTCCGTAACACCCATATGGATTTCATAGCCGCGAAAGGCCACGCCACCGGGAGTGACGGCGTCCACAATTCGGGTCACCTTCGGCGCACGCAGTACGGTTCGTACTGGCAATAGCCCCAGTCCAGCCGCGCTCCCAAAGCTCGACTCGATGCCGTCCGGATCCGCCACACTTTCTCCCAGCATTTGATACCCGCCGCAAATCCCCACGATCAACGCCCCGCCGGCCCGTTGCGCGCGAATCCATGCGTCCAACCCGCGCTCCTTCAGCCAGTTCAAATCCTCGATTGTGTTTTTTGATCCCGGCAAGAAGACAATCCGATACTGCCGCATGCTCGGCATCTCAATCCAGTCCACTGCGCCCAAGGCCCGGAAATCGGTGAAGTTTGAAATCCGAGGCGATCGAACCACCGCCACCCGGCCGTCGCCCGCGATCGCCGTATCGATTCCTAAACTGTCTTCCTCGTCCAACTCGATATCCCGGCTAAGCGGAAATACTCCTAAACAGGGGATCCCCAACCGCTCTTCCAGAAAAGCCACGCCCGAATCGAACAGCGAGATATCACCGCGGAATCGGTTTACGACAAACGCCCTAACCAATGCCCGCTGCGACGGAGGTAGCAAATCCATCGTGCCCACCAGCGACCCGAACACGCCGCCACGCTCAATATCGGCGACCAAAACAACGGAAGCGCCAATCCTCTCCGCGAACCGGAGATTCGTGATATCGCGCTCCCGCAGATTCACTTCGGCCACGCTGCCGGCGCCCTCGCAAACGATTCGTGGGAACTGCGCCGCAAGCCGTCCGTAACTCTCCAGCGCCAGACCCAGCAGTCGCTCCGTGTGGTTGTAGTAATCGCGCGCTTCCAGTTCCGCCCACAATTTGCCCTGCACCACGACCTGCGATCCGGTAGCCGAGTTCGGCTTCAACAAAACGGGATTCATGTCGGCCATTGCCGGCAGCCGGCAGGCTTCCGCCTGCATCGCCTGGGCTCGTCCAATTTCGCCGCCCTCCACGCAAGGGTACGAATTGTTCGACATATTCTGCGCCTTGAACGGAGCAACGCGTTCGCCCCGGCGCAACAGCAGACGACAGAATGCCGCCGTAAACCAACTCTTTCCGACGTGGGACGCCGTTCCGCCGATAAACAATGGGCGGCTCACATTCGCCCCCGATACTCGCCCAGCCATTCGCTCACGCCCTTGGCCACAGCGCCATACGCCGCTTGACCAATGGCCGCACCGGCGGCGGTATGCTTGCCGGCGTAGGGCGTTCGCTCGCCTCCAATCGGCCACGCGATCGCCAAATAGTCCGTGCCCGTCCCCGTGGCCGCCAAGCCGGAACGAACGCTCTTTACGCCGCTTTCCAATAAGGCAAGTGCCTTCGCTTCCGACACCAAACAAAGAGCCTCTGTCGCGGCTTCAACTGTCAATGGCTGCGAGCAGCACACCAGCATGTTAATAGTCCCTGGCATGTTGATCGGCCCGCTCGAATCGCCCGCCCGCAAGGCGTTGCTCAGTCCAACCGTTCCAACGGCCCAGGCCGAACAATCCTGATCGGAGCCTGTCGCCTCCACCCAAGCCCCGGCGCGCCGGCTCGTCATAAATCCTACCGCGCCGCCTAACCCTTCGACGTGCATCTGGGCCTGCATCCACTCTGTCGTATCCATCACTCCAGCAATCTCATGCAACCGCAAGTACAGCCAAGTGACCTCTCGGGTCCGCTGCCAACCGCCGTTCACCACCGCCCAGCTCAACACCGCCCATGGCTCCGCGAAACCGGCCACCAGCCACCGGTCTCTCGCCTCTAATTTGTACGGCTTTTCTACCAGGCTCCCGACCATTTCGGCCCCGGCGTATTCTCATCGCGCAACCGCGCGTCCTTCCCCATTTCCTTCTCAATCTGCCGCCCGAACAGCCACAATAAATCCGATAACCGGTTCAAGTACCGGACCACGTTCGGCTGCACCGGAAGCCCATCTTCTATCAGCCCGACAACGAGCCGCTCGGATCGCCGGCACACTGTCCGCGCCACATCAAATGCCGCCGATACCGGGTCCTCGCCGGGCAACGACCAGTCGTTCAGCATTCCCGGAATTGCTTCTATCTGGTGGACATGCGCGGTGAGCGCATCCACCAGCGCATCATCGACCACTGGAATTCCTTTCGGCGATTCCGGTGGCGTTGAGATCGCCGAGGCGACCGTAAACAGCTCCTTCTGAATTCGTTTCGTCGCCGCGCAAAGCTCCTCATTTGGACAAATTGCCCGCGCAAATCCCATCGATGAGATCAACTCATCCAACGTTCCAAATGCTTCCACGCGCGGCGAAGACTTGGAAACGCGAATTCCTCCGGACAGGCCCGTTTGGCCGCCATCACCGCGCATGGTTGCAATGGACATTTTGATTCTCCTATTTGAAAAGCACTTGCATGCCGGTCAGGAACGTGGCCAGCGGCCCTTGGAAACCATTCTCGAAATAGCGTTGATGGAACACGTTATCCACCTTCGCATACGCCTTCAGTGTGTGCTTCTCGCCACTCCATACTTCACGGTTGAAGACTACATCTACCTTCGTCACACCAGGATACAAGTAAGCCCTGGCTCGGCCGCCGGCCGAGAGCGCGTTGTAATAATCTGAGGACCGGTAGAGGTCGATCGTCAGATCATTCTTCCTCCCCAACTGCTGATGCAACAGCGCCGTGAACGAATGTGCCGGTACGCTCAACGCGCCGAAGAAGCCGCGAACTGCCGAATCCTGATTCGTATCCGCATTCACGTAGGAATAGGATGCCCGGAACAGCGTCGACCGCGATGGCCGTAATTCCCCGGTGAGTTCCAGTCCGCGCGATGTTCCGCCCGCGCCGTTGTAGTAACCCGATGTCCGCCCGAATGGATCCGTCCCGGCGCGCACCACGCTTCCCGCGGAATCAAACTGTGTGATCTGTACAATCCGAGTGTAAAACCATGTGCTGCTTAAACGGACCTTGTCTTGTATAAAGTACTGATCCACGCCCGCCTCCACCGAGTTATACCGGTCAGGGGAAAGGCGCGGATCGCCGTAAGGGCTGAAGACCACCGCGTTGCCGATGGAATCGTAAAAGAACCCTGAACCGTATCGTTCATATAGGGCTGGAGCTCGGTACGAGTTGCCACCGTGAGCTCGAATTTTCGTGCCGCTCCTTGGCAGGAAGTATGAAATTGCGACATCCCCAGTCAAAGCTCTCGGCGGACCTGCCAGCGCCACGCTTCCGTAATTATTCGCCGCACCGGAATAGACGAACCGGGGCCTATCGAGCTGAAATGCCTGCGCTCGACCGGAAAGCGAAATCTGCAGGCGCTGTTGGGCGAGTGTTATCTGATTCGCGAAGTATGCCGCGTTTGATCGTTGCGCTGCTTCTGTACGCGTTGCCACCGTCCGCGGCGCCGGCAGCCTGTTATCGTCCAGGTTCAAATAGCCTTCGCGTTCGAACTCATATCCGCCGGTCAACGAATACCACTGCGCCGGCCGCCAGGAAATCTTGGTGTCGACGGTGTCGATGTCGCCGCGGAACTGGCTGACATTCGAAACAGCTGGTTGAAATCCTGGGCCACCCGGTCCGTTCTTGAAAAACCGATTCGTATGAACCCGTTGGTAGCTTGTCACCCATTCTGCCCGCGGATGTAGCGTCTGGCGAAAGATCATCGCACCGCTCCAGAATCGCGACGTGCGATGGTTGTCCGGATCATTCCTGTTCGGGATGAAAGTGGCATTTCCCGGAACAACCGATAACCCGGCTGCGGATCGAATAACTTGGTCCGGCGCCAGAGGAATCGCCGGCACAATCGTCGTCGCCGGAATATTTGCGGCCGGCAGCCCGGAGGCAGTCGGGCTGATATTCGGCTGCACAAAGTCGTCGGAAAACATGACGCGTCCTGACAACGAGGAGCCCGGCCCGAACGCATATCGCGTGAAGGTTTGCAGTCCGGTGCTACGTGCACGGTCATCGCCGTCCACTCCGCTCATCACATTCAAATGCAGCAGCCCCGCCGAATAGGTCAGCTTGTTGTCCATGATGCCGCCGCCAACGGTGGCTCTGCCGCGGAGCAGCCCCAGCGTCCCGCCTTCCATCTGTAAGCCGCCATGAGTCGCGCCGCCACCGGAGTCGCTCACTACATTCACCGCGCCGCCCACCGCGTTCGAGCCATAAAGCGATGATCCCGACCCCCGCAATACCTCCACGCGATCAAAATTGATCACATTCAACGCGGACAAAAACGAGCTCGCATCGCCCTGTATTGTTGCTGCATCGCGAAACCGCAGCCCGTCAATCAGCACCGCCGTAGCATCCGCGCGCAAGCCTCGCATCCGCACCGATGTCGCCTGTCCCGGCCCGCCAAGGTTTCGAATCAATAACCCCGGCGTATCCCGCAAGGCCTCGCTCAGACTGTACTCATTCCGCTGTGAAATCTCTTCCGCATCTATCACGCTCGCGGCTTTCGATACCTGGTCAATGGTCTGTGCCGCGCCCTCTGCCGTGACGACCACCCGCTGGTCAATTCCTGCAACCTGTAGTCGCACTGCTATCGGTTTCGATCCGTCAAACTGCAGCGATGCCCGCCGGAATCCATCCGCGGAAATCTGAAGCAAATACTCTCCCGCAGCCGAATCGGGGAAGACAAACTCCCCGTTTACGCTTCTCGTACTCGCCAAGGGCGCCGACGCCCCTTGCCGGTACAGAACCAAAACAGCCCCATCGACGGGTTTCCCTTGCGGGTCTTGCACTGTGCCGCGAACCGGCGATTGTGCGTGTAAATTCGCGGAGCATAAGAACACCGCGAACGAAATTATAGACTTGTGGCTCATAAGCCCTGCCCCTTCCTCGAGAGCAAAGTGAAGTCAGCCCTGGTGGCTGTTCCAGAGGCAGGTCTTCGGACTTATGGGCGGCCTACCGGTTGCCACTTCCCAGCCATGTATTGGCCAGTGTGAATTGCAACTTTCGTTCCCAATTACCGCTGCGGGACAGTCCCGGATTCGCACCGGGTTCCCTTTTCAACGACCACAAAGTGGGCGTACCTTTAGAAGTCTTGAGAATAGCAGATGCACCCTTCCCATGAGAAGCTAACCGTAGCGTGATTCCCCCTGTCTTTGCCGCCGCCTTCCGGCCCGAGTTTGAAAACCTACTAAGTTGGCGCCGCGATGTTCGCCATTTCCTGCCCGATCCCGTTGCACCCGTGCTCCTCGAAGGATTGCTCCGGCAGGCAACGCTCCCCCCTTTTGTCGGCTTCTCCCAGGGTTGGTCGATCATCCCGTACGCCGGCGATCCATCCTCCAAAACTTCGAAGAGTCCAACGCCGAAGCAGAGGCCGGCTATCACGATGCCCAAGCCGTCAACTACGCCAAGCTAAAGCTCGCCGGGCTTCGCGAAGCGCCGGCGACTTGGCTGGGTTTCCATCCTCGACCCGATGGGCGCACAGGCCACATTGAAGGCACCGGTCGAATGGACGTTTCTCGCCTATCTCTGTCTGGGTTGGCCCGCCGAACTCAGTCCCGATCCGCTGCTCGAACGCTCGGGGTGGGAACGGCGCCTGCCCCCGGCGCCGCTTATCTTACGGCGGTGAGCAAATAAATGGAAACTTATTCCGGAGTACTTCGTATATCCCGGAAGGCCCCATGGAATCGTTTTTACAAGACCTTCGTCATTCCCTCCGCATGTTCTGGCAAGCGCGGGGCTTTACCGCCGCCGCAGTCGCCGCGCTGGCTCTGGGTATCGGTTCGAACACCGCCATCTTCTCCATCGTCAACACCGTCCTGCTGAAACCACCCAATCTCCCCCATCCGGACCGCCTCGTCGTCTTTCAAAGCACAAGCCCGCAGGGAGCTTTCCAGGGCGCCTCTCCCGCCAAGTTCGCCCATTGGCGTGCCCAATCCGATGTCGTGGAACTCGTCAGTGTATCGCGTCAAAACACGTTGAATTGGACCGGCAATGACAGCCCGGAGCAACTGAAGGCCGGCCAGGTCTCCGCCGGCTACTTCCAATTATTCGGCGCCAAAATCATCGTCGGCCGCGCCTTCGCCGGCGCTGAAGATCTCCCCAAAGGTCCCCACGTAACGCTGATTAGCGAAGCGTTGTGGAACCGCCGTTTTGCCCGCGATCCTCAGATTCTCGATAAAACCATCCAACTCGGCGGCGAGCCCCACTCCATTATCGGCGTTGTGTCGGATTCCTTCGACATGCGTGATTTCGGCGATCAGAACGACATTTGGGTCCCGTTCCAACTCGATCCGAACTCCAGCGATCAAGGTCATTACTTTGGCGCCTCCGGCCGCTTAAAGGAAGGCGTCACGCTGCAACAGGCTCAGGCCAAATTGAAGCTTTCCGCCGAAGACTACCGCCGCAAATTCCCGAATGCCTTTGGACCCAACGAGGCCTTCACCGCCCAAACCATCCACGAAGCCCTGGTCGCGGACTACCGTTCGTCGCTCCTTGTCCTGTTAGCCGCTGTGGCCATGGTCCTCCTAATCGCGTGCGCCAACGTCGCCAACCTCCTGCTCGCTCGCGCTATCGGCCGAAGGCGTGAAATCGCCATCCGCGCCGCCATGGGGGCGGCTCGTGGGCGCCTTATTCGCCAGCTGCTCACGGAGAGCTTCCTTCTCTCCGCCGCCGGCGCAATCCTCGGCACCGCCCTCGGATTCGCCGCGATTCGCGGCCTTCTGCTTGTTAATACGGCCGGACTTCCGCGCGTCGGCGAGAATGGCGCGCTAGTTGGTATTGACTGGCGCGTACTGGTCTTCACCGCCGGTATCACCGTTCTCACCAGCATTATCTTCGGCCTTTTCCCCGCGCTGCAGGTCTCGCGCGTCGAACTCGCCAACACTCTGAAGGAAACCGGATCGCGAGCCGGTAGCGGCCTCCGTCAGAATAAAGCTCGCTCCGCGCTTGTGATCCTCGAGATCGCGCTCGCGGTCGTTCTCTTGACTGGTGCGGCCCTCCTGATCCGCACGTCGCTGGCCCTCGCCCAAGTCAACCCCGGCTACGAAACCAACAACATTGTCACCATGCGCATGTCCCTGGCCGGCAAGCGCTACGTGACGTCGGCCGCGATTGAAGGGTTGGTTCGCGATGGTACGGAGCGCATCCGCGCTTTGCCCGGCGTCGCCGCTGCCAGTGCCACATGCTGCATACCGCTCGAAGGCGGATACGGACTGCCATTCCTCATCATGGGACGCCCAACCGATAAGACTCCTTTTCATGGCGGCGGCGGCTGGCACACGGCCTCACCGGGTTACTTCGACGTCTTCAAAATCCCCATCGTCAAAGGCCGCGCTTTTAACGATCGTGACAACGCCGCGGGCCAGCCCGTCGCCATTATCAGTCAGGCGATGGCGAAACAGTTCTGGCCCAATAGTGACCCGCTCAACGACAAAATCTGGATTGGCAAGGGCGTCATGACCGAACTCGCCATGGAGCAGCCTCGTCAGATTATCGGCATCGCCGGAGACGTTCGCAACAACCGTCTCAACCGCGTTCCGGACAACCAAATGTACGTCCCCAACGCCCAGGTTCCCGACGCGCTGAACGTCCTGAACGCCTCCATCACGCCTATTGCCTGGGTCGTCCGCACAACCAACGATCCAATGGCGCTGAGTCCCGTCATTCAGGAACAACTCCGACAAGCCAGCGGTCTCCCGCTTTCCGATATCCGATCGATGACCGACGTCGTCGCCCGCTCCACCTCCAGGGAACGCTTCAACATGCTCCTCATGTCGGTATTCGCGGGGGCAGCGCTCCTGCTCGCCGCCATCGGTGTCTACGGCCTCATGGCGTACTCGGTTCAACAACGCACGCAGGAGATCGGCATCCGTCTCGCCCTTGGAGCGGAGACCGGCGCTGTCCGCGGCATGGTCGTTCGCCAGGGCATGCTGCTGGCGATCATCGGGGTCGTTGCCGGCGCGGGGACGTCCTACGGCCTGGCCCGCTTCATCAAGTCATTTCTCTACGGCGTGGAAGCCTCGGATCCTTTGGTCTTTTTCGCCGTCCCGGTTGTGCTCACCCTTACTGCATTCATCGCGGTGTGGATCCCGGCTTTGCGCGCCACCCGAATCAACCCCGTTGACGCGCTGCGGTATGAGTAACGCCATCACTCGAAAACAGCGTTTTAATCTCGCTGCCGGTTTCCAAACCATGCGTGCGCAAGGCGTGCGCCTTCGCTAAGACCATTCCCGGCCTGCTTCGCAAGACCAGTGTCCGGACTCTCGGTCGCTATCATTGACAACGGACAAGTCACATGCGATCGCCGGTAACCGGGAAGTGTTTTGACTGACACGATTGCGGAAGAGTCTGTTTTGATAGGCCAGCGATCAAAATCCTCAGGCTGTGACAGAGGATGGTCAACTGCCGAAACGAATTTCGATTCCAGTGCTCGGCCCATCTAGCCGGCGGAGCTCACCGAACTGCTTCGAAAAGCCTCGTCCTTCAGGGATTAGGCGTTGGAGTCAAAACTGATCCGATGCCATCTGTGCAAAACCCGTAGTGGACGCCGCATTGCGGACGCCGGGACTTTCGCTGCCGGTAGCGTCGCCCAACAGCGACCTATACATACCTCCGCCGCAGCAGAATCGTGATACCTTCGGCCATTCGCCCAGGCAGCAAGGTGCAAGCCAGGTTATACAACGCCTTTCGTTCGCCAAAGTAATTCTTCACCGAGTATTCCAGAACATCCATCTCCGCCGCCTCGGCCAGATACAGCAAATTCTCCACCGTATACTCGCAATAGTGCCCGGGATTGGTTGCGTCGTCTCGAATGATCTCAAACGGACTCTTTCCGCCCAACAACGCCAGGCGTCGTGCCAGATTCACCGGATTCGGTGTTTGAATCAATAAGACGCCGCCCGGCCGCAGCAGGGCCCGTAACATTCGCAGTACCCGAGTAGGCGGGACATACAGGTGCTCAATCACCTCGGCGAACAGTATGAAGTCAAACGGATCCAATTCCGGCCACTTCGTCTCATCATTGGCCAGATTCAAGTTGAAGTTGGTGTGTTCCACGCCCTCCATCCGCTCGAAACGGTGGTCATAGAATCCGATTGTTGAGAGCGAAACATCCGGAAACACCGCCCGTACCAGTCGTGTCTGGTGGGACATTCCTACATCCAGGACGCGCAACGGCTCTCCGTCTCGCCTCGCTTGCCCCTGCAACACGCGGGCCACAAGTTCCAGGAGGTATTCGTACCTCCGGCGGTGATAGTCCAGGTAGGAGGCGGCATCGGCGTCGGGCGCGGTCAACGTCCGCACGGCCTCAGCAATAAGCGGCATCTTTTTGCATTGTAACTGTTTTCAGGCCCTCCCCAACCCTGTGATAATAAGGCTGGTGCCGAAACTCCGCGATCTCGAACTGCGCCTGTCCCGTCTGGAAGAGGAGTTGCATCTCTTCCAACGCATCAGCCGCCTAATGGTCCGTGAATCCACGTTGCAACAGGTGCTTCAGAGTATCGTCGCGCTCCTCGTTGAGTACCTCGAATGCGATTCCTGCATCATCTATCTCACCGATCGTTCGCAACTCGTTCTCTGTGCCTCGAACGCCGCGCCGGCCTCGGCCATCGGCCGCGTTTGCCTTTCTATGGAAGAAGGATTGACCGGCTGGGTCGCACGCAATCGCCGTCTTGTCGCCTTGTCGCGCGACGCCTTCCACGACCCACGCTTCAAAGCGTTTTCCGAACTCGAAGCTGACACGTACGAAGCGTTCCTCTCGGCGCCCGTCATCGCCCGCAATCGGGTCGTCGGAGTCATAAACGTCCAGCACCGCCAACCCCATTCCTACACTGGCGAAGAAATGGAACTCCTTACCACCGTTGGAGAGCAAGTAGGATGCCTGTTGCTCCTCGCCCGTCTCGACCGGGATGCGCTGGATCGAACACTGTCCATCGAACAAATTCTCTCCGGTGGCGTACTCGCCGGCTCAGTCTAATTCACCCATGCTCCGCGCCGCCATCGCCATTCTCACGTTCCTTCCCGTCTTCGCCGCCGATAAGTGGAACCTCGCTTATCAGTACGATCAGGACGAATCTTCACTCTTCTTACGGGCCATCGAATTTCCCAGCGATCAACGCGGCATTGCCATCGGCATCCTTGCGGAAAAGGGCCGCGTCCGCCCCGTCGCGCTCGTCACCGCCAATGGAGGCAAATCCTGGGATCAGGTAAAACTCAAGGACGATCCGCTTTCCCTTGCCTGCTTCACTGACGAAACCTGTTGGATTTCAACGCCCGGCGGAGTATGGCGTACCGACGAAGGCGGTCGCGAATGGAAGAAAATCTCAAGCACCAAAAACATCATGAAGATGCAGTTTGTCTCGCCTACAAAGGGCTGGGCGGCCGGTGCCTCCAAGTCGGCATGGGAGACCAATGACGGCGGCAGCACTTGGACCCTGCTCCCGGTTCTGAAAGAAGTGAAAGCCACCCCCCAGTACGCAGGCTTTATGGCCGTAGCCATGCAAGGCGATTACGGAATTATCGGCGGTAACAGCCGGGCTCCGCGCAAAGACGATTCGATCTACCCCGACTGGATGGTTCCGGAAGAAGTTGCCAAGCGCCGCGAATTTCCCGGAATGATGCTGCTCCTGGAAACCCGCGATGGCGGCAAGACCTGGGCCCAGTCCACAAACTCTGTCTTCGGCACTTTGACCGCGCTCCGCATTCGTCCCGAGGGTGGCAGCGCCGCCGCTCTTCTCGAGTACTTCCACACCTTCGAGACGCCCGCCGAAGTACTCCTCGTCGATTTTAAGACTGGCCGCAGCCGGTCCATATTTCGCGACAAATTCACCGCTGTTACCGATGTGCACCTCGGCACGAATGGCGCCGCCATCGTCGCCGGCGTCGAGTCTGCCGCCCTCCGCACCCTCCCGATTCCCCAAAAAGTCCGGTTTCTCGAATCCATGATTCGCGATGACAGTGCCAGTATCATTTGGACGAGGATAGACGTCGATTACCGCGCTAGCGCCCGGCGTGTCCAGATGGCGCGCAAGCCGAACGGACAGATGTGGGCGATTACCGATACGGGTATGATTCTCCGCCTGGACCGCGGCGTCAAACCCGCCAATTGACTTCGGGGAGCCGCCGAACCAGATTTTTGTCAACGATTCTTTGATCGGTTGCGTCACTATTCTGATCGCCGGCGTGACCCGCGTGTCTCCCACATTGCGTATAGATTCATAGCGGTTCAATCGGAGTCAAACCATGATTATTTGTTTCCTTTGCGTCGTATTCCTGTCCCTCTCCCTAAAAGCCCAGATGAATTTCGATATGGAGAAGGGCACGGACACTGCCGCACCCGAAAACTGGTTCGCGCCGGCATTCTTTAAGGACTTTAAAGTCTCCTGAGCTTCTAACAACTGCGCCAAAGGCAGCGGATGCGCCGATCTTACTCCAGTTACTCCCTCGCCGGCCGGCCCTGGCAATCTGATGCAATCATTCGACGCCGCGGCCTATCGCGGCAAGCGTATCCGGTATCGTGCTGCCGTAAACACCAGTGGCGCGGCCCACGCCGGGCTCTGGCTTCGCGTCGATCGTAACAGCGCTGCCGTGGGATTCTTCGA
>Ga0105046_10004135_pt1 | contig 23102 bp, 23 predicted proteins | sample MAT03_FD_78385 | JGI IMG/M metagenome (GOLD analysis project Ga0105046, IMG submission 78385) | Freshwater microbial communities from Lake Fryxell liftoff mats and glacier meltwater in Antarctica - MAT-03 (megahit assembly) | ecosystem: Environmental > Aquatic > Freshwater > Ice > Liftoff...
AACCCGTTTCGCGTTCGTGAAACTGAGCGATCCGACCGGACTGTTCGAGGTGCGGATGTTCGGCGACGTGCTCGATCCCGCGCGAGCGCATCTGGAGCCGGGGAGCAACGTCGTGCTGGCGGTTGAGGCGACGCTGGAGGGCGACGAACTGAAACTGCTCGCCAAGGCCGTCCAGCCGGCCGATCTCGCGGTGGCGGACGCCGCGGGCGTGGGCCTGCGGATCTTCATCGACGCCCCCGAAGCCGCGAACTCGCTCGCCCTCCGGCTCGCCGACGCCGCTCCGGCAGGCGGACGCGGCGGACCGGTGCACCTGGTGCTGCTCGGCGGCGACCTGCCGGGCGAGGTCGAACTCGCCCTCCCCGGCCTGCACGCCGTCACCCCCCTGATCGCGAGCGCGATCAAGCATGTTCCGGGCGTCCGTCACGTCGAGGAATTCTGACCGCTGTCGGCGGCCCTGATCGTATCGGCGCGGTCCGGCGACGGCTGCGTCAGCCGGCTTCGATCGCCTCGAGCGCCCCCGCGAGTTGCAGCGCGAACTTCGCCGAGGCGACGGGCAACGTGCGGCCCTTCATCTGGCCGAGGAGCAGGAGACCGTGCCGGATGTCGCGCGGCACGATTTCGCGCACGAGCATCCTCGGATCGCGCGTCGGCCGCAGACCGATGGGGATCTGGAAGCTGACGGCCCGCTCGTGCAGCACGTACTGGCGCATCATCTCGAAACTGTCGGCTTCGACGACCGGGTTGAGCTTGAGCGAGCGGCCGTTGGTCGCCATCTCGAGCAGATGGCGCACGCCGTATTCCGCCGACGGGATCACGTGCGGCACGTCGAGGCAGTCGCGCAGCCGCAGTTCGGGCTTTCGCGCCAGCGGATGGTCCACGTGCATGACGGCGGTCACCGGCTGCGGGATGGCCTTGATGACCTCGAAATCCGCGAGATGAACCGGCTCGAACACAAGTGCGAGGTCGCTCGAGAACGTCGAAAGGTCGTGCTCGGCGTCCGCCCGGTCGCGCACGCGCACCGAGAAGGTGACGCGGGGATGCTCGGCGCGGTAGCGGGCGATCTGCTCGGGCAGAAAGATCGGCGTCAGAGCCTGCGAGCAGGCGATCGAGATATGCCCGCGCCGCTCGCCCGAAAGGTCGGCGACCTGCGCCCGGATGCGCTCGAGATCGCTGATCTGGGTGCGGATATGCTGCATCAGCAACTCCCCCGCGGGATTGAGCCGGACCCCGCGCGGAAGCCGTTCGAAGATTTGCGTCCCGAACTCTTCCTCGAACGCCTGGATGCGCCGGTTCAGCGCGGACGACGTGATGTTGAGATCCTCCGCCGCCTTGCGGATCGATCCGGCCCGCGCGACGTCGCGGATCAGCTGCAGCGTCTGCAAGTGTCTCATCTGTAGACATATTCCCCGAGCGCTGCGTCCAGTGCAGCGGTACGCTGAATTCTTAGCAATGGAAGTCAGCGCTGGAAAGCCCCAAGCTGATATCGGGGCGGTGCGGCCCCCGAGCGGCTGCGGGACGGGAATGAAGCGATATCCGACGACCCCGATCGAGCGAAGCGTTCCCGGCGCAGCCGGGTGCGGCGCGTGACGATGCGCGATCTCGACCTGACGCTGCGAGCGCTGCGCGTGGCCTATGCGGCGGGGTCGTCGCCCGTGGACGTGATCGCGGAGGTCTATCGGCGGATCGACGCGCTCGGCGATCCCGGCATCTTTCTTCACCTGACCGACCGCGACGCGGCGCTGGCCGAAGCGGCGGCGCTGGGCGACTTCGATCCGGCGCGCCCGCTGTGGGGCGTGCCGTTCGCGGTCAAGGACAACATCGACGTGGCGGGCCAGCCGACGACGGCCGCCTGTCCGGCCTTCGGCTATGTCGCAAAGGCGGACGCGTTCGTCGTCGCGCGCTTGCGCGCGGCGGGGGCGGTGCCGGTGGGCAAGACCAACCTCGACCAGTTCGCGACGGGGCTGGTGGGCGTTCGAACGCCCGGGCCGGCGCCGCTGAACGCGCTCGATCCGGCGATCGTGCCCGGCGGGTCGTCGTCGGGGTCGGCGGTGGCGGTGGCGCGCGGGCTCGTGACCTTCGCGCTCGGGACCGACACGGCGGGCTCCGGGCGGGTTCCCGCAGCGCTCAACAACATCGTCGGACTGAAGCCGTCGCTCGGGGCGCTGTCGACGCGCGGCGTCGTGCCGGCCTGCCGGACGCTCGACACGGTGTCGGTTTTTGCGCTGACGGTCGACGACGCGCACGCGGCGTTTCTGGTCGCGGCGGGCTTCGATGAAGCCGACCCCTATTCGCGCGTCACGCCGTCGGGGCCGCTCGGGGCTGCGCCGGCGCATCCCGTCATCGGCGTGCCGAGCGCCGCGAGCCTCAGGTTCTTCGGAGATGCGTTGCACGAGGCGGCGTTCGAGGTCGACGTGGCGCGGCTTCGCGCGATGGGGGCCGTGATCCGGGACGTGGATTTCGGGCCGTTCTACGACGTGGCGGACATGCTCTATGCGGGCGCGTGGGTAGCGGAGCGCCATGCGGTGGTCGGTCCGCTGATGGAGCGCGACCCCGAGGCGGTGCTGCCGGTGATCCGGCGGATCGTGAGCGGCGCGGTGGGCATGTCGGCGACCGACGCGTTCCGCGGGTTTTATCGGCTCGAGACGCTGCGGCGCGCGGTCGAGCCGGTGATCGCGGGGGTGGACGCCTTCTGCGTGCCGACGATCCCGACGTTCTACACGCTCGCCGATCTCGCCGCCGACGCAATCGGGCCGAATTCGCGGCTCGGGACCTACACCAACTTCGTCAACCTGCTCGGTCTCTGCGGGCTGGCCGTGCCGACGCCGGCGCGGGCGGACGGACGGCCGGGCGGCGTGACGCTGCTGGCGGCGGCAGGGCGCGACGGCGTGCTCGCGAGCCTTGCCCGCAAGATCGAGCGGTGGGGCGACCGGACGCTCGGCGCAACCGGCTGGGCCGTGCCGCGGGCGCCCGACGCGGTCGCGCTCGCGGGGCCAGACGAGATCGAGATCGCCGTCTGCGGCGCGCACATGTCGGGGCTGCGGCTCAATGGCGAGCTGACGCGGCTGGGCGGGCGGTTCCTGCGCGCAGCGCGGACGACGCCGGAATACCGGCTGTTCGCGCTGCCGGGCGGGCCGCCGCGCCGGCCAGGGATGCTGCGCGCCGCCGCGGGCGGCGCCATCGCGCTCGAGGTCTGGGCGCTGCCGAACGCGGCGTTCGGGACATTCATCGCCGGGGTGCCCGCGCCGCTCGGCATCGGCACGGTCCGGTTGGCGGACGGGACGCGCCCGAAGGGGTTCCTCGTGGAGGCGGCGGGCGTCGAGGGCGCCGAGGACGTGACGCACTTCGGCGACTGGCGGCGGGTCATCGCCGAGGCGGCAGCGTGACCCGGCGCGCGCACCGCGCCGCAGCGGCATTGACGGGCGCCACGTGTGCGACATCCGAAAAATCGTTTGAAAACAACAGAAAGAATGTCGGAATTAACGAACGCTTCATAAATGTGAAGGACTTGTCCGAAGCCGCGCGGCGCCTCCTGCGCGGATCAGACGCCGAGACTGACATGGGCCGAGACGATGCGCCAGCCCTCAGCGCGGCGCATCCACACCTGGGACTGCGTTCCGCGGCGCCTCGAGCCGATGCGGCGGTACTCGGCGGTCGCGACGCCGATGTCGCGCGAAAGCGCCACGACGTCGATGCGGGTCAGGACGCGGGCGACGTCGGCGGCGTTGCGCCCGCGGCGAAACGCGGCGATCTCGGCGAGGCCGTAGAGCCCGCCTTGGGTCGTCAGTCGCGCCGCGCGGGGATCGTCCCAGAAAAACCCGATCAGCGCCTCGACGTCGTTGGCGACCAGTGCTGCCTCATAGGCGTCGAACGCCGCCCGGATCTCCGATCCGACCGCATCCGCATCCCCCTCGCCCATCCTTCCGCCCCGGTCGCAATCGCATCGGCCCCGACCCTAGGCGCTTCTCCCGCGCGCGGTAAAGGGTCGATCGCAAACAGAAAGGTCGCCGCATGAGCATGACGCGCCTGATCGCCGAACCCGAACCGATCGCCTTCGATCCCGCCCGAACCGCACTCGTCATCATCGACATGCAGCGCGATTTCCTGCTGCCCGGCGGCTTCGGCGAGAGCCTCGGCAACGACGTGAGCCTGCTTCAGGCGGCGATCGGCCCGTGCCGGGTGGCGCTCGCCGCGGCGCGCGAGGCGGGGATCCTGGTCATCCACACCCGCGAAGGCCATCGCCCCGATCTCGCCGACGCGCCGCCCGCCAAGATCGCCCGTGGCGCTCCGTCAAAGCGTATCGGCGATCCCGGCCCGATGGGACGCATCCTGATCCGCGGCGAAATAGGCCACGACATCGTTGACGAACTCGCCCCCGCGCCCGGCGAGGTCGTGCTCGACAAGCCCGGCAAGGGCGCGTTCCACCAGACCGATCTCGAACAGATCCTGCGCAACAACGCCATCGACACGCTGATGGTCGGCGGCGTCACCACCGAGGTCTGCGTCCACACGACGATCCGCGAGGGCAACGACCGCGGCTATCGCTGCGTCGCGCTCGCCGACGCCTGTGCGAGCTACTTCCCCGAGTTCCACCGCGTGGGCCTCGACATGATCAAGGCCCAGGGCGGCATCTTCGGCTGGGTCTCGGACGCGTCTTCCTTCGCAGGCGCCCTCCGGTCCGACGCGCAAGCCGCCTGACCCCCAACCACAGGAGCGACACATGGTAAAGACCCCCGCACTCTGGGCGCCAGGCGACTGGAACGCCTTCTTCGGGTTCGGCACGAACATCCTCGTCAACCTGCTGGTGCTGACAGGGCTGCTGCAGTTCGTGCTCCAGATGCCGACCGACATCATCTTCGGGCGCATCCTGCCCGCGCTCGGGCTGATGATGTTCCTGTCGACGATGTACTACGCCTGGCTCGCCTACGACTACGCCAGGCGCACGGGCCGCGACGACGTCTGCGCGCTGCCGTCGGGCATTTCGGTGCCGCACATGTTCGTCGTCACGTTCGTCATCATGCTGCCGATCGCCACGATGACCGGCGATCCGATCCGGGGCTGGGAGGCGGGACTGGTCTGGGTGTTCTTCCAGAGCTTCATCCTGATGATCGGCGGGTTCGTGGCGCCCTGGATCCGGCACGTGACGCCGCGCGCCGCGCTGCTCGGCACGCTCGCGGGCGTCTCGGTCGCGTTCATCTCGATGCGGCCCGCGCTCGAGATGTTCATGAACCCGGTCATCGGCGTCGTCTGCTTCGGGATCATCCTCGTCGCGTGGTTCGGCGGCGTCAGATATCCGCGCAACATCCCGGCGGGGCTCGTCGCCATCGCCTTCGGCATGCTGATCGCCTGGGGTGCTGCGCTGCTCGGGCTGCCGGGCGCGGGCATGAGCCTCGGCGGCCTGACCGGCGCCTTCACCAACTTCGGCTTCTCGCTGCCGATCCCCGCCATCGACCATGTGTTCGGCGGCTTCGAGTTCCTCGGCATCATCCTCGTGACCGCGATCCCGTTCGGCATCTACGATCTCGTCGAGGCGATGGACAACGTCGAGAGCGCCGAAGCCGCGGGCGACCACTATCCGACCACCCGCGTGCTGACCGCCGACGGCGTCGTCAGCCTGATCGGCTGCCTGATGGGCAATCCGTTCATCAACGCCGTCTACATCGGCCATCCCGGCTGGAAGTCGATGGGCGGGCGCATCGGCTATTCCGCCGCCACGGGCGTCATGGTGATCGCGCTGTGCTGGTTCGGGATCATCGCCGTGCTGCTGGCGCTGGTGCCGGTGGTCGCGATCTCGCCGATTCTGCTCTACATCGGCATGCTGATCGGCGCGCAGGCGTTCCAGACGACGCCGCTGACCCACGCGCCGGCGATCGTGCTCGGGCTGCTGCCGCATCTCGCGGCCTGGGCCAAGACGCTGATCGACGGGACGCTGGGGGCCGCAGGCGTGCAGATGACGCCGGAGCTGGTGGCGGGCATGGCGCAGAACGGCGTGCTCTATCACGGGCTCGAGATCTTCGGGGCCGGCGCGATCCTGACCGGCCTCGTGCTGGCCGCGGTCGGCGTGTTCGTGATTGAGCGCGAGTTCGAGAAGGCGGCCGCCTTCGCGCTGGCCGGCGCGGTGATGACGTTCTTCGGGTTCATGCACGGCGAGGCGGTGGGCTTTGCGGTGACCCCGATGGTCGCGCTCGCCTATGTCATCGTCGCAGGGTTCCTTTACGCCTGCGCCAAGCTCGACTGGGTCGAACGCGGCGGCCCGGTCCCGGCCGCGGACGCCGCCCCGATCTCCGGCGCGCATCCGGCCGAGTGAGCATGGGCGATGCGGACGCTTATGTCGACGCGGCCTCGGCGCTGGTGGGTCTGACCATCGCCGAGGCCCACCGCCCCGGGGTTCTGCGGTTTCTCGAGCTCGCGGCCCGGATGGCGGACACGCTGGAGCGGGTCGATCTCGGCGACGATCTCGCGCTCGCGCCGGTGTATCTGCCCCCCGACCTGCGGAGAGCGCGATGAACGACCCCGAAAGCCCCTGGGCTTCCGCCGCCGAGACCGCGCTCGCGGTCTCGACGGGTGCGACGAGCGCCGCCGCCGTCGTCGAAGCGGCGCTGGCGCGCGTTGCGGCGCTCAACGGCCGGATCAACGCCTATACCGACGTGACCGCCGAGCGGGCGCTGCGCGAGGCCGCGGCGCTCGACGCGGCGCGCGCAGCGGGTGCGGCGCTCGGGCCGCTGGCGGGCGTGCCGTTCGCGGTCAAGAACCTGTTCGACGTGACGGGGCTGCCCACGCGCTGCGGCGCGCGGATCAACCGCGACCGCGCGCCCGCCACCGCCGACGCCGAGCTTGTGCGGCGGATGAACGCCGCAGGCGCGGTGTTGATCGGCGCGCTCAACATGGGCGAATACGCGTACGACTTCACCGGCGAGAACGCGCATGACGGCGTCTGCCGCAATCCGCACGACCCCGAACGGATGTCGGGCGGGTCGTCCTCCGGGTCAGGCGCCGCCACCGCCGCCGGGATGGCGCCGATATCGCTCGGCTCGGACACCAACGGCTCGCTGCGCGTGCCCGCGGCGCTCTGCGGCGTGTTCAGCCTGAAGCCGACCTATGGGCGGCTGAGCCGCGCGGGGACGTTTCCGTTCGTCGACAGCCTCGACCACGTCGGGCCGTTCGCCCGGACCGCGCGCGATCTGGCGCTGGCTTACGACGCGCTGCAAGGCCCGGACCCGGCCGATCACTGCTGCGCCGACCGCGCGGTCGAGGAGGTGACCCCCGGCATCGACTTCGGCGCCGGGGGCCTGCGGATCGGCGTGCTCGGCGGCTGGTTCCGGGCGAACGCCGAAGACGGCGCGCTGGCCGCGGTATCGCGCGCGGCCGAAGCGCTGGCCGGCGCGGCCGAGATCGGCGCGCTGAGCCTCGATGCGGCGGAGGCCGGCCGGGCGGCGGCCTACATCATCACCAACTCCGAGAGCGCCGCGTTTCATCTGGACCGGCTGCGGACCCGCGCGGACGACTTCGACCCCGACACGCGCGACCGCTTCCTCGCGGGGGCGATCCTGCCCGCGGCCTGGGCGAGCCGCGCCCAGCGTGTGCGGCGCTGGTGGCTCGGCCAGGCGCTCGCGGCGTTCCGGTCGTTCGATGTGCTGCTCGCGCCCGCCACCCCTTGCGCGGCCCCTTTCGTCGGCGAACGCTCGCTGCGGCTGAACGGGCGCGAAGTTATGCTGCGCCCGAGCCTCGGGGTGCTCGCGCAGCCGTTCTCCTGCATCGGCCTTCCCGTCGCCACCGCGCCGGTCTTCGCGGCGGGGAGCATGCCGCTTGGCGTGCAGATCATCGCAGCGCCGTGGCGCGAGGATCTCTGCCTGCGCGTCGCGCGAGCGCTCGAGGAGGCGGGCGCCGCGATCGCGCATCGCCCCCATTCAGCTGCGCTGCACTGAGCCGCAGGGGGCGCCGCACCACGCCGGATGGGCGGCTCGCCGCGCGGGCGGCGTCGCGTCAGATGCGGAAGGGCAGTGCGCCCTGGACGCCGTCGTCGCGGGTGAAGCGCACGCCCGCGCCGGATACGGCGACGGTTTCGCAGGCCGGCGTGACCGGGCCTTCGAACGTGGACCCTTCGCGGCACCAGCGGTCGCCCTCCCAGGTCCAGGCGCCGCCGCCGAGGATACGCTCACCGTCGGCGATGGACCAGGTCCCGTCGCCGCCGTACGAGCCGACGGCGCCGTTTGCATAGACCACCTCCCGACCGACGACCTGCGCGCGGAACGCCTCCTCGGTCAGGATCGGCGTGAACGCGTCCGTCTCCCCGCGCGACGGGAATGGCGACGTCAAGCCGCCCTCGCAACCGGCCAGCGCGCCAGTCGCGAACAGGAGCGCCGCTGCGGCGCGTGTCGATCGAAACGTCATCGTGTTCCCCCCCTGAATGATCGCGCGGCGACCCTAGCGCGGCGACCGTCGCGCCGACAGCCCGACCGCGTTGACAGAACCGTGATATGACCCGCGGGCGAAAACCTGCGAACGATCGTCGCGGGTGGCTCGCCCGCGGTTCGGGTACGACATCCGCCCGACTTCGACGCGGCCGCGCGGCCCCCCCCCGCGCCGATCCCGACAAGCCGGTCAGCGACCGCTACCCCCGAGATTCCGGGTGATCTCCGGCGGCCGACCCGTTAGCCTTTCACGGGCGAACCGCAGGGGACCACCGATGCAGATCTACCTCCCCATCGCCGAGATCTCCGTCAACGCGTTCCTGCTGCTCGGCATCGGCGCGATGGTGGGCGTGCTGTCGGGGATGTTCGGGGTGGGCGGCGGCTTCATCCTGACGCCGCTGCTGTTCTTCATCGGCATCCCGCCGGCGGTCGCGGTGGCCTCGGCGGCGAACCAGATCGCCGGCTCCTCGTTCTCCGCGCTGCTCGTGCATCTGCGGCGCAAGACCGTAGACGTCAAGATGGGCCTCGTCCTGCTCGCCGGCGGCCTGCTCGGCTCGACGCTTGGCGTCGCGCTGTTCCAGCTGCTCAGCCGCAAGGGTCAGTTCGAGCTGGTGGTCAGCCTGCTCTACGTCGTGCTGCTCGGAACCATCGGCGGGCTGATGCTGACCGAGAGCCTGCGCGCACTGCGCCGGCGCAGCGACCCCAACGCCATCCTGATCGCGCGCAAGCGCCACACCTGGGCGCACGGCCTGCCGCTGAAACTGCGCTTTCGCACGTCCCAGCTCTATGTCAGCGCCATCCCGCCCTTCGGCATCGGCCTCCTCGTCGGCGTGCTCGCGGCGGTGATGGGCGTGGGCGGCGGCTTCATCATCGTTCCCGCGATGATCTACCTGATCGGGATGCCCACCAAGGTCGTCATCGGCACCTCGGTCTTCCAGTTCCTGTTCGTCACCGGCTACACCGCGATCCTCCAGGCCGTCACCAACCAGACCGTCGACATCGTGCTCGCGCTGCTGCTGCTGGTCGGCGGCGTCGTCGGCGCCCAGGTCGGCGCGAACCTCGCCGTCCGGCTGCGCGCCGAACAGTTGCGCATCCTGCTCGCGCTCCTCGTCATCGGCGTCGGCCTGCGCCTGCTGCTCGACCTCGCGCTGCGCCCCGACGAGCTCTATTCGATCACGGTGCGCTGAGATGCGCGCGCTTCCCGCCCTCGCCGCGGCGTTGCTGCTGACCGCCACCGCCGCCGCGCAGGAAACCGTCGTCACCGGCATTTCCACCGACAACATCGCGCTCACCGCGAACTTCACCGGCTCCGAAGTGCTGGTGTTCGGCGCCATCCGCCGCGACTCGCCGATCCCCGTGGGGGCGGGCGCGCTCGACATCGTCATCACCCTCACCGGCCCGCCGCAGACGGTGACCGTGCGCCGCAAGGAATGGCGGTTCGGCATCTGGGTCAACACCGAGGGCGTGCGCGTCCGCGACGCCCCCGGTTACTACGCCGTCGCCACGACCCGGCCGCTCGTCGATATCCTCACCGAAACCGAACGCCTGCGCCACGCGATCGGCCTCGATCAGACCGTGCGCCGCGTCGGGGCCCATTCGACGCTGACCGACACGTCCGATTTCACCGACGCGTTCGTGCGGCTGCGCCTCGCGAACGGCCTCTACGAGCGGCTCGAGGGCGGCGTGAACCTCGCCGAGCAGACGCTGTTCCAGACCCGCTTCACGTTGCCGACCAACCTCGTCGAGGGAACCTACGTCGCGAAGTTCTTCCTCGTGCGCAAACGCGCCGTGATCTCCAGCGGCGAGACCGCGATCACCGTGCAGAAGGCCGGGATCGAGCGCTGGCTCTACAACCTCGCGCAGGACCAGCCGCTGCGCTACGGTCTCCTATCCGTGGCGCTCGCCCTCGCCGCCGGCTGGCTCGCCGCCACCGCCTTTCGCCTGGCCAAGCGCTAGATCGAGCCGCGCCTCGATCGCCGCGAGCCGCTCGAGCACCGCGCCGCGATACTCGTCGGTCAGCGCGTTCGATTCCTGCGAATGCGCATCCTGCATCGAGTTGACCACCAGACCGACGAGCAGGTTCACCACCGCGAAGGTCGTCACCAGGATGAACGGCACGAAGAACAGCCAGGCATACGGATAGACCTCCATCACCGGGCGCACGATCCCCATTGACCAGCTTTCCAGCGTCATGATCTGGAACAGGCTGTAGGCCGAGCGGCCGATGGTCCCGAACCATTCGTCGAACGCCCCGCCGAACAGCTTCGTCGCCATCACGGCCGCGATGTAGAAGATCAGCGACATCAACGCGAAGACCGAAGCCATCCCGGGCATCGCGGTGATCAGCCCCTCGACGACGCGCCGCAGGCTCGGCACGACCGAAATGACCCGCAGGACCCGGAGTATCCGCAGCGCGCGCATCACCGACATTCCGCCCGCCGCAGGAATGATGCTGACGCCGACGATCACGAAATCGAAGATGTTCCAGCCGCTGCGAAAGAAGCTCCAGCGAAACGCCACCAGCTTGGCCGCCAGTTCGGCGACGAACACCGCGAGGCAGAGCCGATCGAGCAGCATCAGGAACGGCCCCGCGACCGCCATCGCCGTCCTCGACGTCTCCAGCCCCAGCACGACCGCATTAAGCACGATCACGGCCAGAATGGTGTTCCGCACCCGCGGGCTTTCAACGAACTCTCCAAGGGCCGCGCGATCCATTCTGTCGAACTCCGTTTGAACTACAGCGCCGAAATGCACAGAACGTCGCAGGCGTGCAAGCGCGACACGGGCCGGGCGGCAACCAATCGCCACCCGGCGCGCGGGTCTGCGGGCAAGCGCAGCGTAGTCAGGACGCCTCGACCAGCGCCGGCCCCCGCCGTACCAGATCGGCGACCGTAAGCGGCGCCTCGGGCCGGGCGAGCGCGTATCGCGTCACCCACAGCAACCGCTCCTCCGCCCGTGTGATCGCGACATAGGCGAGCCGCTTCCACAGCGCCACGCCCGCCTCGGCCCGCCCCGACTGCGCCGCGGCCCACACGTCCGGCGCGAACACCTGAACCTCGGCCCACTGCGAGCCCTGCGCCTTGTGGATCGTCACCGCAGCGCCATGCAGGAACACAACCCCCATGTTCGCAGCAGTGGCGAGATACGGCTCCTCCGCGCCGGGGCTCTCGATCTGGATGATGCTCGCGACCCCGATCTGCGGCTCCTCCGTCCCCGGCAGCCAGAGCCGCGCGAAGCCTGCCCGCGCACCAGGCCCGAGAAAGATCGCCTGCGCGCCCTTGATCAGGCCGCGCGCCTCCAGATCGACCCGCTTCTTGCGATGCTTGAGCGGCAGCTCGATCCCGTCGCAGATCAGCGGCTCCCCCGGCAGCAGCGCATCGACCGGCGCGCCGTGCGCCCGCCGGAACGCCTCGATCAGCCGCACCCGCGTCGCGTTCCGCCAGACCAGCACCGGCGCCCGCGCCATCGCCGTGGCGTCCACGCGCGGCGCGATCACGACCCGGTCGTCGGCCCGCGCAGCGGCGCGCACCCTGTCCTCGAAATCCTCGAACGTCAGATCGGGATCGCCGAGCAGATGCGCGAGGTCGATGATCGGGTTGCCCGCCGCCTGCCGATGTACCCGCCCGAGCGCCAGTCGTCGCGCCTCCGGCAGTCCGTCGAACACCATCGCCCCGCCGCCGCCCACCGGCGCGAGCTGCGCGGGGTCGCCGAACAGGATCAACGTCCGGCACAGCGCGCTCAGATCCTCGAACTGCCGCGCGTCGAGCATCGACGCCTCGTCCACCAGCCCGATGTCGAGCGGCTCGTCGCGCCGCTTCCAGCCCTTGATGAAATCCGACCCCCGCAGCCCCGCGCTGGCCAACGCGCCGGGCACCGACTGGTGCGTGTTGTAGGACGCCATCGCCCGGTCGAGCGCCGCTGGCGTCATCCCCTCGACCACCGGCCGCTCGCCCTTGCCGGTCAGCCATTCCGCGATCGTCTCGTAATGGGGATGATAGAGCGGCGTGTAGAGCACCCGGTGGATCGTCGTCGCCGGCACGCCGCGCGCGCGCAGCACGCTCGCCGCCTTGTTCGTCGGCGCCAGTACCGCCACGGTCCGCCGCTCGCGCGCCCGCCGGCTCTCGTAGTCGCCCGAAACCGGCTCCACCCCCGCCGCGATCAGGCGCCTGACCAGATGCGCCAGCAGCATGGTCTTGCCCGAACCCGCCCGCCCGAGCACCGCCAGCGCCTTTTGCGGGACCCCGTCGGGCAACAGCGCCCCGGTCTCCAGATCGACGCCGGCGTCCAGCAGAACACCTGAAATGCGCTCGAAAGCCGCCGCCTGATCGCCCGAGAACTCCAACCGCGTCCCGCCTTTGCCGCAATCGTCCCGGCGCTCATACCGACCGCGCGCCGACGACGCCAGCGGGCCTCGCCCCGATGCGGTCGCTCACCGCGAAATCGCGACCCCCCGCCGCACGGGCCCCGAAACCGGCGTCCGTGCGCGCCCTTGACGGCGCAGACGCGCCGCTCGCTGCGGTAGGGTCTCCAGCGAGACACTACGGGCTTGCGGTCAGCAAGGTCCGCCTTCCGCAGGCGGCGTACTCCGCGGAGAACCGCTCGCAGATCAGCGCCCCAGCCCCTCCCCTCTTCTTGCGCCAACGGAGGCTTTCCGCCGGACCTGACGTGGCGTCGCTCCGGTTGAGAACGCCGCCGGTCCGATGGCTGGAGCGCCGATCCCGCCGATGCATCAGCGCCGATCGGGCGAACCCCCACGGGCGGGCGCGCCCCTGTTGCTGGACACAGCGGACAGGGACGGATCGGGCGAACAAGGATCACGAAGCCTCGCCGCGGGAAAACTCATGCCAATCGAATCAAACAAATTCAATGACTTACGAGTGTCGCACACGCGGACACGGTTGACCTTCGCAGCCCGCGGCGCCGGTCAGCGGGCTTTCTCAGGTGTTGAAAAGGAAGTGCAGGACGTCCCCGTCCGCAACGCGGTAAGTCTTGCCCTCGGAGCGCATCCTGCCCGCCTCCTTCGCCCCCTGCTCGCCGCCAAGGCTGACGAAGTCGGCGTAGGCGATCGTCTCCGCGCGGATGAAACCCCGCTCGAAATCCCCGTGGATCACCCCCGCCGCCTGCGGCGCGCTCGTCCCCGCCGGGATCGTCCAGGCCCGCGCCTCCTTCGGCCCGACGGTGAAGTACGTCGCGAGGCCGAGCAGCGCGTATCCCGCCCCGATCAGCCGGTCGAGCCCCGCCTCCTCCAACCCCATCGCGCCCAGAAACTCCGCCCGCTCGGCGTCGTCGAGCTGGGCGATCTCCTCCTCGATGGCCGCCGAGATCACGACGCAGCCGGCGCCGCTCGCCGCCGCCATCGCCGCCACCGCCGCCGAATGCGCGTTCCCCTCCGCCGCCGCCGCTTCCTCGACGTTGCAGACGTAGAGCACCGGCTTGGCGGTCAGCAACTGCAACCCCCGCCAGGCCTTCGCGTCCTCCGCATCGACGTGCAGTCCGCGCGCGGGCCGCCCCGCCGCCAGCAGGGGCCGGGCCGCCTCGAGCAGCCGCGACTGATCTCCCGCTTCCTTGTCCCCCGACCTGATCTTTCGCGCGAGCCCCGCCAGCCGCTTCTCGACGCTGTCGAGATCGGCGAGCATCAGCTCGGTCTCGACCGTCTCCGCATCCGCCACCGGATCGACGCGGCCCTCGACATGGGTCACGTCGTCGTCCTCGAAACACCGCAGCACGTGGGCGATCGCTTCGCATTCCCGGATGTTCGCCAGAAACTGGTTTCCGAGCCCCTCGCCCTTGCTCGCCCCTCGCACCAGTCCCGCGATGTCGACGAAGGTCATCCGCGTCGGGATCACCGCCTTCGACTTCGCGATCCCCGCAAGCCGCTCCAGCCGCGCGTCCGGCACGTTGACCTCGCCGACGTTGGGCTCGATCGTGCAGAACGGAAAATTCGCCGCCTGCGCCGCCGCCGTCCGCGTCAGCGCATTGAAGAGCGTCGACTTGCCGACGTTCGGCAACCCGACGATTCCGGTCCTGAACCCCATGCCGTCACCTGTCCCCGAGCTCGGGCCTGCGTCTAGGCGACCCGCTCCGCGAGCGCAAGCGGACCCGTCACGACGCCATCGCTGGACCTCGTCCGCACCCGCCGCTAAGCCCCGCCGCAGAGCCGCCCCGCATGAACGCCAGGAACCCGCCGACGCCGCCCAAGTCGCACCGCGAACCACCCCGCTCCAGTCCGCCCGCTCGAACGCGAAAGCCCCAGAATGATCGTCGATATCTCCGTCCGCCTCGACTACGCCGTCCCCGAGGCGACCACCATCCTTTTGCAGATCGAGGCCGCACCCCTCCTTGACCAGCGCATCCTCGACGCGAAGATCCTCGTGCGCGATCCGATCTACTTCGCCCGGGTTCCCGCCGAGGATGGCGTCGGTGAACGGAGCTGGGTCCAGTCCCACGAGCGGTTCGAATGCACGTATCAGGCCCGTGTCGAGATCGACCGCCCGGCGCTCGACCTCGCGACGTTGCCCCAGGCCCCGCTGCACGAGCTGACCGGCGATATGGTGAAGTACCTGATGGACAGCCGCTTCGTGCCCGCCGAGAAGTTCCACCACTTCGTCGAAGCCGAGTTTCCCGGCCTGACCGGGGGCACGCGCATCCTCGCGCTGCGCGACTGGGTCGAGGCCCATCTCGACTACGTCCCCGGCACGAGCAACGCCGAAACCACCGCCGTCGACACCTTCGTCGGCCGCCAGGGCGTCTGCCGCGACTACGCCCATGTCATGGTCGGCCTCGCCCGCGCCGCCGGCGTGCCTGCGCGAATGGTCAGCGTCTACGCCCCCAGCGTCGACCCCCAGGACTTTCACGCCGTGACGGAGGTGTATCTCGGCGGCGCCTGGCATCTGGTGGACGCCACCGGCATGGCCGGCCCGGACGAGATCGTCCGGATCGGCGTCGGCCGGGACGCCGCCGACATTCCGTTCATGATGGTTTTCGGCAAATCGCAACTGACCGAGCAGAGCGTCGAGGTCAAGCTGGCCTGACGCTCTCGCACCCCGTCATACGCCTTCACCGCGGATCCTTCGGCTCGCCGTCGATGTGGTGCTGACGAGAGGAGACCGGCATGATCCAGTTTTATGTTCGAGCGCCAACACCCGGACATTGCTCTGACCTTAAGTAGGTTTCCCCGCTGGCGACACGGCCACGCCACCTGAATTGAAACATCAGTCTGCCGCGAACGCCAGCGCCGCGACCGGCGGCAGACCCGTCGTCACGCCGGTCCAGCCCTCGCCGCCGTCCTCGCTGACCCGCAGATCGCCCGTGGTCGAACCCATCGCGAGGCGGCGCCCGCTTGCGTCCGCCACCAGCGCATGGCGATAAATCAGATCGTACCGCGGCTGATCCGACAGGCCACCGTCGAGCGTCTCGACCTCCGCGCCGCCATCCCACGTCCGCGTCACCGCGAGTCGCGCATCCTTGGGCGCCCGGCACTCGTCCTTCACCGCCGGCGCGAACCACGCCGTGTCGGGCTCACCCGGATGCGCCGCAACGGCGAAGCCGAACGCGTCCGGCCCCACCTCGGCAAAGGTCTCGCCACGATCGTCGGATCGGAAGATCCCGTTGTGATGCTGGCGCCACACCCGATCCGGCGCGACCGCGCAAGCCGCCAGCAGATGCGGATCCCGCGAGACCGGGTCGTGGCCTGGTCTCGCGGCAGATACGCCGCCCGCAGCCCGCGCCCGCCCTGCCGCAGGTCGCGCCCCCGTCGTCGGTCAGCCACACCCCGCCACAAGAGACTCCGACGGTGATCCGTCGCCCATCGCGCGGATCGACCAGGATCGAGTGCACGCCCGGATGATCGTAGCCGCCCCCGAACCATTTCGCCCGCTCGGGCCGCTGCCACAAGCTCTCGACCAGCGTCCAGCTCGCGCCCCGGTCGAACTTACGAACACTCCGCCGGACAGCGTTCCGGCCCAGATCGTCCCCGGTGCGTCCACCCCGCCCGTCGCCAGCGCCCAGATCATGTCGAGCGACGCGCCCTCGCCCTCCTCGACCGCCGGATAGGCTGGCGGCGGCAGTTCGGTCCAGCTCACGCCCCGATCCTCCGACCGGTGCAGCTTGCAACCGAAATGCCCGAGCCGCAACGCCGCATAGACCGCCCCGTCCCGCGGATCGTCGAGCGTCGCCGTCACCGGCTCCGCCAGAAACGCCGCCGCAAATTCGACGTGAAGGGAACGCGCGCCATCGCCCGCCTCCCGCTCGTTCCGCAGATAGCCACAACCCGACCCGTTTGCCCAGCCGGGCGCAGCCCCCCAAAACCCTCTGCGAGGATTTCATTCAGGAAGAATTCCTGTCGGGCAGGAACGGGGCCCCATCCAACAGGATGGGGTAGAATGGAATCCGGCCAAAAGGGCCGGTCCGCATTCTTCGTGCCCAAGCCCCGCCCTCGCGCCATTGATTTTCCCGAAGCCATGGCCCAGAGAGACGCGGAACAAAGGACGACACCGGAATGACGCGCATCGCCGCCACCTTCGCGCGCCTGACGGCCGAACGCCGCAAGGCCTTCGTAGCTTTCGTCATGGCGGGCGACCCCGACCATGACATGTCGCTCGCGGTCATCCGCGGCCTTCCGGGCGCCGGCGTCGATGTGATCGAGCTTGGCATGCCGTTCACCGATCCGATGGCCGACGGCCCGGCGATCCAGCGGGCAGGCCAGCGCGCGCTCGGCGCCGGCCAGACCATGGTCCGCACGCTCGCCATGGTGCGCGCCTTTCGCGAGGCGGACGCGACCACGCCGATTGTCCTGATGGGATATTACAATCCGATCTACGCGATGGGCGTGCCGCATTTTGTCAGCGAGGCGACGCTTGCCGGCGTCGATGGCCTGATCATCGTGGATCTGCCCCCCGAGGAGGACGAGGAGCTGTGCCTCCCCGCCCGGGCCGCAGGCCTCGACTTCATCCGCCTCGCGACGCCCACCACCGACGCCGCGCGCCTGCCGAAGGTCCTCACCAACACGTCGGGTTTCGTCTACTACGTCTCGATCACCGGCATCACCGGCGCGGCCGAACCCGACCCCGCCGCCATCGCTCCCGAGATCGCCCGGATCAAGGCTTCCACCGCGCTGCCCGTCTGCGTAGGTTTCGGCGTCAGGACTCCGCACGCCGCCCACGCCATCGCCGCCGTCGCGGACGGCGCCGTCGTCGGCTCGGCGATCGTCGATCGCATCGGCGCCGGCGACCCGCCCGAGGCCGTGCTCGCCTTCGTCCGATCCCTCGCCGACGCCACCCACGCCCGAGAGGCCCCATGACCTACGCCCCCGCCCCCGCTCGCTATGACACGATGCTCTATCGCCGCTGCGGCGCGTCGGGGTTGATGCTCCCGGCGATCTCGCTCGGCCTCTGGCACAATTTCGGCGACGACACGCCGCACGCACTCAAGCAGTCGATCTGCCGCACCGCCTTCGATCTCGGCGTCACCCATTTCGACCTCGCCAACAACTACGGGCCGCCGCCGGGCGCGGCCGAAGCGGCGTTCGGCGAGATCCTGCGCACCGACTTTCGCGCCCATCGCGACGAGCTGATCGTGTCGTCCAAGGCCGGCTACTTGCAATGGCCCGGCCCCTACGGCGAATGGGGAAGCCGCAAGTATCTGACCGCCTCCTGCGACCAGTCGCTGAAGCGTCTCGGCCTCGACTACGTCGACATCTTCTATTCGCACCGCTTCGACCCTGCGACCCCGCTTGAGGAAACGATGGGCGCGCTCGACGCCATCGTGCGCTCGGGCCGCGCGCTCTACGCCGGCATTTCGTCCTACAACGCTAGGCGGACCCGCGAGGCGGCGGCGATCCTGAAGGCGCTCGGCACGCCGTGCCTGATCCACCAGCCGTCCTACAACGTGCTCAATCGCTGGGTCGAGAACGACGGCCTGAAGGACACGCTGCGCGAACTCGGCATCGGCTCGATCGCCTTCACCCCGCTCGCGCAGGGGATGCTGACCAGCAAATACCTCGCAGGCATTCCCGCGGGCAGCCGCGCCACGCAGGGCAAGTCGCTCAACCCCGACCTTCTGTCCGAGCGCACACTCGACGCGCTGCGCGCTCTTGGCGCGATCGCGGAACGTCGCAGCCAGAGCCTCGCCCAGATGGCCATCGCCTGGGTGCTGCGCGGGGGCGACATCACCTCGGCCCTGATCGGCGCCTCGAAGCCCGAACAGGTCACCGATTGCGTCGGCGCGCTCGCCAACCTCGACTTCACCGACGCCGAACTCGCGGAGATCGACGCACAGTCGGTCGAGGCCAACGTCAACCTCTGGGCGCGCTCGGCCGAGCTCGACCCCTGAGCCACCGTGACGTCGGCCCCGCCGCGCCTACATATGGGTGGGAGGATCACGATGACTTTGCTCGCGCCTATCCTGTTCGCCATCGCCGCAGCGCTCGTCATGCACCGCATCGGCGTCTGGCGCACTGCTTCTCACCTCGACGCCAACTCGACGCGGCTGGCGGACCGCCGCATCGCCTTTACGCTGTCGCGGCTCGCGAGCGCCCTCGACCTGCCCGTCATTGACGTCCATGTCTACGAAATCGAACCGGTCAATGGCCTCGCCGCGCCGGACGGTCGCGTATTCCTGACCCGCGGGTTGCTGCGCCGGCACGCGCGCGGCGAAATCAGCGCCGAGGAACTCGCCAGCGTCGTCGCCCACGAACTCGGCCATGTTGCGCTCGGCCATTCAAAGCGCCGAATGATCGACTTCACCGGGGCGAGCGCCATCCGCACCGCGCTCGCCATGACGCTCGGCCGCGTCATCCCGGGCTTCGGGATCGTCATCGCGAACACGCTCGGTCAAGCGCTGACCGCGCGTCTGTCGCGTCAGGACGAGTACGAGGCCGACGAGTACGCGGCGGCGCTGATGGTCAAGGCGGGCCTCGGCACGGTCCCGCAGATCAGTCTGCTCGCCAAACTCGACCGGATGGCCGAGCAAGGGGGACGCGCACCAGTCTGGCTCGCCAGCCACCCACCCGGACCCGACCGGATCGCCGCCATCCAGGCGCTCGACGCCAAATGGCGCCGGGCGCGGTAGCGCGAGCGGGTGTTTCGCCGCTTAGAACGGCTTGAATACGAACGCCGCCCCAAGCACTATCAGCGCAAATCCGACCGCATGGTTCCACCTGATCGCCTCGCCGAGATAAGCGACCGAGAACACCGTGAAGATGCTGAGCGGGATCACCTCCTGAATGGTCTTCAGCTCGGCGTCGCTGAAATAACCATGACCGGTGCGATTGGCCGGGACCTGCAGCATGTATTAGGGCAGTGCGATCAGCCAGCTCACCGCGATCACAAGCAGCAGCGGCGACGTCTTGAACTTCAGATGCCCGTACCAGGCGAACGTCATGAAGACATTTGACACGATCAGCAGACCGATCGTGACGACGGGAACAGGAAGCGTCGGAATTTGAAACCTCGGAACGGACACGGCGCGCAGTGAACACAGCTGCGCGAACCGGCGCAAGTGCGGCCCGCACCCGGCCGTGGTGCGGGCCGCGACCCTTAGCCTGATCGACGCCGCGGCCCGCCGGTCCGTAAGCCGACAAAACTACCGCGAAAATCGCTTACATGCCAACCCGGTCGTGGCCGGACGGATTTCTTCAATGGCCGTGCCGCAGGCATGCCACCTCTTCACTTGCGTGCGTGCATGGCCTATTATATTTGCCTACTCGGAGCGCAGTCTCCATTTTTCTTCCGGATCAACGATCAAAAGGATACCAAGGCCATAGCCCGCAGACCACATAACGCGCCGCCAACGCGCGAAACCGGACCCCGTGTGAACGAACGGGTCCGCGCCCCGGAAATCCGCCTCATCGGGGCGGAGGGAGAAAACATCGGATTGATCACGCCGGAGAAGGCGATGGCGCTCGCCGAGGAGGCGGGGTTGGACCTGGTGGAGATTTCGCCGAACGCAACGCCTCCAGTTTGCAAGATCATGGATTTCGGAAAATACAAGTACGAGACCCAGAAAAAAGAATCCGAGGCGCGCAAGAAGCAGCACATTATCGAGATCAAGGAGATCAAGTTCCGCCCCAACACCGACACGCATGATTATGAGGTCAAGATGCGATCAGTGTTCAAGTTTCTCGAGGGCGGCGACAAGGTCAAGATCACGATGCGCTTTCGCGGCCGCGAAATGGCCCACGCCGATCTCGGGCGCAAGCTGCTCGAGCGCGTGGCCGACGACGTTGCCGAGCTCGGCAAGATCGAGGCGATCCCGCGCCTCGAAGGCCGGCAGATGGTCATGATGATCAACCCGGTCAAGCACTGAACCGGCCTGGGCTTTAGGGTGGCGGTCCGGCGGAGCCGCTTCGGACAGACGCTTGGGTTTCTGCCCGCGGCTGCAGGGTTGGCGGTCGCGGGGATGTTGCCCTGGCGGGCACGGCTGGCCTTCGGGGGTTGGTTGGGGCGCATGTTGGTCGGACGGCTGCCTCGGCTCCGTACGCGGGTCGAGGCGAACCTCAGGCATGTGTTCCCCGACATCGGCGCCGCGGAGCGCGCGGAACTGGTGCGGGCGGTGGGTGACAATTTCGGTCGGACATTTCTCGAGATCTTCGACCTGCGGGGGTTCGAAACCGCGCGGAGTTGGACCGGCCCGAGCGGCCCGGGCGTGGAGGCGCTGGTCGAGGCGGCGCGGTCGGGCCGCGGCGCCGTGATCGTGACCGGACATCTGGGGCAATGGGAGGCCGGACGGGCCTGGCTGAAATCGATCGGCATCGTTTGCGCCGGGCTTTACCGGCCGCTCAACAACGCGCCGCTGAACCGGATCTACGAACGGAACCTCGAAATAGGCGGGTCACCGATGTTTCCAAAGAGTCCGCGGGGACTGCGGCGGTTGGTCGGTCATGTTGCGAAGGGCGGCGTCGTGGCGATCCTGACCGATCAGTACGAGCGCCGGGCGGCGGCGTTCGACTTCATCGGGAAACCCGCGCCGACCACGACCTTCGCCGCCGATCTCGCGCTGAAATATGATGTGCCGCTGATCCCCGCTTATGGGATACGCGATCCTGACGGCTTCCATGTGGCCGTCGTGATCGAAGCGCCCGTACCGCGAACGACGCCAGCGGCGATGACCCAGGCCGTCAACGACAGTCTCGCGGCGCGCGCACGGGCGACGCCCGGCCAATACTTCTGGCTGCATCTGCGCTGGGAAAAGCAACTGGCCGGTCTTTGACGGCGACCTGGCGACGGCCACGCACGAACGTGCGAAATTTCAGCGAAGCGTCGCCGCGGTGATGACGGGTCCAAAAAGGTCTCGCTGCAAGATCACTGCGACGTTCTCCGGACCCAGCAGATCAACGGCGAACCTGGCTGGAGTCCGGCCATCCCATTGGCCGAGCGAGGACCATTCGGTCACGACGTTGACGTACGGAATGACGTGGCCCGCGTTCTCGCCATGTTCGATGGATACGGTCTCGCCGGCGATGAACCGCACCACGTATATTTCCGATGGCCCGACGCCTGCAAGTTCGGTCGGCCTCAGGCTGATGTTCAGCACCGTATCTTCTCGTTCGAGATCGAGCGCGACGGGCGCAGGGCGCGCCTGATGCTCGGCGATTCGCGCCATGATCAGGTCGCGATCCCCGCCGACGATCCGATCGACGCCCTGGACGATGATCTGGGGCGTGTATACGGAACGCTCGCGGACGGCCTTGGCGTAGGCCCTTTGACGCTTGGTGCTCTCAGGGCGGCCGAAGGTGTCCCTCCAACCGAGATAGTCCCAGTAGTCGACATGCAACGCCAACGCGATCACCCCGGGCAACTGCGCGAGATCGGCAAGTATCAGGTCCGCAGGCGGGCAGGACGAACAGCCCTGACTGGTGAAAAGCTCGACCACAACGGGACTGCGCTGCGCAGCGGCGGCGCCGGGCAGGCACAACGACATAACCACGAGTAAAGAATGCAAAACTTGCATGACACTCCCCACGACAGCGCCAGACGACTGGTAACGCGCCCCTATCGCAGTGACCAGTCAAGCCTTCGCGAGCGCGGCTGCGCCGAACACTCGCTCCGGGTGCGGGCGAAACACAACCCAGCTCTCGGCGCCGAGGGCGTCATACAATCCCACCTCCGCCGGGTTAAGCGGCGCATGACGTTGATGGACAAAACGGGTCGCCAGGATTCGCGCGAAAACCGAGCCACCGCGAGCGCCCGGTTGGAAAGCGCCAGGATCGTAGCCGTATCGAACGGATTCCGGTATATTCGGCACGGGCCTTCGCCGATCAGCGCCGTTGGCGTTCGGCGCTCCGTAACGCGCTATGCGTCGGGCGCCCGGACGGTCGGGAAGCCCTCCGGCGTGCGGGAGACTCTCAGGCGGCGCGGGCGAGACTGCGCAGAACGTAGTGCAGCACGCCGCCGTTCTCGACGTATTCGATCTCGACCGCGGTGTCGATCCGGCACTTGAGCTGGATATCCCGGAACGTCCCGTCGGCATAGGTTATGATCGCCGGCACTTCGGACAGCGGTTTCAGTTCACCCGCCAGGCCGCTGATCGAAATGGTCTCGTCGCCCTTGAAGCCAAGCGTCTTGCGGTCATCGCCGCCGGTGAACTCGAACGGAATGACGCCCATGCCGACGAGGTTCGAGCGGTGGATGCGCTCGAAGCTCTCCGCGATCACCGCCTTGACGCCGAGCAGCATCGTGCCCTTGGCGGCCCAGTCGC
>Ga0105046_10004137_pt1 | contig 23096 bp, 21 predicted proteins | sample MAT03_FD_78385 | JGI IMG/M metagenome (GOLD analysis project Ga0105046, IMG submission 78385) | Freshwater microbial communities from Lake Fryxell liftoff mats and glacier meltwater in Antarctica - MAT-03 (megahit assembly) | ecosystem: Environmental > Aquatic > Freshwater > Ice > Liftoff...
AATTGCTGTGATTTAATTCGCCATTTGTGGCGAATACAGTTGATTATTTTAAATAAATCGCCATGTTAGACGAGTTATGAAGATTACAGCACAATTGACCGATGAGAGAATTCTGAAGGAGTTGGGCGGGAGACTGAGCAGCATTCGGCTAGGGTACAACCTGACGCAGGCGGCGCTGGCGGAGCAGGCGGGCGTATCCAAGCGCACGGTGGAACGGCTGGAATCCGGCGCGGTGGCGACACAGCTCTCGGGTTTCCTGCGAGTGTGCCGGACGCTGGATTTGCTGGAGCGTTTCGAGAGTCTCATCCCAGAGGTCTTGACGAGCCCCATGGAGCAATTGAAGAAGCAGGGCCGTAAACGTCAGCGTGCCTCGGCCAAAAAGGCGGCACCTGCAAAGCCAAAGAAGTGGACGTGGGGTGACGAATCATGATCGCGGAGGTTCAACTTTGGGGCCGGACGATCGGTGCGATTTCGCTCGATGAGGGGCGCGAGATCTCGGCATTCCAATACGACCGGGAGTTTGCGTCGAGCGGGATCGAACTTTCGCCGGTCGTGATGCCGTTGAGCGAGCGGATCTATGAATTTTCGGCGCTGCCACGGAACACATTTTACGGTCTGCCAGGGCTGCTGGCGGATTCGCTGCCGGACAAGTTTGGCAACGCCCTGATTGACGCCTGGCTGGCGACGCAAGGGCGGACCGCGGACAGTTTCAGCGCGGTCGAGCGGCTTTGCTACACGGGAGCTCGGGGCATGGGGGCGTTGGAGTTCGCCCCGGCGCTTGGCCCAAAGCCGCGCAAGGCGACAAAGATCGAAGTGGATGCGCTGTTGCGGTTGGCTGGCGAGGTGTTGACGCATCGCGACGACTTGCAGGGGCATTTCCACAAGGCCGGTAAAGAGAAGGCACTGCGGGACATCCTGCGCGTGGGCACGCCCGCCGGTGGTGCGCGGGCCAAGGCGGTGATCGCGTGGAACCGCGAAACGAACGAGGTGCGCTCCGGGCAGGTCGCCGCGGGCAAAGGGTTCGATTACTGGCTGCTGAAATTCGATGGCGTGGCGGGCAACAGGGACAAAGAACTGGAAGATCCGAAAGGCTATGGAACTATCGAATATGCTTATTACCTGATGGCCAGGGCGGCGGGGATCACCATGACGGAGTGCCGCTTACTTGAGGAAAACGGGCGGCGACACTTCATGACTCGGCGCTTTGACCGGTTGGCTCAGGGCGAGAAGTTGCACATGCAGTCGCTCTGCGCGCCAGCGCATTTCGATTTCAACCACGCTGGAGCCTACGCCTACGAGCAGGCGCTGTTCACGATCCGCCAGCTCAAGCTGCCGATGGCTGCGGTGGAGGAACAGTTCCGGCGAATGGTCTTCAACATCGTCGCGCGAAATCAGGACGACCATGTAAAGAACATCGCATTCGTTATGAACAAGCGGGGCGAGTGGTCACTCGCGCCGGCGTTCGATGTGACTTACAGCTACAATTCGTCGGGTTCGTGGACCGCCACGCACCAGATGACGCTGAACGAGAAACGAGACGGCTTCACGATGGCGGATTTCGAGGCATGCGCGAAGGCTGCGGTGATGAAGCGGGGCCGCGCTTCAACAATCGCCGAATCAACGATGGAATCTGACGAACCATCGAGGAAGTGCAGGCAGCGGTCAAACGCTGGCCGGAATTCGCAACGGAGGCGAAGCTCTCCGACGAGTGGCGGGACAAGATTCAGAACACCCATCGGCTGGCTTTTCCCAAAACATGAACCTCAACGAATCCATCGTCGAACACGCCGACCTGACCTGGTTTGGGGATCTGGGCATCGGAAAAATGAAGAGTGAAATCGGAAGAACGAAATTGCGGAGACCATATCTCTTTTCATCCCTCAGTCTTCCCCATCCCACACCCTCGCAACCCTCCGCGACACGCTGCTGCCGAAGCTGCTGAGCGGGGAGTTGAGTGTGGCTGGTTCGAATGCCGACCCTGCTTGTGCGACAATGGGCTGACCGATGTCCATGTTAATTGAACGACACGGCGATGTCCCGGTTTACCTGTTGATCGATGGTCAACAACGCATAACCACGCTAACACTCGTTCTGACAGCAATCCGGGATCACGCCGCGCTCCGAGGGGAAGAAAAGCTTCGTGAAAAGATTCACGACAACTACCTCATGCACCGTCATGAAGCAGGGCTGCAGCGTTACAAGATCCCCCCACGGACTGGCGACCGCGAAGCGTTGATCGGACTCCTTGAGGATACCAGCAAGAAGGAGCATCACCATTTGCCATTGCTAATGGCATATCAATTCTTTTCAAAGAGTGTTGGTGAATTCATTGAGTCTTCGGTACAGGCCGACCCACTTACACGCTGCTTGGAATGGTGGTTGATGGACTGGGGCTGGTTGTTATTACGATCGATGATGAGAATCCATTCGAGATTTTCGAGAGCTTGAATTCTACGGGGCTCCCGTTAGAGGAATCCGACCTGATCCGCAACTTCCTGTTCATGCAAGTACCGATGGTAAAGCAGGAGGCATTTGATTCAAAGTGTTGGAACAAATTTGAGGAGATTTTCCAGGACGATGACACAGAGGCGGCAAAGCTGGCAGCGTCGTTCTACCGCTATTACCTTATGCGGAATGGTGAATACTCGAAGGCAAAATGCCCGCATTCGTTTCCCATGTACCGCCGGGAGCCCAAGAAGACTCGACTCATTCTGGAATCCAATGAGCGATCAAAAGGCCACAAAGAGGAAGTGAAATTCGATGGGCTGGAAATTGAACATGTGATGCCGCAAACCATTGCGAACGATTCTCACGGAAAGCAATGGAAGAGTATGCTGGGAGACGGCTGGAAGGAAGTTCATCAGACTCGCCTGCATACTCTCGGGAATCTGAATCTGACCGGCTACAACGAAAAAATGAGTAACAGTTCATTCCAGACAAAGCGGCAGGAGTTGGCTGGGAGCAATCTGGAGATGAACAAAGAGATTGCGAAAAAGATGTCCTGGACCGAGGTGACCATTGAAGAACGCCCAATGACAGTCAGGAACAAAGAGGATTGGGCGGCACAGCACGATTGGATGTGCAACACCTTCATTCGACTGGAAAGACTGCTGAGTGACCGCATTCGTGAATTGAATCTGTCGGACTTCAATGCGGAAACTCGCGCAGAAATTGAAAAGTGGGAGCGAAGCCCTGACGACGGTTCGTCAGATTCCATCGTTGATTCGGCTGAGATCTTTCCTGGGGACGATTCTGAGGAGGCGGAATTACACAGCCTGCTACCTTCATCTTCGAATGCAGCAGTTCCACTTATCTGGGCTGCGTTGAAAAAAACTCTTCGGTTCGAACAAACCGTGGCCGCTGGAAATCAAGGCCGGTGACTACTGCCTGCTGCATCACTACGAAATCGGCGGGCTGCTGGGACTGTGGCAGGCGACTTGCGACGGCGGCAAGAACCTTGTGCCGAAGGTCCGGGGCGGAAAGTTTCCGTATCAGGTCAAAGTGAAGCTGGTGATTCCGAAGGTGATAGACGTGCCGAAGAAAGTGCTGGCGGAACTTGGTGTCGATCCGGCTCGCGGCAGGTTCGACAACTGTGTGGATGAAGATATGGCGGAAGATTTGATTCGTGCTTTGATGGAACCAAAGTAGATCCTGCGGGATGGTGTCGAGGTCGAGTATAGCCGAGCAGATGGCTCGATTGCCGGTGATCGGGTCTACCTGGTGGACTTCATGGACCCTGCGGCGAATGACTGGTTTGTGGTCAACCAGTTCACCGTGATCGAAGCGCAGCACAATCGCAGGCCGGATTGTGATCGTCCGGGACATGTGGCTGACAGGGTTTGACGCGCCATGTCTGCACACGATGTATGCCGACAAGCCAATGCAGGGTCATGGTCTGATGCATGCCATCGCGCGCGTGAATCGCGTTTTCCGGGACAAACCCGGTGGTTTGATCGTGGACTACCTCGGCGTTGCTGACCAGTTGAGTGACGTGCTGGCGACGTACACCGACAGCGGCGGCACGGGTTCACCGAGCTTTGATGCGGCGCCGGCGATTGCCGTCCTGCTGGAGAAGTACGGAACTGATCAAGATGGTTCGCAAGAGCGTGACAATTGATTGGAATCTGCGAGACGGTGCGCGGGCCAGGATTCGCGTGATCGTGAAACGCATCCTGAACAAATGGGGCTACCCTCCAGACCTGCAGGAAGATTGATCATTCATTTGTGCGCAAAATACTGAACTGCAGCGAGACTCGCCACATTGTGCGAACGATCATCAACCTCGCCGGAATCTGGACCTCGACGTCGTGGCCGAAGGTGTTGAGACGGCAGAACAGCGCGACCTGTTGTACGAAATGGGGTGCTCCCACGCGCAAGGATACCTGTACGCCGAGAGGGTGGCTGGGCACGAAATTCAAGGCGTGCTCGCCAGCAACCAGAAGTCACCATCGATATCGCGTACGATGACATGTCCCGACCATGAAACGTCACGGATCCAAAGGCACCTGCAGAATCTCGAAGACCTCATGCATCAGCAGTAGCGTGAAACCCGCAATTCATTACGAATGCGGTACATCGGCGCAACCTGGCGAGCCAGCTCCTGCGCCTGCTGCTTTTCGTGCCACGACGCCACGATACCAAATAATTGCAGATCGTTTTCGCTGATGTGGACCCGAATGGGACGCAGCATCTGACCCTGCAATCGGCCCTCCAGACGCATCGCCAGCTGAATCGCCGAAGGGGATCGGTTTTCGATCGGAGTTGAGGTGATGGATTCAGTACAACGAAGCATGGCGAATCAGCATTCTTATGAGGCGACTCAGACAAGCCATCGTCGTGATGATGAAAATGATCAAACCGTTCTTCGGTGATCGACGTTCGGCCCAAATTTGATTTACAGATTCTGTGGAAGGTGAGCCAGCAGATTCGGTGGTGTTGACTGTGGCAGCAGGTTCAGCCCAGCGACTGTCGGCGTCCTCATGTGGCGGTGACACTCAGCGCAGGCCATTGTCAGGCGTGCAAATCCCAGAGTGGCTCCTTCTGCATCATTTGCGGATGCCATGCGATCCATGAACTCGACTGCCGCCACAAAATCGGCCGTGTCCTGAACAAAACGAGGACTTGCCATCTGCTCCCGGATTTCTTTGTGACTGAGCGCAATCATCTGCAGGGACGCCTCGTGCAGCTGTTCAAAATCTTCTCGTGTCACGGCTTCCAACGCCCCCTGAGCAGCCGTGAGTTTTCGTTTCATGAGTTCGTCCATCGCGGCTTTGGATGGCGGTGCAGCGATTTCATCCTGGACGGATTCCGGCGAAGTCGATGAAGCCTTGACGCTGATCGGATTCGCCAGCGTGATGACGACATGCGTCAACGTGATCGCGACGATCCCTGCCTGAAATCCACCAACCGCCGAAAACCGCGGCATATGAATGCTCCCTGCTGACTTGAAAGTTTTACCGGGCCAATATCCGGAAAATTGTTGCCAACGACAGGGTTGCACACGGCGTGCCGAACGCTGCGCTGGGACTGCCCGAGACCGATATTCGCCGCATTTCCACACTTCCGTCAATGTTGTTGACGTCGTCGAGTGACCACGAATCCGTCGCGGCCTGCGCAAAACTTACAATTCACCGTGATCCGCCCGATAAAACTCGCGTTATTTTGAAAATCTGATCGGGAATGCAGGTGCTGAGTCCTTCCGCACTGTGCGTATGTGCGGATTCCGCTGTTGCGATGTGCGAATACGTCTCAACTACAGCACTAACTGTTCCGCCTTAAACACCGGGCCTTCGACGCACGTGCGGCGGTAGTCCCATGAGCCATCTGGTTCGATGACTTTGGTGACGCAACTAAAACAGGCACCGAATCCGCAGGCCATCGGGGTTTCAAGAGACAGCCAGCATGGAACCGATGCTTGTTTACAAATTCCCGCGACAGCTTTCATCATCGGTTCAGGGCCGCAGCAGTAGACGTGAACTCCGTCGCGGTTCGATGCCAGTTGGTGTTTCAGCAGATCGGTAACAAAGCCATGATGACCGAATGACCCGTCGTCGGTGGAGATTTTGAGGTCCAGTCCGTCGATCGTAAACTCCTCCACTCCCGCGAGGTAGTTCATTGACCGCACTCCGTAGCACAGCGAAACAGATTCCGGCTGCCGCGCCATGTGGCGCGCGGGGTTGCCATATGTCGCCAGGCCAAGCGCTTCGCGCGCGACTCCCAGGAACGGCGTTTGTCCGATACCACCCGCGACGCAAATCAGGTGGCGGCAGTCCGGAATCGGAAAGCCATTGCCCAGCGGCCCCCAGATGCTGACTTCAGCGCCTGCAGACCATTGACTCATCAGTGACGTCAGCTTGCCGACTTTTACGAATCCAAATTCCACACCTGCAGGTTTTCCGTCTGCATCGCAGTAGATATCAAACAACGCAAAAGGTCGCCCCAGCAACGGATCACTCCCCGTCGCAGGTCGAATCATAAAGAACTGCCCTGGCGTAATGTTGGCCGCCAGCTCTGGCGCATGAATTCTCACGGCCCAGGTGTCCCGGGCCATCTCACGCATGCGTTCGACGCATGCGATGTGCTGCTTCGCGCAGAACATCATGCCGGGAAGAGTGGTTACGGTGTTTTCGCTCATGGTCACGTCCGCAGTTCTGTAGGATGGACGCTCATGTCCGTGGTATGGCGAAGAAACGATATCGAATCAGACGCTACAGCTTTGTCAGCTTTAAAAAAAGGGTCAGGAACCAGTAGCCAAACGGCCGAGAGGGTGCTCCGCACTATTGGTTCCTTATCCATTTTTAAAAGCGTCAATCCAAAGATTTAACTTTGACAAAGCACTAATTCCGGGGAAGCCATCCGCAGTCAAGAATCTGCAACCGATGATCGCTCAGCAACGTGGACTGCAATTGGTAATGGACGGGCTTCAGGCGAGGCCCGACGATGCACTGATCGATGGCAAGAAATGGTACCGGTACCGGCCATGTATATGACCAGCCAGCGCCCGCGGCATCGTAAGCGTGTCGATAGCCTGGGAAAAGATCGCTGAATGCCAGTGATCGTCGCGGTGCGTTGAAGTCGCCAACCGACACGTCGATTTTTCGATCCGCCAGCAGCGCTACAAATGGTCGCAAATACGGATCTCGAGGTACGGCGATCGAGGAAGTCATGTCAGCGATCATCACTTCCAGCGGCCCGTCAGGTAGTTGGCACGTCACATGCCGCACCTGCAGCGCACCGCCTCGGACAAGTGGTCCGCTTTTGGTCATCAACCCGTGACAGGCGACAGCCATGCCGTCGATCACGAGCACGTCGAATCCGGTCAGTGACTTTGCGTCAAACATCTCCGGAATTTCAGACAATACGATGATGTCCGGGTGCAGGCTTTCGATGTGTCGCCATTGTTTTTCCCAGCCCATGACGCCTCGCGCCAGATTCCAGTGGATGAGTCGCAAAGGAGTCAGCTCGGCTGTCGCGTCGATGGCCACCGTGTCGGCCAGAGATGAATTCTCGTGCATGCCGACCGCCGAGTTTTCGATCGTTGTGGAATCTGGTCGCATCCATTGATTTTCAACCCCCAGCAGCATCCCCAGAGGTGCGATCAGCAGCCCGAGGGTGATGCGTCGGCTTGTGCGGGAAATCTTGAACTGCAGCAACAGCCATGCGACGAGGACGGGCGTCGGAAAATAGAACATCAGGCCCGTCCACCAGTTGCGATCCCGCAAAATCTGCCCCAACACCCAAACGGCCACGAGCGCGATCGACAGGATCAGAGTAGCCCGGCTAAAGCCTGTTCCAATCTTCCACGATCCCATGACGAATCCCGAACGACTCAAAGCGCCAACAAAGTTTCCGATCGGAGCATGTTAGCCGAACGAAAATTGCTGGCAATGAGCGGGCCGAAAGGCGGCCGCCGCGTCTTCGTTGAGCGAAACTGCCATTCTTGCGGCAAAGGATCGCTGACTCCACGATTTGGCTTCGCTATACTGCTCTCGGCATCATTTATACTCCGCGCGGTCGCTTCGGGTTAATACCACTTTCGACCGCATGAGGTGTAAGACGTTTAGCCACTGCGCCGTAACGCAGGGTATTTTCGCACATTTTCCATCGAATAAGCTTCCATGTCCGACAAACGCAATCTTTTCAACAAAGTCTGGGATCTGCATACTGTACAAACTCTGCCGGGAGGGCAGACACAGTTATTTATTGGCCTGCATTTGATCCACGAAGTCACCAGCCCGCAGGCGTTTGAGATTCTGCGCGATCGTAAGCTCAAGGTCGCCTTCCCGGATCGTACCATCGCGACGGTCGATCATATCGTACCGACCGGCAGCCAGGCTCGCCCGTTTCTGGACGATTTGGCCGAACAGATGATGTCCGCTATCGAAAAGAACTGCGCTGATTTTGGCGTAACGCTTCTCGACCTGAAAGATGATCGCCAGGGGATCGTGCATGTGGTTGGCCCGGAGCAGGGATTGACTCAGCCCGGCATGACGATCGTGTGCGGCGACAGTCACACCAGCACGCACGGTGCGTTCGGCAGCATCGCCATTGGCATCGGCACCAGCAATGTCGCGGAAGTGCTGGCGACTCAGACGATGTTCCTCAATCGCCCGAAAGTTCGCCAGGTCGTCGTCAACGGCGAACTTGCTCCGGGCGTCTACGCCAAGGACGTGATCCTGTACATCATCCAGAAACTGGGCGTGCAGGGCGGCGTCGGTTACGCCTACGAATTCGCAGGCTCGACATTCGACGTGATGTCGATCGAAGAACGCATGACGGTGTGCAACATGAGCATTGAAGGCGGGGCTCGGTGCGGCTACATCAATCCCGATCAGACGACTGTCGATTACCTGAAGGGGCGTCCGTTTTCTCCAAAAGGCGCGGACTTTGACCGAGCCGCCGCATGGTGGTTGAGTCTTGCTTCAGCCGATGACGCTCAGTTCGACGATGTGGTGGAATTCAATGCAGCGGATATTGAACCGACTGTGACCTGGGGAATCACGCCGGCGCAGTCTGTCGGAGTCAGCCAGCCGTTGCCCAGAATCAGTGAAGTCGCACCGGAAGAGCAGACGCTGATCCGCGAGGCGTTGAAATTCATGGGGCTTGAAGAAGGCCAGCCGATCAAAGGCACAAAGATCGACGTCGCGTTCATCGGATCGTGTACGAACTCCCGCATGTCAGACCTGCGTGAGGCAGCTCGCATCGTCTCAGGCCACAAAGTTGCGCCGCATGTGAAGGCAATTGTGGTGCCAGGTTCGCAGCTCGTTCGTAAACAGGCGATGGCTGAAGGTCTGCATCTGATCTTTGAAGCCGCCGGATTCGAATGGCGTGCTGCTGGCTGCTCAATGTGTCTCGCCATGAACCCGGATAAACTTCAGGGCCGCGAAGTCTGTGCCTCATCCAGCAACCGCAATTTCAAAGGCCGCCAGGGCAGCCCCACAGGCCGTACGCTGCTGATGAGTCCGGCCATGGTCGCGGCGGCGGCCATTGAAGGTTGCGTTACGGATATCCGGGAGTTTGCCGGGGCGATGGTCTAGATCACACTCAAAGCCAGAAGGGTTTCGACATGACTGAGTTTCAAGCGATCCTGCAGGCTGCCACACAGTTGAGCGTGGAGGACAGGTTGCGACTGATCGATGAATTGACCGCGACGGTTCCAGAAGATCAACCCCCTGCCTTGTCCAGTGCGTGGCTGCAGGAAATCCAGCGACGCTCCGCAGAAGTGATCGCGGGAACGGAAGTGGGCACGCCCTGGGAGGAGGTTCGTGAACGCGTATTTGGAACATTGAGAACCAGCAGTGCGAATTGATTTTCATTCTGCCGCAATTGCGGACATTGAAGAATCCCGAGATTGGTATGCACAGCACAGTTTGATCGCAGTCCGAGGTTTCGAGTTGGCGTTGAGCGATGCGCTTTCAAGAATCTCATTTGATCCACAGAGTTTTTCCACAGTGGATGCACGTCATCGAACATGCAGTTTGTTTCGATACCCGTTCCAGCTGATTTTTGAGAGTACGACAGATCGAATTCTTGTTATTGCCGTTGCGCACGCAAAACGTATGCCTGGGTATTGGAGTGAACGCGGGGAAAATTAACTATGGCAGTCCGAAATGCGGAACAAATCAACCCTGGCCAAACTTCACGGCTCAGCCGATCCTTCGGAGTCGTTACGGCCTGCTGCGCCTTGCTTGTTGTCGCTCTGATGCCGTGGTCACAACGGGACGTTGAGCCGATCAACCAGACGCTTGCAGAACTCATTCCGCCGTTGACTCCGTACGACATGACGCCCACAGAATTCAAGGAAATTGTGGACGACATTTCTCGCACCGAAAAGTGGTTTCAGTCATTGAAACATGCTTATATCCAGACGCGCTCAACCCGCACCCAAACCGCAAGCCACGTTGCAGGGATGCGAAAGGAACTTCAAGGACTTTCTCCTGATTCCAAGATCACACCCGCCGCGTTTCCGGTACTGATGCCCGTTTCGCAAATGAAAGGAGCGATTGCATTCGATCAGCATCGCATCGCTTTCCGGCAGGATTCCGAATCAATGGGAATTCACTTTGGACAATGGGACGGGGAAAAAATGATTGGCGTGCGTGATCCGAGTGGGCCTCAAGGGGTCAACTATTATTATAAGGCGAACGTGGAAGACTGTTCATTTGAGTTGTTTCATTTTTTCCCGTTCGCCTGCAATCATTCATTCTGGTTCATGCAGGGTGAGCCCCGGTCGTTTGGGGCCGCGAATCTGAAGTGTGTCGGCAGGTTGGAGTTCTGCGGGCACGACTGTGTTGTGCTCAGGACCGACGTGCCACGAGGAAACTATGATTGGATCATTGGTCGAGCAGACCATCGCATCTATGGACGATCCGATGGCATGTTTGTCTGTGAATTCAAGAATCACTGCGAAGTTGAGAACGCCGTCTTCTGGCCGATGGCGGCATCAATGAGGGCTTTTCTGGACGCATCCCTTGGCGCAAACGAACGACAATTAGCTTTTACGGATGATATGGCGGTTGACTTGTTCGATACGCAGAACCCACCACCAGAATCAGTTTACGACTTTCAGCTCGTGAAAAGGACTGAAGTCTGTGATATGCGATTCGACGCCATTGGCGTATATCCGTACGACCCCGATCGGACGGCGGATGAGTGGAAGAAGATCAAGACGGACATTGATGCCCGTTCGAAGAAAAAATCAGAACGGTCAAGAATCTTAGAATCAATGGTTGGTACCGAGGCCGCTGAATTCGGCAAAGGACAATGGCTCAACTCGGACCCACTCACATTCGCCAAACTTCGTGGCACTCCTGTTCGGCTGGGCTTTGCCTTTGTGAACTGTGGTCCATGTGCCAACATGCTGAGCGAATTCGCGAATCACCAGAGTCGCCCAAATGAAATACAGATCATAGTGTTCTCTGCCGCCGACAGCAGAGAGGCCGTTGAAGCAAAGATGACAAAATACAAGTTAACCTGCGCGGCCTTTATTCCAGCTCCATCAGATGCACACCACATGGGGCAGCCAGTCAGAGACTTCAAGATCGAGGCATTCCCAACCGTCGTAGAGATCAATGGTCAGGGGCGAATCTCAAGGTACAGTGGACTATTCGCCGATTCGGCTGAATAGTTTGTTCATCGTCGTTCTGTCAATCTGGTATTGGAAAGTCAATCATGTCCAACAATGAAATCAAGTCTGTCACCGCCACCGGCATTTCTCTTCTGCTCGACGATATTGACACTGACCGAATCATTCCGGCGCGGTTTCTGCGGTGTGTGACGTTTGATGGTCTTGGCGAGCATGCATTCGAAGACGATCGGCAGCAGGATCCAGGTCATCCGTTCAACCAGCCGCAGTTTCAGGGGGCCGGGATTCTGGCGGCCGGGCGAAATTTTGGCTGCGGATCATCGCGCGAACATGCACCTCAATCGTTGATGCGCTGGGGGATCAAGGCGATCATTGCAGAATCGTTCGCGGAGATCTTTTTCGGCAACTGCGGCTCACTCGGCATTCCTGCCGTGAAAGCCAGCCGTGCCGATCTGGAAAAACTGGCAGCGGCGATTCAGAAGAATCCGAAGCTGGAAATCACCGTCGATCTGCAGAATTTGAACGTCACAGCGGGCGATGTGGAATTCTCCGTGACCATGCCTGACAGTTCTCGCGATGCCCTTGTCACCGGCCAATGGGATTACCTTGGTCGCTTGCTGAACGCCACCGATAAAGTGACGGAACATGCCAAGACTGTTCCGTACTTGAGCGGCTTCCGGGCGTAGTGATCTGCTGCGATTTATGTAGCTTGGACATTCATGTCCGAGACCCTGCCATACGACAAGGTCTCATAGGCCACGACGGACATGAATGTCCATCCTACGATGCAGCAGGCCCGGACGCCACGACGCTGGCGTCGACAGCGTTCGCATATTTTTCAAAGTTGCTGCGAAAACGTGCCGCCAGTTTGCGGGACGCTTCTTCAAAGGCGGACGCATTGTGCCATGCCAGGCTGGGCTGCATCGTTTCTGCCGGAACGCCTTCACACTCCGTCACGATATCCAACCCCATAATGGGTTCTCGCACGACCGGTGCCGATGCCAATTGGCCGGAATGAATGCCATCGACGATCGCCCGTGTAAACCGCAGCGGCATTCGGCTGCCTGTGCCGTAGGATCCACCCGACCATCCCGTGTTGACCAGCCAGACACAGGCTTCGTGCCTGCGAATCTTCTCCGCCAGCAGCTTCGCGTACACGCTCGGATGCCACACCAGAAACGGTCCTCCGAAACATGGAGAAAACGTCGCTTCCGGTTCGGTGACGCCGACCTCAGTCCCCGCCACTTTCGCGGTGTACCCGCTGATGAAATAGTACATCGCCTGTTCAGGGGTGAGTCTGGCGACGGGCGGGAAAATTCCAAACGCATCGCATGTAAGGAAGATAATGTCAGTAGGGTGACTGGCGACACACGGAATTTTTGCATTCCGCATGAATTCAATCGGATACGCGCCACGCGTGTTCTGTGTGATCGACGTGTCGTTGAAATCCACATGGTGATGCGATTTGTCGTAGACCACATTCTCCAGGACTGTCCCGAACTTCAACGCTTCAAAGATCTCCGGTTCCGACTCCATCGTCAGGTAAACCGCCTTTGCGTAGCAGCCGCCTTCGATGTTGAAAACTCCGTTGTCTGACCAGCCATGTTCATCATCACCGATGAGGTACCGCTTTGGATCTGCCGACAGCGTTGTCTTGCCCGTGCCGGAGAGTCCGAACAAAATCGAAGATCTTCCGGACTTGCGATCCGCAGTGGCCGAACAATGCATCGACAGGATGCCTCTGCCGGGCAGGAAGTAGTTCATAAATGTGAACACGGCCTTTTTCATTTCTCCGGCGTATTCTGTTCCCAGTAACACAACTTCACGCTTCTCCAGACTGAGATCGACACTGGTGCGGGATGTCATGCCGGTCGTGTATCGATTCGCCGGAAACCCGCCCGCGTTGTAGATCACAAAATCCGGTTCACCAAAATTCACCAGCTCCTGATCCGTCGGTCGAATCAGCATGTTATGCATGAATAACGCATGATAAGGTCGCGCACAGATGACGCGGACCTTGATCCGCGTAGCGGGATCCCAGCCCGCATACGCATCGACACAATAAATCTTTGTGCGGGTGTTGAGGTAATCGATCGCTCGTTCGCGGTTAATGGAAAATGTCATTTCGTCCTGAGGAAAATTCACAGGCCCCCACCAGACGTTGTTTTCAGAATCCGGATGCCTGACAACACGTTTGTCTTTGGGAGACCGCCCCGTCTTGTCACCGGAATACGCGATCAGACACCCCGTATCGGAAATGGTGGTCCCGGGCTCATGCCGAATGGCTTCTTCGTACAAACTGCCGGGGGCGAGATTTCGCAAAACGTCTTTGACTGAGATGCCATGTGAATTCAGTGAGAACGGTGCTGCCATTGAGAGCGTCCTTCTTGACAAGAGGATCTTTAGCTGTGTCCCCGTGTTGTCGCTTTCCTTTGCGGAATGTCAATGCGTACCCGCATCTTCCGCTTCCTGCAATGTCTGAATCCATGCTTCAGGAATCGCGCCTGCATCGTTCGCACACTTCCGTTACACGTCGTCACGTCGTATTGTGCGTATCCTCTCAACCGAGTGGAACTTGAACAGGAGATTACTATGCGATATCTGTTTTCCGCTGTCTTGCTGAGTGTGTTGATTCCCGTCTCGGGGGCCGCCGCCGAAAACTTGACGACTGACGTGTGGTATGGAGTGATGGATGTCGGGACGCGCCTGTTTCGTTTTCGTATTGAACCCGTCCCGGAGGCAGAAGATTCGAACGCGCGACAACTTGTCAGTCTGGATGAGGGTGGTCAGATTTTTCGCCTTGATGATTTTCGGCTGGACGACGCGGAACTTCAGTTTGGACTCAAGCTGACGAAAGCCACGTACTCAGGCCGGATTACCGACGGCGGAATGACCTCAACCGGCAGTTGGAAGCAATCCGGGCAGGAATTTGAGCTCATCCTTCACAGGCTCGCGGTCGCTCCTGCTGATCGGCCGGATGAGATCTGGACCGGCACCATGAATGCGTTGTTTCAAAAACTCTCGATGCGTTTCCGCGTGTATCGTGAAGATGACGACACTGAGAACATTTATTTCGACAGTGTGTCGCAGAAATCGGGAGGCTATAAAGCCACGCGAACTACGAAGGGCGATCAATGGACGATCAGTGTTGCGGCGATCGGCGGAGTCTTCGAGGGGGTCTTAAATGCAGCGAAGACCGAAGTGAAGGGAAAGTGGACGCAAGGCGGCGCAGCGTTGGACCTGGTCCTGACGCAGGAAAAATCGCTCAGTGCAGAACCCGTGAAAGCCCTCGTGCGACCGCAGACCCCGGTTGCACCATTTCCCTATCTTGTCGAAGATGTCTCATTCCGAAATGAGCCAGATGGTGTCCAGCTCGCTGGGACTCTGACAATCCCCACCACCGATCATCCATGCCCGGCAGTCGTGCTGATTTCAGGCTCCGGACCGCAGGACCGTGATGAAACTCTCCTGGATCACAAGCCGTTCTGGGTGATCGCCGATCATCTTTCAAGACATGGGATCGCAGTACTGCGATTTGACGATCGAGGCACCGGTGCTTCGAAGGGAGATTTTTCTGCCGCCACGAGTGAAGACTTTGCGAACGATGTCGAAGCAGCATGCAACTATCTGACGCACGAGAAGAGAATTGCCCCGAACTCGATTGGACTCATCGGACACAGCGAAGGCGGCATGATTGCACCGATTGTGGCCGCACGCCGCAACGACATCGCGTTTGCGATTCTGATGGCTGGCACCGGCGTGAACGGCAAAGAGATCCTGTTGTCTCAAGGACAGCTCATTCTTCGGGCCGAAGGTGTCTCCGATGAAAATCTGCTGAACATTCAGCGTGCGACGCAACTGGCACTGATTGATACAGTGCTTGAAGCTGCTGCAGACGCGTCGCAGGATGAGCTTGTCGCAGCTGCAATGAAGCGACTCACTGCATCGCTGCCGGCAGAATCGCTGGCTGAAGACGGTCTGAAAGGTACCGTATCCGCCGGAATCCAGCGGATGCACAGTCCGTGGTTTCGTTTCTTTCTGAAGTACGAACCAGCCACTCTGCTGCAGCGAGTCAAATGTCCGGTGCTGGCCCTGAATGGCGAAAAAGACGTGCAGGTTGATCCACGCCTGAATCTGCCGGCTATTGAGGCCGCTTTGGAAAAAGGCGGAAACACACGCTTCAGAACGGTCGAATTTCCGTCACTGAACCACCTGTTTCAATCCTGCAGGACCGGTGGTCTGAGCGAATACCAGTCGATTGAGGAAACAATTTCCCTGACGGTGCTGCAGACGATCACCGCCTGGATCACCGACGTGACCACCGCGAATTCGACGAAGTAAGTGTAAAATGGTAAGGGTGTTACACGCAGAAGATGACTCGTGCAAAAGCTCTTCAATTCTTTGAGCGCGTACGAGATTTATTTCAAGTGCTCAAAGTAACGAGAATTCCGATTCAGCGGGCTGTGATGGATTTAAGAGCGTCCGTAGTCTGGTCGAAAACAGTGACAGGGGGCGTCGGATCATTCCGCGCATGACTGACTATTGAATTGCTGCTTTGACTGCGTGGGAGTCATCCCAATGGCTTTGGTGGAATTGCACATTAAGGTTCGGCGGTTCCTGCCGATCGTGGCGTTGGTCGGCCTGCTGCAGACCAGTTTTGTCGATGCGCAGGTCCAGCTTTCGCCAGGTAAGGTTCCCATCGGAGACAATGAACTCAATTCACCGATTGATGAACCACAGGTCACAATTGATGAACATTCGTCGAACGCAGTGATGCGTCCCACGCCGCTGGTAATTCAGCAGGCGAAAGACCCGTTGGTGAAACTGGTCTACGAGACTCGTGAAGCTCAGCGTCGGAGATTGTTGTCCACTGCAGAGCATACCCCCTGGCAGATCATGCACGGGATGCTTGCACTCCGCGAAGAATTTCTGATTCGACACAATGGTCAGCCTGTCAGTTGCCTGGAATGGATTAAAACCGGGCCGACCTTTGAGAACGAAAACTGGTTTGAGAAAACTCAGGTTCGTGTGCTGACCGGACGGGGCGGCAACAATGCCTTCGAAATGGTGACGGTTGGTCGTGGCCATCCCTACAACAAACCGTATGCGTTTGAAGGTCACATCAATCAGTTCGTCGCAATCCTGTCGATGAGCGGAGTGCCACTGGAAACGCAGTTCAACACGCCACAGGGCCCGGTCTCCATGCGTGACATGCTCACGTACGCCAAGATGACCGTCAACGCGAAAGAAGAAGTGACCTGGACGCTGTGGGCGCTCAGTCGCTATCTGCCTCCCGATGCCGAATGGACCAATGCGCAGGGAGAAAAATGGAGCATTGAACGCCTGGTGAAAATTGAGACGGCAAAATCTCTGCAGGGAGCACCCTGTGGCGGAACGCACGGCCTTTTCGCGTTGGCTCATGCCCGCAACGTGTATCTTCGAACCGGCAAACCGCTCGCGGGAGTCTGGCTGGAAGCCGAACAAAAAATTCGCCGCTATATCCAGACGGCCCGGATGCAGCAAAACTCCAACGGCACTCTGTCGTCGAACTATTTCCGAGGCCGTGAATACAAGCAGGACTTTGACAAGCGGATGGCCAGCAGCGGACATCTGCTGGAGTTTTTGATGATGGCGTTGCCTTCGCAGGAATTGAACGCTCCCTGGGTGCGCCGCGCGATCGAAGCAACGTCCAACGACCTCATGGTCAATCGGAAAGCTGAGGTGAGCTGTTCGCCACTGTATCATGCGACCAGTGCGCTCAGTATCTATCTGGATCGTATCACAGCAGTTCCTCCGAAGATTGCACAGGGCGCACCGAAGACGCATACGATTTCAAACAGCAAAGAAATCAAATCGGCGGATGCGGCATTGACCGGGCCCGTCGTCGATCAACCGGAAACCCTCACGGCAGAGAGTGTCAATTCGGAAGCGGTCAAAACGCCGGTGATGGAATCGTCCGGTGTCGATTTGAATGGAGCACCGAAAGCACTCACCGGGCCAGTGACGACAGTGCCGGATGTGCCGATGAAGACGGAAACCGGACCACTGCCGACACCAGGTGAAGCGACTCCTGAACCAAAGCCTGCAAATGAACCAGTTCCGAGTGAACCGATTCCGGCCAAAGTTGAATCGGGCGGGGCGGACACGAATGTTCAACCTGCAGACAAGATCCGCGTTTTTGGCCCGCGACCCGCACCGCCAACTCACATCGCTCCTGAATTAAATCCACGACTTGACAAGATCCGCGTCGATGAGCCTCAGGTTACCAGCGAGGTGATTCCGGTGCCCGAACTTCAGATCGCCAAACCCGAGAAGGCCGTTCCCGGAATTCCTTCGATTGATCCGCAATTTCCATCAACCCCTGTACCGCCAGTGCCGCTTCCGGACGAACTACTGTTCGCGCTGCCCGAGGACGAACTCGTTCCGACCCCGGTCGCTGATCCGTCGTTGGAACAACACGTCGTCGTGATTCCATTGACACCTTTGGTTGCGACAACCGATCTGCCGCCGACCACTGCGGAACTCATTGAGGGAAATCGCGACCATTTGCCACTGGAAACAATGAAGGTTCCGTTTCGGAGTGTCGGCAGTGCCAAGGTGCTGCCAAACGACAAAGATCATCCGCCTGCAGAACTGCCCGAAGAGAAGAAAACCGAACGCTGGAAGGCTACGCCACCCGAACGCCGCAAAGTGATCGTTGTGGAGGGAAAAACCCCAGGCAAATAACGATGGGATTCCGAACTGTCAGGGCTGTGTCGGCGGAATTGGCGGTGGTGCGGGTGGACCGAAGGCGGGTGCCAGTTGGGGAACCTGACCTGCGGCAACCCAGCCAGCCATGCCTGCGGACCAGACGAGTGTGGATTTTGTGATCTGACCGGCAGCGATTCCGCTTGCGACCTGATCCGGACTGTACGGTCCCTGTCCCTGACCATTGACTGCCACATGCCATGCAGATGGAAGCGTGGGAGGCATCGCCGGTGCGGTTGCAGTCGGCGGAAAAATGCCCGGCTGCATCATCCGACCGGCCATGGCCATGCCGAGTCCCAGCCCCATGCCTTCGGCCGCACCACCGCCACCGGGATTTTCTGCTGCGGCTGTCATCGCCTGCCCCATCTGGTACTGCTGGAATTTTCCAAGATCTCCCATGACGCCGATACTTGTTCGAGTATCCATGGCCTTTTCAACAGCTTCCGGCAGCGAGATGTTGACGATGACCAGCTGCGGAATTTCCAGACCATATTCGTCGTCGATTTTATCCTGGACCGACTTTCGCAGTGTTTCCCCGAACTCCCGATACTTTGAAGCCAGATCCAGGGCTGCAATATTCGACGAACCCAGAAGCTCGGCAACGCAACTGACGATGATCGATCGCAGCAGTTCCGTGACTGCATCAGCACCGACTTCCTGACTCGTACCGACAAGCTCTGTCAACAGCGCTTTGGCATTCGATGCTTTGACGGCATACGTGCCAAACGCCCGAATTCGGATGGGACCGAATTCCGGATCACGCATCATAATGGGATTCGGGGTGCCCCATTTCAGATCCGTAATCTGCTTTGTGCTGACGAAATACACTTCGGATCGAAACGGACTGTTGAAGCCATACTTCCAGCCGGCGATTGTACTCAAAATCGGCAGGTTGTCTGTTTTGAGTTCGTAATTGCCCGGTTCGAACACATCGGCCACCTGCCCGCGATGGACAAAGACTGCAACCTGGCCCGGGCGCACAATCAATTGTGCGCCGTTCTTGATTTCGTTTTGATAGCGAGGAAAACGCCAAACGAGTGTGTGCCGGGAATCATCGATCCACTCGATGATGTCGATCAGTTCATTCCGCAGCTTATCAAACAACCCCATCAGAATAACTCCTTGCAGACGCGAATTAAAAACCAGACTTTGATTTGAGTTCAGCCATACAGCTCGTGCTCTGAATCTCGAGCCGCGATTATCTGAGATCCTTGATGCGAATGTCTTTAAACTCCGTCCACATCGGATTTCCGGCGTGCAACTGCAACGCCAGGACACCTTCCAGAAGTGCTCGATCAGCATCGTTGTCTGTGAAATCCAGAATCAGCCGACCATTCATGTAGTGTTGAATATGGTTTCCTTTGCCGATAATAATCACGTCATTCCAATCGTCCAGTCTGAACAGTTTTTTCCAGCCATCCTGACCGATCAGGACTTCGGTGACTTTCTTACCGTCGGCTTCCCATGATGCTTTTTCTCCCACAAGGCAAATGCGGCCACGTTTGCCTCCTTCGTCGTAGATAAAGCCAGACACATGGGGAAATGTGATTTCGTTACGCAGTTCATGTTGATATCCGCGGACAACCCACTTGTTGCGAACATTGTCTTCGGTGATATGTTTCGAACGGTACTGAATCCCGGAATTGTTGGCTGCATTGCAGCGGAACGAGAGTCGCAGATCAAAATCCTTTGTGACGCCATCTTTCCAGACGACAAATGTGTTGCCCTGCGCTGCGTGTTCGGCAGTCGTCTCGCCGTGAATGACGCCATCCTTTACCGACCAGAGTCGGGGGTCTCCATCCCAGCCTGTCAGATCAGTTCCATTAAAGATTCTGACGAACTCGCCGGATTCTTCCGGAGCTTTCACGACATCATCGGCATTCGCCATAAGGGAAGCAGAACAGATCAAGGTCAGCGTGACGAAACGCAGCATGGCGATCTCCATGTGACAGAAGGGATTTCGAATTCAGGCCGTCAATGCAGGACTGGCCGCCCAGAATTATGGCACCTTTTCAGTGCTTTCAACAGACATCGTGGCGTGCTTTTACGCGAAGTCGCTACGAATTATCGCGTAGGCGACGTCGCTCCGCGACGCCCACTCCTGTTGGCGCTCGTTGGAAAGCAACGCCGCCGGGCGGTATCCATGAATCACGAGTGACGGAATTGCCGGATTGTTCCCGGGGAATCTCAGTCGGCGGAGCGACAGAGCTACATGGACGACGGTGCTCTCAATCACCCGGCGGCGGGCGGCGGGATTGCTTTCTGTCTGATCGGACATGCTTATCATTCAGCCGACGTTGTTTCGCTCCGCGTGACGGAGCGCTGGCTTTGCGTTTTGTCGGAGCGACTGCGACGCTCAGAAGCAATTCCACAAGCTTACTCAGGCAGTCCTGCGTGTTACGTCCCTGGTCACGGTAGCGCTGACTGGTGATCAGCAGCATTCCTTCTTTGTTGATCCGGCGGCGATAACGAATCAGAAAGCGTTCGCGCACGTCCTGCGGAATCGACGGCGACCGCGTCGCGTCCCACGTTAAGAGGGCCTTGGAACAGACTTTGTTGACGTTCTGCCCCCCCGGACCACCGCTCCGCGAAAACGCAAACGTGAATTCAGAGTCGGGAATGTGAATCTGCTCGTTGACTTCAAGCATTGCAGCTACGCCTCACCGAAGACCAGGCACGCATTATGCCCCCCGAACGCGAAGCTATTTTTCATGGTTCTGCGAATTCGCATGTTGCGAGCGCTATTCGGGACATAATCCAGATCGCACTGTGGATCCGGTTCATCAAGATTGATCGTCGGCGGTGCGATCTGACGCAGCATGGCCGTGATGCAAAATGCCGATTCAACTCCACCGGACGCTCCCATCAGATGGCCAAGCTGGCTTTTGGTGCTGGACACCGCGAGTGCGTCTGCATGACTGCCGAACACCGCCCGGATTGCGTTCGTTTCCGCGAGGTCGCCGAGCGGCGTGCCCGTACCATGAGCATTGATGTAATCTATTTCGTCCGAATGCAAACCGGCATCCCGCAGTGCGGCGTTCATCGCATAAGCGGCTCCCGCACCTTTCGGATCGGGTACTGTCAGATGAATCGCATCAGCGGATTGTCCATAGCCCAGCACTTCGCCCAGAATTGTGGCTCCGCGTTTCAGCGCAAAGTCACGCTCTTCCAGTACCAGAATTCCAGCACCCTCCGACAGCACGAATCCGTCGCGATCACGATCGAACGGACGGCTGGCCTGATGCGGTGCGTCATTGCGAGTCGAAAGGGCTCCTGTCCGCGCGAATCCCGCGATGCCCATTGGTGTGACCCCGGCTTCCGATCCGCCCGCAATCATCACGTCTGCCACGCCTGACTGAATGATGCGAGACGCATCACCGATCGCATTTGTTCCCGACGCGCACGCCGTACAGACTGCGGTCGTCGGACCGCGAAGTCCCCAGCGCACGGAGATGTTACCACTGGCTGCGTTGATGATCAGCTTCGGGATCATGAACGGCGAGATCCGATCCGGACCCCGATCGAACAGCATCGAATGCTGCGTTTCGATTTCGTTCAGTCCGCCAATCCCACTTCCCACCAGCACGCCGTAGCGATACGGATCGCCCTGTGTGAAATCGATCGCCGCCTGTCGAATCGCCTTGTCGGCCGCGACGATTGCAAACTGAGAAAAACGATCGGTACGCCGCTCGTCCTTCGTATCGAACGCAATATGTTCGCTGGCAATGAAGTTGCGAATTTCGCCACCGAACCGAACCTTGAAGTCCCGGCAGTCAAACCGTTGAATGAGCCCGACGCCGCTTTGTCCGGCACATACTGCTTCCCAGACGTCGTCCAGTTCGCAGCCAAGCGCGGTGACGACGCCGAGACCTGTCACTACAACTCGACGACGTGACATCATGCAGCTCGCGACGCAAAAAAGTACTCGCAACCCCGGCTGGAAATTTCGCGCCAGCGAGTTGTCTGAATCAATCCTGACAGCACAGCGCAAAACGCGGTCCTGTGCAGAACAGACGCCAGAAGGGATTCGCCAATCCGGTGAGTGCGAGCAGACAGGATCAGGACTTGCCTTCGATGTACGTAATCGCGTTCCCAACTGTCTTGATCTTATCATAGTCCTCATCAGGAATCTTGACGTCAAACTCATCTTCCAGAGCCATGACAAGTTCAACGATATCCAATGAGTCTGCCTTAAGATCATCGACAAATGAGCTGTCGCGAGAAATCTCTTCCTTCGGAACGTCAAGCTGATCGCTGACGATACCAATCACTTTTTCTTCAATCGACACTGATAAATTCCTCCAGCGAAACAAAACACCAACAGTGAATTTCCTACCCACTGCCGGTCCTTCGTGGAACTCTTCCGGTGGCCTGCTCCAATACAGGCTGTGCTCCGGTCCTCGAATCGTGCGGAAGATATATCGGGTTTGCGAATTCGTGTAAACCCGTCCGATCAGGCAGACTGCCGCATTTCCGGACTCCCACAAGATTTCAGGGCGTTCAGGGGCGATTTTTAGGGCGAACTCGCGATTTCGGAGGAAACGGGTATCTGTTTGCTGCCAACTGGTCCGTTGTCGCCCGGCGGATCAGCCGTTTAAAAACAATGCCCCGCTTCCGGGCGAGATGAATTCTGCATTGGCCATATCGTCGGCAAAAAAATGTGCGGCAAAAAGACAGCAACTTATTTTTCTGCCCAACATTTTTCTGCATCGAATGCCTTTCCTGCTAAAAAGTCCTGTCGAAGCTGTCGTAAGTGTGGATTCGT
>Ga0105046_10004138_pt1 | contig 23090 bp, 15 predicted proteins | sample MAT03_FD_78385 | JGI IMG/M metagenome (GOLD analysis project Ga0105046, IMG submission 78385) | Freshwater microbial communities from Lake Fryxell liftoff mats and glacier meltwater in Antarctica - MAT-03 (megahit assembly) | ecosystem: Environmental > Aquatic > Freshwater > Ice > Liftoff...
CCTTGCACTTCTTGCGGTTGGCGATGATCGACCAAAGTTTTGAGCGCAGCGAGCGCTCCTTCGGCCGGCCCAAGCGCTAGCACCGCCACGGCCGCTGCTCGATCGGCCGGTTTGCGCGCTGAGTCGACGGCCGACTTGTGGGCGTCCTCGATGAGTTGATTGAGAATCTTGGCGGCCTTGCCTGTGGTGTCACGCGCCAGGAGCTTATCGAGCGAGCCACCACGCCGCGCGGCTCCTTCGCCCAATCCGCGGATCAGCGTCCCGGCCAGTCCGGACTCGGCGCCGGAGAGGGTTTCGACCGAGGCCAACACGGCCGAGATATCGGCCTCGCGACCACTTGCTCCGGCTTGCGCGGCCAAGGCGGATAATACGGTGGCGCCTCCATCCGTCTGACGAAACGTCGCATCGGCGATCAGATCCGCAAAGATGACATTGACGCCGGCCGCCAGTGAGCTCATCAGCGCTAGTCGCATCCAGCGATCGTCGGCGCCGCGTCGCGCGAGGTCCGCCAGCGCCGCGTCTCGGCCGTCGGCGGTGATCTCGCCCAGGCTGAAGAGTAACTGATAGCGCGCTTCGGCGTCGGGCTCGGTCTTTGCCAATGCGAACCAGCGATCGCGAATTTCGGCAGAGCCCTTAGCGGCGGCTTCGCTCAAACGCACGGCGTGCTGTCGCACTTTGGGATGTTTGTCCGAAAACGCCGCGAGCAAGATGTCCGATGAGAGCGAATCGAGCCCGGCGAGCGCGTAGAGGGCGTGCATCCGACCCTCGGGCAGGGGGCAATCCGTCGCCAGTGTTTTGAGCGCCGGCGCGGCGGCTTTGTCTTGCCGCTCATACAACAGCCGGGCCGCGGTGTCTCTGTGCCAACCATTGGGATTGGCGAGCGTGGCGACCAGGTCAGCGGTCGAGGCTGCGGCCAGGTTTGGGATCGTTGGCTGGCGGAATCCGTCCGGAACCACGCGGTAGATTCGCCCTCGATCGCGACCGCTGGTCAGGTCCAAATGCTGCTTGATCTCAGGCGGCAGCGAGAGTGGGTGCTCAATCACTTCGCGATACATGTCCGCGACGCAGAGGGCGCCGTCCGGCGAGTTGGCATATTGCACCGGTCGAAACCAGAGATCGCGCGAGGCGATGAATTCGCTCTCTTTGTCGATGCGCGTTGCGGACAATTCCACGCCATGCGGAACCACCAGCTTGCGATGGACCAGGTTGCTGCCAACGTCGCCGACAATCGCCAGTTCCGCCGCGCCTGTGGCGGCCGGATCGTCCACGACGGGGGCGGGCCAGGCGTTTCCGCGATAGATGGTCACGCCGGTGGCGCTGGTGAAGTAGCCGCTCGCGCGACCTCCTCCTTCGACCGGGCCTGGTACCTGGCCGCTCATGCGCAGTCTGGTGCGCACGACACGCCACGGTTCGACAGGGCTGATCCGATAGACCTCGGCCTGGGCGCCATCGGCCGCGATACTGAGCCGCGGCGAGGGCGCCGCCAGAAGCGGATTGCGCGCCACGTACCGGTCTTCGAACATCACTTGTTGAATGTGATCGCTGTTGGAGCAAACGAACTTGCGTCCCCAACTGTCAAAGCTCATGCCGTGCTGCGCGCCGCCGCTGGTGGGCACGAGTGCGAGCGTGCGCGGGTCGAAGGCAAAGTCACGGCCTGCGAGCGAGACGCCTTTCGCCTTAGGATCGTCCGCCGGCCGGATCGTTCCGCCGGAACTGCTGGTGGCGCCGTGGATCCGATTATCCAGCCCCCAAGCAAAGCTGTTGATCAATCCTTGGACGTTACCTCGCCCGAATCCGGTGAAGACTTTTTTCTTTACTTCGGCGACGCCATCGTCGTTGGTGTCCTTGAAGTACCAGATATCGGGGGCGGCGCCGACAAACACGCCGCCGTCGTAAGCGATCAAAGCGGTGGGCCAGCTCAGTGTCTCGGCGTAGAGCGTGCTTTTGTCGAAGCGGCCATCGCCGTCAGTGTCTGTCAGCAGGCGAATGCGTCCGAGATTGGCCTCGGCGTCTTCGGAGTAGTCGATCATCTCGGCGGTAAACAACCGACCGCGCGCGTCGAACGACATCGCCACAGGATCGGTCACCAGCGGCTCGGCGGCGATCAATTCCAACCTGTAGCCAGGCTGGACCTGAAACGTGGCCAGCGCGTCGGCCGGCGCCACGGGCTGAACGCGCGGCAGCTCAGACTTCAGGTCGAGCGGCGCGGGAGCTTTTTCCTTCGCCGACGCAGCGGTGGGCTGGGCGGCTGGCGGAGCTGCGGCCGCGCGAGAATTCAACGCAAGGAGAACACAGAACATCAACGTGGCGGGCGGCAGGAAGAAGGGCCGCAATAGGTGGGAGTGCATGGAGGACGATCCTAATCCCCCGCCAAGCCCGATTCAAGCGCGCCGGCCGACTGTTCCGTATTGCACGTCGGAATAGCGGCAGAAACCCGCCGGCGCCGCATGGGAGCCGCGAGACGCAATGGAACCGATTGACGCAACCGAGTGGATGGCCGCGCCGGAACCGATTGACGCGTCGGGCTAGGAAGTTGAAGTCCCTTGCCGGCGCGTCGCGCTACGAAATGCACGTGACGTCGTGGGGCGCGGTTACGCTCGTTGACGGCTGGAGCGCTTGCGGTCGTTTTCTGTTAGCAGGATTTTGCGCAGGCGGATTTGGGTTGGCGTGACTTCGACCAACTCGTCTTCCTCGATGTACTCGAGCGCCTCTTCCAGCGACATCACGCGCGGCGGCTTGAGGATGATGTTGCGGTCGCTGCCAGACGCCCGCATGTTGGTCAGCTTCTTTTCCTTCGTCGGATTGACGGGCATGTCGCCGGTGCGGCTGTTCTCGCCGACGATCATTCCTTCGTAGACTTCCACGCCTGGGCCGACGAACATCTCAGCGCGGTCTTGCAGGCCGTCGAGACCAAAGGCCACGGCCTTGCCAGGCTGCATCGAGATCAGCACGCCGTTGCCGCGTCCCGGCACGTCGCCGGAAACGGGACGGTAGCTCTCGAAGCGATGGTGCATCACGGCCGTGCCTTGCGTGGCGTTCAGCAGTCGCGTTCGCAGGCCGATCAGACCACGGGCCGGGATCGAAAACGAAACATGCGACAACTCGCCACGGTTTCCCATCTCGACGAGCTGGCCACGGCGGGCGCCGACCAACTCCATCACCGGACCCAAACGATCTGGCGGCACTTCCACCACCAAGGATTCGTACGGCTCTTCCGTCACGCCGTTCTTTTGACGGGTGATCACGCGTGGCTTGCCGATCGAAAGTTCAAAGCCCTCGCGGCGCATCGTCTCGATCAAGACCGAGAGATGCAGCAGGCCACGACCGCTGACGGCCATGGCTTCGGAGTTTTCGACGGGGTTTACCGTCAGGGCCACGTTGCGCTCGAGCTCTTTCATCAGGCGATCGCGTAGATGGCGGCTGGTCAGGTACTTGCCTTCGCGGCCGGCCAGCGGAGAGCTATTGACGGCAAAGATCATTTCCAACGTTGGCTGATCAACTTCCACGCGCGGTAGAGCGCGGCGCTCGACCGGGTCGCTGATGGTGTCGCCGATCTCGACCTCTTCCAGGCCGACAATCGCCACAACGTCTCCGGCAGAGGCTTCTTGGACTTCAATCCGGCCCAGGTTGCTAAAGATGTGGACCGCGACGACCTTGCCGGCCACGGCGCCATCACTCTGCATCAGGGCGACCGACTGACCCTTGCGGATCTTACCGGCCGAAATCCGGCCAACCGCGATTCGGCCGACATACTCGGACCAATCGAGCGTGTTGACCAACATCTGGAGCGGCGCTTCTAAGTCGACTTCGGGACCTGGCACGTGCTCCAGCACCATGTCCAACAGCGGCTGCATGGTCGTGCCTGGATTGGCGGGGTCATGTGTGGCAAAGCCATGACGCGAGCTGGCGAAGACGTAGGGGAAGTCCGCCAGTTCGTCGTCGGCGCCCAACTCAATGAAGAGCTCAAAGGTTTCGTTCAGCACCTCGCGAGCGCGGGCGTCCGAACGATCAATTTTGTTGATGACTACCAGCGGCTTCAGTCGGAACTCCAACGCCTTGGAGAGGACGAAGCGGGTTTGGGGCATGGGGCCTTCCGCGGCGTCGACCAGCACCAGGGCGCCGTCGGCCATCCGCAGCACGCGCTCGACCTCACCGCCGAAATCCGCGTGACCAGGGGTATCGATCAGATTGATCTTCACGCCCTTGTAGGGGATGGCAATGTTCTTGGCGAGAATCGTAATGCCGCGCTCGCGCTCCAACTCGTTCGAATCGAGAATACAATCGCCGACAAGCTGGCTGGCGCGAAACTCGCCGCTTTGTCGCAATAGGGAATCCACCAGCGTCGTCTTGCCGTGGTCGACGTGGGCGATGATGGCGATATTGCGGATGTCATTGCGTCGCATGTGATCTCAATCCGATCAAAAAAATACGATTGGGGACCTTTCACTTAGCGCACACCGATAGCATGCCAAGCGTGAGGAAAACTGGCTCGCGGCCTTGTTCTTGGACAACTGCCGATCCTGCGTTGCAAGCAGCACAGGACGTCCGGCGCGTCCCCGCAAAGCCGGATGGCGTCCCCCGCAGAGGAAGCCGGCCTGCCTGCTCATCACAGGCCAGGCAAAAAGCTGGTCCGTGCGGAACACTGCCCCGCGGGTCAACAAACACTGGGGTCAAATGATACTGGCAACGGTCGGGTCAGCCGCCGCCAGGTTCGGCCGCGCGAGCTATAGCACTCCATAGTACCACGGGGGGGCAAATCAGGGTAGAGCGTAATCGCCCAGCGTGCGACGAATTACCGATGCCGGCGGTCGATCGGCGGACCGCCAAAAGCACTAGTTTTTGAGGGGAAATCAGGCGCAGCGCGTCCGATTGTTTGAATTTGATTTATTCGTGGCTGCGCAGGCGCCTTTCCACGCGTTGCGATCGCTTGCGAACGTTTTCCGGCCTTCCGTTGGTCGGCCTGTCGTTTAGCGCATGCATGCATCACTAATTGGCTTGAATGCGAGCAATGTCCGGCACTGTGCTCGCCTCGAGCAGGCCCAACGCTTGCATCGCTTGCACCAGGTCTTTGGCGACCAGCGCCGCCCGTTCCGCGCCGCCGCCATGCTCCAGCACCACTACAAACGCCACGCGGGGCGCTTCGGCCGGCGCGTAGCCGGCGAACCAGGCGTGATCCGGCAGGTTGGCGCCCGTTTCGGCCGTGCCGGACTTACCGGCCACGGCGACGTCGGCGTCCGCGAGCGTCCCATGCGCCGTGCCGTCTTGATGTTCGACTGCTCGACGGAGCCCTGCGCGCAGTTCGTTAATCTGTCGACGAGAGAGACCTGCGGACTGGGCCGGCGCTGGCGACTGAGATTTGGAATCGTCGCCGACGGCAATCAGCCGCGGTTGCACCAATTGGCCACCGTTGGCGATGGCGGCCATCGCTCTGGCGACTTGCAGCGGCGTGGCAGTCAGCCGGCTTTGGCCGATTGCCAGCGCTTGCGTGTCGGCCAGCGTCCATTCTTCCGTGTCCGGCGTTGCCGCCGAGGAGGTTGGCAGATTAGCGGATGATTCGCCTGGCAGGTCGACGCCGGTTCGCTTGCCGAAACCGAGCCGGTCCGCGCAACGGACGAGGGGCGCCAGGCCGAGTTGTTGCGCGTGGTGAAAGAAGTAGACGTTGCAACTTTGGGCCAAGGCGTCCGCCAGGCCGAGTTCTTCGTGCCCTGCCCCCAAGTGGCGAAAGATCTGGCAGCGCAGGCGATCTGGCTGTTGCAGATAGCCTTGGCAATAGAAGGGGGCGGCCGGATCGAAGCGTGGATCTTCCAGCAGCGTGGCCGCGGTGACGAGCTTGAAGACCGAGCCAGGAGGAAGCGCCATTTGCGTCGGCCGATCGAACAACGGATGGCCGGCGTCTGCCAGCACGCGACCGATGGCCTCGTTATCTCCTTCGGCAAAGACGTTGGGGTTGTATCGTGGTCCGGAAGCGGTGGCAAGAATCTCGCCGGTGTGGACGTCGATGGCCACGATCGCGCCGCCAGGCGATGAGGCCTTCGGTCGATCGTTTGATTCCGTCAGCGCCGCTGATTGAGCAATCGCCCGATCGAGTTGCGCCTCGGCGATGCGCTGCAACCGGGCGTCGATGGAAAGAACGAGATCCGCTCCGGCCGCTGGTTCTCGCTGGCGGACCGTGCTGAGCAACCGTCCGCCGTGATCGGTTTGATCGATGAAGCGGCCATCGCGGCCACGCAATTGAGCGTCGTATTGGCGCTCGATTCCTTGCCGGCCGACGAGCGATGGACGGTCCTCTTCGGCCACGTCGCCGGCGCCCAAAAATCCAACGACGTTGGCCGCCAGCGCGCCGGCCGGATAGTGGCGACGCGATTGTTCGACGATCCTCAGGCCGGGATATTCCTCTGGGCGCGACTCGACCTCGGCGACCACTTCGAGCGGAACATCGCTGACCAGGACGTGGTAATCGAGCTCCTCGGCGATGACAATCCGCGGCGGCGCACGCTCATCGTCCGGCGCGAACAACCACGGAACGTAGCGCGGGCCGAAGGCAAACGCTGTTTCCCAGAAGCCGGTTGCGGCGACGGGCGTCTTCTTTTCGAACGCGACTTGCTGCCGATGCGAGTTGACTTTTTCGGAAATCGTCCGCACGCGCGTTTGGATCCGTTGCGACTGCGCTTGCAGCTCATCGACGGGGCGACCGCACAGCCGCGCGGCGATGCTGAGCAGGTCACTCCGATACGCGCGGATCCAGGCTTCTTCTTGCGCTAGCCTTACGCCGCGGCGCGGCGCATCGCGCGGGATCCGCGCGCGGGCCTGGCTGCGGATCCAGCGCGGGCTGGGCGCATCTTCGAGATAGCGGTAATGGACGGCCAGTGAGGCGACACGCTCGTCGGCGGCCAGCACCAGCCCATCGCTCGTCAGGATCCGCCCACGAACGCCGGGGATCCAACGCGGTTTTTCCAGCAACCGGGCGGCCGCGGCGCGGAAGGCGGGCCCTTGCGAACACTCGATCGCTACCACGCGCGCCAGCACCAGGCAGAGCAGCAGCGTAAAGCCGATCTGCAAATGGCGAATTCGCCGACCCGAATCGGCCACCGGCGCGCCGTCATCCGCGGCACAGCGTCCCCAGCGGCTTTTGGCGGACCTGGACATGAGCTAACGCGTCGCGAGATTGTGAAAGTTGATATTCAAAACGCGGTTGAACGAAAGCATCCGCAATTGTTCGCTTGAACTGTGCTTGCATTCAGAACGAAAGGCGACCCAACCTGGCCTGCGACGGTTCGCGCAGCCAGCCGCTACACATCCAAACCGGTAGGCTGACGGCCGCGGTGTAGGCGGCGATCATCACCGCGCGCGAAACGGCGAGCGTTATCGGTGGGACGGGCTCGCCGACGATGCGGTTGCCTGCAAAGACGAGCAGCATGACCAACAGCACGAGCGGCGTCGTGGCCAGTGCGCGGAGGAGTGGATCGAGTCGGCGAAAGCGGACGCCGAGCCGCTCGATGGCAAACCCGGCCGCGCCAAACGCCAACACGCCCACGCCCAGGTGGCTGCCGGAATTCAGATCGAAGATGAGTCCGATGGCGCCGGCCGCCAGAATGTTCCATTGCGAAGCGCGATGACTGGCAACCCAAACAATCGCCCACAGCGCCAACCAGCAGGGGGTCGCGTGGTGGACGTCGAGCGTTTGTGCGAGGGCGATCTCCAATAGCGTCACTATGTACGTGCCGCCGATGAGCGTCAGCCAGATCATCGTCGCTCCTCTCGATCCGAAGTTTGACCGATTGAGAACGCCACGGCCTCGCGGGCGGGATTGCGGCGAGCGCGAAGCACGAGCAGCCGATCTTGCGCATCCGAGCCAGCGGCCAGATCGACCCAAATGTCCCAGTGGGGCGCCCCGGCCGCGCGCTCCACGCGGGCAACCCGACCATAGACCAGCGGTTGCGGCGAAACGCCTTGCTGTTCCGTGGTGAGGACCAGGTCTCCCACGGAGACGACTTGCTGCGCGCTGACCATGCGGACCCGGGCCTGCTGCTCACCAACGCCTTCGAGAATTCCGCGCAGGGCAGGGGGAGGCGTCGCTTGCGCGGCTTGTGCGTTCGCGATTTTTGATTGCGCGGTGTCTGCTTGCGCTGGCGCGATCTCGACGACGTCTCGATAGCCGGGCTGATCCGCGCGGCGCACGGTCGACGTTTGCGCGCCCACTTTCACCACGCGGCCGTAGACGCGCCGGCCGACGAGCGTGAGATCCCCCATGGTCAGGCCGGCGTCTTCGCCTCCGTCGATCATCGTGGGCTGCGAGGTTTTTGGATCGTTTGTTTTTGGACTTCGCAGTGCGCTATCGGCCAAAACGAGCGAGTCGCGCGACAGGCCTTGGTCCTGTCCGGCGCGGATGATCTGGTCCGTGGCCAGCACCGCGCAGGCGTGCCGACCGAGGACATGGACGGCCAGGCAGTCGACCCGAATCAGAGGCGGCAGTTCATCGGCGGACGCAGATGCAATGGAATGGGCATTCACGCCGGGCGCGGGCCGCGCGAGGACGCTTTCGAGCTCGTTATTGCGCGCGGTTAATTGCTCGACTTGTTGGCGCAGCGCGGCGAGTTTTTCAGTCGTTGTGCCACGATCGCGCCAGCGCCGGATATTGGTCTGGGCGAATTGACTGACGCTATCGGCCGCTAATCTCCCTGGCTCAACGGCCCAGGCGTAGCCGGCGCGAAGCGGTTCCAGCGCGCGGCGCGGGAGGGCCGTTATCAGCAGGCCGGCGGCCAGCGTCAGGGCCAGTCCGGCGCCGGTCGGGATTCTCGGCAAGTTCCAGCGGGCGCGGTTAAACATCGTCGTCGCTCGATTCCAGCATCCGCCGCCAGTCGTCCAGATGCTCCAACAGCGCGAGCGCGCCGGTTGCGGCCATGGTCATCGGGTCGCGGGCGCGGATCGCCGGCACGCCAATTCGTTCGGCCAGCCAGTCGTCCATGCCACGCAGCAGGCTCGCGCCGCCGGTCAGCACCAGCCCACCGTCGACCAGGTCAGCGGCCAGATCGGGAGTGCAGTGATCGATGGTCTGCTTGATCGCGTCGACAATTTCATCCAAGGGCGTGGCGAGCGCGGCGCGTACTTCGGCGCTGGTGATCGCGGCGCGGCGCGGCAGGCCCGTGCTGGCGTCGACGCCGCGGACGTCTGCGGTCAGCTCTTCGGCCAGTTCGCCGGCGCTCCCGATCTCAATCCGCAATTGTTCGGCCGCGTGCAGGCCGACTTTCAAGCCGTGATGGCGGCGCAGGAATTCCACGATCGCCTGATCCATCCGGTCTCCGCCGGCGCGGATCGATGCGCCGGCCACCATGTCTCCCAGGCTAAGGACGGCGACCTCGGTGGTGCCGCCGCCGACGTCGCAGATCATGCTGGCGACCGGTTCCTTGATTGGCAAGCCGGCGCCAACGGCCGCGGCGATCGCCTCGCTGACCAGATAAACCTGGCGGGCGCCTGCGCGGTGCGCGCTGTTGTAGACGGCGCGTTTTTCCACCGGGGTGATCGAACCGGGCACGGTCAGCAGCACGCGCGGCCCACGCGACCAGCCGCCGCGCTGCACCTTGGCAAAGAAGTAGCGGAGCATCGTCTCGCAGAGTTCGAAGTCCGTGACGACACCGGACGAGAGGGGGCGGACGACCGAGATCGAGGCCGGGGCGCGGCCCAGCATCTGTCGCGCAAGATGGCCCACGGCGCGCCCGCCCGAGACGACGCGATTAGCGCCGGCTTCGACAGCGACGACCGATGGTTCATTGAGCACCAGGCCCTCGCCCGACACGCAGATTTGCGTGTTGGCGGTGCCGAGGTCAATGGCCATGTCGCAGGCCAGTAGTCCGAGAATCCGGTGGAGCATCCTTGCTCAACGCGAATGGGTTTAGAGATTGATCGTTGAAAGACGCACGCACTCCATTGCGGCCGTTTCGACTTATCCGTCGGCTATGCCAGTTGTTGACTCACGCGCTGTACAAACGCTGGCGAACCAGATTCCGCTGGCCCAGCATCCATCGGCGCCGTCTGCGGCGAGAGTTGCGCCCGCAGCCGGACGGCCTCGGCTTTGTAGTCCCAGTTGTACCGGCTCAGCTCTAGAGCCAGGCATAGGATGCCGAGCAGGATCGCCGTGAGCGAGATCCCGAGCAGCACCGTGTAAATATCAGGCCGCGGCTTAACCACCGCCACGCCGCGCGGCTTGTCAGTCGATTGGGGTTGTGACAACGTCATTCCTCTCGATCGGACCTTTGCGGAATTCCTTGAGGATGCGGGCGACCGACTTCTCCGGCGCCGTCTGTACGACTTCGATGCGCCCTATGTAGCGGGCGCCACGCTTCACATTCAGCAGCGTGCCGATCTTCAATCCATCGTCCGAGCCCAGCGAGATCTCAACCAGGCCGTCTTTGCTGGCGGCCTCGATGATGCCGTCCGCCTTGACGACGTGATCTTCCGCGGCGATCTCCAGATTGACCCCCAAACGATTGGCAATCGTCCGGTTATGAGCAATCTGGTCCGCTAACACGGCGTTTTGCGACTTAAGCCGCTTGAGTTCGCCCTGGGCCTGGTTGAATTCGTCCGTTAGCTTGATGAAGTCTTTGAACTTCTCGTCGCGCTCTGTTTGCGATTTGCGAATGTTTGTCCGCAGGCCGTCCACCTCGGTCCGCATAGCCGCCAGCGTCTGTTGCGTGGTGTCCATGGTGGCGACGGCTTCGCGGGCTTGCTGCACCAGCTTGGCGTTCTCGTTCAGCTGCCCGTCGAGCTCGCGGCGGAGTTCTGTACGTTCTGTCTCCAGCGTTCCCAACTTGGCGACGCGAGCAGTCCGCTCCGCGTCGGTTCGTTCTTTGAGTTCCGCTAATTGCGCCTCGAGCTGATTGCGCTTGGTTGTCGCCAGCTCCAGCTTGGCCTTGTAGCCGGTCGTGGGGTTATTGATTGCTTCTAGCCAGCTTTGATGCGTGGCGTATACGGCCACGGCAAAGCCCATGAACGTCAGGCTCATCAGCAGGATGAGCACGATAAAGATCTTTCCGACCAGATTCATCGACCTGTCCTCAGCCTCTGCTGCCTGTCAACGCATTACGTTCGACGCTCTCCTGGGCCGTTCCAAAACCCGGAGCGCGCAATCTGCTTGTCTCTCTGATCCCATTCTCCATCATGGGCACGAATTATCTTGGGTTCAAACGCACCGACAGGATGTAGTGTCCGAAGCGCACAAGATTCGTCCGCGGCAAGAGATAGGGCCGCGCAGGACTAGATGTTCACTATAGACCCGAAGGGTCGCGCGAGTCAATTACGAATGGGCCAAAAACGGCAAGATGGGCTGACTGGGAGGCCTCCCAATTCCTACCTTCGGCGCCGGCCGAAAAACCCGTCTATAAGTCGACTTGCGCTAGAAACTCTAGCTTGCGACTGCTCGCCGTGCCTGACGCCGCCGCTGGGCTACGTCCCATCCACCGATGCCGGCCATTGCCAGGGCAAACAGCAGGCAGACGCCGGCCCCCAAATCGCCGACCATCACGTAGGGGCTGCGGCGAGTGTCGAACGGGATGTCGGCCACCAGGACATCGGTCGCCCGGCGGGGACCTTGCTGGAGGATCCGGCCGTCGGCGTCGATCACGGCCGAGAAGCCTGTGTTGGCGGCGATCGCCAGCGGCTTGCGGCATTCGACCGCCCGGAACGCGCCGGCGATGAGATGAAGATCCAACTCGGTGGAACCCCAGAACCAGCCGTCGTTGGTCAGGTTGACCAGCAGGTCTGGCTCCTCGTTCTGGTCCGCCAGCATGGAGACCTGGCCGCGGATGAAGTGGGGCAGAAACGTCTCAAAGCAGACACTGGGGGCCACGCGACCGCCGCGCACGATCAGCGATTGCGGCTGCTCGCCCCGCTTCAGGCCCCCTTCGAGCGGCGTCAATCGGTAGAGCCAGGGGATGTACTCCGCAAACGGGACGTACTCGCCGAACATCACAGGCCGCATTTTGTCGTATCGCCCTTGGACCACGCCTTGTTCGTCAATCAGGACCGCGGAGTTGTACGTGTCGATCACGCCGGGTCCGAAGACGACGGTTTGCATGCCAAGGAGCGACGGCGCGCGGAATCGCTTCGCGACATTCTTCAACAGGTTCTTATGATCTTCCGCCGCTCGGACGAGTTCTTCCTTGCTCCAATCGACACCCTCGGGAGCGTGGACGTCGTCCGTGTAGAGCAACATCGGATCGCGAAACATCGTTTCAGGCCAGACGATCAGGTCGATATCGTCATGCTCGGTGATCGCCTGTTTGGTGAGCGCAAGATATTGATCGTAGATCTCCTGGGTTCGCGCCTTGTCGAGCTTCATGTCGATATCGACCGAGCCTTGGATCAGCGCGACTTTTAGACCGTCTCTCGTATGTTCCGCCGCCATGCGCTGGTGGCCATAGGCAAGCGCTGCGACGAGCGCGGCGATTGCCGGAATCGCTGGCCAGAACCGCCAACGCGCGCCTTCCAGCGGGTAAGCCCGGACCGCGGCTGCGGCGACCAGCACGATCAGAAAGCTAACGGTATACCCGCCGCAGAGATCGCTGATCTGGATGAGTTCGATCCAGCGATACTGGCTGTGTCCGAGGGTGGCGATATTCAGGCCGGTGAGCATGTGCGACTGTGCGAGTTCGAGCCCCGCCCAGATCACGGGCGCCGCGATCAACAACGAGCAGCGCGCGCGATGGACGGCGACGCGCGACAGGCCGACAAAGATCGGCAGGTAGATAGACATGTAGACGCTGAGCGCGATCCAACCGATGGCGGTCGCTGGGTGAGGCAACCGCAACCAGTGGAGCGTGGTCATCCAATAGCCCATCCCGGCCAGCCAGAGCGCCACGTACGGCCGGCGACCCGGCAGTTGCGCCCGGCGGATGAGCAGCAGCCAGGGAATTGGGGCGAGCCACGCCAGGGGCCAAAGTCCCAGGGGCGGAAGCGCCGCCCAGGCGAGCGCGCAGCCGGCCAGTCCATAAAGCAACGTAGCGAAACTACGCGGCGGAGCTTGGGCCGCGCCGGCGCCTGTTTTGGATTGCGCGGCGACGCGCGCGGTTTGACCGGCCGTCGCGCGCTTTCCGTCCTGTCTGGATTGAACGCCAGGAGTCATAGGTCAGGTCAGCGCGGCCAATGGTTTCGTGGGGCATTTTGAGTGCAATGGTAGAACGGCATCTAACCTACGCCAGCCGCCAGAATTTGCCCAGATCAGCCGGGCGTGGCCGATGGCTGAAAATGGCTGCGATGGATGGCGCTTCCGTCCCAGTTGTCCGCTCACTCCCCGAGCGTGGATTTGCGGCGCAGGATGTGGTGGTAGTGCTGCGCAAAGCGGTGGGCTTCGTCGCGGACGTATTGCAGTAGGCGCAGCGCGTAGGAGTGCCGGCTTAGTTTCAATGGGTCGGGGAGGTCGTCCAGGTAGATTTCTTCTTCGCGCTTGGCCAGCGAGATCACCGTCGGGGGCTTGATCTCCAAGGCGCTGAAGGCCGCGAGCGCCGCGTTCAATTGCCCACGGCCGCCGTCGACCAGCAGGATGTCTGGGAACATGTCTCCTTCGTCGCTCAGGCGTTTGAACCGACGGGCGACAACTTCGTGAATGCTGGCAAAATCGTCGATGCCGGTCACGCCGCGAATCTTGAAACGCTTGTAGCCTGGCTTGAACGGCAGGCCGTCGATGAATTGCACCAGGCTGGCCACGGTCTCGCCGCCGCCCAGATGCGCAATGTCCACGCCTTCGATCGTGCGCGGCGTCTGGTCGAGCTTCAGCACTTTTTTCAAACCGCTGAGGCCCTTTTTGGGATCGATGTAGAAGACCTCTGGCTGGACGTGGGTGTCCAACTCGCCGCGACGGTCGAGCGTCTCGAGCGCTTGGATCTCGTCGCGTAGTCGGGCCGCGCGCTCGAACTTGCGCTCGTCGGCGGCCGCTTTCATTTCGGCGCGCATCTCTCTGAGGAGCACGGTCTTCTTGCCTTCGAGAAATTTGCGCAGCCGGTCAATGTCCTTGCGATATTCTTCCTTGCTGATCCGCAAATTGCAGGGGGCCGTGCATTGCTGGATGCTGTGCAACAGGCAGGGGCGGAACCACCGCCACTTGTCGTCCCCCTCGTCGATGTCGAGACTGCACGTGCGGAATTTGAAGATCTTTTGCAGTACCTGGATTGCGCCGCGCAGGCTGCCGGCGTTGGCGAAGGGCCCATACAACTTGGTGCCGCGCTCGCTCGGCTCGCGCGTGAATTCGACGCGCGGAAAATCCTCGCGAATGAAGATCTCCAGATACGGGAATGACTTGTCGTCTTTCAGATCGCGATTGAATTTGGGCTGAACGTCCTTGATCAATCGCGACTCGACCAGCAGCGCGTCGACTTCGCTATCCGCTTCCAAAAAATCAATGTCGGCGATCTCGCGACACAACTCCGCTGTTCGCTGATCCTCGGCGGCCGCCTTCAAAAAATAGCTGCCGGCTCTGGAACGGAGATTGACCGCCTTGCCGACATAGATCACCACGCCCGCCGCGTCCTTCATCAGGTAGACGCCAGGCGTCATGGGGAACTGGCGCACCTTGGCGGCGGCGTGCGCAAAGCCGAGCGTGGGCGTCGCGGCCTGCGCGTCTTCCGCCGTCGCATCGCTCGCGTTGGTCGTATGGGTTCGTTGCGTTCCGGAATCGGCGATGTCGTCTGACGCATTTACTGGCTCGGACGGAGCCCGTTCGGTCGATTCCGCAATAACAGCGTCCGGCGACTGCTCTGTCTGCGCAGGGAGTGGCGCTGAGGCCGCCGCCTTCTTGCCCCGTTTAGACGGTTTCCCTCCGGAACTTTTCGACATGCAATCTCAACAGCGGCGCGGGCATTACGAAAAATTGAGGCGCTCAAGGACACTTCGCGGAAAATGCCAAATAGACTTCCGCAGTCCTACCGGCGCCTTTTCGCTTGAATTATACCGCTTTACGTCCCAGCGGCCCACTTTTTGATACCAATGGCACACGATTTTCAATACGCCAGGCATGTGAAATGCTTTCGCCTCATGACAACCGTGCTTTCCTCTCAGGCAGAATTCGCTGCGGAAAAATCGTGTTGCGACGAATGATCTACTATAATTGAATTAGGTCGCTTACCAGCGCGTGTTGTGAATGCCAGCATCGTCCAGGCGGCCGGTACCGGAGGGATTCGAATCATGCAACCTACAGAGCTCAATCGTCGCTATCGCGCCGAGCATGACATCGCTCGACAGACCATGCTCGAACAGCGGATGCTGTCGAACATTATGCAGGCCGTCCGTGAGACGCTAGCGTGGGAGCCCACTGCCAGCAACATCACGCGCAAGCTGGCCAGCGTGCGGTTCGTGATGTCTTCTCTCCAGCGCCACCTGGATCACATGTTCGAGCTGGAAGAGCGCGAAGGTTACATGGCTGCCACGGTGGAATCCGCGCCTCACCTGGATGGCATGGTCAAAGGCCTGCGCGAAGAGCACGATCTCTTCCGCCGGATCGTCCGCGATCTGACGCCGCGATTGGAAGAGTTGGGTCCGCAGGACCATACGAAGCTGGAACTGGCGTGCGTCGAAATCGGCGATCTTCTCTGCCGCCTCGACGAGCACACCCGGCACGAGGCCGACGTGATGCAGGAAGCCCTATTGCGGGACGAAGGGGGCGAAGGGGGCTGACGGTTTGGCTCGTTCGGAAGCGGGCCTTCTGATTGATAGCTTGGCATTCCAGCAAAATCACGCCGAAACCGCCATTCTTCTAGGTGGTTTTCCCCCGCCGGTCCGAATGGACTTGGCCTTTGCCGGTCGGCTACAATGGCGGCCGGGCAGTCGCCACTTCCACTTTTTCCACCGCCCCCGAGCGATGGGCCAAACGCAAACTGGGGTTGCGCCATGTTGACGTTCATGGGTCGTTCCGAGTCTTGTTGTGATGGCGTCCGGCGAAGGCATTTTCTCAAGGCCGGCGCCCTGGGGATGGCCGGGCTGGGGGTTGCTGAGTTGGGCCTGGCGGATTTGCTCAAGCTCCGCGCGCAAGCCGCCGGCGAGACCGCGCGGCAATCGAAACACAAATCGGTGATCTTCATCGAGATGGCTGGCGGGCCGACGCACTTTGAGACGTACGATCCCAAGCCCAAGGCGCCGATCGAATTTCGCGGGCCGCTGGATGTCGTGCAGACCAGCACGCCGGGTGTCTTTTTCAGTCAGTACATGCGCGAGCAAGCGAAGTTGCTGGACAAGCTGGCGATCGTCCGTTCTGTGCGTCACGCCTCGAACAGTCACGATCCATCCAGCCACTTGGCGCAGACCGGGTATCTGAAGCGCGGACAAAAGGCCGGCCTGAACGAAATGCCCTGCTTTGGCTCCGTGGCGGCGCGGTCGATTGGCGCCGCAACGCCTGGCATGCCGGCTTACGTGGCGATCCCGCGCATCATGCGTAATGGCGGCGCGTCTTACTTGGGGACGGCCAACAATCCCTTTGAAACGATTGGCGACCCGGCGAAAAAGAATTTCAGCGTCCGCAATCTGGCTCTCTCGAAAGGCCTGGACTCCGGCCGCTTGGAAGATCGCCGCACGCTGCTGGCCTCGCTCGACACGCAGCGCCGGCTGGAAGACCTGGAGGGCTCGGCCGCCGCGATCGATGACTTCACACATCAAGCGCTGGAAATGGTGACCGGCACGCGGGCACAAACCGCGTTTGACATTCAGCGCGAAAAAGAGACAACGCGCGAGCAATATGGCCGTTCCGATATCGGCCAGTCGCTGCTGTTGGCCCGCCGGTTGGTCGAAGCGGGCGTGACCTGCGTTACGGTCACCTATTCCGGTTGGGACAATCACGCAGACATCGCCAAGGCGATGCGCACGCGCGGACCAGCGTTCGATCAGGCCGTGGCGTCGTTGGTCCAGGACTTGTTCGATCGCGGTTTGAACCAGGACGTGTTGTTGGTGGCGATTGGTGAGTTCGGCCGCACGCCGCGCGTCAACCGCAACGCCGGACGCGATCATTGGGGGAGCGCCATGAGCGCGCTCTTGGCTGGCGGCGGATTGAAGACCGGCATCGTCGGCGCCACGAACTCCAAGGGAGAAGTCCCGATCGAGGCCCCTTACAGTCCCGAGAACGTGCTGGCCATGATTTATCGTCACTTGGGTATTGACGCCGCGCAAACCTTCAACGATCTCGGCGGACGTCCCCGGCATTTGTTGGAAGATCGTCGCTTGATTGAAGAACTGGTGTAACCTCCATGACGCATTCGTTGAAGCTTGTCCCTGTATTGCTGTTGTTGATCGCCGCGAACCTGATGGCAGAAGAACCGCAGCCCAAGAGATTCGACGGCAACAAACCGGAGGCGACCAAGCCGGCCGCCGATGGTTCGTTCACGCTTCCGGCGACGCGCTGCGAAGTCTACGGCAAGACGCTTCAGTACATGCCGGAGGACAATGCGCTCGGCTGGTGGAACAGCCCTGACGATCGCGCGGTATGGAAACTATCCAACGCCAAGGCCGGCGCGTACGAGGTGTGGTTCGAGTGGTCTTGCGCGGACGAATCGGCGGATAACAACTTTGTAGTGGCCGCCGGCGAAAAGACGTTGAAGGGAAAGATCCCCACGACTGGTTCCTGGGCGACGCACAAGAAGGCCAGGTTTGGCGTGATCGAACTTCCGGCCGGCGCCAGTAAGCTGGAACTTCGGTCCGAAGGCAAAATCAAAGAAGCACTTGGCGATTTCCGCGAGCTGCGGCTGACGCCGGTGAAGGCGAAGTAGCGCCTTAGCGCTAGCGCGGGCCGTTCTCCGGCCCTCTAACTTTTACTGCGCATGAAGTTGGCATAGATCACGCGGCGCTCTATGCGCGCTGCCACGCCGACGCGCAGGTCCCCCACGTTGGTTTGCGTGGGGCCGGTTTTTACCAGTGCGCCCAGCGGCTCGAAAAAGTGGTAGGCGTCGTTTCGCCTCAGGTAGTCCGCTGGATCCAAGCCTGCGGCGCAGGCGTCCGCGATGACCTGGCCATCCAGCACGGCTCCGGCCGCGTCGCATGGGCCGTCTTCGCCATCGGTGCCGCCGGCGACAAACGCAAAGTCATCGCGCTTGGCCGCGGACAGGACTTCGAACGCCGCGAGCGTGAGTTGTTGGTTGCGCCCGCCCAGGCCTCGGATCGATGGATCGGCCAGCTTTACGACCGGTTCTCCACCGGAGATCAGGCAATCCGGACCCAGGCCTCGCGTTATGCCAATCACAAATCTTGCCAGTTGGCCGCCGACTTGTTCGGCCAGCCCTTCGCGCGCCAGCGGCGGAATCACCGTGGGCGTGTAGCCCAAGCGGCGCGCTTCTGCCGCGGCGGCGTCGACCGCGGTGCCGATGTTGGCAATGATCCGATTCGTCACCAGGCAGTGCGGCGGGGCGCCGCGGTTCAATGTCCCTCGGCCGGCCTGGGCCTGGAGATAATCGAAGACCTGTTGCGAGACGCCGGACTCGCGGGCGCGGAATCGGCCAAGGATCGCCAGCGCCTTCGCGGCTGAACCTGTGTCGTCGACGGTTGGCCCTGAGCCGATGACGTCGAGCGGATCGCCAATCACGTCCGAGATAATCAACGTGATCAGTCGGCCCGCGCGGCAAGCGCGCTTGAGCCCTCCCCCTTTGATCCGGCTGAGTTGCTTGCGAACGGTGTTCAGTTCATGAATGTCCGCGCCGGCGGCGCTCAGATGCTGAGTTAGCGCTAGCTTATCCGCGAGCGAAACGCCTGCGGCCGGCGCTGGCAATAACGCGCTTGCGCCACCAGAGATAAGTGCGATGCAAAGATCCGCCGGATCGGCCGCACTGACCATTTTTAGAATCTCTTCAGCGCCGGCCACGCCAGCGGCCGTTGGCTCGTTTTGACCCGGCGCGCGGGCGGCGTGCAAGTGAATGACCGACAGAGGGCGGACGCAATCGGCCGGCACGTTGAGCCAACCTTGGACGTGCTTTTCGGCCAGCAGTCGCGGGCCGAGCGCGGCTTCCAACCCGGCGGCCATGCCGGCGCCCGCCTTGCCACCGCCGACAACGATAATCCTGCGGACTGCCGACAGGTCGACCGTTTCGATCGCCTCGGTCGGCGGTTGATCGTCGCTTGCGGCGTCTGGTCCCGGCGCGCAGACGCGCAGTTGGTTTCCTTCCACGCGGATGGCCGCGCGGACCAGGCGTTCGGAGTCGACCGCGGCCACGCCAGCGCGCCAGATCTTCAGGGCATCGATACGAAGTTGAGCGAGAGGGCGATTCACAGTTGCGGTGGCCTATTGGACTGCCAAATGAAGTGGAGAGTTCCAGCCACGAACATCAGGACGTTCGCCCCAGGACGTTGACACTGAGCAGGTCATTCTATCAAACGTGCGAGGTCCGCAGCACGCCCAGCCATTCGGCTTCGTGCGCCAGCGTGATCTGTCCCAGGCTGTTGGGCGCGGCGGCGCGCAGCACTAGCCCCGCCAGAAAGGCCTGATCTCCGGCGCTAAACCGGCCGGCGAGCGCGCACCAGGGAGTCCCTTTGCCGCGATGTCCTGGCAGTGGCAGATTGGCGAATAGCGCGGCGGCAAATCCTTGCGTGCTGAGTTGCGGCGGCCAGATCTTGATCCGCGCCTGATGGGCCTGTGCAATCGCAAACAGGCCTGGCGCAAACTGATCGACAATCTCCGGCAACCGCTCGGCCGACGGTAATTGGCTGCCGCGCCCCACCGGCGCCAGCACCAGCACGACCAAGCGCATCGGGACGTTGTAGGCGTGCAAACTGGGACCGGTCGGCGGCGGGCCACTCGGGGCGATTTCTTCGAGATCGATTTCCGCCGGCGCCGGAACATCGGCCGCGCGGTGCTTCCGCGCAAACAGCGTGCTAAACGCGCGCAGCGCTTTGCGGAAACTCTTCAACAATACAAAGAGCGCAACGATCGCGCCGACGGCGCACGTCACGCCTATCAATATCTGATCAGGAGTAAGCCGCTCGAGGTCGATCATCTGTTGGATACCGGAGTTGGATCGCCCGAAACCGTCCGTCGCACAGTCCGAGCGCAATACGCGTTGTGTCTTGATCGTAGCCCGAAATGTGCAGTGTTATAATCCTAGTAGCCTGTTGATTTTCTCGACAGGCTGCGACCTCCCATGGATGTGAGGAAAAAATAGCGACGTAAGTCGTTATTTTGCGAGCCTCGCGAAGCTTTGCTTTGCACCGGGCGAGGTTGAAAAACGCCACGACGGCGTTTTTCAACAGGCAGCTAGTCCGAAATGTCCGTGAGGGAGAAGTGATGACTGACGGGGCAATGCGCGAAGTTCCCTCGCTCACGCGTCGAGCCAAGTAAGAAGACATCGGACGCTGTGGGAAGGCGCTGGCGCAGTGAGAAATCCCTCCCTCGCGCGCATCGACACTGTGAAAACGCAGTGACAGTCATGCGCGGTTTGCCGTTACCCGTTCTTGCCGCTGGATGTCAATCATCGAAACTGTTACTGCGGTAAAAATGTACGAAATGTAACAGAAGTCTCCATCTCGTAGTCGCCTATCCTCTCGATTCTACTTAACTTCATTAGCAATCTGGGGGAAAAACACCTGCCACCTGGGCGGTTGTTGTCGAGCTCCAAATCCGTTCCCCTAGAGCAACGTTCCGGAGAGGGAACGCTGCCCTAGTTTTGCGTCGGGCACGGAGGACGCACTTTGATTTTCACCGGAGGAATGTCATGAAGAAGTTGGCTGTGTTCGGCGCGTTGTTGTTGACCTTGGCCTTGGCGCTCGACGCTCAGGCTCGTCCGCGCCGTTGTCGCGGTGGCTGCCGTGGTGGTAGCTGCTGCGCGATGTCGGTAGAGAACGCCGGCGAAGCGACGTTGTCGCTCGCTAGCGGACTTTAATACTTGGTTGAAAAACGCCTGCGTGGCGTTGTTCACCTTCGCCAAGCGCAGAGCATAGCTCCGCGCGGCTCGTAAAATAACGACTGACGTCGCTATTTTGCCCTCACATCCATGTGAGGTCGCCGGTTGGTGACTGGCTCGTTGTGTTTTCAGGCCTACGCGTTGCGTAATGCAGCGTAACGGTCGAGCGGCGAGCGGTTTTGCGAGACTGGTTTTCCTACCGGTTCGTCTGACCGCTTGCCGCTTTTTATTGCGCGGCGCAAAAAAAAACACCCCAGCCTGCGCGGGAGGCAGGCCAGGGTGGCGGGACTGGGTATTCGGGTTTAAGGATTGTCGCTCAGCGACACAATGATCTGCGTTCTTGCAATCGCTGAAATTTTGTTAGTAGCGGTATTCCACGCTGGCGGTCAGACCGTCGAAGCTGAAGCTCTTCGAGAGGTTGCCGTAGTTGTTGTGTTGCGTGGCGCTGATGTAGTCCCCTGGCGTCACGGTGTTGAACCAGCCGCTGACCAGATAGCCTGCTCGCAAACGCATGCGCTGCGTCTTGCTGGTCCAGCCGACGCCCAACTCGGCGTCCAAGATCGAGACCAGGCGGCCACCGTTCCAGTGCGATTGAATCACCAGCGGGTCGAAGCCGAACGTCTCGCGATAGTTCGCGCGGAACTGTCCACCGACAAAGCTGGCGCCGGTGCGCCAATAGGCCATCAGTCCGGTGCGTCGGGCGTAGTGCTCGCCATCCAGACCGAAGCGGATACCGCCGCCATCGAAGTTGGAATCCGCCGAGACGTTGTCCGCCGCGTCGCGCAGGCCGGTCAGATTTGTCCCAAAGTCCTGGCTCAAGTGGACATAGCGGGCGCCGACCGAATAGTTGAGCGCGTAGTAAGGACTGTAAGCCAGCAGCTTTCGCAGTTCGACGTCGGCCATCTGGAAGTTGACGCTCGAACTTGACGCCGCCGTGGTAAATGGCAGGTTGGGTTGGATGATCCCGGGGTGCGAGACCAGCGAGTGGAGTTCCGTGTCTGGCGCCGCGGTGATGCTATCGCGCTCGCTGTTCTGATAGTACGTGTACGTGCCGCGAATGCTGGCGAACTGATCGATCGCTCGGTTCACGCCCACGCGGAAACCGCTCGAGTAGTTCGGATCGTTCGTGCCGATCGTTCCTACCGGCACAATGGCGCCCGGCGTGGGGACGACGCTATCGAGCGCGACCGGCATTGCGTAGCTGACGTCACGGCTGCGCGGGCGGAGAAACAGATACTCGCCAAACACGCCCGACCGATGCGGCCAAGAGGGCGGCAAGCAACCGCAATCCCGCGTTAGATGCGGACAGTCTGGATGCAAGACCAGGCCGATCGTGTCGTCGATCACGCCTTCGTAGGCTTCGTCGAGGGCGGTCTTCCTCTCCATCGGAGGGCCGCTCCGCATCATCGTGCGCGGATAGATTGTCGTTTTGGGCGATAGGCCTTGCTTGGGGAGCGCGCCCGGTGGCGCCGCCTCGGTGTCGGACGGCAAGAAATCGTTCGAGGGCGGCGTCGGGGCGTTGGCGTCGCTGGGGGACGTTGGTTCGTCGTCCCACAGGTCCAAGATCGCCTGCCTGGTGGTCTCGGTTGTGAGCAGCTTCGTTTCGTCCGCACGCGCCGGCGCTGTCCGAAGGGATAGCAGCAGGGCGAATGCCAGCAATGGCGCCGATGATTTCATGACGTGACTCTCCGCCTGTCCTACCCGTTAGAATCGCTACGTTTTGGTGGTATCGGGTTGATGCAAGCCGCAAACCCAGAAGAATCGGATCGTTCGCTACGGTCTGCGGAACGCGAAATCTTTGCGCTGTTTAACCAATTTAGCGCAATCGCTGTTGCAGCGGCGAATCGTGGTAGTGCGTGGATCGCATGATGCGATCCCAAAATAGCGACTTAAGTCGTTATTTTGCGAGCCGTGAGCAGCTTGGCTGCGAACTTGGCGAGAGGGAAGAATGCCACGACGGCATTCTTCCCCGGACTGCTGGAGGCGAGCGCAAGAAACAGGCCGCTGGCCCCGCTGCATGGCAGTGAGACCGGCGGCCCGAGCGAATTCCGTTTCAGAAAACAGCCTGGTGTCTGGATCGAACAGCCAGCCTGCTGTCCCGTTGGACTAGCTGCCTGTTGAAAAACGCCGTCGTGGCGTTTTTCAACCTCGCTCGGCGCAAAGCAAAGCTTCGCGAGGCTCGCAAAATAACGACTTACGTCGCTATTTTGTCCTCACATCCATGTGAGGTCGCAG
>Ga0105046_10004140_pt1 | contig 23079 bp, 21 predicted proteins | sample MAT03_FD_78385 | JGI IMG/M metagenome (GOLD analysis project Ga0105046, IMG submission 78385) | Freshwater microbial communities from Lake Fryxell liftoff mats and glacier meltwater in Antarctica - MAT-03 (megahit assembly) | ecosystem: Environmental > Aquatic > Freshwater > Ice > Liftoff...
CGCAACACGCCGCGGTGCCCTGGGTCGCTGCGCTCGAAGAGGCTGTAGCCGATTTGCAGCCGGCCTTCGCCGGCGCCATCACCCACACACCGCAGTTGCGTTTGCAGCACGGCGTAAGTGCCGTCGCTGTGGTGGTCCAGTTGTGGCGCCGCTGAAGCTTGCACCGTGCAAGGTGCGCCGTTCGCGCTGAGCATCAGGCCGCGCGCTGCCAGAGCCTGGATGTCGGGCCAGCGGCTGCGAACTTCGCCCCAACTCAGCGCACCGTCTGCATTGCTGTCCAGATCCAGCTCGCGGTCCAGATCGCGCAGATGGATGTCCAGCCGCTGGCGCAGCAGGCTGCCTTCGGGCTGGCTTTCGGCCACTTCCAGCGTCAGGTAAGCGTCGCTGGCTTTGTGTGCTGCAGCCGGTTTGGCCAGCAGCAGGGCGCACAACGCCAGCATCCAGACCATGGCTGCACGCCGCCAGTGGGTGGATCTGCTCGACATGCCCAACCCGTTGCAAGCTCCGGCTCGGGCCGAGTCAGGACAGGCATCGGCACTCATCGTTGCAACTCGGGTGCGATGACGCCCAGGCGTGCGTCGACCCAGCCGACGTCTCGCACAAAGGCCAGCAGTGGCGCCAAGGCCTGGGGCTGGCCAGCGGCTACAGCGGCACGGGCCAGCAACAAGGCATCGGCAGGCTCCTTTTGCTGCGCCCATTGGGCCTGCGCCAGGCGCAGCGCAGCGCTGGCCTGGCCCCTGATGTCGAGCAGATAGCGAGCTTCCTCGCGCGCGTGACTGAGGTCGCCGCGCTGTCTGGCTTCGGCAAAGCGCGCTTGCAACTCCGCTGCTGCGGCGGAGGCCTGTGGCGCCCCCAATTGTTGCCAGGCAATGGCCTGGCGCAAGGCCAGGGCATCGGGCATGCCTTGCAACACGTCATTCGCCCGCACTGTGGTCCGGCCCGGGTTTGCAGCGCTTGCCTCGCGGCTGTCGGGATCACCCGCGGTAGACAACAGCCGGATCACCTGTGCGGGCTGGCCCTGGCGCAGCAGCCAATCGGCATAGGCCGCCCGGGTGTACACATCCGACTGGGGACGAGCAGCCAGCGCACGGGCATAGTGCTGGCCCGCAACCTGGTCCTGACCGCGCCGCTCGGCGATTTCCGCGCGCACCAGTTCGATCCAGGACTCGGTGGCTGCGGCGCTCCCCGGTCGGCTGCCCTGATCCGATGCAGCGGCAGCCAGCAGTTGCTCTGCCGCCTGGGTCCGACCCTGCAGGCTCAAGGCCTCAGCCAGACAGACCTGCGCTGCTCTGGCGACACTGCCGCCCATCGGTGCAAAGTCGGGCCCCAACAATGCCTGGCAACTGGCCTGCGCGGCCGCCAGCTGGCCCTGGAGTTGCTGCAGCGCGGCCTGGGTCAACCAGGCCTGGGCCAGAATCGGCAGCGCGGCGTCGCCGCGTGAGGTCAACCAGCGCAAGTCTTGCAGTGCCCCCTGAAAGTCATGCTGGCTCTGGCGCACGGTGGCGCGCAGCAGGCGCACTGCTGCAGGTGGGTCAGACAACTGCCACCAAGGGGCCAGCACCGCTTGCGCCAAACCCAACTCGCGGGGGTCGCCAAACTGGCGGCTGCGTTCGATCGCATCGCGGGCAGCCTGTACCGCTTGCGCCAGCGTCGCTGCGGAGGCCGGTGGCGATGTCGGGCCCGCCGGTGATCCGCTGACGGTGCTGTCTTGCCACAGCTTGCGAATACTGGCATCCAGACGGTAGGGCAGTTTCTGAACCACCTCGTCGTCGGACGGGGGGGTGAAGGGCGCTGCGCCTGCAGCGCCGACAGCCCCCAACGCGCCCACCACAGCCCCCAGGCAGCTCAACACCGCTGCCCAGCAGCGCCAACTGCGCAGGCCAGCCCGTCTGCCTGCTGGGCAGGCCGGACGATGCCGGGGCGATGGCATCCGTTGTTGAAGCCCGCTGGAGGTATTGCAGCCCATCGTTTCGCCTTGCGATCAGCCCACTGGCAGAGGTGCTGCGGTCTCGCTCGTCGGTGCCGGATCAGCAGGCAGCAGCAGTGCCGCGCCGGTATCCGTCAACCCCAAAGAGGCCGTGAACTCGGTGTAAGCCCTGGCCGACACCAGGGCACTGGCCGGCACCGTCGCTGCCGGTGCGGGTGGAGTGACCACCACCGGAGCCTCTTCAGTGTCGTTGCGGCTGCAGCCCACCAGGCTGACAAAAGCCAGCGCCAGTACAGCGAGCGGCAACGGCTTGCCCGGCCCGACGGGGACCCATGAAGACTTCAGGGTGCGCGTTCTCATTTGCTGCCCGGAATCGGCGTGTTCAGGTACGGGAAGCCGGCCAGCAGCGGCACCACCGCCTGGTCCACAGCGTCGTGCAGCCTGAAGCTGGTGGCCCCCAGCGGAACGGCCCCAGGGTTGCAGGCGGCGCCAAAGCCCAACGCGTTGGTTCCGCCGTTGGCCATGCACAAGCCACCCATCACGGCCACCAGCGAAATGTCGACCACGTCGTCCTTGGGCCGGCGACCGTTTGGATACCCTGCACTGTCGTTGCCACCCGCCAGGATGTTGCCGACGATGCCCAGGCGGTTCTGCGATGCGAAGGGCACCGGCTCGATGGCGGTGTTCAGTCGCAGCATCTCTGAAGCGACAACGTTGCGTGGCTGGTTGACGCCTGTGATGCCGGTCAGGAAGGTCGTCACCAGGTCGTTGCGTGGGAAGTTGGTCGGCGCAGAGCCTGGCAGCGCCAGCACGATTTCCAGCAGGGCCGGCAAGGTGGGATTCGTCACGTAGTCGATGAACTGGCCGTCGCCGCTGGGCGAAGAGGCATTGAACTTGTCCTTGTCCTTCAAGCCGATGACCACTTCGTTGACCAGCGGCATGCCCAGGCGCGAGACCTGCACCCAGGCGCCGCCCGGCTTTTCGCTGGTCTGGTGTCCCGCAGGGGGTGAGGGGTTCAGCAGCCGCGCCTGGCGCAGGCTGGCGCTGGTCCAGCCGCCGATCACATCATCCCCGCCGGCGCCCGCTTTCAGGCAGTCGCGATGCACCTCCAGCGACAGGGTGGTGACGTTCTTGTCGGCGAGAGGGTTGGGCGCGGCGTTGATCAATGCCGGGTTGGTGATCACGCTCACGGGCGCGTTGACCAGGTCGAAGATCGTCCCCAGGTTGACCGCAAAGGGATCCTGGCGCTGGCCCACAAACACCTTGGCAGGCAGCGAGCAGCCGGGGATGTTGACGTTGTAGACGTGTTTGGCGGCATAGCTGGCGTAGTCGGCAATGGTCTTCACGCCGATGTTGTCCACCGGCTTGTCGAACACCGCGTTGGCATTGGCCGCGTTGCTGACCGACTGGCTGGTGCCGGTGCGGCGATCGCCGCGCACCACGCTCAACGTATAGCTCTCGCCTAAATTCAGGTTGGCGTCCTTGACATTGGAGACGGTGCCGGCCTGGACCAGCGGGATGGCCACCGACTTGCCGCCAATGTTGAGGCTGATGCCGGCGCCATTGTTGGCCAGCTTGTTGCTGAAGCGGAACTGGAAGCTGAGGTCTTCCTTGGCGTCGCCGTTGTTGTCGACGTGGATCTCGTACAGCGCGTTGGGGTCCATCGCGAAGTAGTTGGGGCCGCCGTAGGGATCCTGCAGCGGCTGGTAGTTGGCGATCAAGGTCACGTATCCCGCGCGGCCACTTTCATAGCTGCGAAACATGTAGAAGTCGGTGGCATCGACCTTGGGGCTGGTGGTGATGAACGGCGCTTCGCGGTGGCTGGACGCGTGGGCCAGACCCAAGCCGGCCAACAGCAGGCTGGCAACCAATGGGGTCAGCGGGAGGCTTGACTGGCGGCGCGTCTGGCCGCGCTTCAGCTGGGATTCGGCTTGGGTCTTCATGGTGAATTGGCTCCTGGGTGGGGTGTGCCGGTGGCTGCCGGGTACCACTCTTTACGGGCTGAGGGCAAAACCGGATGCACCACGGTGACATTTTTTTAGCGCAGCGATTGCGGTTGCGGCTGCATCCGGTTGGCCGTTTGCTGCGTAGCGCTTGAAGACCATCAACCCATTGCCCGCGTCTCGCGGCACCAGGAGAGCCACCATGAAGCCAACCGATTTCGCCTTCAGCCGTACCGGCCTGCGCATGGCCTGCGCGGTGTCCCTTGCCCTGCTCGGTACGGGTTATGTTCAGGCCGGCCCTCTGAGCGCATTCAGCTTCAGCGGCGAAGGTAACGTACTGATTTTCGACGCCGTGGCCGGCACCGGTGGCTGGAACGGTGCGATCACCGGGTTCTCCGACCCTGCTGCGCCGTTGCCGAACCCGTTGTCATTGGCTTCGCTGGTGTTGTTCAGCTTTGATGCCGCGGCCAATCTGCTCAGTGGCACGTTTGAATTCACCAACGCCGCCGACCTGTCGTCTTCAATCTTTGGCACGCTCAGCGGCAGCTTCACCGATCCTGCCGGCAACCTGGGCAGCGGTGGCCAGTTGGCGCTGGACTATCTGGTACAGGGCGGCTCCGGGCTGTACAGCGGCAGCCAGGGTTTCGGTCTGTCGTTTCTGAGCTTCGACCCCAACAGCGTCAGCTTCAACAACTACAGCGAAGACGGATTGCTGGTCGTCGATGCAGTGCCTGCAGGCGTGCCCGTACCGGCCACTTCATCACTGGTTCTGCTGGCCTGCGCCATGGCGCTGGCAGTCGCGCGCGGGGCATTGCCGCGCCACAGCCGGAGCCGTTGAGTTCTGCTGGCTGACTGGCTGACTGACTGGCTGGCTTGCTCGAGCGCTGGCCAAGGCCACATTGCGGACGCCGACCTCGGTTGCCGGCTGTCGTCGCTTCAGCCCGCCGTCAGATCTGCAACCGACCGAGCGAGACGATCGGCCCTGTCGGCGCACCCGTGGGCGAGCCGCCTGCAGGCTCGATGCTGACTGCAAAGGCGGCCGTGCCCTGCAACAGCCCGCTGCGTCGAACGGTGGCGCCGTCCTGGCCTGACACCAGCCCCAGAGAGCGTGGCGCGCCGTTTGCAGGCACGGCCCACAACTCGAAAGCGCGCGTGGCGCTCAGGGCAGGCGCGTTGATCGGCCGCAGCACCAGCGAGCGCCCGTCGGCGCTCAGGCTGAGCACGAAGCTGGCGTTCTGCATCTCGGCGCTGGCGCCGGAGTCCGGGTTGGCCGCCAGCACCACCACCACCGGAGGTTGCACAGACTGGCTTTGCGCCAGCAGCAGGCTCAAGCCCACCACGGCGGCCAGCGCCAGGCCGCTCAGGCCCTGCCAAAGGCCCAGCCACTGCCACCAGGAAGCTGGCGGTGCCAAGGCAACAGCCGGCCTTGCCAGCGGCTCACCACGTGTGGGCTCTCGCTCAATGGGCAGTCCGAACAGACGCTGCTGCAAGGCCTGCCACACGGCCGGGTCGGGTTGTACCGGGACGGCTGTCAGGCTCAGCGGGGCCAGACGCATCTGCCAGTGCTGCACGGCTTGCTGCAGCGCTGGGTGCGCAGGCAGCAAGGTCTCGAAGCGGCGCCTGGCAGGGCCGTGCAAAGTGCCCAGTACGTACTCTGCGGCCAGGCGGTCGGCCAATGAAGGGCGGCTGTAGTCCATCGCGCGCCCTTCAGCCTGTAGCCTGCTGGAGGCAGGTCTTGAGCGCCGCCAAGCCACGGCGCACCCAGCTCTTGACCGTGCCCAGCGGTTGGCGCAGATGTTCTGCGACTTCGCTGTAGCTGAGGCCTTGATAGAAGGCCAGCGTCATGGCCTGGCTTTGTTCGTTGGACAACACACGCAGGCAGCGCCGCAGGGATTCTGCGTCAGCACTCTGCTGCCACTGCTGCTCGGGCCCAGGTTCCTCTGCAGCAAACTTTTGCAGCAAGTCCAACTCTTCACCATCTTCGTCTTCAATGCCACTCAGACTGTGTATCTGGGGTTGACTGCTTTGGCGGCGCAGGCTGTCGATGGCGTTGTGGCGAGCGACGCTGGCGAGCCAGGTCTGGGCCTGGCTGCGAGCCGCATCAAAGCTGCCGGCCGAGCGCCAGACCTTCACGAACACCTCTTGCAAAATATCTTCTGCCAAGCCGCGATTGCGCTGCAGGCGCATGATTTGCCCCAACAAGTACGGGGCCGTGGCGGTGTACAGCGCAGAAAAAGCGCTGCGGTCGCCCAGGCTCACCCGTGCCAGCAGCTGATCGAGATCGGCGGCTGATGGTCGTTGGTGCTTTTCTTCGGCCAAGTGATGTCCTTTGCGTTGAGCTCCGTTTTACGCAAACGCTGGGCAACCAGATGCAGCCTGGCTGGGCACCTCCACAGGAGGCTGGCAGCAGAGGCACGACTGGGGTCGCCACACATCGGGTGGATTGTGCGCCCCGAGCTTCGGTATCGCACAGGCCGAGAGCAGGGAGTCAGTTCGTCTCCCATAGCGGGGCCAGCTCCGGGGCCATCACTTTCACCAGTTGCAGCTTGTTGTTGACGCCCAGTTTCTTGAACACCAACCCCAGGTGATTGCTGATTGTGGATGGCGTCAATCCCAGACGGACGGCAATTTGCGGCCCGCTGAAGCCCTGCCCGTACAACGCGGCGACGTCGCGCTGGCGGCTGCTGAGGCGGTCGGTGTTGTCGCGCCGCCTCAGTTCCAGCACCACAGAACGCGCGCTTTTCGCGATTCGTACGCGGATGAGCTTGCCCAGGTATCTGTGTTGCAGCTGCGCGCCGACCGTGTCGTGCGGGCCCTCGGGCCGGGCAGCAGCCGCAGCGGCTTGAGACAGGGGCGCTTGCAAGATCGCACGCACCAAAGGCACAGGCAGATCGGGCCCGATCCAGCGTGGCCACTCGACGCGCAGCAGCGCCAGCGCCGCCTCGTCTGCCTGCTGCAAAGCGCCCATGGCATTGCACAGCAGCATGCGCCGTATGGCAGTGCTGCCTTCGGTCGCTCTGGGCATCGCAGACAGCCTGTTCTCGCGCCTGGCCTCGACCAGATGCGGCAGCAAGAAGTCCAGGCAATGCTGATCTGCCGCAACGAAGGCGGGTTGCGCTGGCGCGCGCCACAGGTGGATCTGTACCCGACGCCTGGACAGCGGCTCGACCCACCCCGCCGAGAGCGCGTCGGGCGGCAGCCGCCCTTGCAAACAGTTGGCCAGCGCCTGCGCATCCACGCCGTACGTGATCAGGCTGTGCAGGTCGGGTGCTGCATCCGGCGCAGCGTCCGCCGCTGTACTGCCCCACAGGCAGGCGCCAAAGGGCAGCACCTGCGCCACCAACTCGCAAGCCCGCTCGCCGAAGCTTTCGCCGCGCCATTCGTGGCTGCCGCGATGCAGGCCCAGCACGCATTGGCTGAGCGCGCTCAAGCGGTGAGCGTCCAGGATTGACGCCGCGCTGCTGTTGAAGGTGGCGACGTGGTTCATGGCAGCGCATCAGATGGGGTGAATGGCCCAGATTTGCTGCGAGCAGCGTGACGCGCAGAGTCGAGAAACTGTAAGCCCCAAGGACTGGGGTGATGCCCCCAAGCTGAGGGTGTGCGGGGACGACGGGTGCAAGGCTGAAGGCGCATCCCGATGTTTTCGGCCGCGCCCTGGCCAGGCTTGAGCGACAGCTGTTGCAGCCCTTGGGTTGCCAGTCCGTGCACAGGATCACGCGCCTGGCGCTTTGATCCGGGGCTGGCCCGGACGGGCCTGCAAAGCGACGATTTCGGGCCCTTCTCTTGCAATGCCGGAGCTCACCGCAAAGGCGCAGTCGCCTTGTCACCATTCATCCCAAGCCAAGGAAAAGCAGCCATGAAACTCTCCACCCGCAGCGCCTCCCTCCTCAGCATCGCCACTTTGTCTGTGGCATCCATGGCGCAAGCCGCTGTCGTCACTTCTTTCAGTGATGACTTCGAAAGTGGTTTGGGCCAGTGGCAGCAAGCGCCGGTTTTCAGCCCCCACGGCGTCATCGTCAACGACCCCCTGAACCCTGGCAACAAGGTGCTGAGCTTCCGGGTGCCTGGCCTGGGCGGCAGTGTGTTCACCCAAGACCGGATCGAGTCTGCGGGCAGCTACACCCTGAGCTTTGACTATCTGGGTCTGTCCGGTCGAGGCAGCCAGCCTGGCAATCTGGGTGGATTTGTGGGCTACACGCACAGCGTCTTTCCGATCTTGCAGCATTGGTTGGGCGGCACCATCGATTCACCCAATTTCTTTGTCAATGGCGGCTCGATGCCCGAGTTGAGTCTGATCGACAACGGCCGATGGAATTCGTACACGCTGGTCTTCAATGCGCTGGGCTGGATCACCGACGACGGTGCCGGCGGCACCTTGCCGATTCGCCTGACGCTGCAGGACTGGGCCGGCTCCGGGTTCACCACAGGCGATGCCTTCTTCGACAACGTCAGCCTGCGCGCCACCCAGACGGTCAGCGAGCCCAGCTCGGTGGCACTGGTCGGTCTGGCCTTGATGGCTGCGGGTGTTGCAAGACGCCGGCGCGTGGCGCAGGCCGGTGGCAAGGCCGGCCGCTGATCAGCGGTCCTGGCCCTGCTGCGGAGCGGCACAGCAGCTGAGCTTCACAGCCGCACCAGGGCCCCGGCGCGTACCCCCAACAAACGCAGCCGGCGGCTCAGGTCAACGCGCTTCAGGCATTGGCCAGCCGCTTGCCGCAGCGCTGCGGCGTCGGCAATCGGCGCCGGCAGGCTCAGGTCGCGGGTGACGGTCTTGAAGTCTTCAAAGCGCAGCTTGATGCCGATGGTGCGCGAGGCAAAACCCTTGCGCTGCAGATCGGTGGCGACCTGGGTGGCCAGCGCGGTCAACACGCTGGACAGCTCAACGCGGTCACGCACGGCATGCAGGTCGCGGTCGAAGGTGGTCTCGCGGCTCATCGATACCGGGTCGCTGTGCGTGACCAACGGCCGCTCATCGAGCCCGTGAGCAGCCTCGTACAGCCAGCGGCCGTAACTGCGGCCGAAGTGTTGCTGCAGCCAGTCGCGCTGGCAAGCTGCCAATTCGCCCACCGTACGCAGGCCCAGTGCCATCAATTTGTCAGCCGCCTTGGGTCCGATGCCGTTGATGCGCCGCACCGGCAGCGGCCAGATGCGCAGCGGCAGATCGGCTGCGGTGATCACGCTCAAGCCATCGGGTTTGTCGAGTTCACTGGCGATCTTGGACAGCAACTTGTTGGGGCTGACCCCGATCGAGCAGCTCAGTCCGGTGGCGCGTCGCACGCTGTTGCGGATTTCCTGCGCCAACGCGCGCACGCCGCCGCAGGCATCGTGGCCCACGGCTTCCTGGGCGCCGGGCAGGTCGCTGAGGTCGATGTAGACCTCGTCAATGCCTCGGTCTTCGATCAGTGGCGCAACTTCTGCCACTGCCGCCTTGAAGCGCCTGGAGTACAGGCGGTACTGCTCAAAGTCGACAGGCAACAGCACCGCCAGGGGCGCCAAGGCCGCGGCCTTCATCAAGCCCATGCCGGAATGCACACCATGGTCGCGGGCGGCGTAGGTGGCGGTGGTCACCACGCCGCGGCCGGCATAACCTTGCAGGGTGGAGAATTGGCGGCTGCCATCAGGCTGCAGCATCGGTTGGTGCCGCTTGCCGCCACCGATGACCACCGCCTTGCCGGCGAGCTCTGGGTAGCGCAGCAACTCCACGGAAGCATAAAACGCGTCCATGTCCAGATGCGCGATCCAGCGCTGCGAGGGGGAGGTACTCTGTTGCAAAGGTTGTTTGCCGGGGGCTGGTGGCCCAAGCAGGAGGCCACTAAACTATTCGTTTTGGATTGCGCGAGAGAAAGCCAGCAATGAAGCACAGTCTGTTGCCTGCGACACCTGCCGGTGATGCCCCGGCTCCCAGCCTGACTCCGAACGCTTTGCAAGCCTCGGGTTTGAGCTTGTGCGTGGCCATCGGTTGCCTGGTCCTGTTTTTGCCGCCGCTGGTGCACGCCACGCTCAGTTCGCCGCTGCGCACGGTGCTGACGGGCCTGGTGTTGATCGGTGCGCTGCTGCTGCACTGGGCTTTTCTGGCCATTGGCGCAAGTCGCCTGCAGCGCAGCACGGTGGGTTGGGTGTCAATGTCGGCGTTGCTGTTTCCGATTGGCAGTGTCGCAGCGCTGATTCTGCTCAGCTTTTTCTCGGATGAAACGACTGGGCCTTTGCCGGCTGGGCAGTCCTGAGGCAACTCAACTGATGTCGCCCACGTGCAGCTCGAAGCGGCCGCTGCGTCGGTCAGCAAAGAAGTGTTCCAGTGTCGTGCGTACGGTCTTGAAAGCCAGTTGATCCCAAGGGATCTCGTGCTCGAAAAACAGCCGGGTCTCGATCGTTTCAGGCCCGGGGTCGACATCTGTGCTCAACAACCGAGCCAGGTAGTACAGGTGCACCTGGCCGACTCGAACCACGTTGAGCAGTGTGAACAGTGACTGCATCTCAAAGCGCACACCGGCCTCTTCCACAGTCTCGCGGGCTGCCCCCTGCGCGGTGCTCTCGCCCAGTTCCATGAAGCCCGCAGGCAAGGTCCACAGGCCATAGCGGGGCTCGATGTTGCGTCTGCACAGCAGCACTTGCTGGCCCCAGACCGGCACGGTGCCAACCACGTTGAGCGGGTTTTCGTAGTGGATTTCGCCGCACGCGGTGCAGGTGGCACGTTCGCGGTTGTCGCCGGGTGGGACGCGGTATTCAGCGGCTGCGCCGCAAACTCGACAATGCTGGATTCGACGCGGCTGCAACATGCGGCGCAGTGTAGCGGGCCTGGGTGCGTGGCATGATTCGTCGGGTACAACCACCCGATACCCCTATCCCCGCGCATGAAACCAGTTTTCGCTCCCCCCGCCCCTGTCAGCATCCCCGTGGCCGGGGGTGGCAGTTTCCCGGTACACCGCATTTATTGCGTCGGCCGCAATTACGCCGAGCACGCTGTGGAGATGGGCTTCACCGGTCGCGAGCAGCCATTCTTCTTTCTCAAGCCCGCCGACACCGTGGTGCCGGTGGCTGAAGGCGAGACCGGTGTGATGCCGTACCCGACGCTGACCAGCAACCTGCACCACGAGATCGAGTTGGTGGTGGCCATCGGCACGGGCGGTCAGGGCATCGCCGCCAAAGATGCCGCTGCCCATATCTGGGGTTACGCGGTCGGTCTGGACATGACGCGGCGCGACTTGCAGGGCGAGATGAAGAAGCAGGGCCGCCCCTGGTGCATCGGCAAGGCCTTTGAGCACAGCGCGCCGATCGGGCCCATCCATCCCAAGTCGGTTACCGGCGAACTGACTCAGGGTGCCATCAGCCTGCAGGTCAATGGGGTCATGCGCCAGCAGGCAGACCTGAAAGACCTGATCTGGAACGTCAACGAAACCATAGCAGCGCTGAGCGCTGCCTGGACCTTGCAGCCGGGCGATCTGATCTACACCGGCACGCCGGCTGGCGTGGCGGCTGTGGTCAAAGGCGATGTGATGGCTGGCAGCGTGGCTGGCCTGGGCAGCCTGCGCGTTCAGGTGCAGTGAGGGCGGCGATGGAACTGTTCAACTACTACCGGTCTTCTGCTTCGTACAGGGTGCGCATTGCGCTGGCTCTGAAGGGGCTGGACTACAGCTACCACAGCGTGCATCTGGCAAAGAACGCACAGTTCAAAGAGTCCTATGCGGCCGTGTCGGCCTCCAGGCTGGTGCCATTGTTGAAGGACGGCGAAGCCACACTGACGCAGTCCCTGGCCATCATCGAGTACCTGGACGAGAGCTGTCCGCAGCCGCCCCTGCTGCCGACCAGCCCGTGGCAGCGTGCCAAGGTGCGTGCGCTGGCGCTGGACATCGCATGCGAGATCCACCCGCTGAACAACTTGCGTGTGTTGCGCTACCTGGTGCACGACCTGAAGCTGAGTGAAGACGACAAGAACCGCTGGTATCGCCATTGGGTCGAGACGGGTCTGGAGGTGGTCGAGCGTCAGCTGGCTGCTGCGCCTGGCGTCTACTGCTGGGGCGACCAGCCGACGCTGGCCGACTGCGTGCTGGTGCCGCAAATCTTCAACGCGCGCCGCTTTGACTGCCGCACCGAGCATGTGCCGCATGTGATGCGGGTGTTCGAAGCCTGCATGAAGCTGGACGCTTTTGAGCAAACACGCCCAGAGCGTTGCCCGGATGCCGAATGAGTCGGGGCTGAGTCTGGGCTGAGACTGCCTTGAGGCTGCTCCGAGTCTGGTCTCAGTCTGGACTGAGAGGCTGAGAACGGCGAGCGGGTTCTGGATCAGACGCCTTTTTCGGGCACAGGCGCAGGCGTTGGCGTTGGCGTTGGCGTTGGCGTTGGCGAAGCCGGGCCTGCATCAGCCGGCTGCAATCCAGGGTCACTGGCAACGCCCTGCGCAGCTTCGAACTCTTGCTTCTCGCGCGCCAGGATGGCTTGTTTGCGGCTTGGTGCGCCCAGGATGTACAGCACGATGCCCAACGGCAAGATGCCGTACAGCACGAAAGTGATGATGGCACCCAGCACCGTGCCCTGGGTGGACGTGGCTTCGGCCAACGCCATCATCAAGACCACGTAAATCCATGCAATCGCTACCAGGTACATCTGCTCTGCACTTCTCGTATCGTGAAATTTTCTTCTGCTTCATGAGAAGCGTCATCGTGCCGTCAGGCCAAGGCGCTATAACCCCACCCAACAAAGCGCGTACTTGATCACGGTCTTGCGAGCTAAGCTCAGGCGGTGACGCTGTTGACGCCACTTTAGGCGCTGACGTAGCCCCCACTGACAGCGCATACCGCCAAGAGGAGACGATGCCATGAAACAAAAGACCCCCGCCAAGACTGTGGCAAGCAAGACTGCGGCAAAGAAGACTGCGGCAAAGAAGAGTGCGGCAAAGAAGAGTGCGGCAAGGAAGACCGCAGCACCGCGTCCCAGCGCCACCGCTGCTTCGACACCGCAGCCCGCCCAAGCTGGCAGCCCGATTGCGCAAGCAACGCCGGCTGCAGTCTTCGATCCACAAGCCATCGGTGCACTGATGTTCAAGCAAATGGCGGCTCTATGGGGCGCAAAGGCTGAATCGTCCATACCGCAAGTGCCGCCCACGCCGCCGACCCCGCCCACCCCGGCTTTGCCGCTGGCTGGCCTGCAAATGCCGCTGCAGGACTTTTCGAGTCTGCAGGCCGACTATCTCAAGAGTGCCACTGAAGTCTGGAACCATGCGCTGCAGCGTTTCCAGCAGCCTGCAGGTGCACAGGCTGCAGGCCTTGCGCAGGGCGATGGCGCTGCCAAGGCCAACACGGCTGTTGCGCGCGACCGCCGCTTTGCCAGCACCGAGTGGCTGAACAACCCGCTGGCTGCCACCACCGCCGAGATGTACTTGCTCAACGCCCGGACGCTGATGCAGATGGCCGACAGCGTGCAAGCCGACGCCAAAACCAAAGGCCGCTTGCGCTTTGCGGTGCAGCAGTGGATCGACGCCACCAGCCCCAGCAACTTCTTGGCCCTGAACCCGGATGCGATCAAGAAAGCACTCGACACGCGCGGCGAGAGCATCAGCACCGGCATGCAGCATCTGCTGCAGGACTTGCAGAAAGGCCATGTCTCGCAGACCGACGAGACGGTGTTCGAGGTTGGCCGCAACGTGGCCACCTCGGCCGGCACGGTGGTCTTCGAGAACGATCTTTTCCAGCTGATTCAGTACACACCCTTGACGGCCAAGGTGCACGAGCGGCCGATGCTTTTTGTGCCGCCCTGCATCAACAAGTACTACATCCTGGACTTGCAGCCCGAGAACTCTTTGATCCGCTACTGCGGCGAGCAAGGTCACACCACCTTTGTCGTCAGCTGGCGCAATCCTGATGCGTCTTTGGTTCACAAGACCTGGGACGACTACATCGAGCAAGGCCCGATCACCGCCTTGCGCGTGGTGCAAGAAATCAGCGGCTCCAAGACTTTGAATACCTTGGGCTTTTGTGTGGGCGGCACCATCTTGGCCACAGCGTTGGCCGTGCTCGCCGCGCGGGGCGAGCAGCCGGCCCATTCGGTGACCTTGCTGACCACCTTGCTGGATTTCGAGAGCACCGGCATCCTGGACATCTTCATCGACGAGAGCATGGTGCGCATGCGCGAGATGACGCTGGGCCCTGAGGCCCCTGGCGGCCCTGGTTTGCTGAAGGGGAAGGAGCTTGCCACCACTTTCAGCTTCTTGCGGCCCAATGATCTGGTCTGGAACTACGTTGTCGGCAATTACCTCAAGGGCGAGTCGCCACCACCGTTTGACCTGCTGTACTGGAACGGCGACAGCACCAATCTGCCCGGCCCGATGTATTGCTGGTACCTGCGCCACATGTACTTGCAAAACGAGCTCAAGCAGCCCGGCAAGCTGAGGGTCTGCGGCGAGGCCGTGGACCTGGGTGCGATCAAGGCGCCCGTCTTCGTCTACGGCTCACGCGAGGACCACATCGTGCCCTGGGCTGCAGCCTACGCCTCGATGCCGCTGCTCAGTGGCAACAAGCGTTTTTTACTCGGGGCTTCTGGCCACATCGCAGGCGTGATCAACCCACCTGCCAAGGGCAAGCGCAGTTACTGGACCAATGACAGTTTGCCGTCCGATCCACAAGCCTGGCTGGATGGCGCGACCGAACATCCGGGCAGTTGGTGGACACTGTGGTCGGACTGGCTCAAGCCGATGGGTGGCAAACTCGTCAACGCCCCTGCCAAGCCGGGCAATGCCGAATTCAAGGCCATCGAGCCGGCGCCCGGGCGCTATGTGAAAGCCAAGGCCTGAGAGCCAAGGCCTGAGAGCGCAACAGGCCGAGAGACCAAGAGACCAAGAGACCAAGAGGCCGCAAGTCCCAAATCATCTCTGATCAAACGCGATGCCAGGAAGGGATTTGTCAGCTTGTGTATTGGGGCTGCCCTGGGTGTCGTTTTGACCATAGAGCGCTAGAGTGTGAGCCAGCGGGCCGGTGCTGTCACCCTGGCGCCGCCTCTATCAACTGAAATCAAGGAGCAAGGAACATGGCACAAAAAGTTGCTTACGTCACCGGGGGCATGGGCGGGATCGGTACCGCCATCTGTCAACGCCTGCATCAAGAGGGCTTCAAGGTCATCGCCGGCTGCGGGCCCAGCCGTGACCACGAAAAGTGGATCGGTGAGCAAAAGGCCGAGGGCTACACCTTCTACGGATCGGTGGGCAATGTGGCTGATTGGCAAAGCACCGTCGATGCTTTCACCAAGTCGGTGGCTGAACACGGGTTGGTCGATGTGCTGGTCAACAACGCCGGCATCACGCGTGACCGGATGTTCTTGAAAATGTCGCCAGAGGACTGGAAGGCGGTGATCGACACCAACCTGAACAGCATGTTCAACGTCACCAAGCAGGTGGTGCCGGGCATGGTGGAAAAGGGTTGGGGCCGCATCATCCAGATCTCATCTGTCAATGGCGAGAAGGGCCAGGCCGGGCAAACCAACTACTCTGCCGCCAAGGCCGGCATGCATGGCTTCACGATGGCGCTGGCGCAAGAGATGGCAGCCAAGGGTGTCACGGTCAACACCGTCAGCCCCGGCTATATCGGGACCGACATGGTGCGTGCGATCAAACCCGAGGTGCTGGAAAAGATCGTGGCCACGATCCCGGTCAAGCGGCTGGGCCGACCAGAAGAGATCGGCTCCGTGGTGGCCTGGCTGGCTGGTGAAGATTCAGGCTTTACGACCGGTGCAGATTTCAGCTGCAACGGTGGGCTGCACATGGGTTGATGCACGCGTGGGCCTGGGTGCTTGGCACATTTTTGGCGCCGGCCCCTGCTGCTGCGCCACTGCAGCACCCAGAATCTGCGGATTGCAGGGTCAAGAAGCGGGGTCAAGAAGCAGGATCCATGAAAAACTTGATCACCGATTTGGCGACAAATCCGATCAGTCCGACGCCCAGCCCCAGAAACAGCACGAAGGTGCCGAACTTGCCGGCCTTGGACTCGCGCGCCAGCTGGAAGATGATGAACACCATGTACAGCATGAAAGCGCCGACGCCAAAGCTCAGCCCGAAGGCTGAGATCTGTTCTTCGGTGTAGCCGAACATCAGCGCTGTGCAGGCTGCCGGCTGGACGCTGGAGGTCGCGCTGCCGAGGGCTGGGCGCTGCCGATCAGGTCGCGGTAAGCATGCCAACTGGCGTGCGCCAGCCAAGGCACGGCCACCACCAGCCCCAGCAGGGCCGAGGCCATGCCCAGCAGCGTGATGCCCATGATCAACGCCGCCCAAAAGGCCAGTACAGCGGGCGCAGCCAGCACCACACGCCAACTCGTCAAGACCGCCTGCATCAGGCTGCAGGGCCGGTCCAGCAGCAGCGGTATGGCCACCACGCTGCTGGCAAAGATGGGGGCTGCCAGCGCGCCGCCCAACATCAGCCAGGCTTCAAACAGGCCGACGCCGTCGGCCAGCACGACGTGGCGCAAGAAGTCGCTGGGCTTGAGGATCGGTACCTGCGACCAGCCCGTGACCAGGCTGGCCGAGGTCAGCACCCAGCCCGTGCCGGCCAAGGCCAGCAGCAGGCCAAAACGCACCAGCCGGGTGTCACCGCTGCGCCAGACCTGCACCACCGTGGCGATGCCGGGCCGCTGCCCCTGCTCGAGCGCGCGGCTGATGGCGTACAGGCCGGTCGCGACCACTGGCGCCACGATCAGGAAACCGCTGAAAGCGCCAGCCATCAGCCAGAAACTGTCGCGCGCCAGCAGCACCAGCAGCGCACCAAAGATCAGACTGGCGGCGCCGTGCAAAAGCCCTGGCACCGGACAGCGCATCAAATCGCCCCAACCGCGTTGCAGCCACTGCAGCGGCTGATGGAGGGTTGCGGTGTGAACCACCAGTGCCAACGGCTCTTTGTGCACGCCTGCGGTTGTGTTCTTGCTGCCCGGGGGTTCAGTGTTCATGGTCTGGATGATCGCTCGTGGCGTGCGCCTGTATCAGCGCGCGGGCCTGCTGCTCCAAGGTGCCCGGCTCGCCATCTGGCAGGCGCAGTGGTCTGGCATCGTCGAACCGGCTGTAGTTGCGCTGCATCGATCGCAGGTACACCGGGTCATAGTGCTCGGTCAGCAACTCCTGCACGACCTGTTCCAGCGGGGCTGAATTGTCAGGCTGTGCCTGGCGCGCCAAGGCCTGCCAATGGGCCACCTTGGCGGCACCACGCAACTCGCGCAGGGCCTCCAGTCGGCCGCAGAAATGCTCGGTGTCAGCCACCAGATGGGCGTAGTCGCGCAGCAAAAAAGCAACGCGTTGCTGCAGATCAAGTTCGACGTGGATGCAAGGGGAGGCGCGCAGCCGACTCAACAGGGCTTCGGGCAAGCGCATGCGTCCGATGGTGCGGCTTTCGCTTTCGGTATAGATCACCCGTGCAGGGTCCATGCGGCTCAGTGCGTGCCACAACTGGGTCTCGAAGGCTTTCTGGCCCGGCTGCGGCTGCCCTGGCTCGGCACCCAGTACCGAGCCGCGGTGGCACGCCAACTGTTCCAGGTCCAGCACCTGCGCGCCCTGCAGCGCCAGCGCCTGCAGCAAGCGACTCTTGGCCGACCCGGTGCGACCGCACAAGACCTGGAATCGCAGGCTGCCGGGCAGCACCTCCAGCGCGTCGACCACCGCCCGCCTGAAAGCCCGGTAGCCGCCCTCCAGCACCCGCACCGCAAAACCGATCTCGCTCAGCACCCACGACAGTGAACCCGAGCGTTGCCCGCCGCGCCAGCAGTAGACCACCGGGCGCCATTGCCGGGACTTGTCCTTCAGGTGTTGTTGCAGGTGATGCGCAATGTTGGCGGCTGCCAGCGCTGCGCCTTGCTTGCGCGCTTCAAAAGCCGAGTCCTGCTTGTGCGCTGCGCCCACCTGCGCGCGCTGCAAGTCGTCGAGGGTCGGCCAGTTGATGGCGCCGGGCAGGTGGTCCAATGCGTACTCGCTCTCACTGCGGGCGTCGATCAGGGTGTCCCATTGGCCGAAGCTGGCCAACAGCTCAACGGCCGAGATGCGCTGCAGACTCATGGGCGGCTCAGCCGAGTGGCCCGCCTCATGCAGCAGTTGCTGCCAGGGCATCGAGCAATTCTGACTCGATGCGCAACTGGGCTTTGGAGCGCTGCAATTCTGGCCCGTCGATCAGGAAGGTGTCTTCGACCCGTTCGCCCAGGGTCGTGATCTTGGCCAGTTGCAGGTTGATGCCGTTGCGTGCCAGCACCCAGGCGATGGCGTAGAGCAAGCCAGAGCGGTCGCTGGCAGAGATGGTCAGCAGCCAACGTTGGGCGCGCTCGTCGGGCGACAGCGAGACCCGTGGCGTGACAGGGAACGAACGCACCCGGCGTGACACCCGGCCGCTGCCGGGCACAGGCAGTGGTTCTTCTGATGCCAGGGCCAGTGCGGCCTGCGTCTCGACCAACAAGATCAGATCGCGATACTGCATGGGATCGATCTGTCCGTTGGCGGGTTCGCTGATGGCATGCCCCACCACGACCTGGAAAGTGTCAAGCGCGTAGCCGGCGCGTGTGGTGTGGATCTTGGCGTCCAGGATGCTGAACCCTGCACCATTGAAGTAAGCGCAGATGCGGGCAAACAGATCGGCGCGGTCGGGTGCATAGACCAGCACCTGCAAGCCTTCTCCCGCCGATGAAGAGCGAGCTCTGACGATCGGCACCTTGCTCTGGATGTGCGGCCACAAAGAGCGTGCGTGCCAGGCAATGTCGCCTGCGTCATGGCGGGCGAAGTAGCTGACCTCCAGCGTCTCCCACAGCGGCACTTCGGTGCCAGGCAGAGCGGACAGCAGGGCCATCTTCTGACGCGCTTCCTGTTTGCGTGCTTCGATCTCGGCCATCAGGTTTGGCTGCGCGCCACCCAAGGCACGCAGCGTGGCTTTGAACAGGTCTTCCAGCAGTTTGCCCTTCCAGCCGTTCCAGACCTTGGGGCTGGTGCCGCGGATGTCGGCCACCGTCAGCAGGTACAGCGCCGTCAGCCACTGGGCATTGCCGACGACAGCGGCAAAACGCGCAATCACGGCAGCGTCCGCCAGGTCTTCCTTCTGCGCCACACGACTCATCGTCAGGTGATGTTGAACCAGGAACTCGATCAGCGCGCTGTCCTCGGCTTGGACGCCGTGCTCGCGGCAGAACTTGCGTGCTTCGACCGTACCCAGTTCTGAGTGGTCGCCGCCGCGACCCTTGGCCACATCGTGAAAGATCGCTGCCACCACCAGCAGCCAGGGCTTGTCCCATTGCGCCGCCAACTGGCTGCAGAAGGGGTACTCGTGGGCATGCTCGGGGATGAAGAAGCGGCGCACATTGCGCACCACCATCAGGATGTGCTGGTCCACCGTGTAGACGTGGAACAGGTCGTGCTGCATGCGCCCGACGATGCGCCTGAAGACCCACAGATAGCGGCCCAGCACACTGGTCTGGTTCATCAGCCGCAGCGCGTGGGTCTGCCCTTTGGGCTGGGTCAGGATCTGCATGAACAGCGCGCGGTTGGCCGGGTCGCGCCTGAAGTGTCCGTCCATCAGGTTGCGTGCGTTGTACAAGGCGCGCAAAGTGCGCGCAGACAGGCCACGCAGCCCGGGCGTTTGCTGGAAGACCAGAAAAGTGCGCAAGATGCTGTGCGGGTCTTCTTCGTAGAGGGTGTCGCGTGCCACTTCCAGCATGCCGGAGCGGTCCAGAAAGTCATCATCGATGGGGCGCATCGGTGCATCGCCTGAGCCGTTGATGCGCTCTTCCATGCCCAGCAGCAGGATCTGGTTGAGCTGGCCCACGGCCTTGGCGGTCCAGTAGTAGCTGTGCATCAAGCGCTCAGAGCTGCGCTGCCCAGTGGTCGGCTTGTAGCCCAGGCTGTCGGCCACTGCGGTTTGCAGGTCAAAGACCAGCCTGTCCTCGCGTCTGCCGGCCACGATGTGCAAGCGTGTGCGCACCAGCGTCAGCATGCCTTGGTGCTTGACGAGCTGGCTGGCCTCAAAGCGCGTGATCAAGCCGTTGACGGCCAGCTCGGCCCAGGTGCCGCCCAATCCCGCAGCGCGCGCGATCCAGATCAGCAGCTGCAAATCCCGCAAGCCGCCCGGACTTTCTTTGCAGTTGGGCTCCAGGGCATAGGGGGTGTCTTCGAACTTGATGTGGCGCTGGTGCATCTCCAGCGTCTTGGCGCGCAAGAAAGCGCGCGGGTCCATTGCGTCTTCCTGCACCCGCACAAACTGCGCATAGAGCGGCTTGGGGCCGCAGATCAGGCGCGCTTCCATCAGCGCGGTTTGCACCGTCACGTCACGCATCGCCTCGGCCAGGCATTCGGCCACGGTGCGCACCGATGAGCCGATCTCCAAGCCGACATCCCAGCAGCCCATCACAAACTGCTCGATGCAGTGGCGGGCGTGCTCTGCGGGCGCTGCGTCGATCAGGATCAGCACATCGACGTCCGAATGCGGGAACAGCTCGCCGCGGCCATAACCACCCACCGCCACCAGTGCGATGCCGCTGGGCATCTGCGAGGCGCGCCACAGCGCGACCAAGGTCTGATCGACCAACTTGCACAGGCCATGCACCAGTTGCGCCGAAGCCTTGACCGTGGGGCGCGCCTCGGCGTACAGGCGCAACTGTCGAGCCTTGTCGTCGGCCAGCTTCTTTCTCAGTGCTGGCACTTTGTTGGCCAGCACTGAAATGCCTGCGTCGATCGCGTTCATGGCGGCTTGCGGCGCAGCATTCAGGCCGCGCTGGAGGCGACGGCGGTGGCGGGGTTGGCGACGGCGGCGAGAGCAGGATGCTGGCTCTGACCCGATCCTTGACCAGAGCTTGGGCCGCTTGCCTGCACAGGTTTTTGGCCATAGCCCAAGGCCGCGAAATCAGGTGCAGTCGGGCTGCCCGTACTAAAGGTCAAGACCTCATAACCCGTCTCGGTGACCAGCACCGTGTGTTCCCACTGGGCTGAGAGCGAGCGGTCGCGCGTGACGATGGTCCAGCCGTCATAAGGCCGGTTGCCTTTGCGGTCTTCCTTGATGTCGCGCTTGCCGGCGTTGATCATCGGCTCGATCGTGAAGATCATGCCGGGTTGCAGGGTCTCCAGCGTGTTGGGTCGGCCGTAGTGCAACACCTGCGGCTCTTCGTGAAACCGTGCGCCCACGCCATGGCCGCAGAACTCGCGCACCACGCTGAAGCCTGCATGCTCTGCAAAGCGCTGGATCGCATGGCCGATGTCGCCCAGCCGCGCACCGGGTTTGACCATCACGATGCCCTTCCACATCGCCTCAAAAGTGATCTGGCACAGGCGCCGCGCAGCGATGCTGCCTTCGCCCACCACGAACATGCGGCTGTTGTCGCCATGCCAGCCGTCCTTGATGACGGTGACATCGATGTTGATGATGTCGCCGTTTTTCAGCGGCCGCTCGTCCGGGATGCCGTGGCAGACCACGTCGTTGAGGCTGGAACACAAAGACGCCGGATAGGCCGGGTAGCCCTGTGGTGCATAGCCCAGGGTGGCAGGAATGCCCCCCTGCACATGGACCATGTGGTCATGCGCCAGCCTGTCCAACTCCAGCGTGGTGACGCCTGCGCGCACATGCGAGGTCAGCATGTCCAGCACTTCGCTGGCCAGGCGGCCAGCCAGCCGCATGCCCTCGATGTCGGCGCTGCTCTTGATCAGTATTGCCATCAAGGGATTATCCCACCGGGCCTAAAATCTGCGGTTTTGCCTTGCCTGATGGGCCGCTTCTGGACCGCATGACCGCCAACCGCCTTCATCTGATGCACTTCGAGGGTGGCTCTGCGCTCTCTGCCTTCCGCCGCCAGGCCCTGTTGCAGCGCCTGCAAGCCGTTTGCCCCCGCATCCATGCGGTGCAGGCGCGTTTTGTGCACTGGCTGGCTTTTGACGATGCCAAACAGCGCGCCGAGCGCGGCAACCTGGACAAGTTGGAGGCGCTGCTGGACGTGGGTGACCCGGCCACCGAGCCGCCTGCCGCTGCAGAACGGGTCGTCGTCATGCCACGCGCCGGCACCATTTCGCCCTGGGCCAGCAAAGCCACCGACATTGCGCGCAACTGCGGCGCGCAGTTGCACCGCGTCGAACGAGTCACCGAATATGCGTTGAGCCTGAAGAGCGGGTTGCTGGCTGGGCTGTTCAGCCCAGCCAAACCGCTGAACGAAGCAGAACGGGCTGCCGTGGCAGCGCTGCTGCACGATCGCATGACCGAGCAGGTCGCCTTTGCGCGCGAAGACGCGCAGCAACTGTTTGAGCCAAGCCGTGCAGACAGCGTTGCCCATATCGATGTGCTGGGGCAAGGCCGCAAAGCCTTGCTTCAAGCGGATGGCGAATTCGGCCTGGCCCTGTCAGCGGACGAAATCGACTACCTGGCGGATGCCTTCAGGCGCTTGGGCCGCAACCCCAGCGATGTCGAGCTGATGATGTTTGCGCAGGCCAACAGCGAGCACTGCAGGCACAAGATCTTCAACGCCCAGTTCAGCATCGATGGCGAGCCGCAGGCGATGAGCCTGTTTGCGATGATCCGCCACACCGAAAAGTGCTCGCCCCAGCACACGGTGGTGGCCTATGACGACAACGCAGCGGTGATGAGCGGCCTGCCCATCCAGCGTTGGCTGCCGCAAGGCTTCACCAACGCACCCAGGTACGGCCCACGCCATGAATTGGCCCATGTGCTGATGAAGGTCGAGACCCACAACCACCCGACCGCGATCTCGCCGTTTCCAGGCGCCGGCACGGGTGCAGGCGGCGAAATACGCGATGAAGGCGCCACCGGGCGTGGCGCGCGGCCCAAGGCTGGCTTGACGGGCTTCAGTGTCAGCAATCTGCATCTGCCAGACACTTCAGAAGCCTGGGAGCAGGCCGCGATCGGCAAGCCGGCCCACATTGCCAGCGCCTTGCAGATCATGCTGGAGGGCCCGCTGGGTGGGGCGGCATTCAACAACGAATTTGGGCGCCCCAATCTGGGGGGTTACTTGCGCGTCTTTGAGCAGGATGTTGCGGGCGTGCGGCGCGGGTATCACAAGCCGATCATGATTGCCGGTGGCCTGGGCAGCATCAGTGCTTCACAGGTCAAGAAGTTGCCCTTCGGCGCCGGCACCCTGCTGGTGCAACTGGGCGGCCCGGGCATGCGCATCGGCATGGGTGGCAGCGCAGCCAGTTCGATGGCTGCCGGCAGCAACACCGCAGCGTTGGACTTTGACAGCGTGCAGCGTGGCAACCCAGAGATGCAGCGCCGGGCG
>Ga0105046_10004141_pt1 | contig 23079 bp, 20 predicted proteins | sample MAT03_FD_78385 | JGI IMG/M metagenome (GOLD analysis project Ga0105046, IMG submission 78385) | Freshwater microbial communities from Lake Fryxell liftoff mats and glacier meltwater in Antarctica - MAT-03 (megahit assembly) | ecosystem: Environmental > Aquatic > Freshwater > Ice > Liftoff...
AGCCCGCAGTCCGGCGTATCCTCGCGGTGCGTGGCCGGGCTGTTGCGCTGCGGGTCGAGCTGCTTTGAAAGGCCCAGGGTCTCGCCCCTGACGGGCGGCCCCGTCCCTCACCCCTTGCGTCGGACTGGTTCTCGTCTGCAAAGACGGCGGCGCCCGGCGTGTCGTGCCGCAGGCAGCTTCGCGACTTACCGCCCATCGCGCGGTCGTCGATCGCGTGCCAAGCCGCCATCGCTGTTGCGTCGGCGAACTCGAACAGTGACTTGGGCATCGGCAGATTCTGGCCGCTGCCCGTGTACGGGACTCCGATTGCCGCGTATCTTGGAAGTGTCAATCTTGGACATTTCCTGATACATCTTCGGGTACCGATAGCTTGCTGTAGTGAGGCACCCGCCATGGGCATGAAAGTCAATCAGACCCCCGAGCTGGAGACACTCGTGCGCCGCAAGGTGGCCTCGGGCATGTACACCTCGGCCAGCGAGGTAGTCCGTGAAGCGCTGCGACTGATGGATGATCAGGACCAGATGCGCGCCGTCCGGCTGGATCACTTGCGCCAGGACGTGCGCAATGGCCTGGACAGCGGTCCGAGTGAGGCTTGGGATGCCGAGGCGATGAAGGAGCAGGGCCGGGCGCGGCGTGCTGCAGCCACCGCCAAGGCGTAGATCGTGGTCGTCCAGCGCCGGCCGCTGCGGCGGACGACATCGCGGGGTCTGGGATCACATCGCCGACGATAGCCTGCGTGCGCGGGATGCGAGCCGGGTCCAGCGCCGGCGCGCCTGGCACGCCGCGGCCCCGGAAGCAGGAGCGGAACGCCGCGAGCGGCAGGCGAAGGGTCTGCCAATCGTGTTTGTCGGGCGCGAAGCTGAGCTGGTAGTTCAGGCTGTCGAAGCCGTCGTCGGTGAGGAGGCTGAGCTTGTACTGCTTGGCATCGCCGCGTACCTCGATCACGCAGACGGTGGCGCCTTGCTTGCCTCGCGATGCAGGGCTGGATCGCACCGAGGCAAAGCCGCCGTTTTGCTCCAGCGAGACTTCCCCCTCGAACACGGCATGTCCTGCCAGGTCGTGCCGCGGGCGGCTGCGCGAGACACCGCCCATGGCGCGGTCATCGATGGCGTGCCATGCGTCTACTGCATGCGGGGCGGTGAAGTCGAAGAGCAGCTTGGACATGGCCGATGCGCCGCGGCGTTCATTGACGCGGGACTCCGAGCCGCAGTGCGCGCTCGCGGATGGTGCCGACCACGTCGCGAAGCTCCACGTGCTCCAGCTTGTTCTTGCTCAGGACCGCTCGCCACTGCTGCTGCTTGGTGGCGTCGTTGGCGAACGCATCGCTCAGGCCGATGGGCTGGTTGCCGGGCATGGCGGTTTGTCTTCTGGCGAAGGTTGCTTCGACGGCACGCTGCAGTTCCGCATCGTCGAGCGTGGCGTCGCGCAGCAGCAGGGCAAGGTCGAAGAAGTCTTTCATACGCGTGTTGGTCATACCGAGCACGGTCACGGCGTGGAGCTTCTGGGCGACGACCGTGGCTTTGGAGTAGGCGGGCAGCGTCGGTGCGGGTACGTCGGGCAGCAGAGTCGGGTAGGTGACCGGCACGGCCGCGGGTGTGACGGCATCGCCGAATCCGATGTCGATCTGCAGCGTCAGGCGCGCACCGTCGAGGGTGGCGCGCAGGTCGATGCGCACGCCACCGTAGCCGGCGTCCTTGCGGATCGGGCTGCCCGCGACCGATGCGGGGTCGAACACGATGCCGTCGTCCACCGCAATGCTGCAGATGTCTCGGAAGACGCCGACGAGCGTGGGCACATCGTCGGGGCCGAAGCCCAGCAGGTCGGCGGCGCGTGTCGGCCGGTGCGGCTGGCCGTACCAGAGCTGCAACAGCAGCGCGCCCTTGAGCAGGAAGTTCGGTGCGTGCGCGGAGATGGACAGCCGGTACAGCAGGCGTTCGAGGCCGTACCGGGTCAGGGTCAGGTTGAAGTCCTGCTTCGACGTGTCCGTGAGCTGCTTGAGCCTGGCCCGGATGGAGGCGGCTCGGTTGGCGGTCATGCCGTGATCGCCTCGATGTAGGGCCGCATCACGTTGGCGACGCGGCCGAGCGTGGCGTGGCGCCACAGGTCGTCCAGCGTGAACTTGCGCTGGCTCCAGCCGTCACGCAGGGCTTCGAGCGCCACGTCGAGGCCGATCTTGTTGCGAAACCTGAAGCAGTCGACGACGGTCCGGGCCGAGTTGAAGACCGGCACGTCGACACCGTCGATCGTCATGCGGTCGGTGCCATCGGCCAGTGCCGCGTCAGACATGCGCACGACGCGGATGGCGGGCTGGTCCAGCCTGGGGCTCACCATGTGCGACGGGATCGCTATCCAGATCTCATGAGGCGCCTGTGTGCCGATCTCATGAACTCGCAGCGCCGACAGCAGGCAGACCACGCCCTTGGGGACGCGTGCCGAGACTTCGGCCAGCGAGCGGTGTTCGCTGATCTTGGCTCCAGGAATGCCGTAGAGGCCTCGAGCCACGCGCTCGAGTTTGCCGGCCTGGACCAGGCGAGTCAGGGCGATCGTCGGCAGGCCCTGCTGCGTCACATCACGCGCACGCAGCAGCTTGCGAGCGCGCGCGAGGCGCAGCACTTGCTGCTCGTGGGTAGTGGCGGTTGCAGTGGCGGTCGCATTCATTCGGGTATTCTGTTGTTGAATGACTGTGAAAATCAATAAGTACAGTAATAACGCAACAGCGCTCGCCGCTGGTTGACCAAGTCGATTCGCCTGCGGACCGAACTGTCGGGCGGGCCTAGAAGCTGCTGAACAGGTCGTAGATGGACACTACGGTCACGGTGCCGCTGACGACACGCGCAAGCGCCGGCTCCATGCAGACGAAGGCATCGGCCTGGAGTTGGGTCATGGCGATGTACTCGGCCATGAAGGTGTCGGGCCATCCGAACTGATCGGCGATCTTCCATGCGAGGTTCTGCAGCACGCGGTCGCCCAGCAGGCGCAGTCGGAGGCCACGCAGGTGGTCGAGCCGGCGATCGGCAGACTTTCAGTCGAGTTCACCACGCTGGACCAGACCGTAGAGCTGGGCCAGCACCTGGGAGCGGATCAGCGTGGGGGCCACCAACTGATCAACGAGTTGAGCGCAAGCAGCTTCATGAGGCTATGGACACACCCGAACCCAGTCGGGCGTGGTCACCTTGGCCCACACGGCGCCGGGCGAGGGGCTTGGTATGAGCCGCGATGGGCAGTGTGCCCCTCGGACGAAGCACCGCCAGAAACGACAATCCAGAATCAGCCGGTTGCGTACGAATGGCCGCGAGAGGCTTGGTTCCTCGATCTCGGTTTGAGGCAGGCAGCTACGGTTTGAGAGCGCGGTCCTCGGCACGCGCCTGCAATTTGGCTCGCGAAGCCTGCGCCAGCTCCGGCGTCCGTTCACGCAACTCATCGAGATAGTCGGCCCATCGCTGCATCAGTTCGCGCCGTTGATCCAGGAACTGCGTGCGGTTGTAGGCTCGGCCGAGTGCGTCTGACACCGCATGCGCCTGCTGGGCATCGATCACGCGTGCATCGATGCCAAGGCGCTCCTCGGCCATTGTGCGGGCGCTGGCACGAAAGCCATGGGCCCGGTGCTCCGTTGCAGCGAAGCCCATCGCTGACAGCGCGGCATTGAGCGTGTTTTCGCTGATGGGTTTGCTGTGATCACGCAAGCCGGGAAAGAGCAGCGCACTGTGCCCGGTGATGGGCAGTAGTTCACCCAAGACCTGTACAGCTTGGCGACTCAACGGCACCAGGTGTGGCGGGCCGTGTTGCTTGTCGGCCTTGATGCGCTTCATGCGCTCTGCCGGTACCGCCCAGGTCGCAGCGTCAAGGTCGAACTCCTCCCAACGTGCGCCGCGCAGCTCTTGGCCAGGACGGAGGAACACCAGAGCGGCCAGCTTCAGGGCGCAGCGCACCTGCGGTGTGCCGCGGTGCCCGTAGCCGTCGATCGCGCGCAACAGCTCTCCGAAGCGCCCGGGATCGGTAATCGCGGCAAAGTGCTTGGTGGTGTGCTGCTTGAGTGCGCCCACCAGATCACGCGCCGCATCGCGTGTTGCCGATCCTTCTGCAATCGCGAATCGGAACACGAGGGAGCAGCTCTCGCGCACCCGATGCGCCGTCTCCACAACCCCGCGAGCCTCGCAGCGCCGCAGAATCTGCAACAACTCGGGGGGCTCGATTTCGTCGACTGGCCGCATGCCCAAATGCGGAAATACCTCGGTCTCCAGGCGTCTGAGCACCTTGTTCGCGTATGTCGGCGCCCAGCGATCGACGTGGGTCGCGTGCCATCGTCGTGCCACGGCCTCGAAGCTGCCGGGCAATGGCTCACCCGCCGCGACCATGGCTTGAACTTCGGCCTGCGCATTCCGGTTGGATTTCTCGACCTTGCGTTGCTGGCTCGGGTCGTCCCCCGCAGCGATGAGCGCTCGCGCCGTCTCGCGCTTCTTGCGCGCCTGCGCCAACGTTACGTCCGGATACACGCCCAGCGACAGCAGTTTTTCGCGTCCGCCGATGCGGTATTTCAAGCGCCAACAGCGAGTGCCGTTGGGCCGAAGGTCCAGGTACATGCCGCCTCCGTCCGACAGCATCAGAGGCTTGTCGGCGGGCTTCGCCTTGCGAATGGCGTTATCCGTCAGTGTCCGTCGACATGAGGCAGTTCCACGCGTGTGAGTCGCCTGTTCTGGGGGTAACTTTTCGGTGTCGATACCCCCAACCAGCGAGTTACCCCCAAATGTACCCCCAGCAAGGGGTGGCTTCAAGCGGAAGCCGGTGGACGACTCTGGACGAAAAAAATCCCCAAGTCGTTGATTACTTGAGGATTTTTGGATTTTGGTGGACCCTGATGGACCCTGTGTTGGTGGAGAGGAGGAGGATCGAACTCCCGACCTCCGCATTGCGAACGCGGCGCTCTCCCAGCTGAGCTACCCCCCCACGCAGGACAAAGTCTAGCACCGGGACGACCTGCGGCTCCGGTCGGATGGAGAGGTTCCGCGAGGGGACGTGCGCGGTTCTGGCTGTTGTTTCAGGTGGCCTGTGAGTGGCCGGTGGCAGACCAATGTCGGGCCGGTGCGGCTTTGATTGGTATGCTGGGCATTGAAATACACTGAGCTGTGGCCAGGAGAATGCCGATGTCAGCGCGCCCCCGTCTGAACCCCGATTGGCTGCATGCGCAGTACAGCAACCGCGATTTGGTGCCCGACCATGCGGCGGTGCAGCAAGGCTGGAAGGACGCCTCGGCACTGGCGCGGCGATCCAGTGCGGTGCACCTGGATCTGGCCTATGGCGATGGCGTGGGCGAAACGCTGGACGTGTTTTTGCCTACCGACGCCAACGCCCGGGCCGCGCCCGTGCTGGTGTTCATCCACGGCGGCTACTGGCGGCTGCTGGACAAGAGCGACCACTCGTTTGTTGCGCCTGCCTTCAACAGCCAGGGCGCTTTGGTGGTGGTGCCCAACTACGCTTTGTGCCCTGCGGTCAGCATCGAGCACATCGTGCTGCAGATCGCTTTGGCCGTGCAATGGACCTGGCGCAATGCCGCGCGCTATGGGGGTGACCCGGCGCGCATTGCTTTGGTGGGCCACTCGGCCGGGGGCCATCTGGCGGCGATGATGCTCAGTTGCCGCTGGAAAGAGCTGGCGCCGGAGATGCCAGCGCAGCCGCTGGCGGGCGCGTTGTCGATTTCGGGCCTGTTCGATCTGGAGCCGCTGCGGCATACCGTCTTTTTGCAGGCGGATCTGCGGTTGACGCCGGCCTCGGTGGCGCGTCTGAGCCCGGCGTTCTTTCCCCGACCCAAAGGCACCAAGCTGTTTGCCGCCGTCGGGTTGGACGAGAGTGAGGAATTCTTGCGGCAGAACAAGTTGATCCGCGATGTCTGGGGCCCCACTGCGGTGCCAGTGTGTGAGACCGTGCCTGGGGCCAACCATTTCACGGTGCTCAACCGTCTGGCTGACCCGGCCAGCCGGCTGCACCTCTTGGCGCTGCGATTGCTGGGCCTTCGCCCATAGCCAAAAACTATTCTCATGGATGAGCCCTGCCGGGCCGTGCTGTGGATGCGCTATGAGATGCATTGAAGTTTTGTATTGGCCTTGCCTTGGACGCTTTGTTACCGTGTCGGGGTTGATTGCGACGGACCGCAGGCTCATCCGGGCATGCCCACCTGCTGTCGCAGTCAGCCTGAATGCCAAGCGTGCAGTTGCTGCACGCCCTGCATGAACCCCGCTTGACACATCACCAAGGAGCAAGACACATGGGACTCAAAGGTACCAAGACTGAACAGAACCTGAAGGACGCCTTCGCAGGCGAATCTCAGGCCAACCGCCGTTATCTGTACTTCGCAAACAAGGCCGACATTGAAGGCCAGAACGATGTGGCAGCGCTTTTCCGCTCCACCGCCGAAGGTGAGACCGGCCATGCCCACGGCCACCTGGAGTTTCTGGAGCACGGCTCTGGCGACCCGGCCACTGGCCTGCCGATCGGCAGCAGCCGTCAAAACCTGATGGCCGCGGTGGCTGGCGAGACGCATGAGTACACCGACATGTACCCGGGCATGGCCAAGCAAGCGCGCGAAGAAGGCTTTGACGAGATCGCCGATTGGTTCGAGACCCTGGCCAAGGCCGAGCGCTCGCACGCCAACCGCTATCAAAAGGCGCTGGACGCTTTCGTGGACTGAAGTTGAGTGGCCTGCGCCCAAATGGCGCAGGCCCTCCGGCGCTTTGCGCTGAAAGGTACACGTCCAAGGGGCCACAACCCGCATGTGGCCCCTTCTTTTCTTAGAGCTTGAAAACATCCCGGACAAGACATGCGCGAAGGCAATCTGCAGGCCCCCACTCGGCATCCCATCGACTGGAAAAATCCCGACTTCTATGACCCGGACAAAGCCCTGGCCGAGATGGAGCGGGTGTTTGACATCTGCCATGGTTGCCGTCGCTGTGTGAGCCTGTGCGCGAGTTTTCCGACGCTGTTTGATCTGGTGGACACCACCGATGATGGCGAGGTGCACGGCGTCAAGAAGGAAGCCTACTGGGATGTGGTGGACCAGTGCTACCTGTGTGACTTGTGCTACATGACCAAGTGCCCGTACACACCGCCGCATGCCTGGAACGTGGATTTCCCGCATCTGATGCTGCGCGGCAAGGCCATCAAGTACAAGAACGGCCAGGTTTCAGCCAAGGAGAAGCTGCTGGCCAGCACCGATGTGCACGGCAAGTTTGCCGGCATCCCGATCGTCGTGGATGTGGTCAACGCGGTCAACAAGACCCGCCTGGCGCGCAAGATCATGGACAGCCAGCTGGGCGTGCATCCGGACGCCTGGATGCCGGGTTTTGCCGAGCAGCGTTTCCGCTGGGGCCGGGCGATGAACAACACCACGTACCCGGCGGTGCGTGGCGAGCGCACGCCTGGCAAGGTGGCGATCTTCTCGACCTGCTACATCAACTACAACGAGCCTGGCATCGGGCAAGAGCTGATCAAGCTGCTGGATCACAACCGGATTCCCTACGAGATCGTCGAAAAGGAGCAGTGCTGCGGCATGCCCAAGCTCGAGCTGGGCGACCTGGAAGGCGTGGAGCGCGGTTGGCGCGCCAACACGCCCGTGCTGGCGCGCTATGCCGAAGAAGGCTGGGCCATCGTCACCGCGGTGCCCAGTTGTACCTTGATGTTCAAGCAAGAACTGCCGTTGATGTTTCCGGATGACGCCGACACGCAGCGAGTCAAGAAGGCGATGTTCGACCCCTTCGAGTACTTCATCGCGCGCCACAAGGATGGTTTACTGAAGACCGACTTCAAGGCCGCTTTGGGCCGCGTGAGCTACCACATCCCTTGCCACGGCCGGGTGCAGAACATCGGCAAGAAGACCGAAGAGATGTTCAAGCTGATCGGGCAGACGGTGGAAGTCAAGCTCAACACCGTAGAGCGTTGTTCGGGGCATGCCGGCACTTACGGCGTCAAGACGCCCACCCACCCGGTGGCGATGAAGATCGGCAAGCCGGTCTTCAAGAGCATGGCCAAGGACGAACCCGACGTGATCAGCAGCGACTGTCCGATGGCTGGCCACCACATTGCGCAGGGCATGCGTGAAGCCGGCACCCCCGCCAAATCTTTGCAACACCCTCTGAGCCTGGTTCGCATGGCTTATGGATTGGAGTGAACACATGAGTATCCATACCGCCCGCATCACCGTCGACAACCTGCTGTCGCTGGAGGCCTACGCCAAGATCCGCAAAAGCAGCAAGCCCGAAGCGATGGCGCATCGCAGGCTGCGCAGCGTGCAGTTGGGGGAGCACCTGAACCTGCAGTTCGAAGACGAGCGCACCATTCGCCGCCAGATCCAGGAGATGCTGCACATCGAGAAAATCTTCGACGACGAAGGCAAGCAAAGCGAGATCGACGCCTATTCCGCGCTGGTGCCGGATGGCAGCAATTGGAAAGCCACGATGCTGATCGAGTACCCCGACCCGCACGAGCGCAAGCGCGAGCTGGCGCGGCTGATCGACGTCGAAGACCGCATGTTCGTCGAGGTCGAAGGCCACTCGCGTGTCTATGCGATCGCCGATGAAGACCTGGACCGCGAAAACGACGAAAAAACTTCAGCAGTGCACTTCTTGCGCTTTGAATTCAAGGCCACGCAACGCGACGCGATTCTGGCCGGTGCCAGCGTCAAGATGGGTTGTGACCACACCCACTACCCGGCGCACGTCACCGTTGCTGCTGAAACTTTGGCTGCGTTGGCGGGTGACTTGAAGGCCTGAACCCGAGCTTGGCAGTTGACTGCCACTGAAGGATGCTCGCATGTGCGACGGCTGACTCACCAGCCATTGAAGCGATCCCAAGTCTGCACATCGCCTGCAGCGTCCAGCACTTGGTACTCACTGAAGGCTGCAGCGGTGGCGCAGGCATGGTTGGGCAGGATGCGCAGCCGCGTGCCGACCGGAAAGCGCTCGGCCAGTGTGTCGTCAGCGCCAGCGCGGCGCCAGGCCAGGATGCCGTGTTCCTGATTCGCGCTGTGCATCCACATGCCGTCGATCAAGTCGCCGCTTTCGTCGCAGACCGCTCCGTAGCCCCAATCGAGGGCCTGATCCTGGGTGCCACGGTCGCGGCTCATCGCCATCCAGCCGGCGTCCACCAGCACCCAGCCCTTGTCCGTCTGGTGGCCGATCACGGTGGTCAGCACCGACATCGCCAGCTCGTCCAGCGTGGCCACGCCAATGCCGTGCATCACCAGGTCCTGGAACACATAAACGCCGGCTCGCACCTCGGTGACGCCTGCCAGATGTTGGGCCGCCAACGCGGTTGGGGTTGAGCCGACGCTGACCTCGGGGCACGGCAAACCCGCGCCACGCAGCCGCTGCGCTGCATGCACGCAGCGGCTGCGCTCCTGCTCGGCCATCTGTATCAACTCTTGCGGGCTGCGGCAATCGTAAGAAGCGCCGGCGTGGGTCATCACGCCTGTGAGGTTTTGCCCGCCCTGGTGCAACAAGCGCCCGATGTCCAGCAGCAGCGCAGCATCGGGCAGCACACCTGCGCGGTGGCCGTCGGTGTCGATCTCGATCATCACTTCAAAGGCATGGCCGCTGTCGACCAAGGCTTGGGCGCCGGTCAGGCTGTCGGTGGTCACCGTGAGTCTGCAGCCACGCTCGCGCAGCGCTCTTGCCTGCGCCAGCTTGGTCGGCGGGATGCACACGGCATACAGCAGATCGTCAAAGCCCGCAGCAAAAAACTGTTCTGCCTCCTTCAACGTCGAGACCGTCAGGCCCTGTGCCCCAGCGGCCTTCTGCAACTCGGCCACCGGCACGCATTTGGCGGTTTTGACATGCGGTCGCAAACGCACCCCGAGCCCTTGCAGGCGCGCTTGCATGCGCTGAATGTTGTGGTGCAGGCGCTGGGCGTCCAGCAGCGCAGCCGGGGTGGGCAGGTCGTTCAGTTTCATGGTGCCGGATGGTAGCCGCAGCGATGTGTTGCCGCAGCTATTGCCCCTTTAGGCACAAGCAATCAAGCCACTCTGATTGATAGTAGATAATCTATCCCTATGGACGGCCTGATAGTTTCTTTCAAAACCTCGGGTCGGCATCAGATTCCAAGTGCCAAGGCGCTTGGACTTGAGTTCATTCTTCTTTCGCAACTTCCACAAGGAACATCCCCATGAAAACCGTTGGTCAAACCCTCGCCCCCTTCAGCGTCGTCGGCGTCAAGCCCCGCTTCAACCAGCACGAAGAGAACGGCGTCTCCGCCTTTGAGACCCTCACCGAGAAGAGCTTTCCCGGCAAGTGGAAAGTCATCTACTTCTGGCCCAAGGACTTCACCTTCGTGTGCCCGACCGAAATCGTGGCCTTCGACAAGCTGGCACGCCAGTTTGAAGAGCGCGACGCTGTGTTGATGGGCGGCAGCACCGACAACGAGTTCAGCAAGCTGGGCTGGCGCCGCGACCACAAGGATTTGAGCAAGCTGGGCCACTGGAGCTTTGGCGACAGTGCAGGCAGCCTGGTGGACATGCTTGGCGTGCGCGACGCGGTCGCCGGCGTGGCGCTGCGTGCCACCTTCATCGTCGACCCCGACAACGTGATCCAGCATGTCAGCGTCAACAACCTCAACGTGGGCCGCAACCCTGACGAAGTGCTGCGCATCCTCGACGGCCTGCAGACCGATGAGCTGTGCCCTTGCAACCGCGCCGTGGGCGGCACCACGCTGTAAGTTCAGGCCAACGCAGTCTGTGCGGCCGGACCTGGCCAGCGATTCAGCTTGGCCCGGCCACCCGAACACACCACAAGGAAAAGACGTCATGGAATTCTTGAACGAGATCAAAGACCGCATGCCGGAGCATGCGAAGGACATCCGCCTGAACCTGGACGGCGTGATCAGCCGCAGCAGCCTGGCACCCGAGGACGCCGTTGCGGTGGCATTGGCAGCAGCTTTTGCGGCCAAGAGCACCGAGCTGGTACGCAGCTTCAGCGCCGCAGTGCAGCCTGCTGAAGGCCACGCTGCGTTGACCGCAGCCACGCTGATGGCGATGAACAACGTCTGGTATCCCTTTGTGGAAATGGCCGATGACGAAGAGTTGAAAAACATGCGGCCAGAGTTGCGCATGAACGCCTATGCCAGCCATGGCGGCGTCAGCAAAGCCAAGTTCGAGGCCTATGCCCTGGCAGCGTCGATCGTCGGCAAGTGCCACTTTTGCGTGCAGTCGCACTACGCGTTACTGAAAGCCGAAGGCTGGACCACGCAACAACTGCGTGACATCGGGCGCATTGCCGCAGTGGTCAATGCAGCCGCACAGGTAATGCACGCTCAGGGCTGAGCCGCTCGGGGCTTTGCCTTCAGCCCGTCCAGATACAAATCGAGTACTGTCAAACCCACCCGGCGCAGATCAAAGGCCGAGGGGTCGAGCAACCAGTTTTGCGCCAGGCCGTCCAGCAGGGCGTGAACACCGATGGCCATCTGGCGCGGCGAAGGCCTGGCCCTGACCAGCCCGCTGCGGCGGGCCGCCTGCAGCACCTCCGCCAGCTGCTCCAGATAGTCAGACCGCATCCGCAACCTGCGCTCACGCACGCGCGCCAGCTCGTCGTTGGATTCGACCTTTTGCATCGCAATGCTGAAGACGCGGCGCATCTGCAGGTCTTGGGCGATGCGTTGCAGCACCCGTTCGAAGTGCTCGCGCAATTCCTTCAGGCTCTCGCTGTCGACCGCATGCGCCAGGCTTTCGGCGGAGGACTCGAAGGGCAGGCAGACTCTGTCCAACATGGCGTTGAACAGGTCTGCCTTGTCCTTGAAATGCCAATACACCGCGCCGCGCGTCACGCCTGCAGCCTGCGCGATGTCATGCAGCGTGGTGGCAGCGACGCCGCGGGCATCGAAGACATGTTCAGCAGCATCGAGAATGCTGCTGCGCGTTTGTTGCGCTTCTTCCTTGGTTCTGCGTGGCATGCATACATTCTAGGCTGTATGTATACTGCATCGCACCTGATTTCGGTTTGCGGTGCAAGCGCATCGCAGATGCCCATTGCGCAGGCGGCTTTCAGATGTACCGCCCAAAGGATCCCGATGATTGAAGCTGACAGTGTTCACTGCGTCGCCGTGCGCGCCCATCGTGGCCACTTCTGCCGCCCTGTGTTGGGTCCGTATCGCGGATGGGTGGCCATCGGCACGCTGCTCTTGCTGGCTGCTTGTGGCGCCAAAGACGCCGCCGCGCCTGCGGCTGCAGGCGCGGCGCCGCCACCGCCTGCCGTGGGTGTGCTGGCCATGGCCCCTCAAACGGTGGTGCTCAGCACCGAACTGCCGGGCCGCGTCGAGCCTCTGCGCTCGGCGCAGGTGCGGGCTCGCGTCAACGGTGTGGTGCTGAAGCGGCAGTTCACCGAAGGCAGCACGGTGCGTGCGGGCCAGCCGCTGTTCCTGATCGACCCCGCAGCCTATGCAGCAACAGTGGACAGCGCCAGCGCGCAACTGGCACGCGCCGAGGCCGGCTTGGCACAGGCCACGGCGACTGCCGAGCGCTATCGACCCTTGGCCCAGGCGCAGGCGATCTCGCAGCAGGACTACGCCAACGCGCTGGCTGCGCAAAGAGCCGCCGAAGCCGACGTCGCTGCAGGCCGCGCAGTGCTGCAGTCGGCGCGCATCAATCTGGGCTACACCCAAGTCACCGCACCCATCGCCGGGCGCATCGGTCGGGCGCTGGTGACTGAAGGTGCGTTGGTCAGCGCAGCAGAAGCCACACAACTGGCACTGATTCAGCAAACCAGCAGCGTCTACGTCAACTTCACGCAATCCGGTGCCGAGGTGCTGCAGTTGCGCCGGGCGCTGGCCGACAAGCAGGTGCGGCGTGTGGGCAACGGCTCTGTGGCCGCCGCCACGGCGGTCAGTGTGGTGCTGGAAGATGGCAGCCTGCTGCCGCAAAAAGGCCGCCTTCTCTTCACCGACCTGAGCGTGGACGCGACCACCGGCCAGGTCACGCTGCGCGCCGAGGTGCCCAACGCAGAAGGTCTGCTGTTGCCAGGCCAGTTCGTACGTGTGCGGCTGGCCCAGGCCGAGTTGCCGCAGGGCTTTTTGGTGCCGCAGCAGGCCGTGACGCGCAGCCAGCAAGGCGACACGGTGTTGGTGGTGGGCGAAGGCAACAAGCCTGCGCCGCGCACGGTCAGCATCCGTTCAGGTCAGGCGGGGCAGTGGGTGGTGACAGCGGGGCTGCAAGCCGGTGACCGCGTGATCGTCGACGGTTTTCAGAAGATGTTCGTGCCCGGGGCGCCTGTGACGCCGGTGCCTTGGCAGCCTGCAGCCGCAGGCTCCAGTAACGCTGCAGGAGCAGGAGCAGGTGCAGGAGCAGGTGCAGGTGCAGGCACCGCCGCAGGTGCTGCTTCGGCTGCGGCTCCCGCTGCGGCTTCCGCTCCGGCCAGCCGATAAGCGGAGCCAGCCCACATGGCGCCTTTCTTCATCGACCGGCCGATCTTTGCCTGGGTCATCGCATTGTTCATCCTGGTGCTGGGCGCGGTGTCCATCACCCAGTTACCCATCTCTCAATACCCGCCGGTGGCCCCACCGGCCATCGTCATCAGCGCCAACTATCCCGGTGCTTCGGCGCAGACGCTGGAAGACAGTGTGCTGTCCATCGTCGAACAAGAGATGAATGGCGCGCCCGGCCTGATCTACGTCGAAAGCGTGGCCCAGGCCAACGGCAGCGGCACCATCACGCTGAGCTTTGAGTCTGGCACCAACGCCAACCTGGCGCAGGTGGAGGTGCAAAACCGCCTGGGCCGCGCCACGCCGCGGCTGCCGGCAAGCGTGCAGCAGCAGGGCGTCAGGGTCGACAAGGCGCGTTCGAACTTCTTGCTCTTTGCGATCCTCAGCTCTTCAGACCCCAAGTACGACCCCATTGCGCTGGGTGACTATGCGGCGCGCAACGTGTTGCCCGAGTTGCAACGTGTGGTCGGTGTGGGCCAGGCGCAGTTGTTTGGCACCGAGCGGGCGATGCGCATCTGGGTCGATCCCGCCAAACTGCAGGCCTTCAGACTCAGTACCTCGGACGTCACGGCTTCGATCCGCGCCCAAAACGCGCAGATCAGCGCAGGCAGTATTGGCGAGCTGCCCAACGTCGCCGGCCAAAGCACCTCGGCGACGGTGGTCGTCAGCGGGCAGCTTGCCACGGTGCAGCAGTTTGGCAATGTGATTCTGCGCGCCAACACCGATGGCTCCACGGTGCGGCTGCGCGACGTGGCGCGCATCGAGCTGGGCGCGCAGAGCTACGCCACCTCGGCGCGGCTGAATGGTCAGCCCTCCACCGGCATCGGCGTGCAGTTGTCGCCCAGCGGCAATGCGCTTGCCACAGCCAAGGCCGTCAAGTCCAAGATGGAGCAACTGGAGCGCTTCTTTCCGGCCGGCATGAGTTACGCGATCCCTTACGACAGCTCGCGCTTTGTGCAGATCTCGATCACCGAAGTGGTCGTCACCTTGCTGGAGGCCGTGGTGCTGGTGTTCTTGGTGATGTATCTGTTCTTGCAGAACATCCGTTACACCCTGATTCCCACCATCGTCGTGCCGGTGGCCTTGATGGGCACTTTCGGGGTCTTGTTGGCGCTGGGATTCTCGATCAACGTGCTGACCATGTTCGGCATGGTGCTGGTGATCGGCATCGTGGTGGACGACGCCATCGTGGTGGTGGAAAACGTCGAACGCATCATGTCCGAAGAAGGCCTGCCCCCACTGGAGGCCACGCGCAAGGCCATGGGGCAGATCTCCGGCGCCATCGTGGGCATCACCCTGGTGCTGGTCTCGGTGTTCGTGCCGCTGGCATTTTTCTCCGGCTCGGTGGGCAACATCTACAGGCAGTTCAGCGCCGTGATGGTGGCCTCCATCGGATTTTCGGCCTTGATGGCGCTGTCACTGACACCCGCGCTGTGCGCCACGCTGCTCAAGCCCGTGGTTGCGGGCTCGCATGTTGAGCGCAAGGGCTTCTTCGGGCTCTTCAACCGCTTCTTCAAGCGTACGGCCAAAGGATACGAAGGACTGGTGGCGAGCATGCTGCGACGCAGCGCTCGCTGCATGGTGATCTACCTGGCGGTGATTGCTGCGGTGATCGTCTTCTATGGGCGGCTGCCCAGCTCCTTTCTGCCGGCCGAGGACCAGGGCAACCTGATCATCAACGTACAACTGCCGCCCGGCGCGACGCAGGAACGAACCAGCGCGGTGATGGAACAGGTCGAGGCCTTCATGCTCAAGCAGCCGGAGGTGCGCAGCATCGTGGGCGTGCTGGGCTTCAGTTTCAGCGGCCAGGGGCAGAACGCCGCGCTGGCTTTCGTGACCTTGAAGGATTGGTCTGAGCGGCCCGACCCGCAGAACAGCGCTCAGGCTGTGGCGGGTCGTGCTTTCGGCGCCTTGATGGGCGTGCGTGATGCCTTCATCTTTCCGCTCAGCCCGCCGCCCATCCCCGAACTGGGCCAGGCCTCGGGCTTCAACTTCAGACTGCAGGACCGTGCCGGTGCGGGGCACGAGGCGCTGGTGGCGGCGCGCAACCAGTTGCTGGGCATGGCTGCCCAAAGCAAGGTGCTGAGCCAGGTTCGGCCCGACGGGCTGGAAGACGCGCCGCAGCTGAACATCGACATCGACCGCGACAAGGCAGCGGCGCTGGGCGTCAGCTTCGAGAGCATCGGCGCCATCATCGGCACCGCACTGGGCAGCACGTATGTCAATGACTTTCCCAGTCAGGGCCGGGTGCAGCGCGTGGTGGTGCAAGCCGACGCCCCGGCCCGCATGCAGCCTGATGATCTGCTGCGCCTGAACGCCACCAACACTAACGGTCAGCCGGTGCCTTTGTCGGCTTTTGCCAGCACGCGCTGGGTCAAGGGCCCGATGCAGACGGTGCGCTACAACGGTTACCCGGCCATGCGCATTGGCGGCAGCGCCGCTGCTGGCTACAGCACCGGTGACGCCATCGCCGAGATGGAAAGCCTGGCGGCGCGTTTGCCAGCGGGGTTTGGTTTTGAGTGGACCGGCATCACGCGCGAAGAGAAGATCGCCGGCAACCAGGCGCTGGTGCTGTACGGATTCGCTGTGCTGGCCGTGTTTTTGTGCCTGGCGGCGCTGTACGAGAGCTGGACCATTCCGCTGGCGGTGATCCTGGTGGTGCCGCTGGGTGTGCTGGGCGTGGTGCTGGCAACCTATTTTCGAGGTTATGCCAATGACGTCTATTTCCAGGTCGGGTTGATCACCATCATCGGCCTGGGGGCCAAGAACGCGGTGTTGATCATCGAGTTCGCCAAGGACCTGCAGGCCCAAGGCAAGAGCGCGACGGAGGCAGCGCTGGAAGCGGCGCATCTGCGCTTCAGGCCGATCATCATGACCTCGATGGCTTTTGTGCTGGGGGTGCTGCCGCTGTTTTTGGCCACCGGCGCGGGCTCGGCCAGTCAGCGCGTCATCGGTACCGGAGTCATCGGCGGCATGCTCACGGCCATGGCGCTGGGGGTCTTGTTCGTGCCCGTGTTTTTTGTACTGGTCAGGCGATTGTTTGCAGCGCGCCAACCCAGGTTGCAAGCTGGAGCAGACGCTGGCAACGCACGTGCGGCTGGACCCGACGCCAAACCCGACGCCGCACCGGACGCCGGGCTCGCTTTGCCGCTGGAGAAACGATGAACCCATCCCAGCGCGGTGTCGCACGGCATCTGAGCGCATTGGCTGCTGCCGCCATGCTGGCTGGCTGTAGTTTCATGCCGAAGTACGAACGCCCGGCCGCACCGGTGGCAGCCGCGTTCCCTGTTGTGGGCGCGGCTGAGCCGGCTTCCGGCACCCCGGCTGCCGCCTTGCCCTGGTCGGATTTTCTTGCCGATGCCAGGCTGCAGCAACTGGTCCCGGTGGCGTTGAAGAACAACCGCGACTTGCGCATCGCCACACTCAATGTCGAGCAGGTGCGTGCGCTGCTGGGTGTGCAGCGCGCCGACTTGCTGCCCAATGTCGGCGCGGGCCTCCAGGCCGCCGGCGGCAGTCAGCGCAGCATCAGCGCTGGCGTGCAGATCAGCAGTTATGAGCTGGACCTATTCGGCCGCGTCAAGAGTCTCAGCGAAGCCGCTGCGGCGCGCTATCTGGCCAGCGACGAAGGTCGCCGTGCCGCCCAGGTCGCGCTGATCGCCGCCGTGGCGAGCGCCGACTTGGCAATGCGCGCCACCGATGAATTGCTGGCCATCACCGAGCGCAACCAAGCCTCCCGCGAGGAAGGGCTCAGATTGACGCGCGTGCGCTTTGATGGCGGCGTGGCGGCCGAGCCCGAATTGCGCGTCGCCGAATCGCTGCTGGCGGCAGCGCGTGTCAACGTGGCTGCGCTGCGGCGCCAGCGCTTGCAAGGTCTCAACGCCCTGGCGCTGCTGCTGGGCCAGCCCTTGCCCACAGATCTGCCCCAAGCCTTGCCGCTGGCCCAAGTGGTGCTGCCCGATCTGCCGGTGGGCCTGCCCAGCGAGGTGCTGCTGCAGCGGCCCGACATCCGCCAAAGCGAGCAGCAGCTGATTGCCGCCAACGCCAACATCGGCGCGGCGCGCGCAGCGTTTTTTCCGCGCATCAGTCTGACGGGCAGCCTGGGATTCGCCAGTACCGATCTGAGCCGCTTGTTTGACAACAGCGCCTGGTCCTTCGCCGGCCAGTTGCTGCAGCCGCTGTTCGATGCCGGCCGCAACCAGGCCAATCTGGAGGCGACCCAGGCAGCGCGGGCGATCGCGGTGGCGCAGTACGAAAAGGCCATCCAGCAGGCCTTCCGCGAAGTCGCCGATGCACTGGCAGGACGCGCCACTTTGGGCGAGCAACTGGCCGCACAACAGGCCCAGGCCGCCGCCGAAACACGCCGCCTGGCGTTGGCAGAGATATTGTTTCAGGGCGGCATCGCCAGCGCGCTGGATCGCCTGGACGCAGAACGCTCGGCGTTGTCCGCCCGCCAGGCCGTAGTGCAGGTGCAAGTTGCCCGGCTGCAAAATGCCGTGCTGATGTACAGCGTGCTGGGGGGTGGTGCGGGAGACGGGGCAAGCCAGGAGACCCCGGGGCAAGCCAGCAGGCCAGCGCGCTAGTCTGCTGGCGCATGGGCTGCGGGTGGTTGCTGCCAGTTCTCAGCCCGCATCCCCGTCCACATAGAACCAGCGGCCTCCTTCGCGCACAAAGCGGCTGAGTTCATGCAGCCGTGTCGCGCGGCCGGCCAGCTTGTGGCGGGCCACGAACTCCACCGTGGCGTGATCGGCGTCCTGCTGCCGATGTTGCAGGATCTGCAAACCCAGCCAGCGCAGGCCGGGCTCCCAAACCGGCGGCTGGGCAGGGCGTCTGGACGGATGCCAGGTGTCCTGGATGTAGTCGCCCAGCTGCAGCACATGCGCGCTGTACCTGGAGCGCATCAGCGCTTGCGCCGTCGGCGCCAGGCCGCGCTGCACGCCCTGATGCCACGGGCTGCAGCATCGGGCATAGGGCAGGCCGCTGTCGCACGGGCAGGGGTTGAGATTGTGGGTATGCGTAGGCGTGTGCGTGTTCACGGGCAATCTCCGGGTCGATCGATCCAGGCCACGCTGGCATCCCAGCGCGATCTGCGCTATGGCGCTGAAGCTGTGACTGACGGCGGTGATGGCATCAGCTCTGTCACTGCGGGTCCGGTGGCAGCATCAAAGCCGATCGCCCACAGCGCTTGCAGGTCGGCGGCGTGGCTGACGCCTTCGGCCACGGCCTGCAGGTTCAGGCCGTGCACCAGCGCCACCAGGCTTTGGGCAAAAGCCCGGGTGGCCGAGTCGCTCGCCACGCCGCGCAGGTGGCGGGGGTCGATCTTGATGTAATCGATGCCCAGCTCGTGCAACTGCATCAGTTGTTGTGGGGCAGCGCCGGCGTGCTCGACACCCATCTTGGCGCCCAGGCTGCGCCAGGGTTGGGTGGCCCCGGCCAGCACCTGCCAGCCTTTCGGCCGCATGCTCTCTACCCACTCGATGGACAGTTTGCGGGCGGCGGCCGGCGCTTCCTGCAGGCTCTGGGTGACTTGGGCGACAAAGCCTGGCGCAGCCAGCGAAGGCCACGACACATGCACGCTGCGGGGCTGGCCATCGATCTGAATCGCCTGCATCGCCAGTTCCAGCGCCATCAGGTCAACCTGCGGCATCAAGCGGCTGCGCCGCGCCAGCGCCAGCCAGCGCCCGGCGGGCTGGTAGTCCTGGCCCGGCTGCAGTTGCACGCGAAGTGGGCACTCCCAGCGGATCAGTCGGCCCTGCTTGTCGAGCACCGGGTATTGCGCCAGGTGCGCCCGGCCTTCGCTCAAAGCAGCGCCGATCTGTTCGCGCCAGATGCGCGAGCCCGCCTGTTGGGGCATCTCGCCGGGCATGTTTTCAACGTGCAAGCCGTTGCCCGCTTCGGCTTGCGCCAGCGCAGCATCGGCCGCAGCCAGCGCAGCGCTGACCGACACGCCGCGCAGGCCGTCGACCGCACCCACGGCCAGTTCTACGCCTGCGCTGCTGATGGCCGGCGCAGCGACCAGCGCGCCGTGCACCGAAGCTGCCGTTTCAGCGCCCATGCCGATCATCGGCAAGCACAAGGCAAAGTCACGGCCGTTCAGGCGCCCTGCAAAGGTGCCGCGCACCCGTTCCACATAGGCTTCCAGCAAGGCGCTGATGGTGCTGAGCAGGTTGTCGGTGGTGTCGTGGCCCAGGCGGTCGTTGAGTGCCTCCAGATGCTGCACGCGCAGCAGGATCAGCGCTACGCCAGGGCCCTGTCCAGCCGGGCTTCCAGCCGGGCGCCCTCCTGCAAGTCCGCCTGCGTGGCCGCCTGCATGGCCGCCTGCGAGGCCACCCGGGCGCTCTTCCAGGTGGTCACCGAGATGATCACTGAGCCGGCCGACGAACTGGCGGCGCAGCGGCAGGCCGGTCAGGGCGTCGTGCTGGGCCTGGCGTTGCAGCACCGCGACCTGGTCGGCCTGGGCTGCAAAGACCTCGCGCAGGCGGCGCACCATCGCGTTCATCGCCCGCGTCAGGCCGCGCAACTCGGGCAATTCGGGCTCAGTGGCTTCAACGAAGCGCCCGGCCTCCAGCGCTTGGGCTTGCTTGACGGTGTTCTGCAAAGGCCGTAGCCAGACGCGCAGCGCCAGCATCGCCAATGCGCAGGCCACGGCGGCCAGCAGCAACAAGAGTGCTGCGGTGCTGGATGCAGCACGCCACAACGTGGCTTGAGCCCAGGTGATCTGCGATTCGACTTCCAGCGTGCCCACTTCGCGCCAGCCGTGCATCACGCGCGCACTGCCGGCAGGTGCTTGCAACGGCAAGGCAGCGACAAACCAGGCGGGTGCAGCGCTGGCGATTGCAGGCTGACTCAGTTGAAAGCCATGCACGTCGGATTCGACCGTCGCTGAGGGGTCGCCATCGGCGTCGGCGGTCGGCAACAGTTGCAGACTCAGCTTGCGATACGCACCCAGATCGAATTGCGCTGCTGCCACCGCACGCATGGCCGCCAGGTCCCCTTGCTGTTGCGACAGCGCCACTGCCAGCGAAGCCGCAGCATCGCGGTTACGCAACGTCAATTCCTGTTGCAGCGCCTGGCGCGCCGCCAAGGTGTGCAGGACCAGGCTGCCCGCCATGGCCAGCAAAACCACCAGCAGCAGCAGCGCTGCGATGCGGGCGCGCAGGCTCATGGTCGGGCAGCCACTCAAGCTGTCGTCAAATGCCAGGGCGCGGACATTCAGAAGCCTTCTTCCAGGATCTTCGCCCATACGTCACGCCAGCGCGACAGCCGGGCCAGCGGATCACCGGCCGGCGCCTGGCCGGCGCCCTGCCACAAGCCTTCGCTGTTGAAGCTGAATACCGGCTGCAAGTCTGTCCTTTCACTGGCCGGTTGCACTTCGGGCCTCAGGTTGTCAAGAATCAGCGGCTCTTCGCGCGCAGACGCATAGTAGGCCAGCACCATGTGGGCTTGTGCACGGCCCTGACCCGGCATTTCTGCGCGCACGTAGACCAGGCGCAGGCGCTGCACCTGCATGCCAGAGGCGCGCAGTGTGGCGTACTTGGCAATCGCATAGTCCTCGCAGTCGCCCTGGCCTTTTTGCAGCAGCTCCAGCGGCGTCGCCCAATGGTCTTCCTGGCCCCAGACCTCGAAGTCGCTGTGAAAGCGGATGCGGCGGTTGAAGAACTGGTTGACGGCTTGCAGGCGCTGCGCGTCGCTGCCCATGGCGGGTAGAGCCAGCAGCAGCGCTTGCAAATCGGCCAGCGCTGCGGTGGCAGCAGGGCCCTGGCTTTGCGCCGCAGCCTGCATGCGCTGGCTGTCCCAGGCGCTGGATGGCAGCGGCTGCAGGCCGCCTGCCCACAGCAGGCAAAGCGCTGCCACTGGCCTGCACAGGGCGCCAAGCGTGGTCAGCCAGTGCCGCCGGCGCAGAACGCAGGGCGCGGGAAAAAGGAGGGACAAAGATGACAGAAGTGCAACCAGAAAAAATCTGTAGGTGCATCGACTTCGTCCCTGCAGGCCCGGACTTGAGCCAGCCAGCAGCTTGCAGCGGCCGTGGTGCGCAGTGCAGCTCCACTTCAGGCCCGGGGCTGCGGCAGCCACAAAAAAGCCCGCTGGAGGCGGGCTTCTTCCGGGCTGCTTGGTTGAACCTTCAAGCGTGGGCGGCCCGCAATTTCATCGAGAACTCTTGCAGCGCCGCGATGCCGCTGTCTTCGGCCTTGCGGCACCAGGCCTGCAAGTCAGCGAGCAGTTGCTCAGCAGAGACGTTGGTTCGTGTCCACAAAGCGCGCAGTTCTTCACGCATCGCCACCAGCTTGGCCAGGGTCGGGCTGTCACCCAGCGCCATCGCCAGACTGGGCTTGACGCCGTGCGGAATCTTGTCGTCGTCGCGGTGCAGCCAGGCCTGTGCCAGCCGCATGTGCTTGACACCTGCACTGTCGTGGCCGCGCTGGGCTTTGAGCCTTTCGAGCTCAACGGCTACAGCACGTTTCATTTCTGCGGCGTAGCGCGCCATCACCTCGTAACGGTTGGCAATGATGGCATCCAGCGTCTTGCCGTCGGCCTGCGCCTTGACCTGACCCAGCTCAAGCTTGGGCGGGGTTTTGCGAACCTTGGCCAAGCCGGCGATTTCCATCATCCGGATATACATCCAGCCGATGTCGAATTCGTAAGGCTTGACCGACAGCTTGGCGGATGTCGGGTAGGTGTGGTGGTTGTTGTGCAACTCTTCGCCGCCAATGATGATGCCCCACGGCGAGATGTTGGTGGAAGCGTCGGCAGCCTCGAAATTGCGGTAGCCCCAGTAGTGACCGATGCCGTTGATGATGCCGGCAGCGGTGATCGGGATCCAGGCCATCTGCAGCGCCCAGACGGACGCTCCCGCAGCCCCAAAGAGCAACAGGTTGATGATCATCATCAAAGCCACGCCCTGCCAGGTAAAGCGGCTGTAGAGATTGCGCTCGATCCAGTCGGCAGGCGTGTTGTGGCCGTACTTGTCCAGCGTCTCCTGCACCTTGGCTTCGGTGCGATAAAGCTCGCTGCCGGTGTAGAGAACTGTCTTGATGCCACGTGTGACCGGGCTGTGCGGGTCGTCTGCCGTCTCGCATTTGGCGTGATGTTTGCGGTGGATGGCGACCCACTCTTTGGTCACCATGCCGGTGGTCAGCCACAGCCAGGCGCGGAAGAAGTGCGACACCAGCGGATGCAAGTCCAGCGCGCGGTGCGCTTGTGAACGGTGCAGGTAAATCGTCACCGCAGCAATGGTGATGTGCGTCACCACAATGGCAAACAGCAACACTTGCCACCACGAAGTCTGCAACAGGCCGTGAGCCAGCCAGTTCACCAGCACGTCATGTACCAGCCACACTTGATCCATCTAGAGGTCCTTGAAAAACTCGACAAAAAGTGCCTGATTGTAGGCGCCGGGTCGCACATCCAGAATTTGCATGAAAGCCCTTACTGCTCCCTTGCTCCCTTTCAAATGCGGGTCAAGGCGGCAATTGCAAGCCCAGATCGCCCCGAAACGGCCGCAAGGCTTAGGGATGCTCGCAGCGGCGCCCTGAGAGCATCCCAGGCCCCTGTCGGCGCCCGTTGTTCGCGGAGAAACGCCCGATCTCGGTGCATTTCGCAATGTGGAAGGTTTTGTTTCTCATGAGCATC
>Ga0105046_10004145_pt1 | contig 23069 bp, 21 predicted proteins | sample MAT03_FD_78385 | JGI IMG/M metagenome (GOLD analysis project Ga0105046, IMG submission 78385) | Freshwater microbial communities from Lake Fryxell liftoff mats and glacier meltwater in Antarctica - MAT-03 (megahit assembly) | ecosystem: Environmental > Aquatic > Freshwater > Ice > Liftoff...
CGTCGCCCGCACCGTCCGCAGTGGTTTCCTTAAGGATTCTTGCCCCTGCCAACCCGATCGCGAACATCGAACCAATGAAGAGCATCGGTTGCCGTTGCGCTAAGTCGCGGGCTTCCTTGAGGAGTGAAGAGGCATCTTTGTTGCGGAGAAAGTCAGACGACTGAGCAAGCCGGTTGGCCGCATCTTGAACGATCGGGCCAATTGATGCAGGCACTTCCGTTCCGTCGGCCGACGTCTCCCCGAGGCGATCTCCGACGTCGCGCAGCGCGTCAGCCAATGCGCCCAGGCTTGCAATTGCAGAGTCACGCTGTTTAGTAAATGCTGTTGTTGCCTGCTGTTTCGCTTCGGCGAGTGCGTCTGTGACTTGATCGGCCGCTTGAGTAACGACATCGGTCGCTTGCTGAGCGGTTTGATGCGCGAGTTCCTGTGCCGTTTGCGAGGCGGCTTCTATCGTCTGTCTTGTGGTCTGTTTGACCGCATGTTGCGCGCCCTGGACCGCACCAACCACGCCACCTTGTTGGTCAGATGCGGCTGACTGCTCCATTGGATAATCCGTGGGCCGTTGATCGTTTTGCGTGCTCATTCCTGGTCTCCTGTCTATGGCTCCGGGCCGTTATCTCGTCCCGGTTCGCCTCGCCGAATGTCGTAGAACGAAGGATTGTGGACACTCAAGAGGTGATCGGATCACATGGGGCCCGATCAAATCGATGCGGCCAATCACCTGCGGCTCTGGACTGACTCCTTTCACCGAGCTCGTCAATTCGTCGTATCAAAATGGTGCTATCCGCCAAGTGGATAGGTGTTGGAGAAAATGCAATTCTGATGCCCACGTGACACAGCTAAGAAAATGGACCTGGCTCGGTTTGGATGTCCAAACTCGAAAAACACGAGGGTTGCTGGATTGCACGGTGCCCTGACTATGTTCGAGCAAGGCGTTTCGGGACAACGCTCGGCACGGCTTTTGCTGTAACGATTGCAGACGCCTGTCGCATGGCAGGGCAAAGCACGAAAACTGAGGAGGAATCATATATGAGTCTTGGAACACCTAGAGAGCTCTTTGTTCATGAGCTTGCAGACATGCTAAGTGCGGAGCACATTATTTCTGGCATGTTACCGGAGCTCTCGAAGGAAGCACAGCATCCAGAACTCTCCAAAGCATTCAGCCAGCACGAAAAGGAGACAAAGGCTCAGATTAAGCGCCTCGAGCAGATTTTCAAGCAGCTTGGTGAAAAACCCGAGGAGACGACATGCTACGCGACAGAAGGGTTGAAGAAGGAGCACGCGAGCCTGTACGAAGAGAAGCCGTCGGCTGAGGTTCTGGAAATGGCGATTGTGCTTGGCGGTTGCAAAACCGAACATTATGAAATTGCAAGCTACGCCGGGCTCATTCAGATGGCAAAGGATCTCGGTGAAAAGGAGGTTGCTGTCCTTCTCAGCGAGACGCTTGCCGAAGAAGAAACGATGGCCAAGCAATTGACGGCGTTCTCAAAGCAACTCGGTAAAGAGGCGAAGTCGCGAACCGCAGCGGCATCCTGATCTCTCCGGCACGCTAAGGTAAAACGCAAGCATGGATCATGCAGAGTGGCGGAAACAACCGTTTCCGCCACTCTGCAATCCTACGATCCGGCCCAACTGGTGAACGGCTCGAAAGTGATCCTGCAAACGTGTGAAGCCACGTCACGATTCGGTTCCGGCAAGATTGGCTGGAGTAGAAGTGGGAGTATTACTTCCCGCGAACGAGGCCGGGTCCGCGAAGCGGCGGTGGAATCAGAATGTGCTCTTTTGTCACCCAGAAGGTGCCGTCAGTTCGGGCGTAACGGCCAACGTCCTCCCAGGCCGCGGCGACTTCCGGGGACTGGTTTGCCCGCTCCCATGACTCCTCATCGTCATACCACTGCTCGACGAAGGCTTCGGTTTCAAGTTGTCCGGCGATCTTTCGCACCACCTCCGAGACGACGTAACCGCGGAGTCCTGGCGCCCTTGAAGAGATGGGCGCATGAACATCGATCCAGTACTTCATAAACTCTTCAGGAGTGAAGTCCTCGCGACGATACGCCGTGCCAATTAGTTTGATCATCCCGTTGTTCCTCCCGTACATATACCGAGTGCATCGAGAAAACGGGCGGCGGCGTCTCCTGACAATCGCGAACCAGTCATCTCACCAAACATTTGTTTGCGAATGAACCCAATGATGTGCTCGCGGCAGATCAATGCGACCTCTCCGGTGAGCAGATCGGTGCCGCGCTGGTTGCCGGGGACGGAGATCGCCAGTGCCTGTCCGATCGATGCTCGAAGCAGGGATGCGCTGCTCTCTCGGGCGTCCCAATCTTTTGCAGCCGAGAGCAGGAGTTTCGATTCCCCGGCGCCACGAGGTGCTATCTCCGGTAAATCTGCCGGGGAAATCAGAATGACGCCTTCGACCTTGACGCGTTCGGAGGCCTGCAACGCGAAAAGTGCACTTTCGCCTTCGGCGCAAACGATGAGCGACGAAAAGCCCTGACTCTTTGTTGAAACAACTGCGGCGAGCAGATCGGTTGACGCTCTCGCCGTGCTCCACCCACCGTCAGATCCTCCATGTCCACGCAGATCAAGGGTGATGACGGAGAGTTCCTGGCCGAGAAGATACGGAATGAGTGGACGCCAGCGATCGAGATCGCGGTCCATTCCTGGCGCGTGCACGAGGAGAATCGCGTGTGGACCACCCGGCCAGCGTTGCCCGCGAAGTGCAATCCCGGTATCGACCTGGATTTCAATCGGGAATGGGTTCATGCCACCGCTCCGTCATCGAGTAGCGGGGCGGAGTTGAAACACGCGACCCAGTGATCAGGATGACGAAGAACACCGGTCAGGATAGGCTTTTCCGATCGGCAACGTTCAAGAGAGCGGAAACAGCGATTGGCGAATCGGCAATTGGGCCGGTCGTCCACCACGCTGGCTTCACCGGGAATCGCAATACGCTGGCCCGGACGGCCCTTCAGCAAAGTCGGGACTGACGAAAGCAGTGCCTGGGTGTAGGGATGCAGGGGATTCGAAAACAGCTCCTCTGCCGGGGCAATCTCAACCACACGGCCGAGATACATCACTGCAACCCGGTCGGCCATGTGGCGGACGACGCTCATGTCATGCGAGATGAAGAGATAGGTGAGACCGAGTCGATCCTGGAGTTCCCGCATGAGGTTCAGAATCTGACTTTGCATTGAAACATCAAGTGCGCTGACCGGTTCGTCGGCAACGATGAACGACGGATTGACCGCCAGTGCTCGCGCGATGCTGACCCGCTGCCGCTGGCCGCCGGAAAATTCGTGCGGAAAGCGCTGGGCCGCGTCCGATGGCAGATGGACAAGGTTGAGAACCTCGGCGATGCGACTCTTCTTCTCCTCGGACGAGAGTGAGAGATGGCTCATGCCTTCTGCCACCACGCGGGCGGCGGTGAAGCGTGGATCAAGTGATTCGTATGGATCCTGGAAGATCATCTGTGCCTTTTCGCGGAACGTGCGAAGTTCCTTCCCGGGCATTTTGATGATGTCCTTGCCCTGAAAAGTGACTGAACCGCTGGTGACATGGGCAAGGCGCATCACTAAACGGGCGAGTGTGGATTTACCTGAGCCGGACTCGCCGACCAGGGCCAGGGTCTCCCCTTTGCGAATGGTCAGTGAGACATCGTCAACAGCTGAGACGAATCTCGACGGTCGCCCGAAGAAATCCCAGGCGACCGGGAATCGCTTGCTCAGATTTTGAACATCAACCAGGGTCTCAGCGGACAAAACTGGTTGGATTGAAGCAGCGGAGCTCATGGTTGATTTCGATTCTCTCCAACGCCGGATGGTCCTTGATACATTGTTCGGTTCGATTTGGACAGCGTGCCGCGAACCGGCATGCGTTGGGCATTGCCCAGAGTTCCGGTACCCGGCCAGGGATCACGTGCAGGGTCGGTTGACGCTTGATCAGATAGGGCATGCTGCGCAGCAGTCCCTGTGTGTAAGGGTGGCGCGGATTCGAAAATATTTCGGCAACCGTACCGGTTTCGACCACTTCCCCCGCGTACATTACCGCCACGCGATCGGCGATTTCGTGGACTACGCCGAGGTTGTGCGTAATCAGCATCACGCTCAACCCGAGTTCTTTGCGGAGCTCCGCGATCAGCTCAAGGATTTGCGCCTGAATGGTGACATCGAGCGCCGTCGTCGGCTCGTCGGCGAGCAGCAGTTTCGGGTTCATCACCAGCGCGAGCGCAAGCATGACGCGCTGCCGCATTCCTCCGGAGAACTGGTGCGGGTAGTCGTTCGCGCGGCGATCCGCATTCGGGATTCCGAGTCGATCGAGCATTCGAACCGCACGCTGCATCGCCTCGTCGTTGCTGACGGTCTCGTGCGCGTGGACGACCTCCGCGATCTGGCTGCCAACCGTGAACGCCGGATCGAGCGCGGTCATCGGTTCCTGGAAAACCATCGAGATCTGGTTGCCCCGGATTTTGCGCATCTCGTTGCCACTGAGCTTCAGAAGATCGCGGTCGTCGAACATGATCGAACCCTGGGCGGCGACCGCGGATTGTGGAAGCAGACGCATGATGGTCAGTGCGGTCATTGATTTGCCGCAACCACTCTCGCCAACGACACCGAGGATTTCGCCTTTGCCGATCGAGAGGGATACATCTTCGACAGCGCGCAAGGTACGTTTGCGGGCGTGAATGACCGTGGTCACATGGTCGAGGGTCAGGAGTGGTTCCCGGGATTCCCCGGTCGCAGTTCTTGCGTGGTAATTGTTTGCCGGAGTTGTCGCTACCATCGGCGCAACCTCGGATCGAAGATATCGCGCAAACCATCGCCCAGCGTGTTGAGAGCGAGAACGAGTAGCGCGATCATCACTCCGGGAAGGGCAACGATCCAGGGGTCCTTGCTCAGGAACTTCCGCCCCTCGGAGACCATCTGTCCAAGACTCGGTGTCGGCGGTTGCGCTCCGAGACCGATGAAGGACATACCGGCTTCGGCAATAACCGTGACCGCTATGTAATAAGAAGCCATCACGAGCATGGTGCCTAACATGTTTGGTACCAGATGGACCAGAATGATCTTCCAGGTTGGCACACCGAGCGATCTTGCGGCCTCGATGAAGGCGCGCTCCTTCAGCGTCAACACCTGCGCGCGTACAATACGGGCGTAGCCGGCCCAGTTCACCACGCTGATGGCGACGATGACCGCGGTCAGTCCCGGTTCGAGCATGCCGACGAAGATCACCGCAACAAGAATCAGCGGGAATCCCCAGGTGAGATCGATCAGCGCAGAGATGATGCGGTCTGTCCAGCCGCGGGTATAGCCGGCCACCGAGCCCAGGATGAGACCGATGGTCATCGAAATCGCGGTGACCGCGATTCCCGCCCAAAGTGACACCGCGGTGCCCGCGATTAATCGCCAGAACATGCTGCGACCTAGATTATCGGTGCCCAGCAGTGATCCATCGCCGGGGTGTTTGAGCGTACCGCGCAAGTTTTGATCGAGATAGAGGTAGTGCAGGTCACCGCGAAGCAATACGACCGCTCCGAGGACCGCGACAACGAAGAAGCCCAGTGTAAGCACGCCGCCGAAGAGCGCGAGTTTGTTCGCGACGAGCGGAGCCATGCGATCGCCAAACGTTCGGCCTGGTGCTCCGGACGGAATCTCTTCGATGGGAACGGTTGAAATCGGCAGTGTCGGATTCGTGCTTGCCATGGCTATTTCGACCCCTGGCGAACGCGCGGATCGGCCCATTGTTGACCGATATCCGCCAGAAGATTGAAGAAAATGACCGCGAGCGTCAACAGAATTGCAAGTGTTTGCGCCACTGTGTAGTCGCGTTTGAGCACAGAATTGACGAGCTGATAGCCGAGTCCGGGCCAACGAAAGATAGTTTCAACGATCAAGGTATACCCCAGCAGTGTCCGGAGCATGACGCCAGCAAGCGCAATGATCGGTGGAAGCGAATTTCGTAGGACGTGAATCCATAAGATCTTGCGCTCCTGCAATCCTTTGGCATAGAGCGTTCGCACATAATCTCGGTTGAGTTCTTCGAGAACCGACGCCCGGACCACGCGAAGGTTGATTGCGATGGCCTCGGCCGAGAGAACAATGGCCGGCAGGATAATGTGCTTCCAGGAGTCGTATCCCGCCACGGGAAACCAGTGGCGTTTGACTGCGAATTCCTGGATCAGGATGATGGCCAGCAGAAAGTTGGGAACACCCATGCCGAGTACGGCCAACAAGCTGGCTCCGTAGTCGAACACGGTATTGCGTTTCCATGCCGCGATGACACCGAGTGGAATCGCGATGGCATAGGTGAGGATCGCCGCGAGTAAACCGAGTTTCAGGGTGTACCCTGTGGCCCGGCCGAGCATGGTCATGATCGGCTCGCCGTTGATCAGCGAGAGACCGGGATCACCCTTCAGGAAATTCCCCATAAAAATGAAGTATTGGAGAGGGAGTGGTTTGTTGAGACCAAGCTTTTCCTCCAGGTTCGCAACCATGAAGGAGCGATTCGCGGGGTTCGTGAGAATGTCGGTGACTTCACCGGGAGCGACCCGCAACCCATAGAAAATCACCACCGAGGCGATGAAGAGGAGAAAGACCGAATAGATCGCACGATGAACAATGAAGGTGAGCATGCGTCACAGTTTCGCGTTGCGCGCGCCGGGCGCTGGATCGCTCCATTTGCGCCCGGCGCTCATTCCGTCTCGACAGTTCGTAGAATCCGGGTAAGTGCCGGCGATGACCGGCACCTACTCGGATGATTCAGAGACTAGGCCTCGACCCAGACATCGTTGTAAAGCGGGTAAAGCATCGTTTGAGTTGGCATCCAGCCGTGCACCTTCGTGCTATTCGCCCAGATGACATTTCCGGTCACGATCGGAATCAGTGGCAGTTGCTCGGCCCAGATGAGCTGAGTCTTGCGCGCCGCCGCTTCGAGACCAGCATCGTCCGAGGCGGTCTGCCAGTCGGAGAAGGCCTGCTTGAGTTCAGCAATATCACCGTTGAACTCGAAGCTGGGAATCGAGTTGAAGATCACGAGCACGTCCATCGGGGATGACCACAACCACTCGTAGCTGAAGGCATCCACCGGGTTAGTGAGGTCGGTCACGCGCGGGAAGAGTTCCGCGGTGTCGAGCGTCGTGAGTTTCATCTCAACGCCGACATCTTTCAGCATGGCAATGATGGCTTCGTTGATCGAAGCGCCGTAGGTTTGCGCGCCCCAGTTGATAAGCTCGAACGAGAGGCGATTACCGTCCTTTTCGACGATGCCGTCAGAACCGGCGACCCAACCCGCTTCATTCAGCAGCGCTTTTGACTTCTCGGGATCGAACTGGTTGAAGGCTTCAACGCCTGCCTCGTACCACTTCCAGTTGGATGCAATCGGTCCGTAGGTAGCAATGGCATGACCGAAATAGATCGCATCGGCCAGAGCCTGGCGGTCGATGCCATGCGAAATCGCCTGGCGAACCCGAATGTCATCAAAGCCGAGTTTGGTGTTCATGAAGTTGAGATTGATGAAGAGGTTCGCCGGGTTCGCCCACTCCATCACCACGACTTCGGAATTGCCGGTGAGTCGATCGATGTCCTGGGGGGCCGGGTTTTTGACCGCGTGAACGCCGCCGGCTTCCAATTCGTTTGCGCGGTTCGCGACTTCAAGAATTGGCACGAACTTGACAGAATCGACGTACGCCGGGCCCTTGTTCGTCAGGAATGAGATGTTCGATCCGGGGTAATCCGCCCACTTGTCGAAGATCGCCTCACTGCCAGGTGCGAAGGTGCCGAGTGTAAATGGTCCGGATCCGTCGGCAGTGCTGGCGCCGTACTGATCGCCGGCGGCTTCGCGAGCTGCCATGTTCTGGATCATCGAGTATTCAGTGGCCAGGGTCTCAGGGAAGGCCGCAAATGGAGAGGAGAGCGAAACGACGACGGTGTTGCCATCGCCAGGCTGAACATCGGTGACCGATGCCCAGAAGATCGCGTTCTGGCCTCCGGCCTCCGCGCTACGGAAGGCATTGAAATTGTCGGCAACTTCGACACTGGTGCAAGCCGCGCCGGAGTGGAACTTGAGTCCGTCTCGGATCTTCAGTGTCCAGGTGAGACCGTCTTCCGCGATCGTCCAACTTTCGGCCATTGCCGCGACGATTGCGCCATTGGGGTCTCGGAGCATCGTGTACTCATAGATCAGGTTGTAACCAGGATCGGCCCAACCAGAGTTGACCGTGTCCATCCTGGTGAAGTCGCGGTCATAGCCTTCAATGAATTGTCCGCCCATGACCGGGGAATCCTGCGCGGCCACAAGTTGCGGTCCGGCGGCAGCGAGCAGTGCCGCAGCGGCGGGCACCGAGAGCCCAACCGCGGCGCTCCGGCGGATGAAGTCTCTCCGGCTCAAACCCTGCCGGGTGTACTCGGCGATCAACGTGGAAATCTCGTTCGATGGTTTCACCATCTTTGTTTCCTCCCTAACCCATCTTCGCCGACCCCAAGTGGCCTGCGACAACCGATTTCGAGACGCTGTCTCGTCCTCTGAGCGTGAACTTCAGGACTGAAACACGTGATTCTTTGGTTTTGTTGGAGAATTCCTTTCATTATCCTATCACGCGGCTAACATGTCGCGAATCGGACCACGCTCTTGCCCGTTTCGCGAACGCAGTTCCTATGCGCAGGCCGGACTGAAGGGATCCCAACGATTGAATTGCGGCGGTTCACCGGCAGCAATCGCGCGGCGTGCCTCCAACCAGAGATTGGTCCAGGCATCGGGATCGCGAAGCTCGGATTCCGGATTGGAGCGACTTCGCGCGATGAATGGAGGAAAGACGCCCCTGCCGGTCGGTTGACCGATCGGGTTATAGCGAAGATCGAAACTGAAGCGGACATGCTCGCTGATGTTCGACAACGACGCGTGAACCGTTTGTTTCGTCATAAAGAGCGCGGAACCTCGCTTCATCGGCAACGGGATCGCGGCCTGCGAATCGAAGTGCTGCTCTTTGATATGAACGCCGAATCCAGTTCGATTTTGCGCGTTGGCGGGACAGTGAGGCAGAAGTCCGTCATGCTGGCTGAAGGGAACGACCGTCAGGCACCCATTTTCAATTGTGGCATCGGTCAGAGGGAACCAGACCGTGATGATTTCACTCTCGTCTGCATCTTCATTGAGTACGCCGAGATCCTGATGCCAGGGCGTGGCGCCCAGTTGTACGACACCTGTCTTTTGATCGACTGGCGTCAGATGTTCGGGCGGTTTCAGCCGGACATGTTGTACTGGATTCGAGAGAATTTCCGGTCCGATCAGCGATTCAATCGCGTCGAGAATCGCTTCCGATCGAATTGTGTTGAAAACAGCCGGTCCGGTCCAGAAGGGCGTCTGTTCAGTGATTCCCGATTGCGGAAGGGAGAAATCGAAATACTGGGCAAAAACCATACCGCTTTCAGCGTAGATCTTGACCAGCCGATCAGAGAAGGGCAGTTCGCGGTAGATTGAAGTGATTTCACCGGCCGCAAAGAGATCCGAGGCGAGTCGATCGAGCACACTTTCATACTCGGCGATGACAGGATCGAGATCACGAACCGGATCAAGCAAATTTTCGACGACAAGATATCCGGTGCGATGAAACTGCTCCACCTGTTCCTGGGTGAGATGGGCCAAATTGCGCCTCGCTTCCAGTTGCCGCTCGGAGAATCCGAGGGGAGTTGTTCATGCGAATGCCGGATTTTCGTCGATTGGCGGATTCTATATTTTATAATCTGACCATGTCAATAGGTTTTACAAGTTGGTTAAAGCGACGAAGTCAAATCCGAGTGATGACAGGTCGAATCAAACGCGCAACACCTGACTATCCATCCGGCCAGCCGCGAAAAACCTCTTCCTCTCTATTTCACTGACTATTTACACCCGTGAAGAGTTCCGGATTTTCCAGGAATTGATCTTGGAAGTTCGCGATCGAGTTTTCCAGGTGATTGGTGAGCGCAGCTACGGCGCGATTGATATCGCCGTTTCCGACCCGTTCTAGAATCAGTTCATGTTCCTCGCGGGCGATTTCCGGCGTCACCCGGAGCGAACCTATTCGGCGGTACCTTTCCGAGTGATCCCACACAATCCCAATGAGCTTGATGAGCCATTTTGAGCCGGACGGTTCGTAAAAGGCGAAGTGGAAGAGGCGATGATCTTCGTATCCGGCATAACCTTCGGTTTCGAACCTCAGAACCAGCCGGTTGTTGTGGTCACGAGCTCGTTCAAGCACGGCTGGTGAGATGTTCGGCATGGATTGACGGAGCGCCTCGACCTCGAGCACGATTCTGGTGCGATAAACGTCGAGCATATCGTCCATGGAGAGCGCAACAACTCGCGCCCCCCGGTTTGGTACGGACTCGACGAATCCCTCTGCTTCAAGGAGCCGCAGTGCCTCGCGGACCGGAATCATACTCACCCCGTTGTGGGCGGCCAATTCTTGCAAGCGGAGAGCCGAACCGGGGGGATAATCTCCGGTAATAATCGCCATCCGCGTACGCTGATAGACCAGTTCGACGGAGCTTGTCAGGTCGTTATTCGACATAGGCGCCTCACAACTGGCCGCCCGCTCACGGCACAGGACGAAAATCTGAATCACGTTCGGGATCGGTTACCGTTTACAACCCGCCTGTGCAAACAGACGCGAACCAACAACTTGTGTGTTGACGCGAATCAGGTTTGATATATTATACAATCCGAAAACACTGGAAAACAGGTCGTGCCGCAATCGATTGTGACAGGAAGGTTTGTACGATGCGATTGACACCCGATGTCGCGATGGTCGGCAGTGGCAGTTTTGGCTTCGATCTCTCATCACCATCGGATTGCCACGTCTATCTGCTCGACGGTGGTGATGGACTTGCCTTGATCGATGCGGGTGTGGGTGGATCGGTCGGAGACTCAGACCGGATTCTGGCCAATATCAAGGCCGACGGGTTCGATACCTCCAGAATCGGCAATCTCTATCTAACCCATTACCACTTCGATCACATGGGTGGCGCGGCGGAGATGCGGGAATCGTTGGGACTTACTGTCCACGCATCACCCTTGACAGCGGCGACCCTGGAGAATGGAGATGAGGAGATCATCTCTCTTCCGGCGGTGAAGGCCGTCGGGTACGTGCCGCAGGATTATTCCATCCAGCCGTGCCCGGTGGTTGCCGATCTTGTCGAAGGCGCGCGATTTCAGGTTGGGCGGCTAAACGTAACGGTTTTCGAAACGCCGGGTCACTGCAATGGTCACGTCTCCCTGCTGGTCGAAGGCGGCGAGCGGGTTCTGCTCTTGCAGGGCGATGTCGTTTTTCACGGCGGGACTATCTCACTGCAGAACATTCCCGATTGTTCGATTCAGCTCTATTCCGAGAGCGTGAAGAAACTCGATACGCTGGAGTTTGATGCATTCCTGCCTGGTCACCTCAGCATCTCCCTGCAAGACGGCAAGAGACACGTGAGCGCGGCAGCCTCCCAATTTGCGAAACTTATGGTCCCACGGAATCTGGCCTGAGACGGTTCGAGTTCTGGTGAAACGATTCCGGGGAGAATGCGCGTTCTGAAAAGTAGATCTGTTTGAAAGGAGAATCGTTCGTGTCCGAAATACCAACAACCACCGAGGAGGCGAAAGACGAGTCATGGCGCGGTAAGGTCGGGTTGATGTCCGATGAAGAGCGCGATGAGTTTCTGGCGGGAAAAACGCTGGCCCGTCTGGCGGTACTCGATGAGTACGGCTGGCCGTATGTGCAGCCCGTCTGGTACCAGTGGGATCCCACGGAAGGAATCTTCTGGATCATCGCTCGCAAAAAGAGCGCCTGGGCGAAATTCATGCAGAACGACGAACGGGTTGCGATTACCATCGACGGCGAAACCAAACCGTACAAGAAGGTTTTCGTACAGGGCAAGGCCGAAGTGGTCGAGGAGCCGAATATCGGCGGGCAGTGGGTCGAGATTTCCAAACTGATGGCGACCCGCTATCTCGGCGAGCATGGCCCGGATTACATCGTGCCAACCCTTGATAAAGCGCGGTGGCTTTTCAAGATCACGCCAACCGTCTTGAACACGTGGCAGGGTGTCGAATGGCATCCGAAGTATAAGGAATAGTCTTTGCTCAGAGGGGCGGGAGGGTCAACCTTCCTGCCCCGCAACCTCTCACCCCATGCTCTCTATATCCAGTCAATCCCACAAGTTCTTCGACTCCAGTCAGGGGAGATGGTCATGACCACTGGTCCTCGGTCAGTGCCGACACGATCCAATGCTGTTCTGCGGGAGGGATTCGATTATCCATTCAGCAAACTTGACCCCTTTGGCGATCATATCGACCCGCCGAGCGTTGCGCTGTACGAAACACTGGTAGTTAAGGGGCCGGACGGGAAGGCTCACCCCGGTCTTGCCGAATCCTGGACGATTTCCGCCGACAAATTGACTTGGCGTTTTAAACTGCGTCCCGGCGCCCGGTTCCATTCCGGGGATCGAGCTGATGCGGAAGCGGTTGTCCGATCACTCGATCGATTGCGCTGGGGATTTCATGCCGGCAATCAACTCTGGTATTGGGATCCGGTGGATCATGCCTTCGCAAGTGGCGAGGAAGAGATCACGTTCACACTGCACCACCCCTATGTTCGCTTGCCGTCACTTCTCTGGGGCACCCATACCGCGATTCACAATGAAGGCTTCCGGGAGAGATTCGGAGATCGGCATGGCTACGAAGTCGCGGATGGCACCGGTCCATTCCGGTTCGTCAGCTGGTCGCTCGAACGAGTGGAACTCGATCGCTGGCCCGAATACCCGGGATCGACTGCAACCTTTCTCTCCCCCACAAGTGGAACAGCACCCGACAGAATCGAATGGATCGCCGAACTCGATCCCACGGAACGCGTTGCCGCGTTGGAGAGAGGCGACGTCGATTGCATCCATGGCCCGAACTACGCCGATGTTGCCCGGCTTGAGGCCGATCCCCGTTTCCGGGTAGTCCGCTTCAGCCAGGCGTCGAATGCCTACATCGGACTCGATTGGCGGCGAACCGATCTGGGCTTCGACGATCGCCGCGTTCGCCAGGCAATTTCAGCCGGAATCGACCGACCCCGAATTGTCGATGAAGCGCTATTGGGTTACGGTGCGCCGACCTTCGGTCCGCTTTCACCGGGCGGAGAGTTCTACGATCCCGTCGTCGAACAGGGACGCGGGTATGACCCCGCGCTGGCCACGCAGCTGCTCGACGTCGCGGGTTGGTTGCTTGGCAGCGATGGCGTCCGAGCCAGATGCGATGTTCGCCTCTCATTCGAGTGCGTCATTCAGGACGATGCCATTCACAAGCTGATCGCTGCGGGCGTTCAACAGTCACTTGCCGTCATCGGAGTCGACTTCCGTCCGCGACCAGTGCTGACATTCAAAGGATTCTACGAGGCCTGCGAGGCCGGACCTCCGGCATTTATCAACAAGTGGCTCTGGCAGGATACGGTCGATGCTGCACTCGGTTTCACCGCGACCTGGGGACAGCCCTCGCCGAACTGGCAATTTGCCTCGGTGCCGGCGCTTGATAATGCCTATCGGCTTTGGCTGCGCGCTGAAACTGATGATGAACTTCAGCGCGCAGCGTCGAGCATTCAATTGATCGTGGCGGAAGAGTTGCCGTATATCCCGCTCGTGGTGCCACATGATGTGTGGGTGCATTCCACTCAGGTGCACGGGTGGGAACCCGCGCCGGCGATTCTTTATCCCTTTTACAACCGCGTCACGGTCGATCCGGCGTGAGGTCGCTAGACGGCACTCTCCGCCCGGAGTTCAGGGATGACTGTTTCGCAGATGCGCTCCATGGTCTCCCACTGACCGGCAACCGGTGGCTCGAGGATGAATTCGTTCATACCGACCTCCCGATACGTTGCGATAACCCTACGAAAGGTATCTTCCGACTCCCACGGGTCAGCGCCGATGATTTTGGGCCAACCATAGAGCGAACGAATGATTTCGTTCGGATCGCGACCGATTTCGATGCAGTTCCGATTGATCGCTTCATTGCGCTGTCGAATTTCTTCGAGCGATCCGTACGAGTTCCAGCGATCGGCGTGTTTGGCGACAAGTCGCAACATTCGTGGTCCGTGGGCGCCCAGAGTGAATGGAGGTCTCGGTCGCTGAACCGGACCCGGCCGAAACGGCGCGTCATTGATCTGGAAGTACGTTCCCTTATAGGTGGTCATGTCATTTCGCATCAGCGAGTCGATGATTTCAACTGCCTCTTCAAATCGATCAACCAACTCTCCAGCGACGGGGAAGGGGATTCCATAGGCGTCGTGCTCAAGCCGGAACCACCCTGCGCCGATACCGAGTTCCAGGCGACCATTCGAAATGTGGTCGACGGTCACCGCCTGTTTGGCGAGCAGAGCCGGATGCCGGAACGTGTTGCAGCTGACCAGCACTCCTATACGAATCCGGCTCGTTTGCGCGGCAACCCCGGCAAGAATCATCCAGGAGTCCATATGAGGACCACCGGGATCGCTCGGGCGCATGAAGTGATCGCAGTTCCATGCACTGTCGAAACCGGCTGCTTCGAATCGTTGCCACTGCGTGATTGTTTCATCCCACGACAGAATGTTGTTGCGGATGATTCCGAATCGAAGCGGTTGTCCCACGGTCATTCCCTCAAATCAGACGCTGAACGTATCCGGCGTTCCGGACGACAGGGTGCACGTCACATGTTGCAACGTGATCTTCCCAGCAGATGCAATCGCGGTCAATCGGTCGCCGCGATCGAATGTTTGAATTCCCCGGAACCGGGGAGGAGGCAACCATGTCAGGACCACGATTGAGCGGGCGTACGGCGGTGATTACCGGCGGTGGCAGCGGGTTCGGGAGAGCAACGGCAATCCGATTTGCCGAAGAGGGTGCGACGAAAATCGTCGTGGCCGATATCCGGCAGGACAAAGCTGAAGAGGTGGCCGCGGAGGTCGAGACGCTTGGAGCCACAGCACTTGCGGTTCAGTCTGACGTTGGCCAGATGGAGGCGTGCGAAAAACTCGTCGCGGACACGCTCGCATTTGTCGATGGCAAGATCGATATCGTGGTCAGCAATGCCGCGCCATTCCACGGGGCAGAACCATTTCTTGAATTCAGCGATGAGACCTGGTTTTCCGATATAGCAGTGAACCTGAATGCGTCGTACATCCTGGGGCAGCGGTTCGCCCGGGCAATGGCAAAAACAGGCGGCGGATCGATTCTTTACACGACCTCGATCAACGCGCTGGGCGCGGGTGGGGAATTCGCCTCCTACGTTGCGACAAAAGCTGGAATTGCCGGACTGATCAAGGTTATGTCGGTCGATCTCGCGAAGTACAACATCCGGGTGAATGGTGTCGGCCCGGGGCCGGCGGACACTCCAAGATCGGTGCAGCTGGTGGGCGAAGAAGTCATGGAGCAATTTCGCCAGAAATTCTCCGTGGTGCCGTTGGGCCGGTTGGCTTCCGCCGTTGATGTCGCAAACGCATTTCTCTTTCTGGCGTCAGACGAGGCCTCGTATATCACCGGTCAGAACATCATGGTCTGCGGCGGCATCACATCATATGTCTACAACGTGCCAGAGTAATTTCGAGCGGCGGGAGACGTGAAGACCGTACGGGGGGCATTTCCCTGAGTTGTATTCTCTTATCGCCCGCCATCCTGAGGTATGAAAAATCTCCCCGGAGCGCGTCAGGCCCGGTTGGCAATTGCGAATTCAGGGCCACAACCGCAAGGTGCAATAACCCGAGATTTCAATCCGTTGATCCCGATGGTCGAAAACGACCGGATCACAATCCTGAAGGGAGACAGCAATGGCGTTTGCAACTGTCAATGGCATTCAGATGTATTACGAAATCAATGGCAGCGGTCCCACGGTGATCCAGATCGGCGGCGCTGTCAATGGTCACGAAGGGTATTCGCTGATCACCCCGCATATGAAAGAACACTTCACGGTGATCGACTTCGATCATCGCGGGTACGGGCAGAGCGATCGTCCAGACCAGAAGTACACGATGGACACCTGGGTCGATGACATGGCCGCGCTACTGGACGTTCTCGGGATCGAGAAATGCCACGTTCACGGCGGTTCCATGGGTGGTTTCATCGCCTGTCTTTTTGGCGCGAAGTATCCGAGCAGGGTGGATCGACTGGTGTTCAACGGCGCGGTCGCAAAGTGCGATTGGATGTCGAGAACCTTCTTCCATCTCTGGAAGCGAACGGCACAGGAGTTCGGACTTGGTTCGGAAGAGCTGGCGCTTATGTTGCTCACCCACGCGTTCTCGCGTGCCTATCTTGATGAAATGGTTTCGAGCGGCAATCTGCATTCGTTGACCTGGATGCAGGAATCGATCACCCGCAATGCATCACTCAATGTCTTTGCCGACGCGTGTGACGCAATGGCCGAAACCGATGTCACAGGTCTGCTCGCGGGCGTCACCGCTCCGACCCTCGTGCTTCATGGTGACGAGGACCCGCTGACACCGCTCGATGCGGGTCCGGATGGCGCAGGCGCCCGGGCGATCGCGGAGGGCATCCTGGGGGCGCAGTTGACCGTCCTCAAAGGATGCGGTCACGGCATTTTGTTTGAGCGACCGGTCGAGTCCGTGCAGGCGGTGGTCGACTTCCTGAAGGGCTGACAACCGAATAAAGAAGCCGTTTCAATCGGTTGCGACTTCTGGCATGCTTGCTCGCTGGAGGTCGCAACCGTTGGTTTATGCACCACCCTCCTTTTGCCGTATCGAAATGAATGGGGAAGCAGAATGCCGGTACGTGTGTTTCAGGTAGATGCAGCGACCAGATTTGAGCCATTTACATTCGAGCGTGAGACGATTACGGCAAATGGCGGGGAATTTGACGCCTCGCATTGCACGACCGAAGAAGACGTGATCGCTCAGGCAGGAGACGCAGAGATCTTGCTGCTTGCACGAATGCCCATTGTTACGCCTGCCGTTATGAATGCACTGCCAGGAGTTCGGCTGATTATTCGCTGGGGTGTCGGTTACGACCAAATCGACGTCGAGGCTGCGACTGCGCGAGGGATCGCCGTCGCGAACGCGCCGACCTATTGCACGCAGGATGTGGCCGAGCACGCGATGTCGATGCTCCATGTCATTGCGCGACGAGTGGTTTGGGCACACGAGCGCATGCGAACCGGAGCATACACCCCGCCGAGCGGTCCAATTCACCGCTTGACGGGGAGCACACTCGGAATCATCGGATGCGGTCGGATCGGCTCAGCGGTCGCAAAGCGCGCCCATGGTATCGGAATGAATGTTGTCGCATACGACAAATACAAAACGGATTCGGATTTGCGGGCGATTGGTGTTACACCGCACAGCTTTGACGACCTGCTGCGCGTTTCGGACTACATCACAATTCACGTTTTGTTGACCAACGAGACCCGGAACATGGTCGATACGGAATCGATCGCGAAGATGAAACCCGATGTGATGATCGTCAACACCAGTCGCGGGCCGGTAATCGATCAGGACGCATTAGTGGCAGCGCTGGCGAGCGGTCGGCTAGCGGGAGCTGCGCTGGATGTGTTCGAGCGTGAACCGCTGAAGGTCGATCACCGGTTGCGATCAATGGAGCATGTGGTGTTGACTCCGCATGCCGCCGCCTTTACGCTCGAAAGTTTGGAGGAGTTGCGCCACGAGATGTGTAATACCGTCACCACCTGGATTCGAGACGGATGGAGTGACGTGGTAGTCAACCCTGAAGTGAAGTCAGTTCTTCGCCCGAGACTTGGCTAGGGTAGTTATTCGGTACTTGAGTTGCTTTTGCACTGGTAGGTCGAGGTGACGCGAATGCGTGACCGCCGTTTCTGGTCAGATTCTTTCGAACCTACAATTTGCTGAGCGGTCCAGGATCGCTCGTTTGGATCGGGGGCCGGAGGGTTCGACTCGCTCAGTTGACACGTTTGAAATTAGTGCTGACTATCCGATTGATAGAATCGCCGTAGGAGATGGTGGACGTCGAATGCGCCCAGCGCTTCCTCGACCTCAATCCCAGTGTCCGCGTACATGAGCAAATTGAAGGCCGTTCGCGCCGCGAGAAACTTGCCCAGTGGACCTACTCCAATCGCGAATGCGGGAGGTTCGAATGAATTCCTGATTTCGATGATCAGTGACTTTGCTACCTGTTGCGCAGGAAACCAAATTCCATATTAGTCGTCTGAGCCGTCGCTTCCAATAACAACGACTTCCCGAGGAATCTCCCATTTCCATCCACGAAGCAGTTCGCTCGATATCGTTACTGACAGTGCCCCAATTCTTCGGGGAGGATCGGTGCAAGCATGATGTTTCCGCCGACGTACTGACCGCCGATGTACTTGAGATGGAGTTCTCGAAGTTCGTCCGGCAACGCCCGGCGAAGTAGATTTTGGGCCGCTTCGATTTCGGCAGGACGCGCTCCCCGCTCCGGAAAGATGTGCATGTCGGGGGTAAGCCTCCACGCGCAGAGCATCCGTTGAATTTGATCGGTCATTTGATGAGCCCTCCATCACGTGTCTGCGTTAAGAGTTGAATTTCCTGAGAAAAAGTAGGTAAAGTAGGTAATTTGTAAACATCATATTTGTATCGAGATACTTTGCTGGAATCTTTCACGGTACTTCCCACGCTTTCCAAATTTCCGCGATAATCCCCGGAAGCTCGTAACTTCTTTTCGTGACCGTGTTAAGTGGGGACATCTGTTCTACCGGAGCGACCACCGGGTGATCAGATGTCAATCGAATCAATGAATCGGGGAGGACACGAATGACCTGGCCAAATCGAGGAATGGTGCACCGTCCGGCTGTCATGGGTACGCACGGAATGGTTTCATCCGCTCATTACCTGGCGTCAGTCGCTGGACTGAAGATGCTGCAGCAAGGAGGCCACGCAGTCGATGCCGCGGTCGCAATCGCAGCAGCATTGAATGTAGCCGAGCCCTATATGTCGGGTATGGCCGGATGCGGATACATGATGGTGTGGGATGTATCCGAGAAGAAGATGCGAGCGCTCGATTACATTGGGCCGGCGCCGGCCGCCGCCGCTCCCGAGATATTCGCGGACGAGGCGGATATGGGGCACGGACCGAAGTCCGGTCTGGTGCCGAGTAACCTCGCGGGGTGGTTGACGGCGCATGCCGAGTATGGCCGCCTCGATCTGGCCACGGTGTTCGGACCCGCGATCGAATACGCGGCGGGTGGCATACCGATCTCCGTCAAGAACAACTATTTCTATCGCGCTGCGCTCAATGGCGGACACCTGACCGAGGAGACACGGGCCGTCTTCATGAAGGGCGGGGTCCCTCCGACCTCCGGTACGATCATCAAGCAGCCACTGCTGGCGATGACATTTCAGGATGTCGTCGATGGCGGGCTGGAATCATTTTACCGGGGAGCGCTGGCAAAACGGATCGTCTCGGCGCTGACCGAACGAGGCGGGATACTAACTGCGGAAGATCTGGCGGACTATCGACCAAGTTGGACAGAACCAATCAGCACGGTCTACCGGGGATATACGATCCAGTGTCCGCCACCACCGTGCTCCGGATTCCAGTATCTTCAGACGTTCAACCTGCTTGAACCATACGATCTCGCAACGAGTGGACATAACACTGCTCGAACCCTGCACATCATGATGGAGGCGATGAAGCTTTCGGTCGCCGATCGGATTGCCTTTACCGCCCTTCCCGAAATCCCGACAGCGGCCTTGATCTCCAGGGAGTACGCGGATGGCCGCCGGGCGCTGATCGATCCGAACAAGGCGGCATTGAGTCAGGGCGAGCGTTTCACCGGGCCGGCTCCGGTGGGATCGATTCTGCCGGGCGAGCCGAACCGATCGTTGAAGGAATGCACCACGCACTTCGATGTCATTGACGGCGACGGCAATGGTGTTTCCGTCACCCAGAGTCTTGGTGATGGCTTTGGGAGCGGGGTCATGATCGGCGATACCGGCATGATGTTGAACAACTTCAACTACTGGTTCGATTACCATGCCGACAGTCCAAATGTGATTGCTCCACGCAAGAAGATCGAGATGTGCATGGCTCCGACGGCGATTACTCGCGGTGACGAACTCTTCATGGTAATCGGCACGCCGGGATCGTTTGGAATTCTGGAAACGACTCCAACGATGATTTCGAACATTATCGATCACGGCTTCAGCATCCAGGCTGCGATCGAGGCGCCGAGATTCCGCACCTATGAAGGAACGACCGTCGAAATCGAGGCGCGTGTACCGAAGAGTGTGCGTGATGAACTGATCATGCTTGGTCACACCCCACGCGTGATCGACGACTTCTCGTATCTGGTCGGCGGTGGGCACGGTGTCATGGTCGATCCGGAGAGTGGCGCACTTATCGGCGGCGCCGACCCACGCCGCGACGGTTACGCGCTCGGCTGGTAGGTCGAATCGCATCAACATCCGGTAAAGTTGCACCCTGAATGTTCGCGGGTTCGACCCGGGGTGCTATTGAGATGGTTTCAATTGATCTGAACAGTGATCTCGGGGAGAGTTTTGGCGTCTACCGAATCGGGTACGACGACGAACTCTTCCCGCTTCTTTCCAGCGCGAATGTCGCCTGCGGATTTCACGGTGGGGATCCGCGCACGGTCGAACGCACGGTTGCAGCATGCAAAGCGAATGGGTTGGGGTTCGGGGCGCATCCGGGATTTCCTGATTTGGTCGGATTTGGACGTCGCCCACTCTTTTGCACTCCGGACGACATTCGAACCGACACGCTATATCAGCTTGGCGCAGTCGATGCTTTCTGCCGGGCGGCCGGGGTGCGCATGCAACATGTCAAACCCCACGGCGCTCTAACCAACATGGCTCAGCATGATGCTGCCATTTCAGATGCAATCGTTGCAGCGGTGAACGCGTTCGATTCATCGCTGATGCTTTTCGCGATGCCTGGCTCCGAACTCGAACGCGCGGGAGCGCGTGCGGGTATCCGGGTCGCCAGGGAGGCTTTTGCCGATCGTGCCTACAACTCCGATGGCAGTCTGGTCAATCGGCGATTGCCCGGAGCGATGATTACCGATCCGGCGGTCGCGGCTGCGCGGATCGTTCGGCTGGTTACCGAGGGGTTGATCCAAACGATAGATGGCCAGGTTCTCGAACTCCAGGTTGATACGATTTGCTCCCACTCGGATACTCCGGGTGCACTCGAAATCGTGCAGGCAGTCCGGGCGGGTTTAACTGCTGCCGGGGTTTCGATTCAGGCACCGGTGCAATGACGGAGACTCAGATTGCTCACTCCGAACTTCGGCTGACCTTTTCGCCATTGGCAGAGTCGGCGGTACTCGTGAGGATCGGTGCCGGTGAGCTGATCGATCCGGTAATTGTGGATGCGGTCACGTCTCTCACACATACGATCGATCACGCGGACCTCCCAGGAGTGGTCAATGTCGTACCCGCGTACGCCACGATCCTGATTGAGTTCGATTCGGACGTGACCACAGGTGACGATGTCGAGGTCGCGGTACGAGAGATTGCGGCTCGCGGATTTGCCGGACCGGATCGCGATGTGCGAACCGTGATCATTCCGGTGATGTATGGCGGAGAGTTCGGACCGGATTTGCCGGAAATGGCGAATGAGGTCGGCATGCACCCGGATGATCTCGTTCACCGGCACGCGCAAGCGGACTACCGGGTCGCCTGCATGGGATTTTCTCCGGGTTGGGCGTATCTGCTTGGATTGCCGGTAGAACTGACGGTGCCCCGACTCCGCATTCCGCGAACCCGCATTCCCGCTGGCAGTGTGGCCGTCGGTGGAGCGCAAACCGGGGTCTACCCGCTGGAGTCGCCTGGTGGCTGGCGGCTGATCGGTCGAACCCCACTTCGCATGTTCGATCCCGATCGATCTGAGCCCTTCATGCTCCAACCTGGCAATCATGTCCGCTTCGCCTCAATCGATCATGAGCGGTTCGCCATGATTCAGCAACGAGGCAGTGATGAGTGATCCCGTCGTGATCTCCGTGCTGGAACCGGGCATGTTGACAACAGTGCAGGATTTGGGACGTTTTGGTCAGGCCAGATTTGGAGTCGCTCCCGGTGGTGCACTCGATCGACGTGCACTGCTGCTCGGGAATCGGTTGCTGGGCAATCAATCCGGCGATGCCTGTCTTGAAATCAGTCTCGTCGGTCCAAAACTGGTCTTTTCCAGCGCCGCAGTGATTGCCCTCACTGGTGCTCACCTCGGTGCTAGATTGAACGGTTCCCCGGTACTGCAATGGGAGCCGATCGCCGTTCATAACGGTGGTGAACTCTCCTTCAATCCGGCCGATGTGGGAGCGGGTGCGCGGGCGTATCTCTGTGTTGCCGGCGGTATCCAGGTCGAACCTGTGCTCTGCAGCCGGAGCACCGATCTGATCGGACTCTTTGGTGGTTATGGCGGAAGAGCGCTGCGGCGAGGCGACCAACTGCCAATCGGGACCGCTAAACTGGACATCGACCTAATTCTCAGAAGAAGGCTCTCACGAATTCCTGATGAACGTGCAGCCGAGATCACGGCGCGAGTCGTGCTCGGGCCGCAACTTGATCGGTTCACAATCGCAGGAATCGCGACCTTCCTCGGTTGCGCGTTCGATATCTCTGGCAAGTCGAACCGGCAAGGAATCCGCCTGAGCGGACATGTGATTGAACATGTGCGCGGTGCGGATATGGTATCGGAAGGAATCGCGCATGGCGCCGTTCAGGTACCGGGTGATGGATTGCCGATCGTGCTCCTGGCCGGGCGGCAAACGGTCGGAGGATACGTCAAAATCGCAACAGTGGTCGGCGCAGATCTTGACGCGCTTGCGCAGCTTCGCCCAGGAAGTCATCTTCGATTCGAGGAGGTGACACTGGGTGATGCCCAGGCAGCGACCGCAAGCTATCGCGCCGATCTGAATGCGATCGAAATCACCGAAACGCCCGCGATCTATGCCGGGGCATCACCGAAGAAGTGCACTCTGGCAGGCGAAGAAAGCGAGTTGTTGCACATGGGTGGTAGCTGGGATCCTGCCGGAGTTGTCCGGGTGATCGAGGCATGGGAGCAGTCGAGCGCCGCCAGTTTCAGACTGGAGCTCGTAGAGCTCGGTCTCAAGCTGGA
>Ga0105046_10004147_pt1 | contig 23060 bp, 16 predicted proteins | sample MAT03_FD_78385 | JGI IMG/M metagenome (GOLD analysis project Ga0105046, IMG submission 78385) | Freshwater microbial communities from Lake Fryxell liftoff mats and glacier meltwater in Antarctica - MAT-03 (megahit assembly) | ecosystem: Environmental > Aquatic > Freshwater > Ice > Liftoff...
CGTTGATCCACCTCGATCCCGAGCCCGTCGTACGGATTGAAATCGGTATCCAGAAAGACCCGGACATCCACGCTCCCGGCCGCGCCGGAACCTGACTGGCGGTAGAGCGTCGCGGCAAATGTGCCGCCAGCGAAAACAGGGTCCGCGTTCGCGAGGGAAAATCGGATCACGTTTGGCCAGAGGCCCGAGTTTGCGGCCAACGCCGTGCGATTCGATGCGACACCACCGCCGAGATCCCAGCGCTTGTTGAAGCCATCGCTGATGCGCCCATTGCCCGCGCCCGCCGGTTCGACGCTGCTGAGCCGATCGCCTCGCCCGATCAGGCTGTAGCGAAATCCATTTCCCGAACCCGCCATTTCCGTAGCCGTCCACCAGGCGGCGCGCTCGGCGGCGGTGATGTTCGCCTGCGTGTCGGTGGCCGGCGTGGTGAGTTCGATGGTGCCGTGATACCAGAGGTGCGCATCGCTGTGGCTCGACGAATAGCCGCCGCCGAGGGTGAGCAGCTTGCGATTGTATGAGCCGAAGACCGACTGGCCGTTCGGGACGGTCAGCCCGTTGCCCAGCGTCTGCCAGAAATTGTCCGCAAAGAGGACGTTCGCATAGGTCGTGACATTCGCGTCCCCGAAAAAGGAAACCGGGCGCGGATCCAGCGTCGTGACGTGGTCCACCCAGACGCCTTGCGCCCCGAGAAGGCGGGCCATTTCCGTGACCACGGAACCGCCGCGACTGTGGCCGACCAGGTGCAGCGGCAGTTCCGCCAGCGGCCTGCCGCCGAGTGCGGGAATCAATGTCGTCGAAAGCAGCGCGCCCGCGGCTGCATTCGCAATCGCCGTGGTGGGAGACCCGCCGCCAGCCAGCGACGACCAATCCAGCTTCACGAGAATCTCCCCGGAATCCGTGAGCGTCGGGGCAAGACCGCCCAGAAATGTGGCCGCCGCCAAGTACTGGCCGGACCCGTTTTGCGTGATGGAAATCTGGTAGCAACTCACGCTCGTGCCGCGGAAGGAAGGATGGCCGGACACCCGCTCCGTCATCGGGATGATCCAGTCCGTGACGTTCCCATTGAACCCGTGGGTGATGACCGTCACTCCCGCGCCCAGCGCCGACGCTGTGAACTGCGCGAAGGCCAAGGCGAGACCCGCAACAAGACCGGCATGGCGAAGCGGTTTCACGAGCTATCCGTGGATGTTGAACCACTGCTTGCAGTAGCCGCACTTCACGTCGCCCTTCGGCGACACGTCCGCGCCCTCGCCAAGCCTCGCACCGCATGCCGGGCACTTGTATCCGCCGGCCGCACCCGACTTTTCCTCCGGCAGTGTGGCGCCTGGATCCCCAGGATGAACCGTGAGCCCCTTCAGAGCGGCGAAGAAGAACGTCACGCCGAATGCCACAAACGCGAGAGCAATGAAGCTGCCGAACATTTTGAACATCAGGGGCGGCTCGCCGAAGCCGTGCAGGCTCCACAGCCCGATGACCACCGTGCTCCCGATCCCGGCAAAGACGATGCCGAAGACCATTCCGAGAAAGCGTCCTGGGCCGGACGGAATTCCTGGGGGCGGAGAAAGGGAAGCCATGCCGCACACTGGCCAGACAAGTGCGAAGCGGTAAAGACCGGGATGTCGGGCGGCGGACTGTGGCCCGGCTTTCGACGTTGAGTTCACGCTCTCGCGGGCTAACGTGCGGCGAGATGAAACCGGCGATCAACTTCGAGGAGAAAATCGGCAAGACCGTCGGCAGGCGCAAGCCGCCGCGCGACATGTTCGCCTTTGGGATGTCATTGCAAGAAAACGGCATCCAATTGGCAAAGGGACTGCGCCTGCGCGGCCTTCCCAAAGGGGTTTTCCGGTTCCGCTCGCACGAGGAAGCTGACGCATGGCTGATGAAACAGTTGATCCGGAGCACCCGGAGTTAGAGTCGCGAGCACCCGGCGAGGACGACCTCGTCGCCGTGTGCCGCCGGCTCAACGAACTCGGCGCGCGATACCTTGTTTGTGGCGGCTTCGCGATCATTCACGCGGGTTACGCGCGTTTCACCGGCGACATTGACCTCCTCATCGATGCATCGCTCGAAAACGAGGCGAAGGTTTACGCCGCGCTCGAAGTGTTTCCTGACAAGGCGGTGCGCGAACTCAAGCCCGGCGAGGTGAGTGAATACACGGTTGTCCGCGTCGGAGACGAGGTGACTGTGGATCTCATGGCATCGGCCAGCGGCATTTGCTTCGACGAGGCGGAATCCGATATCGTCCGCCGCGACGTGCAGGGAGTCTCCATTCCATTCGCCTCCCCGCTCCTGCTGTGGCGGATGAAATGCCACACGCATCGCGAGAAGGACCGGGGCGATCTTTTTTTCCTGCGCCAGCTTCTCGAATCCCAGGGCATCACTCCGCCGGAGTGATCGTCCGCTTACTTCGCGGGGATCTCGTTCAGCGTGTAATACGCGACCGTGTGCAGCACCGGCGCGCCCTTTGCGGATTTCACGCCGTCGAGATGCAGTTCGTGGATGTCGCCCTTGGTGAGTTTGTCGAAGGTGAGCCGCACTGATTTCCCGTCCGCGCCGACGACGGCCTTGGTGATCTTCGGGATCTTCGAGTCCACCTCATCGCCACCGTATGCCTCGCGGTAGGCGTAGGTGAACTGACGCGCGGAGTAGCTCGCGATGTCGCCGGCGGTCTTGGGATCGACGGGCTCGGTGAAGGTCAGCTCGAAGCCGTCGGGCTTCGCGTGCATCTCGTGGATCTCGAAGGGCACCTTGCCAGTCCAGTCCACGCGCTCGAATGAAAACGGCTTGCCGCCTTTCGCACCCCAGCCGCGGTCGCTGCCGCCGGCGAAGAGCTGGCCTTTCTCATTCATGCGTCCGCCGATGAGGCCGGACTTGAAGCCTTTCAGGAACGGAAACACGACGCCCTGCTTGATGCCGTTCACTTCCTCGATGAAGACGCGCGAGATATTCGAGTGGCTCTGGTCGGCGATGAAGAGCTGCTTTTGGAAAGGGCCGAATTTTCCACCGCTGAGATCGGGCACGATGAAGGACGACGAGTTGCCGATTTTTCCATGCACCATGTACACGACCGGCGGGACGAGTTCCTTGATGCGCTTGCGTTCGGCGACCATGCGATCGGGATCGGGCTGCGAATTGTCGCCACGCTTTTTTCCGTTCTGGAATGCCTCCGGGATCGGATCGATCGGCCGTGGGCCCATGTTCGGCGCGAGGGAATACCATTCGTTCCCGCCGGGATGCCCTTGGAATGAACCGGGGATGAGGTGCTGCAGCGTACACGACCCGTGCCACGGACCCTGATTGTCGGTGTAGTACACCTCGTTGTCATAGTTCACGACGATGCCGCCGGGAGAGCGGACGCCGCTGCAAGTCGGGACCATCGTGCCATCGGGCTTCACGCGCACGCACCAGCCACGGAAGGGCGCCTTGCTGCTGAATGAGCCGGTGAGGCAGAGCACGAGCCAGAGGTCGCCGTCCTTATCAAAGCGCGAGCTGAACGCATACTCGTGGTAGTCGCCGCTGACGCCCCATTTGTCGCAGACCGTCTCGAACTTGTCCGCACGGCCATCGCCATTCGTGTCTGTGAAGCGCGCGACTTCGTAGCGGTTCGTGATGGTGAGCGCCTTGTCGTTGTAGGCGAGGCCCATCACCTCGTGCTGGCCGGATGCGAAGAGCTGATACTTCACATTCGCGGGTTCGCTGTCCGCGTTGCTCACGGTCCAGATCTCGCCGCGACGTGTGCCGAGGGCGAGCTTGCCATCGGGCAGCAACTCGATGGAGCTGACCTCGATCGCGGTGCCGGGCGGCGTATCGAAGGTGGTGAGCTTGTAGTAGTCGGATTCCTGCGGGTCGGCGGCGCGCAGGGAAGCGGTCGCGAGGATGAGGCCGGAGAGGATGCGGAGAGTTTTCATATGAGCGGGAAAGGTTTTGGGATTCAGTTCTTCACTTGGCGTTTGCGTGCGACCCGTGCAGGGTGAGCCACGAATACGTGACCTTGATCTCCGCGCGCGCGGGCAGCGTGATGTCTTTGCCGTCGAGCTTCGCGCCCTCGGCGGAGACGAGGAATTTCGACTCGGTATTGATCTCCGCCATGAAGCGCCCGGCCTCCACGAGGAAGCCCGCGCCCTGCGGCGTGATTTTCGCAGCGCTCGCGACGCGGAACAGCGCGCCGGCGGGAATCTTGCCATCGAGCTTCAGCGTGCGCACCAGCTTGCCCTCGCCCGCGAGCGCATCGCCCACGACTTCGTAGCGCTCGCTCACTTTCACTCCCTGCCACTCGTAGTGAAATATCGGCATCCGCTTCGCATCGAGTTCGTAGCCGCGCCATGTGTAGCCCTCGGCGCGCGCGCCTTTATCCAGCACCGGCCAGGGCGCACCGGTCGTGAGGACGGCGAAGGGCGGCGACGCTTCGGCGGGGCGGAAGACATCGAAGCCGAGCGGTGGCTGCGCTCCGCCGCCGCGGCCATTCCAGTGGCGCGCAGCATCGATGAACGCGCCACGCCACGCGATCGCGAGGTTCATCGCCTCCGTGCTCCACGCGATGCTCGCATTGCCGGGATAGCCCACGCCGATCGCGCGGTTGCCCGCGCCGGTGATGAAATTGCGGTAGATGATCGGCTCCTGCGCGACGACGAGCGGCATGCCGGTGTTCTCGTCCTTCTTCTTCCCCTTCTTGGCGACGGACTTCATGTCCGGGTGCTGCCATTTCGAGAGCGGCGTGATCGCAAAATCCGGCCCGCGCCACGTGGCGGAGAGTTCCGCATTGGCCGCGGCCTGAAAGTATTCGAGGCGGAACTCATGCGCGCCCTTCTTCAGCTTTACCTTGCCCTCGTGAATCTTGGTGGCGGGATGGATGCCGTCGTTGTCCACGACCTGCCTGCCGTCCACGTAGATCCTCCCGCCGTCGTCCGACGCGAGCTGGAAGAAGTACTCCCCATCCTTCGGCGCATCGAGCTTGCCGGTGAAGACGAGGCCGAACTCGCTCTTATAGTCGTCCACTTTGATCTGCACGAGACCGTCCGCCACGTCGCCCTCGCGATGCGGCTTCAGCTCGGAAAATTTCGGCAGCTTCTGCCATGAGCCGAGGAAGAGCTGGAACTTCAGTCCCGTCAGCCCCGGCCCGCGCTTGCCCGAATCGCCGACGGTCATTTTCCCCTGCATGATCGCCGCATGGCCGGGAAACGTGCAGACGTAAGGATACACGCCCGGCTTCTCCGGCGCGGTGAAAGTCAGTTCGTCGTTCTCCTTCGGGTTCACCGGCTTCGAGTGCGCCCAGATGCGCGGGTCGTCGGGAATCCAGTTCCGCTTCAGCGCCTCGTCCGGTTTGTCCATCTGCTTGTTTGCCGCCTCGATCACGTCCGTGCCCGGCTGGAAAAAGCAGACGTTGTGCGGCATGTCGTCCTCGTTCTGGAAGATGATCTTCACCTGCTGCCCCGGCTTCACCTCGAACTCGGTGGTGTCGTAGCGCATTTGTGCGCGGAGTGTCTTGATGGTGATGGTCTCCACCTCCGCGGCGAATGCGCCGGCGGCGAGAAGCCCGGTGATGAGTGTGGTGAGCGAGCGACGAGTCATGTTCATGGAAAATCAGGGGTTTGCGGAAAAGGCCGCGGAGTTTTGGTCGTGGGAGATGGGTTGGCGAGCGGAGAATGCTTCCCAGAGCTGCCTCGTATTCTTGTTCCTATTCTTAATCAAAATCCAGCCCGGCGCATCGCTGCGCCTAAATCGAACGGGAACAAGAATACGAACATGATTCCGGGTTCGACGCACTGCTACTTCTTCTCCGGAGCCGGAGTGCCCTCGCTGTCCGGATCGGTGAGATTGATCGGGCGCACCCAGATGTTCCGGTAGCGCACGGGATTCCCGTGGTCCTGCAGGCCGAGGTCGCCGTCCGGCGCCGGGGAATCAAACTCGCGACCCCACTGCACGACCACGCCATTGTGAATCACCGAGATGCGCGCCTTCTTGATCACCTTGCCCGCATCGTCCTTCTGCTGCCGCTCGACGATGATGTCGTATGTCTGCCACTCGCCCGGCTTGCGCGATGCGTTCACCATCGGCGGATATTGTCCGTAAAGCCCCGCAGCCTGTCCGTCGGGATACGTGTCGTTCTCGAATGAATCCAGCACCTGCACCTCCGGGAATCCGCCGATGAAGACGCCGCTGTTCCCGCGCCCCTGGCTGCTGCCTTTCACCTCGCTCGGCGCGGCCCATTCGAGATGCCACTGCGTGTCGCCTTTGATCTTCTCCCGCGTGCGGATGAAGCCCGTCTTCGGCACGACTTCAAAGCAGCCATTCTCCACCTTCCACGGTGCCTTGTCGTCTTCGCCGGGCGCAGCCTTGTCGCGCTTCCACTTCGAGAGATCCGTGCCGTCGAAGAGCACGATCGCATCCGAAGGCGCCTTGCCCGGTGCGGCCTGCGTGCTCATCCCCGGCGGTGTGATCACGCGCGGACGCGGACGGCTCATGTCGCCGTGCTTCCACTTTCCGCCGGGGGCAAGCTGGGGTTCCTTTTTCGGGCCGGCAGACTTCGCAGGTTCGGCGGAGGAGACAAGGGCGGCGGAGCACGCGATGCAAACGGCGGTGAGGACGGGTGACTTCATGAGACAGGATGAGTGGGCTGGGAACCAGTGACCACCCTGCACAGGGTGGTGCAGGGAGTGCCGCGACAACCCAGGCTGGTCACACAAATTAGACACTGTGCCGCGATTCTCGCGCACTTGCCTACCGCCCGCCGCCGCAATACATCTCAGCCATGAAGCACTGCATCCTCCCTCTCCTTGTCCTCGCCGCTTCCCACACCGCCAGCGCACAACTCGGCGAACCCGAGGACAAGGTCGTCGTCCGTTTCGGCAAACCTTTCCGCACCATCAAGGCGGACAGCGCCGGCATCACCGTCACCAGTCATCGCTCGAAGACGCACCAAGTCACTATTGGCGTCAAAGACGGCAAGGCCGTTTATGTCATCTACCGCAAGTTGGACGGCTCCAGCATGACGGACCCTGAGATCGAGGCCATCCTCAGCACCCAGCCTCAGGAACTTGGCCGCTGGCACCGCAATATTATCACGGGAGAACGCCGCGCGACTGTCGGCCAACAACCCACGCTGAAAAGCCCGTTCCGCGACCTCCAGCGCGGCCCGCGCGAATGGAGTGTCCTCGGCAAGGACGAACTCCATGCCTCATTCTATTTCGAGAAAAACGTCCTCGTCCTCTGGAATTCAAAGACCGGCCCCGACGCCCAGGCAATCCTGCAGCAGCACCGGCTGTGAGCCTCCGCGTCCCGGAGGCTGGCACCCGCCGCGCGTCTGCGATGCCGGGGCATTGGCATCGCGTTTCCAAACGAGATCGTTTAGGATCCGCCAGCAAGTTTCTTATGCGCACCCCTCTCACACTCATCATCTCACTGGCATTCACCGCATCGGTCTCAGCGGCAACCCCGCTCAGCCACGAACCCCCGCGCCCGTTGCCCGTGGCCAGCAGCCGCGCGCTGCCTGCCGGGGAAGTGCGCGTCATCGACGCCGCGCTTGGCGACGATGCCGCCGCAGGCACCGAGGCCGCACCGTGGCGCACGCTCGATCACGCCATCGCCGCGATGCCAAAGGGCGGCGTCCTCTGCCTGCGCGGCGGGACGCACTACGGGCATCCCGTCATCCGCACCGTCGCCAGCAAGGCGCTGCCGCTCATCATTCGCCCATGGCCCGGCCAACTCGCCATCCTCGACGGCGGCGAACCGGCATTCGCGACGAACCCGGAGTCCGCGTGGGAGCCCTGCGCCGACGGCGTGCCGGGCGAATTCCGTTCCACAAAAACGTACCCGCTGCTGAAGGAAGATACCGCCAAGGACGGCGACGGCGAAGTGCTCGCGATGGGCCGCTTCATCGACTCGATGATCCCGCTGCACGGCGCGCGCTTCCACGGTGACCTGCAATCCGACAACCCGTGGTGGAACATCGACTCGAAGGTCGGCGGGAAGGAATTCGTCTATTGCGGCCCGGCGGTCTGGCAGGATGGAAAATCCGGCCGCATCCACTGCCGGCTCGCGCACACGCAGCTCCCCGGCCTCGGCCCGGACAACTACACCGGCCCCACCGACGCGCGGAAAGTCCCGCTCTGCATCGCCACCGCAGCCACGGGTCCGGCGCTCACTCTGCAAGGCGCACGGCACGTCACGCTGCAGGACATCGTCATCCGCGGCAGCGCCGCCGCCACCTTGCTCATCCAGGATTGCGCGGACATCACGCTCGACGGCGTCACGATCTACGGCGGCGGAAAAGCGATGCTCGTGCGTGACAGCGCCGGCCTGCGCATGATCCACAGCGCCTGCCGCGGCGTCTCCGCACCGTGGATGTATCGCGGCGCGCTGAAGTACCGCAGCGTCGAGGCCCGCCTTTTCTCCGCCACCTCGTGGACGCCGACGGGCGCGGACAATCGCGACTTCGAACTCGCCTGGTCCGAGTTCACCGACAGCGAGGATGGCGTCTTCATCGGCAACGTGCGCGGCGTCCGCATCCACCATTGCCTCATCGAGAACATGACGGACGACGGCGTCTTCCTCACTGCGCCGAGCGGCTACGACGGGAATGTCGCCGGCGGCGACGTGCGCCTGTGGCAGAACCGCTTCTCGCGCTGCCTCACCACGTTTGCCTTCGGCGTCGGGCACGGGCGGCAGATCACAAAATCGGATGGCGTGCAGACCGGCAACGGCGTCTGGATCACGCGCAACATTTTCGATTTCCGCCGCCCCGTCCACTACCACTGGCCGAAGTCTGCGGACGACAAACAGGAACCCTATTTCCGCGCGCGCTTCGGCGGCGACCACGGCAGCCCGGCGTGGGAGCCGATCTGGTTTTACCACAACACCATGGTCGGCGGGCACGTCGAGCGGCCCGACTTCGGCAGCCCCGGCCTCGGCGCGGGCATGGGCAAAGGCACCGTGCGCCATGTGCTGAACAACATCCTCTCCACCGACATCGGCGAACCCGGCACCGCGCTGCCAAAGAACCTCGCGCGCTTTCACGCGGAGGGAAATGTCCTCTGGTCCTTCGATCCCGCCACCACCGCCGCCGACGCGTGGAAGGCGAAACTCCAGCGGTCTTCGCCCACCGTCGCCGCGGCGAACCACATCCTCGATCCCGGCTTTGCGCATCACTCCGCGGACTGGCGCGAAGACGTGGACCTGCACGCGAACTGCCCCGACTTGAAAGACGGCGTCGCCATTCCCGCCGCGTGGTTCGATCCCTTCCGCTCCCGCGAAATCGGCGCAGTGCCGAAATCAGAGCAACCGTGGCGCATCGGCATCGGCGGACGCATCGATGTCTTCGGGCGCAAAGCCGCATCGCAGCCGGCGCTCCCCGCATTCGCGTGGACCTTCCCGGACGACCATCCCGCGCACGGCCCGCGCGCGGATTCCCTGCACGCCCTGAGCATCCGCGGCTATCCGTCGTGGGACGCGCCCATCCTCGAATACCTCCTGCGCCGCCGCGGCGCGGTCGTGGAGATGCACGAGCGCGAACACGTCCCGCTCACCGCCGAACGGCTCGCCACGCAGCAAATCGTCATCTTCGACGGCAGCCTCACCCGCGCGAAGGTGAACCCCGACACCATCCCCGAGACCGGCATCGCCGCGCTGGAGGCATGGCTGCAAGCGGGCGGCACGCTCATCCTGTGCAGCGGTCGCGCCGACATTTTCAAAAGCGAAGCGGGCCGCGCCTTCCTCGAACGTCACCTCGGCACGCCGCCGCGATCGACCCCTGCCGCGCCCGCGATTGCAAAACCGGACCATCCCTGGCTCGCCCATCTCACCGCGGCACAGCCAGCGTGGCTGTCATTCAAGGGAAAATTCCCGCTCGCCGCCACGACCGGCGAAACGGTGATCGGCAGCGGCCCGAATCTTCCGCTGCTCTGGCAGACAAAGGCCGGGCGCGGACGCATCATCTACTTTGGCTGGAGCATCGGCGGCCAGCTCACCGACAACCGCCGCGGCTCCGCCGTGGAAACCGACGACGCCATGCTCGAACAAGTCGGCATTTTCTCCGCCATCCTCGATGATGTGATGAAACGCCGGTAGCAGCTCAATTCGGGTAACCGGAGGCCCTGCTCCCTCAAGCCGAAGCAAAGAGGGCACGGGCAAGACAAAGACTGAAGATTTCAAACTGGGCCGCTGCCGCGGGGTGACATTCGCGGCGTGGGGAAGTAGAGAACCGGTTCGTATCGCCATGAGATCCCTTTTCGCACTCGCCGTCGCCTTTGCCTCCACTGCGGTTGCCGCACCGCCTTCCGGAGATCGGGCGGTCGCGGAAAAGATGCCTGGACTCGTCGGGTTCTGGACGTTTGGCGAGGAACCGGGGACGGCGAGGGTGTCGAGTAGGACGAAGGAGAAGCATGCGCTCACCGAGGTCGGCGGACCGATTGCGCGCGTCGAGGGCGGGCCGTTCTCAGGGTTTGCGGCGGATCTGAATGGGAAACAGTATTTCCGCATTCCCTACGCCGAGACGGGCGACCTGAATATCAGCGGCAAGGATGCGCAGGTCTCGATGTTTGCCGCGGTGCGCATCGTGAACCTGAAGCAGAGCCGCACCATCGCAGGCATGTGGAGCGAGGGCAAAGGCGCGAACGACGACACCGGCACGCGGCAATATGCGATGCTGATGAACATGCCAACCTATGGCGGGCCGAACAAACTCGTGCCGCACATTTCCGCCGAGGGCGGCGTGACGCGGCGCGCCGATGGCAGCGCGTTCCCGTGGTGCGCGGACTATGCGGTGACGGCGGGGCGAGGTGCCGACGGAGCGGTGGTGTACGCTGGGCTTCACCTACGACTCGAATTATCTGCGGCCTACATCGATGGCCGGCTCGATGAGCTGAAGCTCGACCCGGCGAAGCACAAGCGCACCGATCCATACTTCACGAAGGAAGGCCCGGACGGCGGCGACCGCGGGATGAACCCCTATTTCCACGGGCGCGGCATTTTCGGCTACGATCCGAAAAGGGACGCGCTCACCAAACCGGGCGGCGGCGCGGATTTCACGGTCGGCGCGCGTTACGCGGTCGGCAATATGCTCGGCGAGGCAACCATCGGGCGTTTCGGAGGGCTGGCGGTTTTCAATCGCGCGCTCACCGATGCCGAGATGAAGGCGCTGCACGACGCGGCGAATGCCGGCGCGGTCGAGAAGGCTGCACGCTGAGGCGAATGGGAGCGGCGGCTTCCAAGTCGCCGCTTTCCGGAACAGCGGACAGCGTGTCCGCGTCCCGGCTTCAGCGATGGACCTTCCAGCGGGTCTCGGGATCCAGGTTGATCTCGGCCGGGTTTACGTGGAAGCCCGAGGCCTGGAGCAGATATGCGACGCCTTCACGCGTGGCCATGCTGTCACGGAGGCTCTTCGCGAAGATCTCAATGTATTCCTTGTAGCTCTCGAGGGCGAGCAGACCATCACCCACATACTTGGCGAGTTCCTCGTCGTGGTTTTCGATCAGGTCGAACAATGCGCGCCGGAGCTTGATCCGCATCACCGGGTCCACGACGAGCTTGAACGGGTTGGCCGTTGGATCCGCGAGCGCAGACTCGTAGGTGACTTCGACGGGGAGAAATTCTGTTTCGCGCAAGGTGTCAGACATGGGGCGTCGTCGGTATCAGCAACCGGCGGGCGGTCAAGCTGGAGCCGATGTGAAACTGTAGCCGCCGACGTGAGGAGGCCGGCTGATATTCTTTCCGAGTCCCGCGCTCCGCGGTCCGAGTCCAGCGTTCGAAAGAGCGCCCGCTTCCTCACGTCGTCGGCTACGGATGTTCAAGCCGGCTGCGGTTCGAGTTCGGGCTTTGTCTTCGGGGAGGTGATGGAGGGTCCGCAGAAAAGTCCTGCGCAGACGATCATCACGACCTGCGACACGGCGAAGACCACCAGCGCGATCATCACGCCGGAGGTGAAGCCGTAGCTGTGCAGGCCGATGCCGAGATTGTTCACGCCGAACCACGACCAGGCGGTGACGATGTTGCCGCCGACGGCGAGGCACATGAGGCCGCGCTCTTTCACGAGGCCGCCCCAGCGGGCGTGGAGGAGGATCGCGTTCCAGAGGACGATCATCAGCGCGCCGTTTTCTTTCACGTCCCAGCCCCAGAAACGGCCCCAGCTCTGGTCCGCCCACAGCCCGCCGAGCACGGTGCCGACGAAGCTGAACAGCGTGGCAAAGCAGATCACCGCATAGGTCATTCGCGTGAGCGCCTTGGCGAGATCGGGCGTGAGGTTCCCGCCGAATGCTGCGCGGACGATGTAGATGAGCGCGATGAAGCCGCCGACGAATGTCGCGGCGTAGCCGAGCGTGACCATGACGACGTGGGTCGCGAGCCAGAAGTTCGTGTCGAGCACGGGCTGCAGCACCTTGAAGGTCGCGCCGTCCTGGATGTGCAGGTAGTGCGCGATGAAGAGCGCGCAAAATTCGAGCGCCGCCGCGACGACGACGCCGATGGCGTAGGGGTAGATTTTCTCGAACAGCAGGCCGAAGATCGCCGCGGCCCAGCCGATGAAAATCGCGGACGTGTAGAGCGTGGTGACCGGCGGGCGGCCCTCGATCATGAATCGCACGACGAGGCCGATGGTGTGAATCGCGAGGACGAGCACCATGAGCTGGACGGCGCTGCGGCGCATCCACTCGAGCTTCGCGGGGCTGAACCACGAGGCGATGGCCATGAGCGCGGCGAAGACGGCGATGCTCATGCCGTAGTAGAACGGTGCGGCGAAACTGAGGAGCTGTTCGCGCGACGCCTTCTTCAGGTCGGCGGCGAAGGCTTCCTTTGTCCTGATGCTGTCGAGATGGCTCTGCACGGCGGCGGCGAAGCCCGGCTTGTCACCGGAGCGGAATGCCTTCGCGATGTCGGCGTAGCCCGCGAGCGTCGGCGCGGGTTCGCCGCGTTCGAGCGCGAGCGCTTCGTCGAAGGGGCTCGCCCATTTCGAGTCGCCGGCCTTTTCCGCGCCCTCGCGCGGTGCGATGAGCGCGGCGGAAGTGCGCTGCTCCTCGCCCCAGCCGTAGGCCTGCTGATCGTAATCCTGACCCTGGAGGCTCGCCTTGAACGCCTCGCGCCATTCGCCGATGCGCTTCTGGTAATCGGTGAGACCCGCCCCGAGATCGCCAACCGCTGCCGGTCCGAAGGTGAGCTTCATTTTCCTGTAAGCCTGCGCGCCGCTGGCGAGGCGGATGAGCGCCTGCTCGTAGGGCGTCTGTTTGTCGCTTTCCTTCGCGGAAGCGCGGCGCACCTCGGAGATGAACTCGTTCCACTTCGGCTGGAGCTGCGACCATGAGAAATGTTTGCCGTCGGTCTGCTTCGCCTTGTCGGGTTCCTGCGGCAGATCGAAGAGGCCCTTCACGTCGGGATTGTCGATGCGGACCACCGGGCGCGTGTCGGCGATCTCGGGCGAGACCATCGACTCCAGCGCCCACTCGGAGGCGCCGGCCATGCGCGGCTTTTCCCAGAAACTTTTCCACGGCTCGTAGTTTGCCTCCTGCTTGCCGCGCAGCAGCGTGAGCACCGTGCGCGCGTGCGTGTCCATCGGCATGTGGCGTCCGTCCACGACGACGGGGATGCTGCCGAATGCATTGAACGCCCAACCGGTGTCCTTCGGGACGCGGACCTTCCCGGCATACCAGCCGGCGAAGAGGAGCGTGATGATGAGAGGGAGCCACTTTTTCATGCGATTGCGGGAGTGAGGCGTGGACGGTTGCTGAAGACAACGTAGGCGATGCCGAGGAATGCCGCGAACTGCGCGATGCTCACGGGCCACAGCATCGCGCCGTGCGACTCCTGATATTTCAGGGCAAAGGGCACCGCGAGGATCGTCGGCACGAGCAGCAGGACCATCGAGAAGACGAGGTGCTTCCCGTGCCAGACCTGCCACGCGAGCACGCCGCGGATGAACGGCGTGACTGCCACGACCGCGAGCGCGAAGAGCGTGCCATTTTTAATCGCGATCCATGCGAGGAAGACATCCGGCACCATGATGAGCAGCGCGCACAGCGGCAGCAGCGGGTGCGGCACGCCGAAGCTTGGCGGCGGCAGCCCGGCGCGTTTCGCGAGGAAGCCGGTGAGGTGGAAAAGGAACTGCCACAGCATCCCGAAGCCCACGAGCAGGCAGCCGGTGTACGGCGCGAGCATGCTCGGATTTTGCACGACCTGCAGGCCGCTGTTGCGACCGCCTTCCTTCTCCTCCATGCCGACAAAATCCCCGGGCGGCCGCCCGCTCAGCGCGGAGAGCAGCGCGGCGGTGCCGGGGCCGCGTTCGCCCTGGCCCATCGTGCTCTGGTAAAAGGTGAGGCCCGCGTAGCGCAGCGGGTTGTTCATCGTGATGTCGGTCGCGCGATCCTCCTTCGTGATCGGATTGAGAATCTTCACGCGGCTCGCAAATACCTTCGCCTGCGTCGTGCCCTGATACACCTCCTGCCGCGCGCGGACGAGTTGGAGATTGTAAGGCAGATAGTAGCGCTCATTGCGCATCTGCATGCGCCACTTCTTCCCGTCCACTTCAAACTCCTGCGGGTTCAGCCGCGAGGAAGCGAGCCAGGTGCCGAGCGACTTTCCTCCTGCGAGGATCTCGACGACTGCCCACTGAAAATTGCGGCCCATCTTGTCGTCCTTCACCTCGGGACGACGCACGATGCGCGCGCCTCTGCCCGATCCATTCGTTGCCACCGACTCCGCCTTGTCCGCATCCGCGAGATGACCGGCCTCCTCGAGTTCCGCCGCAAATTGCATCTCGGGGCCCGTGCGCGGCTCGCCGAATTTCCGCGCGCGTTCGCCGGCCTGTTTGAATGCGCCGAGCATGTCCTCGCGGAATTGCTTCTTCACCGACGCCATCAGATCCGCGGCCTGCTTCGGGTCGGCGGCGCTGCGCTTCACCTCGGCGAGCAGTTCCTCGTTGGTGCCGCCGAGTTTCTTCATCGCGCGACGCCACACCATCGCGCGCTCCACATTCGCCATGTCCGCCTCGGCCACGGGCACGAGCGCCTCGGTGGAGGAAAATTTGCCGTCCAGTGTCGCGATGGCCACCTTCAGCCGCTCGGCCATCTTCTTCACCGAGTCGGGACTCAGCACGTCGCCATTGATGCCGAAGTCGCGCACGCGCACTGTGAACGGCAGCTTCTCGTTCTGGAGGTCGATGGGCAGCTTCGATTTCACGAAGAGACCGCTGGGCTTGAAGAGATCCTCGGGGAAGGACACGGCCTCATCCATGTCCGCATCCTTCTCGCGCAGGAAGACCAGCTCCGCGTCGCGGTGGTGCTCGGTGTAGTTGCGCGCCTCGCCTTCCTCGAAACCGATGAAGCTCTCGACCTGCTTCTCGTCCGTGATGAACTGGCCGATAAGCAGCACGATGATGCCGAAGTGCGTGAGCTGGATGCCGAACTTCTGAAAGCTGAACTGGAACCGCTTGAAGTGCGCCGCGAGCAGATTGAGGAGCAGCAGCCCGCCGAGCAGATGTCCGCCGGGAAAAATCGGCGGCACCCACCAGTCATCACCGGCATCACGCACGACGACGAATGACTTGAACCAGCGCACCTGCGCATTCCACAGTCCCTCCGGCGCCTGCGCGATGCTGCCGAGGAAAACGAGCGCCACCGAGATGCCGAGCAGCCAGACGGTGAGGCGGAGTGAAGTGAAGATTTTCCAGAGAGATGACATCAGGGAAGCGTTGTAGCAAATACGTCGAAGGCCTCCCGCGCAGATGCAACCGCCGGTGCGTCGCCGAGGAGCTTGATGAAAAACCACTGCCCGTCATGCGGCACGATCGCGCCGGTGAGCGCACGGTTTTCATTTTTCAAATCCACGATCACCGAGCCTTCCGGCGCACCGGCGAGCGGCTGGGCGAGCTTCGCGATTTCTTCATCGGGGATGTCCGCGAGCGAGAGCTGTTTTCGCCAGCGCTTCACATTTTCCACCGTGCCGCCCGTCGCGCTGGGAAAAATGCTCACCATCACATCGGCCTTCGCGCCGTCCTTCGCAGGCACGCCGAACTTCGCCTGCTGCATCGGCCCGGGCGCGACGGACGTCCATCCTTCGGGCACTTCGCCGGGCCACGCCACTTCTTCGGCGGCAGGCTTCGGCGCGGGAGCCGCGGCTGCGTTGCCGGTGAATTGGATCGATTTCAGGAACCCAAGAAACGCCGCTTTCTGCTCCGAGACCGCGCTGTCGCCGCCTTGGATCTTGAAGAAGAGACTGCCTTCCGGCCGATGCACGAACGCGACCAGAAAGCGCGTCGGCTTCTCAGCCTCGGTGTCCGAGACTTCGAACATCCTGCCTGTCTCGCCGGCGATGGGCGTCTCCTGGAGCATCTTCGCCGCGTCCGCCTCCTCCAGCGGCGGCTGCCCGCGCACCTGCCGCCACATGTTCACGAGCAGCAATTCCTTGCCATCCATCGAGGTCAGCGCCGTGATCGCGACAGAGGCCCCGCCTGCCGAGAAACGCCCCACATTCGCGGGATCAGGCCCGAGGTCCTTCCAGCCAGAGGGCAGCGTCCAAGTCAGCGCGGGGCGCCACACTTTCTCCTCTTCACGCGCGGCCGGCTTGCGGCTGTGGTCGTGGCCGTCGTCGTCGGTGTGCGCCGTCTCGGCCGGCGGGACAAAGGGGCGGTCCTTCGGCGCGTCATACACGCGTGCCGTTTTGCGCCCGCAGCCTGTGAGGGCTGCGGCGAACGCGAAGGCGCAGAGGAGAGGTGTGGTCTTCAAGTAAGGGAGTGTCATCGGCCTCAGACGGCGGGTCAACCCGACCGGGGGCGCGCTTCTTAGCGATCCTCCGGCGAAGCGCAAGGGCGGCGGATGGAGCGCCGTCCGTCCCGGCGGCCACGGCATCCCGCGCACAGCGCCACTTCAATGGATGCGCTACGCGTTTGCAAAGTGGCCGGCGGGACGCGCGGCGCCCCATGCGCTACCGCGCGAGGGTGATCGCCTCGATCGTCCTCGCGAGGTTGTGCTCCACGGAGTGCTTGCCCGCCTTTTCGATCAGCCGCGGACGGATGTCCTCCCGGCGCTTCGGGTCGGCCCAGGCTTCGAGCGCCGCCCGCAGCGCCTTCGTATCGCCGGGCTCGACGACGTCGCCCTCCACGCCGCGCTCGATGATCTCGGCAAATCCGTTCGCCGTCGTCGTAATCACCGGCAACCCGGCGGCGAGGGCCTCGATGCAGGCATTCGAAAACGGATCGTAAAGCGTCGGCAGCACGAAGACATCCGCCGCGGCGAACGTCGCCCTCATCCGGTCGCCCGGCAGCGGCCCGAGGAATTTCACGCGATTCGATGGCGGCAATCCGCGCTGCTCGCCGCGACCGGCCACGAGCAGCGTCGCCGAGGTCTTGAGGCCGTTCACCGCGCCGATGGCGTGGCGCAGCCCTTTGCGTTCCCATCCGCTCCCGGCAAAAAACACCACAAACTCCGTCGGCGCGATTCCCAGTTCCGCGCGCACTTTCTCCCGCGAGCCCGGTTCCGCGGCGCGAATCGGCACGCCATTGTGAATCACATGCAGGTGGTCGGCCTGCGTGCCGAAGTGCCGGATGATCTCGTCCTTCACCATCTGCGAATTCGCGATGATGCGCCGGGCGCCGCCGGTGAAGAGCGCGCACTCCAGTTCCAGAATCTCGCGATGTTTCCGCTGCAATCCGCGGAACACTCCGCGCCACGCCGGCTCGAACTGCCGCCGCCGCTCCAGCCACGCCGCATGCACGCCATCACCCGCGCGATACACGTCGCAAGCCCACACGCGCTCCAGGCTGAAAAGGACATCCCAGCCGCCGCTCTCGCGCCGTTCGGCAAGATGATCGGCGAAATCCTCCGGCCCATCTCCCGGCACGATGACCTGATGCCCCGGCCACACATCGCGCGGCCATTCACTCCCGCAGATCAGCACCGCCTCATGCCCCGCCGCCCGCGCCGCCTCCGCAAACCGCAAAAGATACGCCTCCGCGCCACCCGTGGCCGAGTATCCGCGACGGACAAGTCCGATTTTCATTCGACGGGAGGAAGTGTGTGCATGGCCAGACGCGCGCATCCTCTGCTCCCGGATCGGGCGCTGCAACGCAGGAGTTCAGCCCGCGATTAGTCAGCCGCGGGCGGCCAGCTCGCGCACGAGTGTCTCGGTCGTCGCCCAGTCGATGCACTGGTCGGTGATGGACTGGCCGTAAACGAGCGCCTCCCTGTCCTTCCCGAGCGACTGCGCGCCGGCGACGAGATTGCTCTCCAGCATCGCGCCGATGATCCCGCGTGTGCCCGCGGTCCGTTGCGCGAGGATCTCGCGGAACGTGGCCGGCATCCGTTGCGCTTCCTTCGCGCAATTCGCGTGGCTCGCGTCGATCATCACCGTCGGGGGCAGCCCTGCCTTCTCCAGCGCGACGAGCGCCTTCGCCACTGATGCTGCGTCATGGTTCGGGACATCGTCGCCGCCACGGAGGATCACATGGCAGTCGGGATTCCCCGTCGTGTTCACCACGCTCGCCTGGCCGTTCTCGTCGATGCCGAGGAAAGTCTGCCGCTGCACTGCGGCCTTGATGGCGTTGATCGCCGGCTGGACCGCGCCGCTCGTCGTGTTCTTGAAGCCGACGGGCATCGAGAGGCCGCTGGCCATCTGACGGTGCGTCTGGCTCTCCGTCGTGCGCGCGCCGATGGCCGTCCAGCACGTGAGGTCGGCGATGTATTGCGGCGTGATCGGGTCGAGCATCTCAGTCGCCGTCGGCAGGCCGAGGTCGGGCACGTCGCGCAGAAATGTGCGCGCGATCCGCAGGCCGGCGGGGATGTCGTTCGTGCCATCGAGGTGCGGGTCCATGATGAGCCCCTTCCAGCCGACGGTCGTGCGCGGCTTTTCAAAATAGACGCGCATGACGACGAGCACGCGGTCGCGCACTTCCTCGGCCAGTTTCGCGAGCCGCTGCGCGTATTCGTGCCCGCCCTTCAGGTCGTGGATCGAGCACGGCCCGACGATGAGCAGGAAGCGCGGGTCCGCGCCCGAGATCGTCGCGGCGATCTCCGCGCGCGCCTTGCTCACGAATGCCGCGTGCGCATCGCTGCGCGGGATCTCCGCGCTCATCTCCTTCGGCGAAGGGAGCGCGGTGTTTGCGATGACGTGGACGTCGGAGACTCTGGCCATGGGAAAGGGGCGTGTTGCTAGCGTGCTTTCCCGCAGTGCGCCAGCGCGGATGCAAATCTAGTTTCCGCCAGGGCGTGATTTAAAGTGGGTCCAGAATGAAGGGAGCCGACGCGGGAAATGTGGCACAGTCCGTCCCGGCTGTGGGGCCAGCGGGCGTCTCGCCCGGTGTGTGCAAGGAGGGGTGGCCCGACTCGCGCGCCGCCGCCGGTGAGCAAAGCGCACTGCGGGCAGGATGCCCGCAGGCCCCACAGCCGGGACGGGCTGTGCCACTCTCAGGAGCCGGCTGTGCCACGTTCCGCGCCCGGCTCTTTCCGAACCCACTTTCAATCACACCCGATTGTTCCCTTAAGCCTAAAAACGGCGATTGGATCCACGAAAGACACGAAACACACGAAAGGAGAAGATTTTGTGACGATCGGCGGACTCACCCTGCGGGTGACTCGGTCCAACCTCCCAACTTCTTCTTTTCGTGTGCTTTCGTGTCTTTCGTGGACAGTCCATTCGCGTTTTTAGGTTAAGTGCGGCGCTTGAAGATCCCCCGAGAGCCGTGCTGCTTTCCCCACCATGAGCACGCTCGCCGCAATTGAATCAGCCATCGAAAAGCTCGCGCCGCCCGATCAGCGGGAGGGGAGGGATGCCTGGCGAGCGAAGGCGGCGGGCATCGCGCAGCCGAAGAACCCCGTGAGTACACGAGGAGCATTCCGGCTTTTCGTTGATTCGTTCACCGTCCTGCTTTCCAGGGGGTCCTTCACTGCGCATCGCCCTGCTTCCTTTGCCCGCGCCGACGCTTCGTTCAGGATGACGTCCCTCTCGATGCGATTGCCCTGCAGCGTGTGGAAGCCGTTGAACTAGCAACGGAGAGCGGCTGGAGGTCGCTTCCACGAGATGCATGTTGCGCGGAATTGTCCCGCCAATCACCGTCCGCCAGATGTCCATGACGCTTTACGACGCGATCCCGAAGGAAGGGCGGCCGACGAATGATGCGCTGCTCGATCGCTTCCTCGACTATGTGAATGCCCGCGGGCTTCAGCTTTATCCCGCGCAGGAGGAGGCGATCCTGGAGCTGTTCGCGGAGAAGAATGTGATCCTCAATACACCGACCGGCTCGGGGAAATCGCTCGTGGCGGCGGCGCTGCACTTCAAGGGCGTGGCACAGGGTGTGCGGTCCGTTTACACGTGCCCGATCAAGGCGCTCGTGAATGAAAAATGGATGGCGCTCTGCCGGGAGTTCGGCCCGGAGAATGTGGGGCTGAGCACCGGCGACGCATCGGTGAATCGAGACGCGCCGATCCTTTGCTGCACCGCCGAGGTGCTTGCGAACATCGCGCTGCGCGAGGGGGCGCGCGCGAATGTGGGCGATGTGATCATGGACGAATTCCACTACTACGCGGATCGCGATCGCGGTGTGGCGTGGCAGGTGCCGCTGCTTTCGCTGCCGCAGGCGCGGTTCCTCCTGATGTCCGCGACCCTCGGCGACACGACGTTTTTCCAGGAGGAACTGACGCGGCTGAATGGGCGCGAGACGGTGACTGTGGCGTCGAAGGATCGTCCGGTGCCGCTGGAGCATTCGTATGCCGAGACGCCGCTCGCGACGACGGTGGAGGGGCTGCTCGCGGGCGGGAAGTCGCCGGTGTACGTGGTGCATTTCACGCAGATGGACGCGGCGCAGAGCGCGCAGGATTTCACGAGCATCAATGTCTGCACGCGCGACGAGAAGGCGGCCATTGCGGCGGCGTTGGAGGGATTCGGATTCACGAGTCCGTACGGGCCGGAGATCAAAAAGTTCCTGCGTCACGGCATCGGGCTGCATCACGCCGGGCTGCTGCCGAAGTACCGCGTGCTCACCGAGCAGCTCGCGCAACGCGGATTGCTGAAGGTGATCTGCGGGACGGACACGCTCGGCGTCGGCATCAATGTCCCGATCCGCACCGTGCTCTTCACGCAGCTCTGCAAATACGACGGACGGAAGACCGGGATTCTGAGCGCGCGCGATTTTCACCAGATCGGCGGACGTGCCGGGCGGAAGGGTTTCGATGAATGCGGCTGGGTCGTCGTGCAGGAGCCGGAACATGTGATCGAGAATCTCCAGCTCGAAAAAAAGCAGGCTGGGGGAGGGAAGAAATTCGTGAAGCGCAAGCCGCCGGAGAGGAACTTCGTGAACTGGGACAAGCAGACTTTTACGCGCCTCGTGAGCGCGCCGCCGGAGCGGCTGGGCAGTCAGTTTGCGGTGACGCACGGCATGCTGCTGAATGTGCTGAGCCGCCCCGCTGACGGCTGCCGCGCGATGAGGGAGCTGATTGCACGCTCGCATGAATCCGCGCCGTCGAAGAAGGCGCACCGGAAGCGTGCATGGCAATTGTTCCGCGCGCTGGTCGAGCGGAAGATCATCGAGTTCATCCCGCAGACCGCGGAGGGCGCGAAGCTGCGCGTGAACGTCGAGCTTCAGGACGACTTCTCGATGAACCAGACGCTGTCGCTCTACGTCCATGACACGATTCCGCTCATGGACCCGAATGCGCCGGACTACGCGCTCGTGCTGCTCACGCTGGTCGAGTCCATTCTCGAAGATCCGGACATCATCCTGCGCCGGCAACTCGATCGCGTGAAGACGCAGGCGGTCGCCGACATGAAGGCGCAGGGCGTCGAATACAACCAGCGCATGGAGGAACTGGAGAAACTCGAATACCCGAAGCCGAACCGCGATTTCATCTACTCGACGTTCAACGCATTCGCCGAACGGCACCCGTGGGTGGGGCGGGAAAACATCCGGCCAAAATCCATCGCGCGGGAGATGTATGAGGAGTTCCGTTCCTTCTCCGATTACGTGAAGGACTACGATCTCCAGCGCTCCGAGGGCGCGCTGCTGCGGCATCTCTCCAGTGTCCACAAGGTGCTCCTGCAGACCGTGCCCGACACCGCAAAGAACGACGCCTTTCGCGAGATGGAACTCTACTTCGGCACGCTCATTCGACAGGTGGATTCCAGCCTGCTGGAGGAGTGGGAGAAAATGCGCGACCCAAACTACAAGCCGCGCGGCGAGCAACCCGAAGTGCGTCCGCCCGGTGCAGCCGAGGCCGACCGCGACATCACGCGCGATGCAAAGGCGTTCACCGCCGCGATTCGCAACCGCATCTTTGCCTTCCTGCGCTCGGCGCTCGGTGGCGAGTGTGAGCAGGCGCTGGAGTCCATTCCGTCATCCGACGAAGCCGACGGCGGACCTTGGACACCGGCGCGATTGCGTCAGGCTCTGGACGATCACCGCGCCGCGCGCGGTCGCATCCGGCTCGACCCCGAGGCTCGCAACGTACGCCACACGCACGTCATCGTTTCCGAGGATCGGACCCGCTGGCGCGTGCAGCAGATGCTCATCGATCCCGGCGATGCGAACGACTGGGTCGCGGAGTTCGACGCGGACTTGCCCGCCTCGCGCAGCCACGGGGAACCCATATTGCGCCTCGTTCGGATCGGGCCTTTCGCGTGATGCGCGCACTCTGAGATATTCCCCTGGCGGCTTGGAGACGCCTTCCATTTCCCTTGGGTCTTTCGCTTCCCCCAGGCTGTCTCGAATTCGAGCTGCGACTAATTTCCTTGCAAGCACGCCCGCGATTCCGCCCGATGCTCCGATGCAACTAACCGACGAACAGAAACAGAAAGTTGCCGCGTGGATTGCGGATGGGGTCAAGCTATCCGACATTCAGGTCCGCCTCGGGGAGGAATGTGGCGTCCGCCTGACTTACATGGATGTCCGGTTCCTGGTGGATGACTTGAAGCTCACGCCCAAGGACGCGCCCGCTCCGGCTCCGGAGAAAACGGAAGCGGCCCCGGTTGCGCCCATGCCGGAGGAACCTGTACTCCTCACAGAGGAGCCTGCGGCGAAGCCGGGAGGGAAAGTCTCCCTCGTCATGGATCCGCTCGCACGACCGGGGACGATTGTCAGCGGGACGGTGACATTCAGC
>Ga0105046_10004148_pt1 | contig 23052 bp, 19 predicted proteins | sample MAT03_FD_78385 | JGI IMG/M metagenome (GOLD analysis project Ga0105046, IMG submission 78385) | Freshwater microbial communities from Lake Fryxell liftoff mats and glacier meltwater in Antarctica - MAT-03 (megahit assembly) | ecosystem: Environmental > Aquatic > Freshwater > Ice > Liftoff...
CCGGTGCGACGGTCGCAGATTTTTCCCGCGCAATTCGGTCGCCCGTCGGCGGTATGATGGTGGGACTTCCCCCGCCCCGCCGAGATCGTTCCATGCCCGGCCTTCGCCCGACACTTGTCGCCCTGTTGGTCGTCGCCGCCCCCGCGGTCGCGGCCGACCCGACGCCCGACCCGAAGGCGCTGTCGTCCCTGCTCCGACCGATGCTGCTGGCGGCCTTGCCGAACCCGCTCGCCGTCACCCCGATGGGCTGGGGCGACCAGCGGGAGGTGACGATCGGCGTGAAGTGGGAGAAGCAACGGCTGCTGTACAAGCCGGTGCCGATGAAGGCGGTGCGGAACGACGGCCACTGGCAGAAGGTGACGCTGACCGCCCTCGCCCCGGCGGACTCGCTCACCCTGACCATCCGGGACGTGCGGATCGCCGGGGAGAAGACGTACTTCCGCGCCGACATCGGGATGACCGTGCGGGCGGTGTACGAACACCAACTGTGGACGCTGGCGAAGCGGGTGTACGCCGGGGAGACGCACGTCCGCTGTCGGGCGGTCCTGTCCCTGACGTGCGAATTGACCAGCGACGCCGTCCTCACCCCGGGGGCGCTGCTGCCGACGTTGAAAATCCGCGCGCGGGCGACTGAAGCGAAAGTGGGGTACTCGGACCTCGTGTGCGAACACACCCTGGGCGTGAGCGGTAAACCGGCCGAGGTGCTGGGCAAGACCGCCGTCGAAGTGATGCGGAAGGTGGCCCCGCAGGTGGAGCGCGACCTGCTGGCGAAGGCGAACGCGGCGGTGCTAAAGGTGGCCGACACGAAGGACGTGCGGGTCGAGTTGGACAAGTTCCTGTCGAAGTCGGGGAAGTGATACCGAATGGCGTTGAATCGTGTCCAGGTGGGGTCGCCATCGGAACACCTCTCCCCGCTGGGGAGAGGTCGGTTGCGTGGCAACCGGGTGAGGGGTTTTGCCTTGCAGTTCTAAAGGAAAAGACCCCTCACCCGGCAACTGCGTTGCCGACCTCTCCCCGGCGGGGAGAGGTGGGGCGGGGTACGCCTCCTCCACAGGCACAATCATGTGCGCAGCACTGGCCTCGCCCTCCCGAGACTCACCGCCCCTTGCCCTCCCGAGACTCACCGCCCCTTCAGCGACTGCACATAGCGGATCAGATCGGTCATGTCCGGGTCCGGCAGGGCGGACGCCTCGGACGCGGGCATCGGGGTGCCGGGGATGCCCAGGCGGATGCGGGCGTACAGGCTCTTCGCGTCGCCGCCGCCCTTGTAGATGCCGGCCGTCAGGTCGCGCGGGGAGGCCGGGGTGCCGTCCAGGTTCTTCGGCCGCTTGTCCGGTTGCCCCGGCTCCGGCTCCTTGAACTGCTCGCCGTCGCCTTTGCCCTCCAACCCGTGGCAGGACGCGCACGTCGCCTTCACGAACAGCGCCTTGCCATTGGTGAGGGCGTTGGGGGACGCCGGGGGGAAGACGGGCGGGATGACGAGCGGTTTGCCCGCGACGGTGAGCAGGTCCGTTGCCGGCGTCAGTTTGGCCGGCTTGTCGGCGGCCTTGCGGGCCTCCTTCCAGTCCACCTTGGTCGCGGCGTGGATCGCCCCCGCCTCGTCGTCCTCGGCCGTGATGTCCTTCAACTCCTTGATCGTGGCGACGGCCAGCAGCTTCTCGTACACGCCCTTCCGCGTCAACTCCCGGACGTGCCCGACGACGGCCGCCAACTCGGCGTCGGTCAACTCGGCCCGCACCTGCGCGGCGGACGTCCCCTCTGGCGGCTTCTGGAAGGCCGGCATCGCCGAGCCGGGGATGCCGCGCTTCAAGACGTCCAGCAGGTCCGCGTCGGACGGGTTGGCGAAGGCGTAGCCGGCTTCCTGCCGTCGCAGCGTGGTGGCGAACTTGAACGGCTGATACCCGAAGTGGCGGGCCGGCGGGTCCAGGTTGGCGGTGCCCTTGCCGTCGCCGGTTTCGCCGTGGCAACTGGCGCAGTGCTGAACGAACAGCCGTTGCCCGTCGGGGGCGGCGGCCACGACCGGCGCGGCCGGCCCCGTCTTCAGGGCGTCGTACACCATCAGGCCGGGGGTCGCCCACAGCCCACCGATGATGACGAACGGGGCGGTGAAGAGGGTGAACTTGCTGGCTTTCCGCAAGACGAATGGGGGGCTGGGGGCGGACATGTCGGCGGGGTCTCCGAGAAAGTGCGGAGCGGGAGGATTTCGCATTCTATCGACCGGCCACGGGCGAGCCAATCCGTTGACCGCAACGCCCCCCGGCGGGACAACTCCGCGCGGTCGTGGCTTACCGAAGGCCGTGGATTCTTAACTGTAGCCGGCCTCTGTGAGGCCGGGACCGACCGGCCTCACAGAGGCCGGCTACAGCAGCAGTTCAATGCGATCCGGGATCACTCCGAGATCAGCTTGCGGAGCGGCTTCGCCAGGCGATCCCACAACCCCGGCATCAGCCCGTAGGCGTGGGCCAGATACTGGATCGGGTGCAACGCGCGTTTGCCGCTGCCCTCCTGCATCTGTAACCGGCACGGGCCGCATTCGGTCGAACCGTAACCGACGTGCGGTTGTCGCAGCTCGTCGAACAGCGGCCGGCCGGCGTCCAACGACCCGGCATAGGCCGATGCCAGCAGCCCGTGCGGGCCGGCCATGCCGGAGCAACTGCGGTCGATGAGCGTCACCGTCACGCCGGGGATGAGGGCCAGCAACTTCGGCCCGGCGGGGGCATCCGTCAGTGCTTTGACGTGGCATGGGACGTGGTGCCCCAGGTTCAGCCGTACCGGGGCGAAGTCGGTGCGGAGTTTGCCGTCGGCGTGCCACCGCCAGAGCAAGTCCGTCAGTTCCACCGTGTTTTCGGCCACCAGTAGGGCGTCATCGGAGTCGAGCAAATCCAGGTAATCCTGCGTCAGGGTGAGGGCGGCCGTCGGCTCCGAGCAGACGACCGTGAACCCGTCCCGGACCAGATCGGCCAGCACCCGCACCGTGTACGCGGCCCGCTCGGTCGCGGCTTCGACATCCCCCTGCGACAGCGGCGCGACCCCGCACCCCCGCTGTCGGGACGGGACCACCACCTCCGCCCCGTGGTGCCGCAACACCGCCACCGCCGCTTCCCCGACGGTCGGGTCGGCGTAGTTCACGAACGTGTCGGCGAAGTACGCGAGCCGGACCGCGCCGGGGCGGTGCGGCGGTACGCGGGTGAGTCCCCGCCGCTTCGCCCGCCGCAGGAAACTGCGGTGCGTCACCTTCGGCAGCGTCCGCCGGCGGGACAGGCCGACGGTCTTTTCCAACAGCCAGCGGAACCCCGGCCGGCCGAGCAGCAGGTTGGACACGAATGGGAAGTTGGCGGCGAACCCGGTCAGCCACTCGATGCGGGCGAGGAACCAGCGGTCGCGGTCCAACCCGTGGGTGGCGTGGTGGGCGGCCTTCGCCTCGAGCGCCAGCTTCGGCACGTTCACCCGGCTGCGGCACTCGCTGCGGCACATCTTGCAGTTCACGCACAACTCGGCCACCGCCCGCGCCGCGTCCTCGGCCAGTTGCTCGCCGGTCAGTTGCCGAATCAGCATCGCCTTCGCGCGGGGGCTGGCCGCTTCCGTCCCGTGGATGCGGAACATCGGGCACATGCGCACCGGGGCGGAGCGGGTCCGGCAGTCGCCGCACCCGTTGCACCGCGCCGCCTCGACCGTCGGCGACGACCCGCCCCACAGCAGGAGCGGTTGCCGGGCGACGGGTGCCGGTTCTCTCAGCGGCCATGCCGGGCGACTGGGGTCCGGGCCGACGATCTTGCCGGGGTTCAGAATGGCGGTCGGGTCGAACACCTGTTTCAACTCGCGGAACACGCCGGCCACCGCGTCGCCGAACTGCTTGCGCACCCACGGCGTGCGGGCCAACCCGGTGCCGTGCTGACCGCTCACGGTGCCGCCGAGCGCGACGGCCAGGGAGTGCATCTGTTCGCCCACCGCCCACATCCGCCGGCGGTCCTCCGGGTCGGCCAAGTCCACCAACGGCCGGGTGTGGACGATGCCGGCCAAGACGTGGACGAGGAAAGACCCGGACAGGTCGTTCCGCCGCAGGATGTCGTTCGCCCCGGCGACGAACCGCACCAGCTCCTCACCCGGCACGGCCACGTCCTCGACGAACGCCGTCGGCCGGGCGCGGGCGGCCTCGGCGTGCGACCCGGTGGACGCCGCCGCGCGGAACCGCCGAATCGCTGACAGGCCGCTGTCGGTCGCGGTCGGGGCCGCGAGCGGGGCCAGCGGGAATGCGGCGCTCATCCGGGCGAACGCGGCGGCGGCGGCGGCGAGCGCGTCCGCCGGCGAGTCGGCTTCGAACCCGGCCACCAGCACGGCGGCGGCCGTCAGCGGCACGGCCACCGGCGACCGCGCCACGTCCGCCCGCGCGAGTGACAGCAACCGCTGGTCGAGCAGGTCGCACGACACCACCCCGCCGGCGGCGCGGAGGGTCAGGCCCGCGCGGAGCGCCGCCGGGAGCGTGTCGAACGCGGCGACGAACGCGGCCGACCCGCCGGGCAACGGCACCGCCTTCAACGTGGCCGACGTGACGACGCCGAGCGTCCCTTCACTGCCGACGAGGATGCGGGCGAGGTCGAGGCCGGCGGCGGTCGCCACGTCGTGGAGTTGGTAGCCGCAGCGGGTGAACTCCGTCGCCGGCCGCGTCAGTTGCAGCATCTCCCGGTTGGCCACGATTAGCCCGGCCGTCTGCGAGCGGATTTCGGTCGTCCGCAACCCGGCCTCGGCGAGCGGCTCCGGCGGGCTGCGCAGGGCCGCGATTTCGCCGCTGTCCCACACCACGCGGAGGCCGAGAAGGTGGTCGCGGGTGTACCCGTGGCGGAACAGGTTCGGCCCGCTGGCGTTGTTCGCCACGACGCCGCCGACGGTGCAGGTGTCGCCGCTGCCGATGTCCGGGGCGAACCGCCGGCCGAGCGGCGCGAGCGCGGCGTTCAACTCGCGCGGGGTGACACCGACTTCGGCGCGGATGAAGTCCGGCGTCACTTCCGGAATGGACCGGAAGCCGGTGGTGAGATCGACCACCAAACCGGGGCCGAGGGATTCGCCGGCCAACCCGGTGCCGGCCCCGCGCGGGTGCAGGGGGATGCCGTGTTCGTGCGCGTACCGGACGAGGGTGATGAGGTCGGCCTCGTCGGCCGGCACCGCCACGCCGAACGGGACGACTTGGAACGGGCTGGCGTCGGTGGCGTACAGGGCGAGCGCCGGCGGGTCGAACCGCAGTCCGCCGCGGTACTCGCCGCGCAGGTCGTCTTGGAGTTGCTGGGGGGTGCGCATGGGGTGAGTTCCGCCACGCGCCCGCGTGCGCGGTGATGGTCAGTCCGGTGGGTTTGCTGTCGCCGGAGGACTGAGCCGACGCCATGACGATTGGAGCGTCCGACCACGAGAACGGCTGAAATGAAAAGTGGCACCGGCCACGGGGCCGATGCCACGAAACGACTCGAAACCGTTGACGGGACGGGATCGGTGTTACCAGTCGCCACCGCCGCCGAAGTCGCCACCACCCCCGCCCCAGTCGCCGCCGGCTCCGTCGCCGCCACCGCCGCTGTCGCCCCAATCACCGCCGCCGCCGCCGCCTTCGGCCCCGCCGTCGAAGTTGCCTTCGCCGGTGTCCCCACCGCCGCCGTCGGCCGCCGAGGTGCCGTCGGCCGCCGAGGCGCTGCTCATGCCACCGCCGAACATGCTGTTGTACAGGTACATGCCGGCCATCGCGCCGAACATGCCGCCCAGCAGGCTGGTACCGAACCCGCCGCCGCCACCGCCGCCACCGCCGGGGCCACCGCCACCACCCCCACCGCCGCCACCCGTCAGGGCGCGGATGAGGCCGATGACCAGCCACATGACCAGCAGCCCGCCGCCGATGATGAGCACCCACTGGAGGATCGACAAGCCGCCGCCACCGGCCTTCTTCGCGGCCGCGCCGGACTTACCGGCGTCCGGGATACTGGTGTCCTTCAACTGATCGACGACGAAATCGGTCAGCGACAGCAGGGCCGCGTCGCGGGTGGCGAGGGCCTCCGGGCCGGTCTGCTTGAGGGCCGCGCCGAGGCCGGTTTGCAACTTCTTGGTCGCGGCATTCGCGTCCGTCTCGGTGAAGTGCCGATGCACGTCCGACGCCTTGTCGGCGATGACTTTGACGAAGTATTTGCGGTCGTCCACGAAGGCCAGCACGAACACGCCGGTGGCTTTCTTCTCGCTGGCCAAGTCCTTCGCCCAGCCGGCGAAGAACTGGCCCAGCGCTTGGTTCCGATCCTTCGCGTCGGTCTTGGCGACCGCGTCCGCGAACGCCGTCTTCTTGTCCGCCGGAATCTCCTTCACCGTCACCACGATGAGGGACGTGCGGGCCTTGAACTCGACGCCTTCAAACTTGGCCTCGGCTTTCTTCACCCCGTCGGGGGTGAACGCCCCGGCCTTGTCGTCCACCGACATCGACCCGTGTTCGGCGACCTTACTCGCTAGTACCGGCCCGCCCAGCAGCGCGGCCGCGACGACGGCGGCCGTCACACCCAGAAACTTCTTCATCGCGGTCGTTCCTCGGAACGGTTGTGGGGAATGCGGAAGACGACTTCCGCCGAACGGTTCGACGATATTCTATACCGCGGCCGTCGGTCGATCCGAAAATCGCCCCGGCGGGGGTCGCTATCCGTTACCGGCCGGCGGGCACGGTCTATCATGACCGTTCACCCGATTCCGGTCCGCGCCGACCGAGACCGGCGGCGGCGGTCGTCCGTACCCGTTGCCACTGTATTCGCCGCACCCGCCGGAGGATTTTTCCCCGTGGACCGAATTCACGCCACCACCATTCTGGCCGTCCGCGGCCCCGCCGGCGGGGCCATCGGCGGCGACGGGCAAGTCACGCTCGGCAACATCGTGATGAAGAACGACGCCAAGAAGATTCGCAAATTGTACGACGGCAAGGTCGTCTCCGGGTTCGCCGGGGCGGCCGCGGATGCGTTCAGCCTGTTGGAGCGGTTCGAGGGCAAGCTCCGCGACCACCAGGGGTCGGTGCCCCGGGCCGCCACCGAGTTGGCCAAGGAGTGGCGGACCGACCGCATCCTCCGCCGGCTGGAAGCCATGCTCATCGTCATGGACCGCGAACACCTGCTGCTCGTGTCCGGCACCGGCGACGTGATCGCCCCGACGGACGACGTGCTGGCCATCGGGTCCGGCGGGCCGTACGCCCTGAGCGCCGCGCGGGCGCTCTTGAAGCACACGCAGCTTTCCCCGGTGGAGGTCGTCCGCAGCGGGCTGGAGATCGCCGGCGACCTGTGCATCTACACCAACCGCAGCATCGAGGTGGTGGAGGTGGGGTGAGGCGGAGACGGTCGAGTCCACCGCGTTCGGCGTCACGTCGGACCGGGCAGCCCTTCCACCCCCGGCAGGTCGGCGAGCGCGTTTAAGCCGAACGTTTGCAGGAACTTCTTCGTCGTAATGTACAGTTGGGGGCGACCGAGGGAGTCGTGCCGGCCGCCGACGCGGATCAGCCCGCGTTCGGCCAGCAGGCGAATCATCTCCCCGCACCCGACCCCGCGAATGGCTTCGACCTCGGCCCGCATGATCGGCTGCTTGTGGGCGATCACGGCGAGCGTCTCCAAGGCGGGCGAACTCAGCCGGGCGTCGTGGCCCACCCGCCGCAGCCGGAGCAGCCACGGGTGATACGCCGGGCGGGTGAGCAGTTGGTATCCGCCGGCCAACTCGGCGACGCCGAACGCCGACCCGTCGCGGTCGAGCAGGTCGCGGAGCCGTTCGACCAACTGTCCGGCGGCGGCATCGTCCACCCCGACGACTTCGGCCAACCGCTTCGCCGTGAGCGGTTCGTCGGCGAGGAGGAGGGCGGCTTCGAGGGCGGCGAGGAGGGCATCCCGGCCGGCCGGGTCGGGCGGAAGGGTGTCGGCGGGGCGGGTGAACTGGGTCACGGCGGGGGGGCGGACGTTCCCCGGCCGGGCCGAAAAAGGTCGGCGGGCGGCGGACGCATGGCTGGGAAGGCTCAACCCCATGCCGGCAGAATGCCGAAAGAACGCTTTCGCTGCCAGCCGGATTGGTCGCGCGTGTCGGGGAATTCGGGCAACTTGAGGTCGAAGTCGGTCATGAAGAAATATTTCCATTTTCCCCAGACCGACCTTGCGGTTATACTAGGATACCGTTTCGGATTGCCAGCCGGGTCGTGAATCTCGCACCGGGCGGGCCGTTTGATGCGGTTGACGGGGTCGCACGGGCGACCGCCGTCACGCCTATCGTCGTCGGCGGGTGCGGCCGAACCGCACCCGCCGAGGCCCCCAAGCTGCTCGTGGCGTCCGTCCCCTTCCCGGCCCCGTCGGGAACAGGACCAACCGCCGTTCGGGTCGTTGTCGCCCGACGAATCTCGTGTTGTCCCCGCCCCCCCCGACGGTCGGCCAGGCCGGGTTTTCGCCCCCACCGGTACAGTCCCCGGTGGGGCTTCGGGTCTTCACCCGAATCGTAACGGACTGGGCACTTAAGAACGCAGAGTCGGAAGACTCCCACGGATGTACCCGCAATGACCGACATGACGCTCGACGACGACCTGATTGCCGCCGGCGAGGCGGTGGCCGCCAGCCGCGCCGAGCCGGCCGCCGAGCCGACGTTCGCCAATGAAGAAGCCGCCTCCGAAGGGTACAGCCACGGCCCGGACGACGCCCTCGGCCTGTACCTGAAGCAGATGGGGTCGATTCGCCTGCTGAAGAAGGACGAGGAGAAAGCCCTCGCGCTGAAGCTGGAAGGGCACCGCGGGCGGTTCCGCCGGGCGGCGCTGGTGTGCGGCCACATCCTGGCGCGGGCGCTGCACAAGTTCGAGCAGGTCCGCGAGGGCAAGGCGGCCATCGACCCGACCATCGACGTTTATTCCTTCGCCAAGATGAACCTGTCGCGGGAGCAAGTCCTGAAGCGGATGCCGCACCACCTGCCGCTGCTCCGCACCCTGCTGGTCCGCGAGTCCCGCGCCTTCACCGACGGTCAAGCCGTCGCCGACAATGCCGCCCGCCGCGCCTGGCGGCTCGGCCGCTACCGCCGGCTGTGTAAGATGCGGCATCTGGTGGCCGAGTTGTCGCCCCGCACCGAACTGCTGGAACGGTGGGTGGACGAACTGACCGACATCCACGACGAGATGGGCACCTACGTGCAGGCCGTCGCGGACGCCGACCCGGCGTCGGTGGCCGACTGCCGCAAGGCGCTGGCCGAGGCGGAAAGCAAAATCCACATGACCCACCAGGAGTTGACGGCGTTCGTCCGACTCCTCCGCAAGCGGCGGCTGATGTACCAAAAGGTCCGCCGCCAACTGGCCGAGGCGAACCTGCGGCTGGTGGTGTCCATCGCCAAGAACTACCGCAACCGCGGGCTGCCGTTCGCCGACCTGATTCAGGAAGGCAACCGGGGCCTGATGCGGGCGGTGGACAAGTACGAACACCGGTTGGAGTTCAAGTTCGGCACCTACGCGACGTGGTGGATCCGCCAGGGGGTGCAGCGGGCTCTGGCCGACCACGCCCGCACCGTTCGGGTGCCGTGCCACCAGATCGGGCTGTTCGCCAAACTGGAGAAAAAGAAGGTCGAACTGGCCGCCACGCTGGGCCGTGACCCGACCCCGGAGGAGGTGGCCGAGGCGATGGGCGTGACGGTGGAGGAGACGAAGACGCTCAAGAGCGTCGGCCGCCAGCCGATCAGCCTGAACGAGCCGATCGGCGGGGACGGCGAGCGGGCGCTGGAGGACTTCCTGAGCGGGGCCGAGCCGCCGAACCCCGGCGCGAACGTCGATCAGCGGCTGCTCCGCGACCGCATCCAGGAGGTGCTGCGGAGCCTCGCCCCCCGCGAGCGGGAAGTGATCGAGCTGCGGTTCGGGCTGAAGGACGGCACCCCCCGCACGCTGGACGAGGTGGCCAAGCAATACGGCATCACCCGCGAGCGGATCCGGCAGATCGAGGCGCGGGGGCTGCTCAAGCTCCGCCAGCCGAACCGCCGCGACCGCCTGGAGGAGTTCAGCGACTCCGACCTGACCGACGCCGTGTGATTGCGCCGCCTGGGGACATGCCATGTGCCGATACGGAAACACTCACTACAAGAACCATTACGCCTGCTTCACCTGCCGGAAAGCGTTCAAGCGCTTTCAGGAAGACGAGTGGCCCGAAGCGGAACGGCCCGCGATGGGCGAAGTGGTGCCGGCCCCGTGCCCAGATTGCGGTCGTCCGATGGCCGACATGGGATTGGACTTCAAGGCACCCAAACGGCGGGAAACGGAACACTGGGCGGTGGTGGAACACCTGTTCCGCCACGGCTTCGCGTATCACTGTTGCGGGTGTGGCGGGCCGGGTTACAGACCTTCTCGCTGGGAAGACGTACCCGCTTTCATCGCTTCTCATCGATGTCAGTCGCCGGGTGAGTTGCTCGCATCCCGATTCGCTGCCCGTGGCGTGCGAGTGACTCGCAACCGCTGAGGCTCCGCTGACTCGCACCCGGTTCGTTCCGTCCCTCGCGGCGTTCGGGCGAAGACACGGACAGTGTCTTCGCCCGAACGCCGTGAGGGGCACCAAATTGGTTCACTTCTTCGCGCCCAATATCCGAATTTGCGTACTCAGGTGCAGCGGGCCGTTGTCCGTCTTGAACTCGCACTCCACGAACGACGCGCGGAATCCCTTCTCCGGCACGGCCGGACTCACGCTCACCCCCTTGGCGAACGGCACCTCCTTCGAGGCCCACCGGGACTGGCGGAAGTCGCGGGTGTCGGCGTCGGTCGTCCACGCCCGCACGGCCGTCACGTTCCCGGTCGGGGTTACGGTGTGGGTGCGGGACTTCTCGTCCCACGTCCAGGTTAGCGTCGGCAGCTTTTTGCCGTAGATGATGCCCGCGCAGAAGGCGCTCAGGGTGTTCAGCGCCCGAATCGGGATCAACTCCTCCTTGCCTTTCTCGTCCGCTTCCCGAAGCCCGTGGCCGGCGTTCGGGATGTAGCACACCCGCTTGTCGCCGGGCAGGTCGTCCCAGTAGCTGTTCAGCGCGTCCTGTGGCCAGTACGGGTCGTTGGTGCCGTTGATAATCATCTTCGGCAGGGTCAAGCTTTCCCGGTAGATGTACGGGTCGATCATCTGCCACAGCTTCTTCGCCTCTGGCGTGTCCGGGATGGGCACCAGTCCGGCGCGGGTGTAGTCGGCGATCATCTCGCTCGGCTTGCCGAACGCCGCCACCTGATTCTTCATCTGCACCGGCATGTTCAGCGTGTCAATGACCATGGGGGCGATGGCCTTCACCCGCTTGTCGCCGCTGGCCGCCGTCAGCCAACTCGTCCAGCCGCGCTTGGACGCGCCGGTGACGATGAACCCGGTCACGTCGGTCTTCAGTTCCTTCTTGGCGAACGGCTGGAGCGCGTCCATCGCCGCCGTCACGCTCTTCACCATCGGGAACAGCAGCGGCCAGCTTTCGTCCTTGGTTTCCAGGTACTTGACGAAGGTGTGCGCGATGAGCGCGTCCTCCTTCTTGCCGTCGTACAGCGGCTGCTTCGGCACCCCGTACAGGAACGCCACCGGCGCGCCGACCTTCTGCGCGATCAGCAGCCCGACGGCCCCGCTGCCGGCGTTCGGCTTGCCGCCCTGGTTCCACAGCACCATCGTCGCCTGCGGCTTGGCCCCCGTCGGTACGAACACTTGGAGGGCGTGGTCCCAGGTGATGCCCTGCCACTTCTGCGAGATCAGCTCGATGTCGTACACGACGCCGGCGGCGGACTCGGTCTTGCCCTTCAACTTCCACTCGAACGCCGGGTCTTTCTTGGTGACGTAATCGACCAGCGAGGTCGGCGGCTTCGAGGCCGGGACGGGGGCGGCGGACGCCACGGCGGCGGCGCACAGGCAGGCGAACAGGACGCGCATGGGAGGAAGACCTCGGAATGGAGAATGGAGAGAAGCAATCAGGGGTGGGTGTTGGTGGTTTCCCTTGTTTGGAAGACCTCACCCCCCCGACCCCCTCTCCGTCCCGGAGAGGGGGTGTTCAACCCGCATCGGTGGAACGGCCTTCGGCGGAAGGAACCGAACCACCTCAGGGAAGCCAAGTCCGGAGCACGGAGAATCGACTACGTTTTCCTTTTGAACACCCCCTCTCCGGGACGGAGAGGGGGCCGGGGGGTGAGGTCTTCGCAACCTCCATAATTCATTCCCCGTTGCCCCGCTACCGTCGCCACGGCGGGGTGTCGTCGTCCTCATTGTAATACGCCCGGCGCTGCCGCTTGTGGTAGTCCAGCATCTGGTAATTCTCGAACGCGAACAGCGCGAAGAACATGGTCATCATGATGCTCGGCCGGAAGCCGTAAAAGAGGGCTTCGATGGCGGGAAAGCGCTGCCCGGTGAGCGTCAAGATGCCCCACAGGGCGAGGAACCCGGCGACGCAAATGGAAACGGTGTGGGTGATGATGTCCGGCTTGCGGCTGCCGCCTAAAGCGCACAACTCGCGGAGCATCCGCCCGCCGTCCAGCGGCCAGATCGGGAACAGGTTGAAGATGCCCCACACCAGATTCTGAACGAACAGGTAAAACAGCGCCATCGCCAGGTGGGGCGACGGGGCGACGTTGGCCGCCCGGAGTGTCACCTCGATGCCGAGGATCAACCCGACGAGGGCGAAGTTGACCGCCGGGCCGGCGGCGGTGATGAGCAGCCGCTTCCACGCCTTGCGCGGGACCGGGCTGTACGCGGCGAACCCACCGAACGCCACCAAGGTAATGGTGGAGTACGCCCCGTACACCCGCGCGGCGACGGCATGCCCCATCTCGTGCAGCAGGATGGAGACGAACCCGCACGCCACCCAAATGAGCAGGTACTCCACCCCCAGTTGGAGCGACCAGTTGCCCAGCAGGGCCATGATGAGCCAGAACAGCGGGTGGACGCGGACGGGGATACGGAACAGACGGAACTTCAGGTCGAACGAGGTGGGGGGCGCGTCACCGATCACGGGCGGATCTCCGGCGGAGGCCGGCGGCGGGTCGCCGGCGGTTCCGGATTTATCTTACGGACTGACCGGCGGCGCGGTCGAGCTTCGGCGGTGGAGGCCGGCCCTCGTCCGGGACCGCCGGCAGGCCGGTCGTGGCGTCCGCGTGGACGCTTTCAACGCGACTCATGCCACGTTGCGTTGATTCCTGTTGCTGTAGCCGGCCTCTGTGAGGCCGGGACCGACCGGCCTCACAGAGGCCGGCTACAGCAACAGGAAAAACCCCTGGCGGTTCCCGAGCATTTTGAAGGTCGTGCTACGGGACTCGACCCCGCGACCCCTCCCCTGCGTCCCACGCTATTCCAGCCCTTTCGTGACCCCCGATGCCGTCACGGGGGGCGGTTCAGGGGCGGGCGGGTAAGAAGCGTCGGCGGAACGACACCCTGTTCATTGCACCTCCCACCGACAAGCACGGGGTCAAAGACGCCGAGACGCTGACAATCAGCCGTAAGCCGTCATGGTCCGTCACCGACCGAGCCGGGTTCATCGGGAGTATATTCTCACTGTCTACCGTTGGGGGGTGAGGGCGAAACTTCTTGCCATGAACTCCGTGGCCGAGATGAAGAAACCCCCGAAGGCGTCCCGTGGGATCGATGCCGACACCGTCGATTCCACGATGTTCGTCGGCGACGGCAAGGAACCGATCTTCACCATCACCGACGAGCGGAAGAAGTGACCGCCGCGTGACAACGTTTGGGTCGCGGGGTAGAATCGGGAGAAGTCCCCCCAGGAGGAGTTGCCATGCCCGCCGACACCCCGCGGTTCGAGTACACGCCGGAAGAGAAGGCCCGCATCCTGGCCAAGTTCAAGGCGGAGTTCACCGCCGACGACTTGGCCGACTACATCGAGGACGACGACGAGAAGTTTCCCATGTCCCAGGTTCTGGACGAACTGGACGAGATGGTCCGGGAGGCGCGAGCCGTGAAGGGAGGTACCACCGATGGCCTATGAACCCGACGGCGAACCGTGCGCCGTCGAAGCGACCGGAATCGCCCGCCAACAACTCCAGGCGATCACACGGCGGGCGATCCGTTCCGACGATTTTGAAGCGATTGTCGCCGCGGCTCGACGTATCCAAGACCGACTCGCGGCGGATGCGCGAGCCGTTGGCGACCCGATTTTCCGCTTCCGGAGCATCCGGATGGACGTACTACACTTCGTCGATGAACCGCTGTATGTGCAGTACGGCATCCCGGACGCGGGGCGGGTGGCGATCATCCGCCGGTTCGTCAAGATGACCGGCCCCGTGGGGTGACGGCTTTGCCCGCTCCACCTCACATCCCCCCAAAAGCCAGCGTCGGTTTCGCCGGGTCGGGCGGGGCATCCGACTTTCGCCCTTCGCTCTCGGCGGGCGGGGCCTTCCGCAACAGTTTCTCCACCGCTTCGCGGTCCAGTTCCTCATTCGCAAGCAGGGCGTTGGCGATGGCGTCCAAGTCCACCCGGTTGCGGGTGATCAACTCCGTCGCCCGCGTCTCGGCGGTCACGAGGATGCGCTGAATCTCCTCGTCGATGATGCGGGCGGTGCCCTCGCTGAAATCGCGGCTCTCCATGATTTCCTTGCCGAGGAACACGTGTTCCTCGCCGCTGCGGTACGACACCGGGCCGAGGCGGTCGCTCATGCCGAACTGCGTCACCATCAGGCGGGCCATGCGGGTCGCCTGCTTCAAGTCCTGAATCGCCCCGCTCATCGGCTCGCCGAAGATCAGCTTGTCCGCCGCCCGCCCGCCCATCGCCACCACCAGCCGGGCCGAGATTTCGCTGAGCGACATGTCAAGCCGCTCCTCGTTCACTTCAAACATCGTCACGCCGCCGGAGCGGCCGCGCGGCACGATGCTGACGCGGGACAGCGGGTCGGCCTTCGGCTCCAGCCAGGCGCACAGCGCGTGCCCGGCTTCGTGAACGGCGGTGCGGTGCTTCTCGTCGTTGCTCAACACCTCCTCCCGCTTGGCCCCCAGCCGCACCCGGTCGGAGGCCGTGTCGAAATCGACCTGCTCGATCTGGTTTTTGCCCTCGCGGGTCGCCACCAGCGCCGCTTCGTTGCACAGGTTCCGCAGGTCTGCCCCGCTCATGCCGATCATCGCGCGGGCGACTTTTTCCAGGTCCAATGCGTCGTCCAGCGGCTTCGTCTTGGTGTGGACTTTCAGGATCGCCAGCCGGCCCTGCCAGGTGGGTCGGTCCACCGTCACATGCCGGTCGAAACGCCCCGGCCGGAGTAGCGCCGCGTCCAGCACGTCCGGCCGGTTGGTGGCGGCCAGCACGATCACGGTTTCGGTCGGTTGGAAGCCGTCCATCTCGCTGAGGATTTGGTTGAGCGTCTGTTCGCGCTCGTCCGACCCGCCGCCGACGCCGGCCCCGCGCATCCGCCCGACGGCGTCGATCTCGTCGATGAAGATGACGCACGGGGCGGTCTCCTTCGCGGTTTTAAACAGGTCGCGGACCCGGCTGGCCCCGACGCCGACGAACATCTGGATGAACTCGCTGCCGTTGATGGCGTAGAACGGCACGTTCGCCTCGCCGGCGACGGCCTTGGCCAGCAGCGTCTTGCCGGTGCCGGGCGGTCCGACCAACAGCACCCCCTTGGGCACCTGCGCGCCGAGGCGGGTGAACTTGTCCGGGTTCCGCAGGAAGTCCACGATCTCTTGCAGTTCCCGCTTGGCCGGCTCCATCCCGGCCACGTCGTCGAAGGTGATCCGCCCGCGGTTCTTCTCGTACTTCTTGGCCGGGCTGCGGATGTAGCTGTTCAGGAACCCGCCGCCGCCGGGGTCGCGGAGGCGGGGCAGCAGGAAGAACACGAAGAAGGCGACGAACAGCACCAGCGGCAGCAGCGTCCACAACAGCGGGCCGAGGAACTGCGGCGGCTCGTCGAGGAACGACACGTCCATGGTCGGGGTGGCGTCGGCCGGGTTCGCGGCCTTGATCCGCTCCAGCGCGGCCTTGTCCCGCGCCCGGAGTTTCTCGCTGTACACGTCCAGTTGGTTCGTGTTGGGAGTGGTCAAAACGAACTTGCCGCCGGACAGTTTGAGCGACATCGCCAGTTCGGACTTCGGGTCGCGGACTTCGCCTTCGGCCCGCTGCTTGCCGATGAAGACGAGCTTCTTCACCTGGCCGGCGTCGAGCAGGCGGAACAGGTCGGACTCGTTGATGGTGGGGGTGGTGTCCACGGTCAGGAAGAACACCACGGCGGCGACCAGCAGGCCGACGGCCAGCCACCACGCCTGCGGCAGCCCGGCCCGCTTGGGCGGCGGGGCGGCGGGGCCGGGACCGTTGTTGGTCGGGGCGGGGCCGTTGCCGGTCGGAGGGGGCGGCGGTTGGGGGCCGTCGGTGCCGTTCGGTGCCATTCGCGGAATCCTGAAATCCGGGCCGGAGGATCGATACCGTCATTATATCGCCCGGAACCGGCGGCGGGCGCGGATCCGGCGATCCCGTCGCTTGCGGCGGGGCGGGTCCGGCGGTAGGATTTGCTACGTCCGGCGTCCGTCCGCTCACCCCCGGCCCACCCATGCCAAACCTGCTCCTGATCAAGTCGCCCGGCGGGACGGTCGCCCCGCAGACGTTCCCGCTGACGTTCGCCGGCAAACCGAAGCTGGTGATCGGCCGGCAGAAGGACCGGACGGCGACCGCCGAGCCGGCCGACATCATCATCGACGACGGCAAGATGTCGGTCAGCCGGCATCATGTGGCGGTGTCGGTGGCCGGCGGCCAGTTCTACATTCAGGACCTCAGCCGGAACGGGTCGCTGCTGAACAACAAGCCGGTGTCGAAGGTCGATCCGATGCCGATCAAGCACGACGACCGGTTGAAGGTGTGCGACTTCCTGTTCCGGTTCGTGGACGACCGCACCGGGGACAAGCCGAAACTGCCGGCCGAGTTCCTGGACGGGTTGCCCGAACCGCCGGACGACGACGACGGCACCGAGATGACCACCGTCCAGCACACGGTGAACCGGACGGCCGCGCAGGAGTTCCTGGAGTTGCAGCCGTCCGAACGGCTCCGGGCGCTGTTGGACATCAGCACGAGTTTGTCGAAGGCGGTGGGCCTGGAGCAACTGCTGCCGGTCCTGTTGGAGGCGGTGTTCGCCACCTTCAAGCAGTCCGACCGCTGCTTCGTCCTCCAGTTGGACCCGGCCGGCCGGCCGTACTCGAGTGCGGTGAAAGCGCGGCGGGGGGGGACCGACCACCGGTTCAGCCGGTCGCTGGTCAAGCGGTGCCTGGACTCGATGCAGTCGTACCTGATCAAGGACGCCACCACCGAGGCCGGACTGGGGCACTCGATCGTCGACTACCGCATCCGGTCGGTCATGTGCGCCCCGCTGGCGACGGCCGACGGGAAGCCGCTGGGGGCGATCCTGCTGGACACCCAAGACATCACCAAGAGTTTCAGCGAGGACGACTTGAAACTGCTGTCCACCGTCGCCAACCTGGCGTCGGTGGCGGTGGAGAAGGCGCGGCTGGTGGAAACCCTGGTGGCCCGCGAGAAGACGCAATACGAGATCGTACTGGCCCGCCAAGTCCAACTCAGCTTCCTGCCGCAGTCCGAGCCGGTGGTGCCGGGGTACGAGTTCTTCGGCTTCTACAGCGCCGCCCTGACGGTCGGCGGCGACTACTACGACTACATCCACCTGCCCGACGGCCGGCTGGCGGTGGTGCTGGGGGACGTGGCCGGGAAGGGGGTGCCGGCGTCGCTCCTCATGGCCAAGCTGAGCGCCGAGGCGCGGTTCTGCGTCCTCACCCAGCCGGACCCGGCGGACGCCGTCCGCCTGCTCAACAACCAGATGATCAAGGGTGGCATCGGCGACCGGTTCATCACCTTCGTGGCCGCCGTCCTGGACCCCCTCACGCACCGGGTCACGGTGGTGAATGCCGGGCAGATGATGCCGCTGCGGTACTGCACGACCAAAGGAAGCGTCGAGGACTGCGCCGACGACGAGACCTCCGGGTGGCCGCTCGGCACGGAGTTGAATTACGAGTACGAGGCGATCGCGATCGAGTTGGCCCCCGGCCAGAGCCTGACCGTGTTCACCGACGGGGTGACGGACGCCATGAACCCGGCCGGGGTGACGTTCGAGATGGCCGGGGTGATCGCGGCCGTGGAAGAAGCCACCGCGCTGGACGGGGCCGACCTCGGCCCCCGCGACGTGGGCAAGAAGATCGTGGCGGCCGTGCGGAAGCACGCCGCCGGCCACCCGCAGAACGACGACATCGCGCTGGTCACGTTCGGCCGGGTGGACGGGCCGACGGCCGGCCCCGCCACCGCCGCCGGCCCGCAGACGGATTAGCGCCCCCTCCCCGCTTCAGGACCACCGCCATGCCCGTCGCCACCCCCGACACCGACACGGCCACCGCCGACGGGTTGGACCTGACCTTCGAGCCGCTGTATCACGTCGTCCTGCTGAACGACGACGACCACAGTTACGGGTACGTCGTGTACATGCTCAAGGAACTGTTCGCCTACCCGGAGGCGAAGGGGTTCGACCTGGCCTACGACGTGGACAAGCACGGGTCGGCCGTCGTCTGGACCGGCACCCACGAGGACGCCGAACTCAAGCAGGACCAGATTCACGCCTACGGCCCGGACCCGACCATCGCCCGCTGCGACGGGTCGATGACGGCCGTCCTCGAACCGGCCGAGTGACGGTCACCGGCCGCTGCGGAAGCGGTTGCCGGTGCGGATGCCGTCGATCTCGGCCGTGCCGCGCTCCGGCGGGGCGGACAGCCACAGCGGTCCGCTCGACCCGACCCGCACCCCCTCGTCGAACAGCTTGTTCATCTCCGGGCGGACGAACTCCAACCCGCCGGCCGGCGTCGGGAAATCATTGGCCAGCGATGTCATCTGGAAGTGGATGCCGCCCAGCCGACAGATGTGGTACAGGTTGGCCAACTCCAACCGGGTTTGGGCGGACACCAGCGCGGCGGCCCCCGCGCCCAGCACCGGCAGCAGTCGCGCGTCCACCGGCCCCGGATCGACGAACGCCTTGCCGGCCAGGACGACGAACAGGGTGGCCGGCGTCTGGGCGGCGACCGGGCGGGACGGGTCGAGCGCGGCCGCGTCCAGCACGGACGTCGGCACGAACAACGGGGACGTCATCCCGCCGTCGACGTGCAACTCGGTGTACCGCTTGCCGTCCAACTCCACCTCGATCGGCACCGGCGGGAACACCCCCGGCAGCGAACACGACGCCACCATCAGATCGACAATCAGTTTCCGCGCCGGCTTCCCGCCCTGGGTGGCGATGGCCCCCAAGTCCCAGGTGTTGAACCGCTTGGTGTCCAGGTTGGTCGTGCCGATGTACAGCCGCCGGCCCTTGCGGTGCTCGGCCGCCAGCGCGAGGACGACCTCCTCCGAGATGGTGGTCTCGACGTTCGCGCGGAGCGGGCCGGTCGTGGCGAGGGCGTCGCGGAACGGGAGGATCGCCCACGACCGGTAGGCGAACACGTCCCGGCGGGTGATGCTCGTGTACATCTTGCTCAGGTGCGGGTCGTGTTCCAGGCCGAGGAACGCGAGCGGGGCGATGAGCGCGCCGGTACTGATGCCCGTCACCACGTCGAACGTCGGACGGTTGCCGGCCTTCGACCAGCCGTTCAACACGCCGACGGTGTACGCGCCGAACATGCCGCCGCCGGACAGGGCGAGGATGGTGCGGGGCTTGAGCGGGCGGGCGGCCGGGACGGAGTGCCCGACCAACTGGAACCCGCCCAGGGACTCGTCCGACGCCGGAACCGGGCGCGGCGGAACGGTGTCGGCGGACTGCCACCGGCCCGGCCCGCCAATGTCCGCCGGCGGCACCCGCCGGGGGGCGACACAGCCGACCGCGACGAGAAGTGCGACGAGGAGAAGCCATCGACCGAGTTGGGTGCGCCGCGAAACCATAGGCCGGACGGAATACCGCGACCGCCGCGCCCCGTCAATGCGGGTATGACGACATGACGACGGTGACAACGTGGCGGTCGGGGGGAGTCGGCAAACGTGAAAACGTCGTTGGGGCGCGGACCCGATTGGTCCGCGCCCCAACGACGGGCGGGAGGGATTCGGTTCACCCCAGGTTCAGCGGGCCGGCCCCGCAGAAGTCCGGGTTGCCGAACGTCTTGACGTTGTGGCCGAAGGCGTGGGCGAGGGCCATGAGCAGGCGGTTGTGCGGCACCCCGCCGCGACCGTGTTTCACCGACCGGCCGGTCTGGAACCCCAACCCGCCGCCCAGCAGCACGAACGGGATGTTGTTCAGCGTGTGCGTGTTGCCCGCGCCGAGTTCGTTGGTCCAGACGATGGTGGTGTTGTCCAGCAGGCTGCCACCGCCGCCCGGCTCCGGGGTGTCGGCCAACTTCTTCGCCAGGTACGCGATCTGCTCGGCGTACCACTTGTTGATCTTCGTCAGCTTCTCAATCGCCTTCGCGTTGCTGTCCGGCTCGTGCGAAAGGGCGTGGTGCCCCTCGTCGATGCCCAGCCACTTCATCCGCGCCCCGCCGACCGAGTGCGTGAACTGGAAGGTGGCGACGCGGGCGAAGTCGGCCGTCAGGCTGTGGACGAGCAGGTCCATCTGCATCCGCGTCAGCGTCGGCATGTTGTCGTTTTCTTCCTTCACGCCGGGGTCGAGCTTGGGCACCGGGTGGCCCACGTCGGTCGCCTTCGCTGCCTTCAACTCTCGCTCCATCTCGCGGACGAAGGTCGCGTGCTCATCCAGCAATTTGCGGTCGTCCGACGACACCGCCGCGCCGACTTTCTTCAGGTCCGCTTGCACGTCGTCGAGGATGCTGGCGAGCAACTCCCGGTTCTTGCTGCGGCCGTACAGCTTGGCGAACATGTGGTACGGGTCGTCCACCGGAGCGAGCGGCTTGTTCGGCCCGGCGTAGCTCATGCGGGTCCAGGTGTCGGCCCGGTCGGGCACCATCACGCCGGTTTCCAGCGACCCGAAGCGGGTGCGGGTGGCCGGGTCTTTCTGGAGGAAGCCTTTCAACTCCTGGTCGATGGAGACGCCGCTCGACCACCCGGCCGGGGTGTCCGAGCCGCCCTGGATGTTACCGGGGAACAGTTCGGTGCCGGTCAGGAGGCAGCCGATACCCCGCATGTGCGCGTCGCCGTCGCCCCGCACTTTATCGCAGACGCCGTGCAGAGTGAGCAGCTTCGACTGGAACGGCGCGAACGGCGACATCGACTCTTTCAGCGCGAACTTGGCCCCTACTTCGTCCGGCCAGAACGTCTTCGGTACCACCCCGTTCGGGGTGAAGATGACGACGAGCCGCTGCTTCCGCTTGGTCTGGTTGGCGAACGCGAGGCTCGGCAAGTTGCAGACGAACGGCAAAGTCGCGGCCCCGAGGCCGAGATCGCGGAGGAACGTGCGACGCGAAGCGGGCATGAGTGGGACTCCGGGGCAAGGCGACGGGCATACAGGCAGGTGGGGGGATTGTACCCGACTAGACTGTCGCACGCCAGGGGCAGTTTCGCCGTTACACCAACTGAAACAGCCCCAGTTTGCCGGACCCGCTGCCGACGGCCAACTTCTTGTCGTCCGGCGACCACGCCAGCGCGGACAGGTCCGTGCCGTTGAACGTCGCCCCGCCGACCAGCGGGGTGCGGTTGGCCGGCTGATACAAACACAGCCGGCCGCCGTCGTCCGCGCTCGCCACCAAAAAACCCCGCCGCTGCCACGCCACGGCGGTGACGGTGCCGGACTGCGACTCCAGCATCTTCGGCGTGCTCCCCTCCGGCCCCTTGCCGGCGCAGTCCCACACGCACACCGCCGGCCCGCCGCCGGTCGCCAAGAATCGGCCGGTGAAGTCCCAACTGAGTTCCCGCACCTTCGTCGGGTAGCCGGACATGTGCAAGTCTTGGCCGCTGTCGGCGTACCAGAAGTGGACGGTCGCGTCCTGGTTGCCGTGGGCGAGCATCTTGCCGTTCGGTGCCCACGCCAGTTTCAGCGGCGCGCCTTTCCAGTTGAAGTGGCCCACCGCCTCCGCCTGGGTCGGGTCGTAAATGGACACGCCGCCGTAAGCCGCGACCGCCAACCGGCCGGTGCCGGGCTGCCACGCCAGATCGGCGACGGTGCCGCCGTGTTGGTCGTACTCGCGGAGAAGGTTGCCGGTGGCGTACTCCCACAGTCGGACTTTCTTCCCGCCCGCGGTGGCCAGCAAGTGTCCGTCCGGCGACCACGCCAGCTTTTCGACCCACTTGGCCCCGCCGTCGAAGGCGACCCGTTCTTCGCCGAACGCGGCGTCCCACAGCCGGACTTTGCCGTCCTGCCCGACTGACGCGAGGACGTTTTCGCGCGGGTGAAATGCAATCGAGGCGGTGCCGAACCCGTGCCCGGCGAGGGTGCGGGTGGCCGTCCCGGTGCCGGCGTGGAACAGGACAATCGGCCCGGACACGGCGGCCGCCGCGACCAGCGCGCCGTCGGCCGACCAGGCCACCCCGATGACGTGGTCCGGGACATCGCCGCTCCACACGGCGGCCAGACGGTTGGCGTGTTTCTTGTCGCGCTTGCCGGGGAGCATAGGAAAACCCAACTGTTTGAGAGGCGAGCCGCCCCAGTGATGGGGCGGGTTCTTGTTCCGCCCGCCCCATCACCGGGGCGGCTCGCCTGAACGCAGTCAATATACACGCGAGGCGGTCATGCTGTACGAAGGCGACTTCTCCCCCCCGGCCGGTCGGTTCGCCGTCGTTGCCGCGCGGTTCAACGGGTTCATCGTCGATCAACTGCTACTCGGCGTGCAAGACGCGCTCGCCCGCCACGGCGTCGGCCCGGAGCGGGTGGACGTGGTCCGCGTGCCAGGGGCGTTCGAAATCCCGGCGGTCGCCCAGCGGCTCGGCAAGTCCGGGAAGTACGCGGCCGTCATCTGTCTGGGGTGCGTCATCCGCGGCGACACCGACCATTACGATCACGTCGCCGGGTCCGCCACCAGTGGGATCGCCGGCGCGGCGCTGGCCTGCGGGGTGCCGGTCATCTTCGGCGTGCTGACGTGCGACACACTGGAACAGGCCATTCACCGGGCCGGGGCGAAGGCCGGGAACAAGGGGTTCGAGGCGGCCGTCGCGGCCGTCGAGATGGTCAACCTGATGGCCAAGCTGCCGGGGTGA
>Ga0105046_10004150_pt1 | contig 23049 bp, 18 predicted proteins | sample MAT03_FD_78385 | JGI IMG/M metagenome (GOLD analysis project Ga0105046, IMG submission 78385) | Freshwater microbial communities from Lake Fryxell liftoff mats and glacier meltwater in Antarctica - MAT-03 (megahit assembly) | ecosystem: Environmental > Aquatic > Freshwater > Ice > Liftoff...
CACTGCGTCGGCGGCGGCCTGGAGATCGCGCTGGCCGCCGACCTGCGCGTGGCCAGACGCGGGCCCGGCAAGTGCGGGCTGCCGGAGGTCAAGCTCGGGGTGCTACCGGGCACCGGCGGCACGCAGCGGCTGGTGCGTCTGGTCGGCAAGTCGCGGGCGATCGAGCTGATGGTGACCGGTGAGACCTTCGACTTCGACCGCGCGCACGCGCTGGGGATCGTGCATCAGGTCTGGGATGCGGCCAGCGGCGCGGAGTTCCTCGAGCTGGCCCGCAAATACGCGACGCAGTTCGTGCCGCCGCACACCGCGTCGCGGGCCGCAGGTTTAATCAAGCGCGCGTGCCAGACCGGCGCCGACATGAGCCTGCAAGACGGCCTGGCCCTCGAGCGTGAGCTGCAACAGCGCCTGTTCACCGGCGACGACGCGAAGGAGGGCATCGCCGCGTACGTGGAGCGCCGTACGCCGAGCTTCACGGGTAAGTGAGGCCGGTGCCGGCCCGGACGGTTCGTGGTACCGTGGGGACATGACGGGCTACCCTCGCGAGGCTCCGGGACCGTTCCGCGCGCACCAGATCCGCGACGGGGACCACTACGAGCTGCGCGACGGCCACGCGATCCACTGCATGACTGCCGGCGAGCAACACGCGAAGGCCAACCTCGCGGGCGGGCGCGTGCTGGCCACCGACCCCGAGGTCGCCGGCGCCGCCGGGGTCGACGCCGGCTTCAGCTTCAACGGCGAGTCCAACCTGCGCGCACCCGACATCTCCACCGGCGTCGGCGACGGCCCGGGCTGGATGCGCAGCGCCCCGCCACTCGCCGTCGAGTACGCCGGTAAGGGTCAGGACGAGGCCGAGCTACAGGCCAAGATCAAGGAGCTACTGGCCGCCGGCACCTTGTACATGTGGGTCGTGCGGCTGACCGGGCGCCTGCGCGTTGAGGTGTACACGGCAGGGCAGCCGATGCAGGTCGTCGAGGCCGAGGGCGTGCTCACTGCGCCGGGTATCTTGAGGAATCCCGTGCCGGTGCGCGCGCTGGTCGACGGCAAGGCCGCCAACGCGGCGACCCTGCGTAACCTGCTCAACGCTGAGGGTTATGAGAGCCTCGACGAAGTGCGCGCGGAGGGCGAGCGTGCGACGCAGATCCGGGCGATCGAGACGGTCCTGCGCGCGCGGGGTGTAAGTTTCGACGAGCGCCTGCTGACGCGGCTTCGGGCCTGTACGGACCCGGTCCTGCTCGGCCGCTGGCTGGTCCAGTCGGCCACCGCAACCACCGCCGACGCGGCGCTCGATTGATCACCCTCAGGTCTTGCCGGGGTGCTCGTTACGCCAGGTCTGGATCGACTCCTGGGTGAGCTCGACGGTGAGGTCGGCGTCCTCGACCTCGACCTGGCAGCCGAGGCGACTGTAGGGGCGCACGTCGAAGCCCATGTCGAGGCGGTCGCTCTCGGCGTCGGTCATCTCCGGCAAGGTCTCCAGACCCTTGCGGATCCAGCAGTGACACGACGAGCAGGCGCACACGCCCCCGCAGGCCGAGCCCATCTTGATGTGATGCTCCTCCGCGAGCTCGAGCAGGTTCTGGCCGCGCGTGGCGTCGACGATCTGGGTCCCATCGGGACCGATGAAGGTGATCTTCGGCATGCGTCTCAGGTTTCCGGGTCGTCAGTCAGCAGCGCGGCGCTGTGACCCCCACGCTTGGCGTCGAGGCCCTCGTCGGCGAGCGCCGCCTCAATCTCGGCGAGGCTCTTGCCGGCCATGCCGGCCTGCAGCGCCCGCTGCATGCGCCGCGCGGCGAACGGCTCGCTGATCTTCTCCAGGCGCTGGCGGACCACCGTCAGGCGGTCGCCGTCGGCCTCACCGTTCATGGCAGCGTCGGCCTCGCTCAACGCCGCCTCGATCGCGTAGCGGTCGTCGGGCGGCAGCAGCGACTCGATGTGGCCGACCTCGGCCAGCGGGCCACGCACCGCGAGGATCACCCTGCCGAGCTCGACGCGGGCCTCGGCGACGTTGCGGGCGCTGTAGTCCTCGCCGGCGTGATCGAGGCTCTCGATCACGAGGCGGTCGACCTCATCCGCGGCGAGACCGTGGGTCGGCTTGACCTCGACCGACTGCTTGACGCCGGTCATCAGCTCGCGCGCGGTGACGGTCAGCAGGGCGTCGGCGTCGAGCTGGAAGGTGACCTCGACGCGGGCCATCGACGGTGGCAGCCGCGGGATGCCCTTGAGGTCGAAGCGGGCCAGGCTGCGGTTGTCGCGGGCCAGCTCGCGCTCGCCTTGCAGCACGTGGATGACCATGCCGGTCTGCTGCTCGGAGTAGTTGGTGAACACCTGGCGGGCCGAGATCGGGATCGTCGCGTTGCGCGGGATGATCTTCTCGACGATGCCGCCCATGGTCTCGAGGCCGAGGCTCAGCGGCACGACATCGAGGAGCGTCACGCCCGGTCGCTCAGACCCGGAGAGGATGTCGGCCTGGATCGCGGCGCCGTGGGCGACGACCTCGTCGGGGTCGATGTCGGTCAGCGGGGCGCGGCCGAACGCCTGCTCGACCAGCGCGCGGATCCTCGGGACCCGCGTCGAGCCGCCGACCAGGACCACGCCATCGAGCTCTTGTGCGCGCACACCGGCGTCCTTGAGCGCGTTGCGGCAGGCTCGCAGGGTCCGCTGCGCCAGCGCCTCGATCAGCGCCTCGAAGGTCGCGCGGGTCACCTCGGCGTCGACGAGTCCGATCGATGGCACCGAGATCGAGGCGGACTGCTCAGCGCTCAGGCGCTCCTTGAGGCGGCGGGCCGCGACGCGGGCCGCGTCATGCTGCGCGTGGCTCGGGGCGGCGACGCCGGCGAGCTCGAGCAGATGAGCCGCGAGCGCGCGGTCGAAGTCGTCGCCGCCGAGCCCGCTGTCCCCGCCGGTGGCGAGCACCTGAAACACGCCCTCGTGGAGGCGCAGCACGCTGATGTCGAACGTGCCGCCGCCGAGGTCATAGATGGCGAACAGACCGCGACTGGCACCCCCGTGGTCGAGCCCGTAGGCGAGCGCGGCCGCGGTCGGCTCGGCCAGCAGGCGGTAGACCTTGAGTCCAGCGATGCGTCCGGCGTCGCGGGTCGCCTGGCGCTGGGCGTCGTCGAAGTAGGCGGGCACCGTGATGACGGCGCCGTCGATCGGCCCGCCGAGCTCGGCCTCCGCGCGCAGCTTGAGCACCCGCAGGATCTCGGCCGAGACCTCGACCGGCGAGACCTGGCGCGGCTGCTCGCCGCCGACCTCGATGCGCAGCACCCCACCCTCGCCTGTCAACTGGTACGGGTGCGGGAAGCGGATGTCGGCCGCGCCGCGGCCCATGAAGCGCTTGACCGACGAGATCACGCGGCTCGGGTGATCACCTTGCAGTGCGATCGCGGCGTCACCGACGAGCGGTCGGTCGCCGCTGTCCGGCGCGCTCGCGTAGCTGACCACCGAGGGCACGAAGGCGCGGCCATCGAATCGCAACACCCGGGGGGCCGCGCCCTGCGGGGCGACCGCCACCAGGCTGTGCGTGGTGCCGAGGTCGATGCCGATCCCGCGTCCGGGGGCCCGTGGGGCGGCCGTCGGGGCGTTCGGTTCAGCGATCTGGAACAGGGCGCCCGGGTCGCTCAGCGTGCTCATGAACCCTCGGCCTGGGCGTCCGCGACTTCATCGAGGAAGCGCTGGTAGTAGCGGCGAGCGACCAGCTCGCGCGCGGCGACGGGGATGTCGTTGCGATCGAGGGCGGCGATCGCCTCGTCGAAGGCCTGCTCCGCGCGGGCCTCGATCTCATCGCGGATCGTATCGGTATCGTCCTCGGCGAGGCGCTCGCGCAGCTCGATCATCTGGATGAGAAAGGTTTGGCTCGGCTGCGGCGAGCCGTGCACCGGGTCGCTGCTGTCGAGGTCGACGCCGCCGAGCTTGACCAGGTACTCCGCGCGCAGGAACGGGTCGCGCAGCACCCGGTACGCGGTGTTGAGCCGGCTGCTGGCCTCCAGGGCCGCAAGTTGGGCCGCCGCGCCGCGACCCACGAAGGCGTCCGGGTGGACCGCACGCGAGCGCTCGAGGTAGCTGCGCTCGAGCGCGCCACGATCGACCTGCCAGCGTCGGCCCAGCCCGAGCAGTCCGAAATGGTCGGCGCCCGTGTCCTTCATACCTGCACCTTCGGACATGTCCCGAAACTCAGAACGTGATCGACTCCCCGCAGCCGCAGGAGTCCTTGATGTTCGGATTGATGAACTTGAAGCCGTGGCCGCGCATACCGGTCTCGAAGTCGACCTCGGTGCCCTTGAGCAGCAGCATGCTCTTGGGATCGACGTGGACGCGAACGCCATCCTTGAGGACGACGTGGTCGCTGGCCCGCGGCTCGCGGTCGTCGAACTCGAACAGGTACGAGTAGCCGGTGCACCCGCCGCCGCGGATGCCGAGGCGGATCGCCGCCTGCGGCGTGCCGCGACGCGCGAGCTGCTCGCGCATCACCTTCGCAGCGCGCGAAGTGACGACTAGCGCGGCGGGGCCAGTCGCGAGCGCGGCAGGGCCAGTCGCGAGCGCGGCAGGACCAGTCGCGAGCGCGGCAGGGCCAGTCGCGAGCGCGGCAGGGCCAGTCGCGAGCGCGGCAGGGCCAGTCGCGAGCGCGGCGGGGCCAGTCGCGAGCGCGGCAGGGCCAGTCGCTAGCGCGGCAGGGCCAGTCGCTAGCGCGACGGGCGTACCCGGGCTCGCGGTCGGCGTGGCAGGCGTCTCGGCGTCAGCGGACATGGCGTGGGCGTGCATGGTCTCGGCTCGTTGGGGCTCGTGCGATCTGAGGCTTGTGAGATTCACTCGGCGGCGTCGGCCGTCGCGGCCACCGCGTGCTTCTGTTGATAGTCGCGGATCGCGGCCTTGATGGCGTCCTCGGCGAGCACGGAGCAGTGGATCTTGACCGGCGGGAGCGACAGTTCCTCGGCGATCTGGGAGTTCTTGATCTCCATCGCCTTGTCGACGCTCATGCCCTTGACCCACTCGGTCACCAGGCTCGAGCTGGCGATCGCGGAGCCGCAGCCGTAGGTCTTGAACTTGGCGTCGGTGATCACGCCGTTCTCCACCTTGATCTGCAGCTTCATGACGTCGCCGCAGGCGGGGGCGCCGACGATGCCGGTACCGACGCTCTCGTCGGTCTTGTCGAGGATCCCGACGTTGCGGGGGTGCTCGTAGTGGTCGATGACTTTGGTGCTGTAGGCCATTGTGTGCGCTCTCTCTTTGCGGGACAGGATAACGGGTGTGGGCGGGCTTGCAACTCGGGTGAGGTCAGGGCCGGAGGCCCGTGAAGGCTAGTGCGGTGTCCACTCGATCGTGCTCAGGTCGATGCCGTCCTGGACCATCTCCCACAGCGGGGACATCTCACGCAGGCGGGCGACCTCGCGCTCGATGAGCATGGCGATGTAGTCGAGCTCCTCGCGGGTGGTGAAGCGGCCGATGCTGATGCGCAAGCTCGAGTGGGCGAGCTCGTCGTTGAGGCCCATCGCCTTGAGCACGTAGCTGGGCTCGAGGCTGGCCGATGTGCACGCGGAGCCCGACGAGATGGCGACCTCCTTGAGGCCCATCAGCAGGCTCTCGCCCTCGACGTAGGCGAAGCTGATGTTGAGGATGCCGGGCACGCGGCGCTCGAGCGAGCCGTTGAGGGTCGCGTGCGGGACCTCGGTCATCAGGCGATTGCGCAGGTACTCGCGCAGCTCGAGGATGCTGGCTGCTTCGCCGGCCATCTCCTCGCGGGCGAGCTTGGCGGCCCAGCCGAAGCCGACGATGCCGGGCACGTTGAGGGTGCCCGAGCGGTTGCCCCGCTCGTGACCGCCGCCGTGGATCTGCGGGGCCAGACGCACGCGCGGGCGGCGACGACGGACGTACAGCGCCCCGACGCCCTTGGGCCCGTAGATCTTGTGGGCGCTCATGCTGAGCAGGTCGATGTTCATGGTCTCGACGTCGATCGGGATCTTGCCGAAGGCCTGGACCGCGTCGGTGTGGAACAGGACGCCGTGCTTGCGGCACACGGCGCCGATCTCGGCGATCGGCTGGACCACGCCGGTCTCGTTGTTGACGAACATGATCGAGCAGATCGCGGTGTCGGGGCGGATCGCCGCCTCGATCTGCGCCGCGGACACGAGGCCCAGCTCGTCGACGGGCAGGTAGGTGACCTCGGCGCCGTGACGCTCGAGGTATTTGCAGGTGTCGAGCACCGCCTTGTGTTCGGTGACCGCGGTGATGACGTGCTTCTTGCCCGACTCGCGCAGGAACTCGACCGCGCCCTTGATCGCGAGGTTGTTGGCCTCGGTGGCGCCGGAGGTCCACGTGATCTCCTTGGCGTCGGCGCCGATGGCCGCCGCGATCTCGCCGCGGGCGGCCTCGACGGCCTCCTCAGCCTGCCAGCCGAACACGTGGGTTCGGCTCGCGGAGTTGCCGAACATCGTCGTGAAGTACGGCATCATCGCGTCGACGACGCGCGGGTCGGTCGGCGTGGTCGCGGCGTAGTCGAGATAGATCGGCGGACGGCCGGCGCGCACGACGGTCGGCGGCGGGCTCGACACGGAGGCCGCCAACGTGTCGGCAGGCGCGGTGTTATCGGACAAATTCATGGGGTGGCTCCTTCGGGCTTGCGCACGTGCGGGCTCAGGTGGATGCCCGCCACGAGGCTCGGCGGCGCGTCGCGGCGCTCGCTCGTGCAGGTGTTGCAGACCTCGGGCGCGGCTGGCTCGCGACACACGCGGCAACCCTCGAGGTAAGCGAGGCTCTCGGACAGATCGCGCTCGAGTTGCAGGAGGCGCATGACCTGGGCGCGGGTCTCATCGAGCTTGGCCCGGAACAGCTCGCGCACGCTGGTCATTGCCTCCGGGGCGGTCTCTGACGCGTGCACCGTGCCGAGCAGGCCCTGGATCTGCGGGAGGCTAAAGCCCATGTCCTGCAGCTTGGCGATCCAGTACACGCGGGCCAGCTCGTCCGAGCCGTACAGGCGAAACCCGCCCTCGGTCCGCGCCGGCGGCTGCAGCAGGCCCATCTCCTCATAGAGATGCAGCGCGCGCGGGGTCTTGCCGGTCTTGCGCGCGAGCTCGCCGATCTTCATCCGCTCGGGCCGCTCGGGCCGCTTCGCCAGCGACACCCCCGCGCAGCGGTCGGCACGATCGGCACGATCGGCTACCGCGGCGCGTGGGACTGTCAACTGGCTGGCCTTGGGCTCGTTGGGGCGACCGATATCGATCATGGTGACCTCGGGGTGATCAGACCCTTACGTACACGTAAGAGTCTGACCGGCACACTGGCTTTGCCACCACGACCCCGCTCTGTCAAGGCCGCCTCACCCGCCCAAACCGGCGCCGGGGGCGGATCGTCCGTGCACGTGAGGGTCATCGCGCCGCTGGGTCTGCTTCCGAGGAAGGCAGTGGATCGACGGGGATCACTTCGAGATGTCCCTCGGGCCAGCGCAGCTCGAAGTCGAGGGTGTGGGCGGCGCCGAGGCGGTCGAGCAGCACGACGCGCGCCCGGTGCGGGCCGGCATCCGGATAAGTGTGCGGGGCGCTCTGTAGTCCCAGCACCGGTCGCGCACGGGTCCGGTGCCAGCGCTGCGTCGGACGCAGCACTGGGCCCGCGGCGAAGTCGACCGACCACGCATCGATCAACTCGCACCAGTCGACCAGCGCGGCGCGCAGGCTGGGGTCCAGGCGTTCAGGTCGGCGCAGCGAGGCACCGCACAGCGCCACCGTGACCGTAAACGGAGCTTCGGGCGCGGCGAGCCACTCGAGCACGAACGCGGGGCGCTCGCCGATCGCGGCGCCCTGGCGGGCTCGCGCGTCCAGCAGCTCGCGCCGCAGTTGCAAGCAGGTCAGCGTGACACCTGTCCCTGCGGACAGGTCCTCGTCGGCGCCGAAGGCCCACGACCACCCGAGCACGTCGAGCTGCGTCAGGCCGCGCCGCGCCGTCGCGGCCAGCGCGGCGAGCAGCTCGGCCCGCGTCACCGGGCGATCCCAGGGCCCGACCCACACGGCCACCTCCCCGCGATGACCGTGCAGGGGTCCGGGCGCCGCGGCGGCGCCGTGGTGTTGTAACACCCGCGCGACGTGCTCGGTCTGACCGCCCTGCCCCAGCCACACGCGCCGCTCCGGCGCCCCGAGCCCGCAGCGATCGAAGCCTGGCGCTTCGGACATGTCCTCATGGACAGCCTCGGCGAGGCGCGTGTGGGCCAGCTCGATCGCCGGGGCCGCGCAGTCGCAGCCGAGGAAGCGACGCCCGAGCTCAGCGGCGGCGACCATCGTCGTGCCGGAGCCGCAGAAGAAGTCGGCCACCAGATCACCGGGGTTCGAGCTGGCCGAGATGATGCGCCGCAGCAGGCTCGCGTTCTTTTGCGTGGCCCAGCCGGTCTTCTCGCGCGAGAAGCTCTTGATCTGGATCGAGTCGAGCGAATCGCGGCCGCGCAGCGCGAACTCGGCGCTGTTGGCGTTCCACACGTCGTCCAGCGGCACGCCCTTGCCGCGCGGCGGCTTGCCGTCGCGCCGCACGTAGCCGTCCGGGTGCGGCAGGTACTGCTTGTTGAAGGTGAAGCGCGCCGGGTCCTTGGTATAAAAGAACAGCAGGTCGTGGTTGCGGATCCAGTTGTGCGCGCGGGTCTTGAAGCCCGACAGCCAGCCGATCCGCCACACGATCTCGCGCTGGAAGCACGCGGGACCGAAGATCTCGTCGAGCACGATCTTGGCGTAGTGGCCGACGGTCGGATCGACGTGGAAGTACAGGCTGCCGTGCGGCGCGAGCAGGCGGTGAGCGAGGCGCAGGCGCGGCTCGAGCATGCGCAGGAAGCCGGCCAGGCCGCCCGGCCAGCGGTCGTGGTAGGCGTGCGTGCGCAGCTCGCCGCGCGCCTCGCCCTCGCCCTCCGTGAAGCTGGTGCGCACGAAGTCGTGGCCGGTGGCGAACGGCGGATCGAGGTAGATCAGATCGACGGCGCCGGCGTGCGTCGCCAACAGGGCGTCCATCGCCAGCAAGTTGTCGGCGCAGATCAGGAGGTTGCGCCGCGGATCGAAGTCGTCACCCGCGCCGCCGATCCGCTGCTCGAGCTGCAACCGGAGCCCGGCGCCAGCGTGCTCGCCCGGGCCGTGCTTGCCAGGCCAGCGCAGCTCGACGCGCCCGGCATCCTCCACGCTCATGGCGCGGACGCGGGCGCGGCGGCCCCGATCGGCTGCGACAACTGGCGCACGTACGCGACCAGGACCTTGAGCGAGGGCTCGGCGAAGTGTGAGAACGCCGGCATGGTCGGCGGCTTGCCCATGCGGATCGTCAGCTTGATGCGCTCGTCGGTCAGCAGACCCATGAGGTTGAGGTCGGTCAGGTCGCGTACACCCGGCACCTCCTTCAGTCCCTTGCCGTCGGGGCCGTGGCAGCGCGCGCAGTGCTGAGCGAACAGGCGCGGGCCGTCGATCGGCTTCTCGGGGCCGGTCGGTTCGCTGCATCCGAGGAGCAACAGACACGCCAGCGCGAATCGACCTGGCCCAGGGGACCTGTCCCAAAGACCCTGGAGGCTGAGCTGCGGGCGATACATCGGCCCGACTCTAGCCCAAGCGACCGTCTAGCGCTGCGGCAACAGGGTGAGCGCACCCACGGGTAGCCGCGACGCCGACCCGAGGTGACCGGGAATTTGGCCGGGCATGTGTTGGCCGGGCATGTGTTGGCCGGGCATGTGTCGGCCGGGCATGTGTCGGCCGAATGCGTGGTGGCCAGGCGTGAGGCCCGTGAAGGGCTGACTGGAGGGCGCAGAGACCTGCGCGCGGCCAGGGGGCGGCAGGGCCGGCGCGGCAGGCTGTACCGGCGCGACCGGGGGAGCCGTGGTCGTGGGCGGCGTCGCGGACGGCGGCTCGCTCCTCATCGGCGCAGGGGTGGTCGCCGCGGGCGCGGGTGTGGGCGCGGGTGTGGGCGCGGGTGCCGGGCCGTAGACTGGTCCGCCGCGCTCCTCGGTGACGACGAAGCCCTCCGCGTCGACCTCGACGTCGGCCGCGGGCTTGTAGTTGCCGGCGGGGGTCATCACGCCGAGGCGAAGGCCGAGGCTGTCGTTGTACACGTCGACGGCGCGGTCGTAGCCCTTGCTCGCGCGTCGAAACAGGATCCCCGCGACCACCGCGAAGGCCACCGAACCGAGCGCACCACCGAGCAGGATGCCGTTGCCGGGCGTCACCTCGCGGAAGCTGAAGCCGTCACGGGCGGTCGCCGCGACGCCGGCCACGAACAGCACCGACGACGCGATCGCCAGTCCGGTGAACACCCGCGAGCGCCGCAGTTGCTTGACGGGCAGCGCCTCCGAGCTGTTGGCGTCGGACCGCAGCACCGCGTCGAGCGACTGCCAACTGCGCTTGGGCGTGGCGTCGGCGTTGCCTTTGGTGTAGCGGGTGCCCTGCGGCTCCTCGTGGCGATACAGCGAGTTGTCGCGAAACGCCGCGTCGCGGTCGGCCCTGGCCTCGATCCGCTCGATGCGGGCGAGGTCGGTCGGCTCGAGCTGTGGCGTCAAGGTCATGCAGCCGCCGAGGGTCAGGCATAGGGCCCCTCGCGCTGCCGTACGGACCAGGTGCTTGGTGGAGCGGGAACCGGACACGTCCACAGACGCTAACAGCTCAGGTGTCCGGAGCGCAACGGACCCGGAACGGACCTCGCAGCGGCCGTGACCGGGCTCCCGGGGCTGGCCGCTGCGCTGGTCAACTTGCGTTGGAGCCTGGCCAGGCGCCGGGGGCACGGGCACGCCGAGGCCCGGGCCACCTCCAGGGCGCGGGCGGGGTCGCCAGCGTGGTGCTCGAGGTACTTGGCGAGGGCCTCGTGCGCCGCGGGATCACCGGGCGAGATCCGGCACACCTCGGCCCAGAGCTCGGCCGCGCGGGTGCGCGAGGCGAGGTCGCTACGCAGGAGCTCGGCCGTGAGGAGCAGCGCGCGCCGGCGCTGGGCCGTGGCCGCAGGTCGCGGGTACCAGGCCTCGAGCAGCTCGAGCGCCTCCGCCGGGCGCCCCGCGGCGCGGCTGTGTTCGGCCGCCCGCACCGCCATGTCGAGGTCCTGCGGCGCGGTCAGGCAGTGACACAGGGCCGCGGCGAGCGCGGGCAAAGTAATGAGGTCGGCGAGGTTGTGGTCGGCGACGCGGGCCATCACCGCCTGGACCTCCGGGTCGTTCGGGCGTCGCAACCATGCCCAGAACACCGCGGGGATCTCGTGGCCGGCGATGTCGTGGACGCGCCGCACGGCGAGCTGGGTGCGCTCCAACGTGACGAGCCGACAGTCGGGTCCCCGACCCCGCCACATCCGTCGCGCTGGCGGCAGCAGATCGAGGTGCGGCCGGTCGAGCGCGGCCGCACACAGGCCCGCGCGCCGCAGCCGCGTGCGCAGCAGGGGGAGGTCGAAGCTGGCGCCGTTGAAGCTCGAGAGCACCGCCCCCGGACCGGCCAGCGCCTCGATGCTGCGCATGACCTCGGTCAACATCGCCGCCTCGGACGAGAGGCGCGTCAAGATCCACTGCTCGACCCGCAGCGCGCCGTCGACCAGCGCCGCGACGCCGACCATGAAGGCCAGCGCCCCGGCGCCGCGATCGAGGGCGGTGGTCTCGAGATCGAGGAACACGACCGGCGAACCACCGGCCCCTGGGGTCGCGCCCGCGAGCAGACGCGGCGCCAAGCCGCGAAAGCGGGGCGCGTCGGGCAGCTCGAGCCGCGCCAGTGCGCCTCCGAGCAGCGCCGGGCGAGCGCCGGGCACGAGCGGCCAGTCGACCACGCGACGCACATAGCCGCCGACATCCGGGCCGAGCGCGAGCAGATCGGCAGCGACATGCACCGGGGTTGCGACCGCGACTTCACGGACAGGCTGTGGGGACATACGTACTCCGTCGTTCGTCTGCTTCACGAGGACCTGGCGCGCCTGCGTGGGCTCGGCGAGGCAGCTCGCGGTCGGCGAGCCGACGCTCGCGGGCGACGGCCCGGGCGCCGCGCACTCACCGTATTGCGGCGTGACCTCGGGTCTCGGAAGGTGGTTCGATACGTCGTGGTTCGCCGGCGGCGACTTGAGCGGCCGCGTCGCGCGACCGCGAACGAACAGGCGGTAGACGCCCCTCGCGTACGCGCCGCTCCAGCCCGGGGACGCCTCGGCCGACGGGCTCGCCGCCCGTGCATCGCGTGTCGCGACCGGCGTGTCGACGACCCGCGAGACCCGCGGCGCTCGCGGGCTCGACGCGACCATCAGGTCCGGTGCGCTCGCATGCTCCACAGGACATGTCCGATCCGACATGTCCGAACCGCCAGCATCGCCCGCGGGCGGATGCAGCCCGGCGTGCAGCGCGAAGCGGGTCCTCAGGTTCACGTCGACGCCTCCCGCAGCGCGCGCAGCAAATTGAGCGCGTCGGTCCGCACCTCGGCGCGGAGCTCGACCGGCCGCAGCATCGGCGCCTGCGATGATAGCGGGCGCATCACGCCCTGGGCCGCCTTGAGCCGCCCGAGCAGCCCGAAGCTCGTCGGTGCCACTTCGTTGGCCTCCTGGACTTCGATCGGCGCCGACGTCTGGGCGGGCGCCGCCCCGGGCACGCGTGGCACCCCGAGGCAGGTCGGACAGCCACCGCGGCAACTACACCCCTCGATGATGCGGATCACCTGCTCGAACAGCGTCGCCCCGAGCGTGTGCGCCTGCGAGGCCAGGCCGGCCCCGCCCGGCATGTTGTCATACAGATAAATGCAGGGCAGCGCGCTCGCCTGGGCCAGCACCTCCTGGCTGACGCGCCCGCGACCGCCGACCACCGGGGCCCACTGGCCCGCCGCGCCGCGCCCGGGCGTCGCCGCGACCGCGTGCCCAAGGTCGTGGACGTCGCACATCAGCAGCATCGCCGCGCTGTGGTGCAGCGCGTGCCCGACCGCCAGCGCCGCCGCGGCGCGCCGGCCGGGGTCGACGACATGCGTCAGCACCCGGGCGCTGAGGGTCCAGTACGCGGCCACGGTGTGTAACTCGAGGTCGGGCAGGTTCACGGGCCCGAAGCCGACGTTCTCGTGGCTACGAAACCGCAGCTTCTTGAAGCCCGGCACGGTGCGGACCAGGTGCGCGTAGCCCAGGCCGCGGCCCCGCTGCTCGTCGATCGCGATCGGTGCGACCACGCGGACCTTGAGCTGGCACACCGCCTCCGTGTAGTAGGTCGCCTGCACGTCGCGCACGTAGGCCTTGCGCTCGTTCCAGTCGAGGCGCACGACCTCGAAGGTCTGCCCCTCGATCGGGTAGATCGCGCCCGGGTGCAGGTACAGCGGGCCATCCTCGAAGTCGACCTCGGCGAGCAGGCGGCCGTCCGTGCTCATCCCCGGGGCCAGCTCGAGCACGGTGAAGTTCTCCTCCATGCTGCTGCGCAGGTCGACCTTGTCGGCCGGAAAGGGATCGCCGATCGAGAAGAAGCGGCGTCGGCCCTCGTCGTCGACCTCGCGGTGCAGCACACCCGAGCTCGCCAGGTCCTCGAGCACCGGCGCGAGCTCCTCCGGGGCGATGCCCGCGAGCCCCTCCTCGGCCGTCAACGGCAATTCATACGCCGCGCAGCGCAAGTGCGGGATCAGCAGCTCCGGGTTGTCGGGGTCGACGCGGGCGTGCTCCGGCGGCTCGTCGAACAGGAACCCCGGGTCGGCCGCGATGCACTGATCGAGCGGGTCCGAGGACAGCACCATCGCCGTCAGCGCGGCGGATTGCCGACGACCCGCCCTGCCCGATCGTTGCAGCGTCGCCGCGCGCGTGCCGGGGTAGCCGGCCAGCACCACGGCATCGAGGCCGCCGATGTCCATGCCGAGCTCGAGCGCGTGCGTCGAGATCACCACTTGCGCGGCCCCGGAGTGCAGCGCCTGCTCGACCTCGCGGCGGTGCTCCGGCAGGTAGCCGCCGCGGTAGCCGCGGATGCGCTGCTCGGCGCGCGCGACCGCCGAGGCATCGACCCCGCCGCGCTGGCCCGGCACGGTGCCGGCCTCGTCCTCGCGCAGGTATCGGGTCAGCAGCTCGACCGCCTTGCGCGTGCGACAAAACGCCAGCGTCGCGACCTTGCCGCGGCGAAACGCCCCGGTCGTCGCGCGCGTGACCTTGAGGTAGTCGCGGCGCACGCCCGTCAGCGGGTCGACGACCGCCGGGTTGAGCACCACGAAGGTGCGGCGACCCGCGGGCGCGGCGTCGCGGTCGACCAGCGTGAAGTCCGGGCGGCCGGTGAGCGCGCTCGCCAGCTCGCGCGGGTTGGCGATCGTCGCCGAACAGGCGATGACCGTCGGGTGCGAGCCGTGGTACGCGCAGACCCGCCAGAGCCTGCGCAGCACGTTCGCCACGTGGCTGCCGAACACCCCGCGATAGCTATGCAGCTCGTCGATCACGACGTAGCGCAGGTTGGCCAGCAGCTCCGACCAACGGTCATGATGCGGCAAGATCCCGCGGTGCAGCATGTCCGGGTTGGTCGCCACCGCGTGGGCCTTCGCGCGGGCCGCCCGGCGCTCGTCCGGCGGGGTGTCGCCGTCGTAGGCGCCGCAGCCCAGCAACCCAGCACCGCCGTCGGCCGCCGCCAGCTCGCGCAGGCTGCGAACCTGGTCGCGCGCCAGCGCCTTGGTCGGGAACAACATCAGCGCCCGGGCGCGTGGGTCCGCCAGGACCGACTGCACGATCGGGACCTGAAAGCAAAGCGATTTTCCCGACGCCGTCGCGGTCGCCAGCACGACGTCCCGACCCGCCATCGCGGCCGCGAGGGCGGTCGCCTGATGGGCGTAGGGCCGCTCGATGCCGCGGCTCGCGAGCGCAGTTTGCAGGCGCGGATCGATCGGCACCGGCCAGTCGACGAGCTCGCCAGTACGGGCAGGAACGCGATGTACGGCGACGATCTCCGCGGCGCCGTGCAAGCCCGAGAGCAACTCGGCCTCGATCGCCGCGAGCCGGGCGTCGGTGCCGACTGGCTCCGGCGAAGAAGCGGAGACGGTCGCAGAGACAGCGCCCAGAGCGGGTCGAAACATCAGGCTCCCCCGCGGCGGGTGAGACAAAAACCCGCACGTACTGCGGGGATCTGTCTCGGTTTGAAGGAGGGACTCGCGCGGGGAAAGCCTGAGTAGTGCTCTAGCATCGTTGCCCGAAGACCGTTCATACTGAACACTTGAAGTGCAGGTACACCCGTTTAGTACCTCGCGTCAAGCTCGTTGCAACGGCATCCACGATGCCATCCACGGCAAGCGCCGCTGGATCACCGCCGTGGACCGAGATCTCGATCCAAGGATTCGCGCGTCCTGCGCAGCACTGTCGTCATGCTTACAGGTGGTCGAGGTCGAGGCCGCCGGCCAACCAATAACTGCCGTAGTCCTGGATCCCGTAGACGCTGATGCCCACGCGGTCGCTGGCCGTCAGCGTGTGCGCGCCGGTCCCGTCCTTGGCCAGCGGCACATGTGCCAGCGAGTACTCGGTGCCGTCGATCTTGATGAAGCCCGCGATCGCCTTGCCATCGACCGTCACCTTGGTGCCGCTCTTGAGGATGATGTCGACGAAGTTGGCCTCCCACGAGTTCGGGGCCTGGAACAGGTAGTCCTTGCGATACTGCTCGGTGGCGACCGCCAGCAGCATCGACGGGTCCTGCTCACCGAACATCGCCCCCTGCCCCATCATGTACTGCGCGACCAGGATCTTCTTGTCGCCGGCGACCTTGAAGCGCGCCGTGGTCTTGACGATCTCGACGAAGTCACCGGCCGCCGCCAGCTTGGTGTTCACGCCCTGATCCGGCGTGAAGGTCAGCGTGGTGTCGGCCTCGCTGGCGATCACGCGGACCACCTGACCCTGCTCCTTGTTCTGATCGATCGGGTACTGCAGCGGCGGCACGATGATGTACTCGTTCGCCAGCGCCTCGAGCGGGAACATCGCCTCCTCGAGGTGATCGCAGAGATTGATGTCCGCCGACACCTTGGCGCACTTGTGGCCGGCGATCACCTGGACCGCAGCGCTCGCCTGGATCTTCGTGCCGGTCAGGTCGCCACCGACCGCGGTCGCGACCTGCAAGACGTCGTCGGCGTCGAGCGTCACCTGGCCGGTGCCGTCCGCCGCGACCCCGCCGCCCGCCTGCACCTTGCCGCCGGTGCCCGAGGGACTGAGCGTGACCACCGTGCCGTCCTCGCGGGCGACCACCGCATAAAAGCCGGGATAGTTGTTGGTCGCGTGGGGATACGAGGCGACCACGTAGTCGCCGGTCCACGCGTTGACCGGCAGCAGCAGCGAGGCGTCGTTGCTCGCGTCGGCGTAGAGCAGGTTGTACTGGTAGACCGTCACCGGTCGGTCGGAGCGCAGGCGATACGCGCCGTCGACGGTGTGCTTGCTCGGCCCGAGGCCCTTGGTCAGCTCCGGGATCCAGGGGAGCGGGATCTCTTTGACCGAGCCGCTCGGGACCACGAGCTGCGAGACCATCATGGCGCCGCGGGTGATCGTGATCTTGGCGTCCTGGGCGGCCGTGTTGGCGACGATCGCCGCGAAGATCTTGGTGCCGTCGTTGTAGCTGTCGTGTTGCAGCGTGATCGTCGGGTAGTAATCGCAGCCGATGTAGCTCAACTGGAGGTTGCTCAGCGCGCACAGGCCATCGCACTGGCCGACCTCCGGGTTGCAGGCCGTCCCCTGGATCGCGTCGCAGGTATCGTTGACGAACTGCGTCATGCCATCGGGGCTGCACTTCATCGACACATCGCCGTCGCACACCGTCGCGTCCGGCTCGCACGGCAAGCAGCCGATCAGGTCCTGACACGCGGCCTCGCAGGTCTCCTCGCCGCTATACCCGCCGAAGCCGTCGCAGGTCTTCGCGACCTTGCCGTCGCACTCCACTGTACCCATCGGACAAGGCGGCTCCGTGGTCTGCGTCCCGGTGGTGGCGGTCACCTCGCCGGTGCTCGTGCTGGTGGTCTCGTCCGTGCCGGTCGTCGGCTGGCCAGTCATCGTACTGGTCGCGCCCTCGGTGCCGCCCATGGTCGGACCACCCGTGGTTGTCCCAGTGGTGACCAGCTCCCCGGTGGTCGGCACAGGGGTCGTGTCAGGCCCTCCGGTCGTCACCGGCAACGAGGTAATGCCCGGCCCGGTGCTGCCGTCCGTCGTTCCACCGCTGTTGTCCCCGCACGCGCTCAAGAGCGACAACGGCAACGGCAGCAGACACAGGTGGGTAAGGGTCAAGCGAGGCATCCGGGCACTCTAACACGCGGCTCCAGGACCGGACATCGGCGCGGCCGCGCGTGCTTGCACGCACGTACAAGATTCTTGTGGACTCGCTTGTACGTCTGTGCAACTACTCGGAGTACAAGTTGGTGATGACGACGCTCGAACCCCGCATCGATGGCCGCGAGGAACGCGGGGACCGGACCGCCCAGTCCCTGCTCACCGCGGCGCGCAACGCCTTCGCCAAGGTCGGCTACGCGGCCGCGTCGGTCCGCGACATCGCCCGCGCCGCGGGCGTCAACCCGGCGCTGGTGCGCTACCACTTCGGCTCGAAGGAGGGCCTGTATCGTCAGGTCATCGACGCGGCGATGAGCGGCCTGCGCGCGCGCCTGCTGACCGCCTTCCAGCAGACCGGCACTCCGCGCGAGCGCATCCATCGGGTCATCGGCGCGTACCTCGAGCACCTCGCCGCGGAGCGGGACTTCCCGCGCCTGATCCAGCGCGCCCTGCTCAACAACGACCCGCACCTGCGCCGCGTCGCCAACGACTACCTAAACCCGCTCATCGACATCTTGCGCCCCTTTGTCGGCCGCCGCAGCGTGACGCCCCTCGGCAACCTCGAGGAGATCATCGTGTCCGTGTTCGGGGCGATCATCGCCCCCTTCCTTTACGAGCCGCTGCTCGCCGACCTGTTTCGCCGCGACGTGCTCTCGCCGGCCGCGCTCAAGCGTCGACGCCGACACATCGAGGCGCTCGTCGAGCTCACCCTCGCCCAGATCCTGCCCACCGAAGCCTGAAGCCCGCGCCATGTCTGCCCGCATCACCGACCCGATCACCATGGGGACCCTGTCCCTGCGTAACCGTTTGTACCGCGCGCCGGTGCTCGAGGGGGCCGGCAGCGCCGCGAACCCCACCGCGGTGTACATGCAGCACTTCGTGCCCAATGTTGAGGCTGGGCTCGGCCTCGTCATTCAGGGCAACACGATCGTGCTCCCGGAGGGCCGCACCTCGCCCGGCATGTCGGTCATCGGCGAGCGCGCGCGCGTGCTAGCCCTCGCCCCGCTGACCCGCGGCGTGCACGAGGCCGGCGGCAAGATCGTGATCCAGCTCGGTCACGGCGGCCTGTTCGCGCTCGAGGGCTGGCACCGCGAGTTCGCCCCCGGCCGCAGCGCGCCGCCCCTCGCCGCCAGCCTGCTGCCGCTGTGGATGCGCGCGCTGCACCGCGGCGACACCACGGTCCTCTCGACCGCCGAGGTCGAGTTGCTGGCCCAGCGCTTCGGCGTCGTCGCCGCGTGGGCCCGCGAGGCCGGCTACGACGGCGTCCAGCTCGCGGGCAGCAACTCCAAGCTGCTGCACCAGTTCCTGAGCCCGTTCTACAACCGTCGCAAGGACCGCTACGGCGGCGATTGTTACGGTCGCACCACCTTCATCCGCGAGATCAAGGCGGCGATCACCCGCGAGGCCGGGGCCGACTTCCCGGTGCTGCTCAAGTACACCGCCGTCGAGGAGACCTCGCTCGGCCGCGGCATCACGCTGGAGGACGGCGTGCAGATCGCACGCATCGCTCAGGACGCCGGCTTCGTCGCGCTCACCCCCGTGATCGCCGACGCCCTGCCCAACTCCTCGATCTGCCGCGGCGACTTCCCGGCCCACTCGTTCGAGAACGCCGGCCTGCGCAAGCGCCTGCTCAGCGCCACCGGCAGCCGCCTGCGCTCCGCCGTGGTGTTCGCCAGCATGTGGATCGCGGCGCGCAAGTACCCCTTCGTCCCGGTCTGGAACCGCGAGGTGTTCGCGGCGATCAAGGCCGCTGTCACGATCCCCGTGTTCGCCGTCGGCGGGATCCGGACCCCGCAGGAGGCCGCCGACATCCTCGCGCGCGGCCACGCCGACATGATCGGCGTCGGCCGCCCGTTCTACGCTGAGCCCGAACTGGCCGCCCGCTTCCTCGCGCAGGGCGAGATGTATGCCGCCGCCGCCACACAAACCACCGCCTGCGCGAGCTGCAACCGCTGCGTCGTCCCGCAGATGCTCGGCATGCCGGGCGTCTGCTACAACCCGCACATTCACAAGCTCCGCAAGCGCCGCCCCAGCGAGCGCCACGCGCCCGCCGAGAAGCCCAAGAAGGTCGCCTGAGCCGCTGGATCCATCTGGATCCATCTGGATCCATCTGGATCCATCTGGATCGTCGGGCCCCGCGGACCCGTGTTATCACTCGCCTGCATGACCGAGGCCGACCTGCACAGCCACTTGCTCGCGGCGGTGCTTCTGTCCTCCGTGGCCACGGCGCTCGCGTTGCTGTTCCTGTCGGCGCCCTACGGTCGACACGCGCGTCGCGGCTGGGGTCCGATGATGGCGACCCGGCTCGCCTGGGTCGTGATGGAGTCGCCGGCCGTGCTCGGCTTCATCGCGATCTACCTCGCCGGCAGCCACGCCTTCGAGCTCGCCCCGCTGGCCTTGCTGGCGATGTGGCAGGCGCACTACGTGCAGCGCACCTTCGTCTATCCGTTCACCATGCGCCCCGGCGGGCGCACGCCGGTCGGCGTGGTCGCGATGGGCTTCACCTTCAACGCGATCAACGCCTACCTCAACGCGCGCTGGATCTCGGAGTTCGGCGGCTACGAGACCTCCCTGCTGTGGAGCCCCGCCTTCCTGACCGGGCTCGCCGTGTTCATCGCCGGCTATCGCATCAATCGCTGGGCCGACCGCGTGCTGACGAACCTGCGCGCCCCCGGCGAGACCGGCTACAAGGTCCCACGCGGCGGTCTCTACGAGCTCATCTCCTGCCCGAATTACTTCGGCGAGCTGCTCGTCTGGACCGGCTTCGCGATCGCCGCCGGTTCGCTCGCGGGCTGGAGCTTCGTCGCCTTCACCGCCGCCAACCTCGTGCCGCGCGCGGTCAGCCACCACCGCTGGTATCGCGCGAAGTTCCCCGACTACCCGCGCGCGCGCAAGGCCGTGCTGCCCTTCGTGCTGTGAGCCGGACCGGCTCGATCCGGCTAACGCGTAGCGACCGTGACGATCACCATCAGCGATCCCGCATTGTCACCGCTCGCCACCTGCGCCACGCCGAGGCCCATCGCGCCCGGCGAGCGCTGCTGCCACACCTTGAGCCCGTCGAGCGCCGCGAAGCTCGGCGCCAGCACCTCGTGGTGCTGCACTGTCTTGTACGGCAGCTTCGGCAGCGCCGCGTCGTAGGCGGCGTCGGCGGCCTTCTTCTTGCCCGCCGCGATGCCATCGGCCAGGTCCTGCGAGATCCCGAACAGCGCCGGATCCCAGGCGACCGCCGGCAGCCCGCCCTGCTTACGCAGCGCATCGACGCGGGTCCGCAGCGCCGCGACCGGGTCAGCCGGGAGGTCGCCGCCGACCTTCGCGTAGAAGTTCTGCGTCAGGAATATCGGCCGCGGCGCGCTCGCGGCCGACGTCTCCGGGGGCCCGATCACCACGCCGATGCCGACGTGGGTCACGTCCGCCGCCAGCATGTTCACGCGGTGCCCCGGGCTCGCCATCAGGCTCTCGTGGATCCCGCGCGGCCCATACCCCCGCGCGACGTTCTCTCGCAGCACGGACATGGTGATCCCCGCGCGGCCAAACCGGGCCCCGACGTCCCCCGTCCGCGGCGAGTCGTGACCGACGAATTTGTTGGCCAGCATATCCTGGCTGTGCCCCTCAGCGACCGCCGCCGCCGCGTTGTCCCACTGCAGCGGCGCGAGGCCCTGGCGCGTGCGCGTGTTGTTGAGGGCCGCGAAGTTGGAGCGCGCGACGCCCGGTGCGTCGACCTCCGGCCCGACCTCCTCGACCTCCACCCGCAGCGTCCGCGGCGCCTGCACGCCGCAGTACACCGGGAAGTTGGCGACGACCTCGGGCCCGTACACGCCCTCCGCGAGCACCTCGACTTGATAGGACCCGCGCCCGCGGTCGCAGGTCAGCTCGGCGCGAAACTCGTTTCGAGTCACGCGCGCCGGTAATGTAATCCACTTGCCCTCGGCGTCGACGACCTCGACCGACGGCTTGCTGCGCTTGCCGAGCAGCCGGCCGTGCAGCGTGATCTTCCCGCCGACCGCCACCTCGCTGGCGAAGGGGTCGAGCTGCACCCCGCGCGACGACACCGCGACGATGATCCGCACCGCACCACCCGGCACTGCCGCCGTCCCGACCCCGAACCAACCCGGGCCCGAGCTCGCCAGCAAACCCTCGCGCACCGCCTTCACCGTCGATCGCAGCGCCTCTCGACACGACTCGCTGACCTCCGCGGCGCACGGTGCCCCGGTCGCGGGCAGCTCGACCACCGCGAGCCGCGGCGGCGGGTCGACCAGCCCGACCCACGCCATCACCCCGTCGAGCAGCCCTGAGGGCACGTTGCTGCCGCTCGGCGCGCTGCGGGCCAGCTCGCGCGCCGCCCGACTCAGCCCGGGCTCGTGGCGCAGGTCGCCGCCCTGCAACCCATCGACCACGATCTGCTCCGCCGCCGTCAGCGGCTGCTGCACCGGCATCCCGTAGCGACCCGCCGGCGCGGTCGGCAGGCGGACCTCGACTACGTCTACCGAAATGCCACGCACCACCGGCGCCGACGTCGCCCCGTCCGCGAGCGCCTCGCCCTGCCCGCCGCTCGCCGCCCGTCCGCCCCCGCTCGGACCGCCCGCGCAAGCTGTCCCCAAGGCCAGGAGCGGCCCCAGCAGCCGCGTCAGCCGCCGCGTCCCCACGATCGTGCTCATCACGGGCCCCAGTATGCGTGCAACTCCGGCGACGCGCATCATTGCAGTTCGAGCTCCGCGGCGTTGGCCCAGGCGTGGAAGTCCGGCGCGCGGGTCGGGCTCAGAGCCAGCGCGTCGGTGCGCTTGCGATCGGGGCGCTCGAGCCGAAACGCGTTGATCCGCAGCCGCATTCCCGGGGCCGGCGGACACACCAGCGCCGTCTCGCCACACAGCTCCGTCCACGGGATCGCCAGCTCGGCCGACCAGCCGAGGTCGCGGTCGCGGGCGTCGTTCACCGTGCCTCGCGTGACCACGGCCGTGCGCCACGCCGAGTCCCACGCCTCGTCGCCCGCCCGGTAGCGCGGGAAACGGGCGTCGAAGGTCACCCCGCGGGCCGACACCTCATACTCGAGATAACGGGTCCCATCATTGCCCGCCGCCACGAACAGCTCGAACGCCTCCTGTGCATACAACGGGTCGTCCTGCGCGCCGTACTCCGTCCACAAGTCCACGTCCGGCAAGCTCGCCGCGACATACAAGAACTCCGGGTCCCATCCGACCCGGACCGTCGTGCCGCGACCGGCCATCAGCGCGTCGTCACCGAGCGCCTGCACGTCGATCGCCGTGGCCGAGAGATCGGGCTCGCCGTCGAGGCTCTGGTGGAGCAGCGTCGCCGGCCGCGCCCACGTCGCCTCCTCGACGAGCCCATCGATCGTCACGTCCGTCGCCCGCGGCGCCGCGATCGCCGTCGGTCGCGTCGCCACCGGCACCACGCCGAGTACACCGGCCCCGCGATCCAGGCGAGGCCCCCTCTGCGGGTCCGTCCTGCGGGTCCCGTCGCGCAGCTCGACCAGCACCACCGCATGCATCGCGTGCCACTGCGCGGGCACCTCGATCGTCGCGCTCGCCTGTCCGTCCGTCACGCTCGCCTCGACCCAGCGGTCGCGGGCATCGACCAGCGCCTCGACCGTCCGTCGCGACTGGCCAACAACCTCCTGATGCCCGGCCGCGCGCGGCGCTCGAAGCCCGACCCACAGCGCCTGCGCCCCGACCCCGCCCGCCGAGAACTGCACATGCAACGCTGCGCCCGGTCGCGCCGTCACGGGCATAAACACGCGCGCGCCGAGCACTGCCCCGCCCGCGAACTCGATGTCGCCGGCCATCGCCGCCGCCTCGCCATCGCCGCGCACCGCCCAGATCGTCGGCTCCGGCGGGCGCTCAGCGATCGCTA